>Ga0184639_10000029_pt1 | contig 50731 bp, 41 predicted proteins | sample PLM31_170_b2_FD_133155 | JGI IMG/M metagenome (GOLD analysis project Ga0184639, IMG submission 133155) | Groundwater sediment microbial communities from an aquifer in East River, Colorado, USA - PLM3-1_170_b2 | ecosystem: Environmental > Terrestrial > Soil > Riparian zone | place: USA: East...
CGGCCCGGGCAAGATGCACTTGGCGCTGGTCAACCGCGAACGCACCAGCCTGCAGATTCCGTGGCGCCAGGTGGCGACCGACCTCGGCCTCGAACTCTCCGGCATCATCTCTCCTGCACCGGAACAGGCCCATCAGTCGGCCCAGGCCGGCCGGCCCTTGGTGGTGAGCCACCCGGAAAGCTTAGTGACCGATCAGTTGCACAAGTTGACCGAGCACATCGCCGAGCATTTGCAGCTCACGCCGGAATGAGTTCCCGGGCGGCCGGACACCCCGTTCGCCACGCCATCGGCCATGCGGCCGACCTGCTGCGACAGGCGCGCCACGCCGTGGCACTGACGGGCGCCGGAATCTCCACGCCCTCCGGAATTCCGGACTTCCGATCGGCTGGTGACGGCCTGTGGGAACGCTACGATCCGATGGCCGTGGCTTCCCTCACGCGTTTCCGCTACGACCCGGAAGGCTTCTTTGCATTCCTGCAGCCGCTGGCGACGCGGTTTCTGACCGCCGAGCCCAATCCCGGCCACCGGGCGCTGGCGCGAATGGAACGAGCCGAGCGCCTGATCGGCGTCATCACCCAGAACATCGATCAGCTTCATCAGCGGGCGGGCTCCCAGCACGTGCTCGAGATCCACGGCAACGTCCGCCGCGCGACGTGCATCGCGTGTTATCAGGAGATCGATTCCCAGCCCTACCTGCTGCGATTTGTCGAGCACGGGACGATCCCTCGCTGCGAGGCCTGCGGCGGGGTGCTCAAGCCGAACCTCATCCTGTTCGGAGAGGAACTTCCGCAGGCCGTCTTTCACCAGGCACGCGCCTGGTGCGCCGCGGCCGACGTCCTGCTGATCGCGGGCTCGTCGCTCGAGGTCACTCCCGTCTCGCTCCTCCCGCAAGTCGCCCTGGATGCCGGCGCCAGCTTGATCATCGTCAACCGCGAACCGACGTATATCGACGAACGCGCCGAGGCCGTTTTTCACGAGGAACTGGTCGAGATCTTGCCGGACTTGGCGGCCGAGGTCCTCGGTGACTGAGCGATCGTCACAATCCGATCGGGAGCGCTCGGCGATCCTGAACTACCCTCAGCTGCTCAAGCGGTACGCACGGTTGCTGGAGGTTTCGGTCAACCTCGCCTCCACGCTCGACCTGGATGATTTGCTGCAGCACGTCGTTGATGCCGCCAAGGAGTTGACCGAATGCGAGGCGACCTCCTTGCTGCTCTACGATCCGGGCACGCGCCACCTTCACTTCGAGGCGGCCACCGGCGGGCTGCTGACCGGCGGCGAGCGCATCGTCGTCCCGATGGAGAACAGCATCGCCGGCTGGGTCTTCGCCCGCGGCGAGGTGCTCCATGTCGAAGATGCCATGGCCGATGCCCGCTTCTACCGCGAGGTCGATGTCCTGACGCAGTTCCAAACGCGCTCGGTCCTGGGCGTTCCCCTGCGGACACTGGACAAGACCTTGGGGGTCATCGAGGCCGTCAACAAGGTCCAAGGGGGATTCCTCGAGGAAGATGAGCGCCTGCTGCTGGCGCTGGCATCGCAGGCCGCCATCGCCATCGAAAAGGCCAGACTATTCCAACAGAGCGACCTGGTGGCGGAGATGGTCCACGAACTGCGGACGCCGCTGGCCTCCCTGACGGCGGCTGCCCATCTGCTCAGGAGGCCGGACTTGCCCGGCGAGCAGCGCGGCCGTCTGGCCGATACCGTCTATGGCGAAGTCTTCCGCCTGAACGAGATGGCGACGGATTTTCTCGAACTGGCCCGGCTCGAGTCGGGGCGCGGGCGCATGGTGCGCGAGCCGGTGCACCTGGGTGGGCTGGTCCAGGAGTGCATCGAGATCGTCCGCCCGGTGGCCGAGGCGGATGGCGTGACCATCGAGAGTGAGGCCGAGTCTTCCCTGGCGCCGGTGCAAGGCGACCGCAACCGGCTCAAGCAAGTCTTTCTCAACCTGCTCACGAACGCCATCAAATACAACCGGCCGGGGGGCAAGGTTCTCGTCCGGATCAGCCTCGAGAAGTCAGAGGCGGTGACCTGCATCCGTGACACGGGCCGCGGTATCCCGCCCGACAGCCTTCCGCACATCTTCGAACGTTTCTACCGCGTTCCCGACCCCGGGCGCAGTGTGGCCGGGACCGGGCTCGGGCTGGCGATCGCCCAACGGATCATCGCAGCCTCTCACGGCTCGATCACCGTCGAGAGCCAGATCGACAAAGGGAGCACCTTTTGTATACGTCTCCCCGCCGGTCCGGGTCTCTTCCCCGACACGCGACCGCTACGCAGGCCGAAGTAAAGCGCAGACGCGCAGAGCCCTGTCGCCCCTGCGAATCGCGCTTCGCCCTCTACAGGGCGCCAAGGGCGCATCCCGAAGGGGAGGCAGGTGCCCAGGTTTGCCATCCTGGATTCCCGCTTACGCGGGAATGACATTTCTTTGTTTGTCGCCCCTGCGAATCGCGCTTCGCCCTCTACAGGGCGCCAAGGGCGCATCCCGAAGGGGAGGCAGGGGCCTAGGTTTGCCATCGTGGATTCCCGCTTACGCGGGAATGACATTTCTTTGTTTGTCGCCCCTGCGAATCGCGCTTCGCCCTCTACAGGGCGCCAAGGGCGCATCCCGAAGGGGAGGCAGGGGCCCAGGTTTGCCATCCTGGATTCCCGCTTACGCGGGAATGACAATTCTTTCTTTGTCGCCCCTGCGAATCGCGCTTCGCCCTCTACAGGGCGCCAAGGGCGCATCCCGAAGGGGAGGCAGGGGCCCAGGTTTGCCATCCTGGATTCCCGCCTACGCGGGAATGGCATTCTTTCTTTGTCGCCCCTGCGAATCGCGCTTCGCCCTCTACAGGGCGCCAAGGGCGCATCCCGAAGGGGAGGCAGGGGCCTAGGTTTGCCATCCTGGATTCCCGCTTACGCGGGAATGACACTTCTCTTTGTCGCCCCTGCGAAAGCAGGGGCCCAGGACTGCTCTCTTTGTGTTGAGCCTTGCCCTCTCGACGTCTTCCGACGCGCTTGCGGGATCCTGAGACCGTCAACCCCGTCGGCCAAACTGCCGCTCCAACGCATCCACCGAAATGTGAATCATCGTGGGGCGCCCGTGCGGGCACGTCCGGGGAGAGCGACAGGCCTCCAAGTCGCGAAGAAGCCTCTCCTGTTCCGCCAGCGACAAGATCTGGCCGGCACGAATCGCGGCCCGCTTACAGACGCGCGCCGCCAGCCTCGCCTCGAGCTCGCCCTGGAGCGGCGATTCGTCCTCCTCGAATTCCCCGAGAGCCGTTCGCACCGCCTCGGCCGGATCGAGGTCCGACAAGAGCGCCGGCAGCGTGCGCACACGAACCGCCCCTCCCCCGAAGGACTCGACCTCGATACCGATCTTCGCCAGCGCTGGCGCCAAGGTCTCCAACGCTGCCGCCTGGCTCTGGCTGAGATCGACCGGCTCGAGGTCGAGCAAGGCCTGAGTCTCGAGGGAAGATGCTGCTCGAGCGTCGCTGAGTTTCTCGAAGAGGATTCTCTCGTGGGCCGCGTGCTGGTCGATCAGGTATAGGCCATCCGGGCCTTCCGCCACCAGGTAGGCCGCGCCCACTTGGCCGACGGCTCGCAGCAGCGGGACGGCTCCGGAGGGGCGGGGCACCGCGCTAGAGGCAGCGCCCTGATAGGCTATCTCCCGTTCGGTATCGATGGGAGCCAGCCCTTCCATCCGAAGGGACCGCGGCGAGGCCGAGGCCCACATCCGAGGGAAATCCGCCTCGACGACCGGCGCTTGAGCCAGCAACGTCGCTCGCACCGCCCGCTGCAAAGTCGCCACGACCAGATCCGGTCTGCGAAATCGAACCTCCGCCTTCGACGGGTGGACGTTGACATCGACGTCGGCCGGTTCGATCTCGACACGAAGGAAACCCAGCGGGAACCGCCCCACCATCAGCAGCCCGTGATAGGCCTGAAGCACGCTGGCACCCAGCGCAGCATCTAAGACCCAGCGGCCATTCACGAAGAAGGTCATATCTCGGCGAGTAGCGCGGTGGATGGTCGGAGGGCTGACGAATCCGGAGACAGCCAGAGGGGATTCGGCGGAAGGCGTGAGCTCGATCAACGATCGCGCCGTAGTCAGATCGAAGACGGAAGCCAGCGCCTCCCGCGCGTCGCCCTGCCCGGTGGTCTCGAGCGCCGTCCGGCCTTCGGAGATAACGAGGAAACGGATCCCCGGGTAGGCGACCGCATATCGGCCGACCAGCTCCAGGAGCCGCCGGCGCTCGGTGGTTTCGGACTTGAGGAACTTGCGCCTGGCCGGTGTGTTGAAAAAGAGGTCCCGCACCTGGACGACCGTCCCGGTGGGCGCGCCGACGTGGAACAGAGGCGCTCCATCTCCACCCTCCACGCGCAATCCGGCGGCGGAGGGTTCGTCGGCGGCGCGGCTGACAATCTGGAATCGGGAGACGGCGGCGATCGAGGCCAGCGCCTCGCCGCGAAAACCGAGCGTCCTCACCGCGAAAAGCCCCTCCGCACTCTCGAGTTTCGAGGTCGCGTAACGGGCCACGGCCAGGGGGAGTTCAATCGAAGGGATTCCGACTCCGTCGTCGGCAACCTCGATCAAGCTCTGGCCGGCCCCTTCGATCCGCACTTCGATCCGCCGCGCTCCGGCGTCGATGGCGTTTTCGACGAGCTCGCGCACGACCGAGGCCGGTCGCTCGACCACTTCGCCGGCGGCAATCGTAGAGGCGATTTCCTGCGAAAGAACTCGGATCGGCACGGCAACCTCGCGGCGGGCGATTATAGCCTCAGTGGTCAGGGGTCGGTGGTCAGAGGGAAGCTGGAAACCGATGAGATACATCAGGCAGGCGAAGGCCCTTGCCTGGCTCTAGCGCCAATCGCCTGTTGCCAATCGCTGGTCGCGAATCCAGTCTTGGTCTCCAATAGCCACTCGCTAATCCTCGTTCCACACACCAGGACCTGGTCACTGACCACCGACCACTGGACACTGTCTCCGCCCCGCCCTATACTGCTCGCTGCCATGGACTGGTGGGCGACCCTCGTCTTAGCCGTGATTCTGAGCGCACTGACTCTGGCCATCTTCCGTAGCGACAAGCGTCGTCGCCGTCGCCTCTTGCTGTTGGTCCCGCTACCTCTCGCGGTTCTTGTTTGGCGCTGGGCGACCTATCGACAGGCGTGGATCGAGCTCGCCCTGGCGGTTGCGATCTCAACGGCGGTTGTAGTGGTGTGGTGGCTCGCCTACGGTCGCCGCCTTCCCCCTCCCAGCGATGACAACATCCGTGTTTGGACCCAAAACGATCCTTTCTGAGTCGTGGGCCGGTTTCGCACCCTGTTGCTCGATCTGGACGACACCGTCTACCCGGCCGGCACCGGATTGTGGGAGGCGATCGGAGAGCGGATCAACCGCTTCATGGTCGAGGCGGTTGGAATCGAGCCGGGCCGCGCCTCCAGCCTCCGCCAACAGTACTTCGAGCGCTACGGCACGAGCCTGAACGGGTTGCGCATCCATTACGGGATCGACCCGTTCGCCTATCTCGCTTACGTCCACGACCTTCCGTTGGAAACATATTTGGGACCCGATCCCTCCTTGCGGCGGATGCTGACCCGGTTGGCCGTTCCGCCGGTCATTTTCACCAACGCCGACTCCGCCCACGCCCGGAGGGTGTTGCGCGTGCTCGGCGTGGACGACTTGATCGGGCAGATCATCGACATCGTGGCCCTGGAGTGGGTGAACAAGCCGCAGCCCGAAGCCTATCGCAGGGCGATGGCGTTGTGCGGCGTCGAGCTGGCGGCGGCATGCCTGGTGGTCGATGATCAGCCGCGCAACCTTTTTCCCGCCGCCGCGCTCGGGATGGGGACCGTCCTGGTTGGGAGCTCTGCCCGGATGGATGGGATCGACGCTGGTATCGCATCCGCATCCGATTTGTTGGAGGCCTATCCCGAACTGAAAAACCAGGCGCCATCCCGGCCTTGAGGCAGGCTCTTTCGGTTGCGGCCAACCTCCCTTCCACGTTCCGTTGTGAGCACCCGGGCGGAGGCCCGGAACTCCACGTTCCTTTGGACAGCGTGCGATCGACACACGGCCGTCCCTCTCACCGGGGGCTCATGAAATTGTGTTAGCTTTGTAGCCGTTTCGTCCCGTACGGAGAATCGGATGCTGCCGAGAGTGGTCAGGATCATCGTCGTAGTCGAGGCGGCGCTGGTGCTTGCTTCGTTACTCCTCGTCGGTGGTGTCAGCGCCGGTCTGATCCTCCCGCAGCTCAACCCCGATGCTGGAGCCGCCCTCAGCTCCTGGCTCGTGGCGCCGCTTCCGCAATCCTGGCGGCTGTCCGAGGGCGCGGCCCCGGCTCCCGATTCTGGTAGCCCGCTTGGGACCTTGTTCGCGCCTTTCTGGCAAGCTTGGGGAATCGTCCACGACGAATTTGTCGACCAGCCGGTCGACGATGGGAAGCTCATGCAGGGCGCGATCCGGGGCATGCTGGAAGCCCTCGGCGATGAACAGTCCGGGTACATGGATCCGGATCAATACGATCAAGCGAACATTCCACTGGAAGGGGCGTATGAGGGCATCGGGGCCTGGGTCGACACGGAAGCCGAGTTTCTGACCATTATCTCGCCGATGCCTGGTTCTCCGGCAGAGAAGGCCGGCCTGCATCCCGGGGATCAGGTGATGGCCGTGGACGGTCAGGACATGTCCGGCGTGCCCGCCCAGCTGGTGATTCGGCGGGTGATGGGCCCCGAAGGCACGACGGTTGTCCTGACGATCCGGCGCGAAGCCGTGCCCGACGCCTTCGATGTGGAAGTCGTGCGCGGCCGCATCACCGTCCCCAGCGTCGAGAGCCGAGTGCTCGATCAAGGCATCGGCTACATCCGCCTGTCTTCCTTCGGCAACGACACCGTCGGGGACCTGCGGTCCGCGTTGCGCCAGATGTTGGCGGAACATCCAACCGGTGTCGTCCTCGACCTGCGCGGCAATGGCGGTGGATACTTGTCGGGGGCAGTCGACGTCTCGTCCGAGTTCATCGGCGAGGGGGTCATCCTGACCGAACGTTTCGGGGACGGGCACGAAGAGGTCTACAGCGCCGATGGTGACGGTCTCGCTCTCGACGTTCCGCTGGTCGTGCTGATCGACGGGGGCAGCGCCTCCGCCTCGGAGATCGTCGCCGGCGCCGTGCAGGACCACGGGCGCGGCTGGATCATCGGCGAACGGTCTTTCGGCAAAGGCTCGGTCCAGAACTGGCATCCGCTCGAAGACGCCGCCGGGGCTATCCGTGTAACCATCGCCCGCTGGTTCACACCCAAGGGCCGATCGATCCAAGGCGACGGCGTGCTTCCGGACATCGCGGTCGAGTTTACCGACGAAGACCTCGCCGCCAAGCGCGATCCGCAGTTGGAGCGCGCGATTGAGCAGCTGCTGCAGGGGGGCTCCACCTCGGGCCTGAGCCCGGCTTCTCTCCCACTTCTTCTAGCCGCCTGACGCCGCAAGCCCGCCTCCGGCCGGGGTCCGTCGCCACACGGATTCAGCCGTTACTCACCTGCAACTTACTGTGCGCTAACTTGAGGCGTGCATGATTCCCTCCGCGGAGCCGATCATGGGTCCGCTGGAGGAAACATGAGTACCCATCGTGCACCTGCACTAGGAACGATCGCCGCCTTCGGCTGCCTGCTGTTGGTGGCGGCGATGTTCGGAGCGGCGTTTGGGGTGGGTGGTGCCTACCTTGCACTCCGTCCTGACGCGCGGGCCGCAGCGTTTCCTACCGCTGATCCGGAGGTAGCCACCCCGTCATCGACCGCACCCTCGGCCGCCCCGTCGGTCTCCCTCGCCGTCGACCGCGTCGGACCCGCCGTCGTGACCATCCTCAACCATCTTGGCAGCCAGGCCTCCCCGTCAGGCGGGGGAGCGCAGACCGCGACCGGGTCCGGAGTGATCATCTCCGACACGGGCTACATCGTGACGAACAACCATGTTGTCCAAGGGACGTCGCGCCTGGAAGTGATTTTCGCGGACGGCACTCGATCCGCCGCGACGTTGGTTGGCAGCGATCCGTTTGCTGACATCGCCGTCGTGAAGGCGGCCTCGCCCGTGCCAAGCGTGGCGACCTGGGGCGATTCGACCGCGCTCGCTCCCGGGGATACCGTCATCGCCATCGGCTCGCCTCTCGGGGACTTCACCAATACGGTGACAGCCGGCATCGTCAGCGCCACCGGACGCTCTCTGGACGCCTCGCCCGGTTACCGTATCGAGAACCTGATCCAGACCGACGCCGCCATCAATCACGGGAACTCCGGCGGACCGCTGGTGAATCTCGAGGGCCAGGTCGTGGGGATCAATACCCTCGTCGTGCGGGGCAGCGGTTCGGGCGATGCCGCCGAAGGACTGGGTTTCGCGATCGAAAGCGACAATGCCCGCGCTGTGGCCGAAGCGATCATCAGCAGCGGCGCGTACCCGCGGCCCTATATGGGCGTGCAGTGGGAATGGGTCACGCCCGACACGGCCGCGCTCAACGGCCTGCCCTCCATCTACGGGGCTTACTTGACGGAAGTCGTCGAGGGCGGGCCGGCGGCCCAGGCCGGATTGCGCGCCGGCGATATCTTGACCTCGCTCGACGGCACCGCCTTCGACCAGGATCACCTCTTCCTCAACATGCTGCTCAAGCACCAGCCGGGGGACCGGGTGCGCTTCGCTGTCTACCGCAACGGCGGGAACGACGACGCCACCGTCAATTTAGGCCAGCGCCCGGCAGCCTGACCGCGTCGATATCCCCGCGAGCGTCGGGCTCGCGGGGAGAGGCTTTCTTCCGTGAAACCGGGTTTCTTCAGGAAACCCGGTTCCTCTTTCTTTGACATCACACCTTGTGAATGCTAGAATGCCTTCGGGCGATTCTCCACCCCGCGGCTTCTATTGATCTACCCTCGATGGCCGCGGGGTGATCTCTCGGCCGCCGGGTTCAGGCCCGACTAACAGGAGGGGACGGATGCCCAACCGGACCTTACGCCTGAACTACCCGGCCGCGTTGCTTCGCCAGCCGATCCTCCAACAATTGATTCGGTCGTTCAACGTCTCGGTCAATATCGTGCGCGCCCAGATCTCGCTCGAGGAAGGCTGGCTCGAGATCGATGTCGAAGGCGCCGAAGGCGAGATCGGCCGTGCCCAGGTCTGGCTGGAAAGCCAGGGCATCGAGGTCCTCCAGATCGACTGAGAGGGAGGGACGTGGAGCCAACCGACATCGAAGCCACCCTGGAGCAGATCCGGCAGGCGCTGGAGGCCCGCCGCGTCGAAGAAGCGATCGCCGCCCTGATCCGGCTACGGCCGGCCGATCGGGCCGAAGCCTTCGCCGATCTGCCAGACGACGAGCAGGCGACGCTGCTCCCACGCCTCGACATCCCCGCGACGGCCGACCTGTTCGAGGAACTGGAGGATGCCGAGGCGGCCGACGCCGCCGAGAGTCTCACGCCCGATCGCCTGGCCGACGTGCTCGACGAGATGGAGCCCGACGAAGCCGCCGACATCCTGGGCGATCTCTCACCGTCGCGCGCGGCGCGCGCCCTGGCCGACATGGAAGATGCCGACGAGGTCATCCCGTTGTTGGGACACCCCGACGAATCGGCCGGCGGCCGGATGACGACCGACTACATCGCCTTGCGCCGCCACACCACGGCCTCCCAGGCCATCCAGTTTCTGCGCGAGGCCCTCGCCGACAGGTCCTCCCCCTATTACCTGTACGTCGTCGACCGCCATCGGAAGCTGTTGGGCGTCGTGGGCCTGCGCGAGCTTGTCCTCGCCGCACCGGACGCCGTCGCCGAGTCGATCATGACCCGCGATATGGTTTATGTGACCACCGACACCGACCAGGAGGAGGTCGCCCGGACGATGTCGCGCTACAGCCTGGCGGCGTTGCCCGTGGTCGATCCGCAAGGTGTCCTGCAAGGCGTCGTCACGCACGACGACGTGATCGACGTCTTGGAGGAAGAGACCACCGAGGACGCCCTTCATTTCGGCGCCATCGAAGCCGGGCCGATCAGCGACAAGCCTTACTGGTCACAACGAATCCGGGACGTGTTTCGCGCTCGCTTCGTCTGGCTGTTGCTTCTCTTCGCCGCCGAGACCCTCACCGGAACCGTCCTGCGTTTGTACTCGCAGGAGCTGGAAGCCGTGCTGGCCCTGTCCTTCTTCATCCCGTTGATCATTGGAACGGGCGGCAACGCCGGCAGTCAAACGGTGACGACCGTCATCCGCGCCCTGGCCCTGCGGCAAATCGAGCGGCGCGAGGCCATGCGTGTTCTCGCCCGAGAGTTGGGAACGGGGCTTCTCCTTGGTTTGGCGCTCGGGGCCGTCGCGTTCCTGCGAGTGCAACTCTGGGGGACGGGCCCCGAAATCGCGCTGATCGTCGGGGTCTCCATTCTCGCGGTCTGTTTATGGGCCAATGTCGTCGGATCTCTGGTGCCCATCATGGCCGAGCGATTCGGCATCGACCCGACCGTGATCTCGGCCCCGCTCCTTGCGACTCTGGTCGATGCCACCGGCCTCCTGATCTACCTTTCGATCGCCGGTTTCGTTCTGACCAGCATCTAGGACCGAGATGGCGAAGGTCGTTATTCCAAACCCACAACCGGATCGCTCCTCCTGTCTGGAAAGCCTGACCCCTCAGACAGCCCCTGGCCGACCGAAAGGCACAGTCCATGTGGTCTGCGCCTCCGACTAATTCATCACTGCGGCCCGGAACCCCTGAAGGCCCTTCGGAGACCCGGACGCGGGGAGTGCGACTTTGGCGATGGTTCTTCAGCCATCTCTACACGACACTCGCCTGGGCCTACGACGCCGTCGCGTGGCTCAGTTCCTTCGGCCGCTGGTCGTCTTGGAGGCGAACGGGGTTACGCTCGATCGCGCCCGGCCGGCGCCTGCTCGAGGTCGGAAGCGGTACGGGGCACCTGTTGGTCGAGTCCTTGGCGCGCGGTGATCAGACGATCGCCGTGGATGCCTCGCCCCAGATGGCACGGATCACGATGCGGCGGTTGCGGCGGCGAGGGCGTCCGGCGGTCGTAGCCCGTGCGCAAGCGCAGGCCCTTCCATTCGCCGGCGGCGTCTTCCACGCCGCGCTCTCGACCTTCCCCAGCGAATACATCTTCGACCGAGATGTGTTGGCCGAGCTCCATCGAATTCTGGCTCCCGGAGGTGCGCTGGTCGTGGTTGTCTCCGCCCGCATTCTTCCCGTCTTCCTATGGGACCGACTCTCGCGATGGATTTATGACCTGGCCGGGCAAGCGCCACGGCCGGATCCAAAGTGGCTCTCCTCGTTCGAGGCGGCGGGCTTTGCCGCGCGTTTTGAGGTCGTAAAGATTCCCGGAGCGTCCGTCATTCAGATTCTGGCGACGGCCTAGCCGATGGGGTGTCGCCCTCGCCCCTTCCTATCGAAGATCGCCCATCGCAACGTAGTGCAGAGTAAGGTGACTACGACTGAGGAGACTGCAAGCCTCCTTGGCGCCCAATCCCCTCTGGGACGCTAAGCGCGGTGGCCTGTGGCTCTTGCTAGGCCTGGCTCGAAGTCCCCGCCCTCTACCCTCTTCAGGGCACACCCAGGGTGCACCCGAAGGGGTGCCCGAAGGGGTGCAGGGCGGCAGGGCCAGTGATCTTAGAGGCTCCTGCGAAGCCTAGCTTCGGTCACATCGTTCAGACACTGGAGGCGGCAGCCACCTCTACATGCTAAAATGCCGACGATGAACGGCACGAGCGTTACCCGTCCTGGCGACCTGGTCCTCTTGATCGACTCGAAGAACAAGCCGTTCATCTTTCGACTCCAACCCGGCCTCGAGCTTCAGACTCACCGCGGGGTCATTCGCCATGACGACCTGGCCGGGGCCGCATGGGGTGCGCGGATCTCCAGCCATTTGGGAGAGAGTTTCTTCCTCCTCAGCCCGACCCTTCACGACATCTTGCTCCATTTGCGGCGGCAGTCCCAAATCGTCTTCCCCAAGGAGCTCGGCTACATCCTGCTGCGCCTTTCGGTCGGATCGGGAGCGCGCGTAATCGAAGCCGGCACGGGCTCCGGCGCGCTGACCCTGGCCTTGGCCTGGGCGGTCGGACCGGAGGGCCACGTGTACAGCTACGACCGGCGCGGGGACATGCAGTCACTCGCCCGCCGGAATTTGGAGAGCGTCGGCCTCGAGCGGCGCGTCACATTCCACGAGCGGCCGGTCGAGGAAGGCTTCCGAGAGGCGGAGGTGGATGCCGTCTTCTTCGATCTGCCGGATCCCCACCTTGCCCTACCCCAGGTGCGGGGCGCGCTCCGGCCGGGCTCTCCCTTCGGGGCGATCCTGCCAACGATGAACCAGATCGCCTCACTGTTGAGCGCGATGGAAACCAACGAGTTCGCCTTCGTGGAAGTCTGCGAGATCCTCCTTCGCTTCTACAAGACGATCCCCCAACGACTGCGACCGCTCGACCGCATGGTTGCGCACACGGGCTATCTGGTCTTCGCCCGACCTCTGGCGGCAGGGTCGGCCCCGCCGGCGTCGGCCGAGGCCGGCTCGTGAGGCCTGAGCCTGCCAGCGAATGCTCGCCTCGAATGCGATGAGCCTCGACCTCGCCCAACGGCTACGAGACGCGCTAGCAAACCGCACGCCGACGGTGGTGACGGAGTGGGCGGCCCGGCCGGCGGCCGTGTTGGTGCCGCTCCTGGAAGAAGGAGGGGAATGGCATCTGTTGTTCACCCTGCGGACGGAGAGCGTCGAGACGCACCGAGGTCAGGTGTCGTTTCCCGGCGGTGGTTTGGAGCCGGACGATGCCGACCCGGTGGCAGCGGCGCTGCGAGAGGCGCATGAGGAGATCGGGCTCGCTCCCTCAGACGTGCAGGTGATCGGGAGAATGGACTCGCTGATGACCGTCACCCAGTATCTGATCACACCCGTGGTCGGTATCCTCCCTTGGCCCTATCCACTGCAGCCGCACCCCAACGAGGTAGCCGCCGTTTTCCATGTCCCCTTGGCGTGGCTGTCGGATCCGGCGAACCTAACAACCCGACTGCGCGAGCCTATGGCCGGCGGCCCGGCCGTCCCGGTGTACACCTTCCGGCCCCACCAGGGGCACACACTGTGGGGCGCCTCAGCCCGGATCACGCTCGACCTCTTGCGGCTAGCTGGCCTGAGGCCTGCTTAAAGCTTCCCGGGAGCCTGGAAGCTCCCGGGAGATTTGTTTGACGTCCGATCGAACCCGTTCAGTCGTTCTTGGAGGCCGACTTCGCTGCGGGCTTGGCCGCCGGTTTCGCACCCGGCTTGACCTCGGCCTCCTCTTCGACTTCCTCTTCCTTCTTGCCGCGGCCGATGATCTCGGGCTCGGCCGGGACGGCGGACACCGGCGCGACTACTTCCTCGAGTTTCTCCTCGACCTGATAGATGACCCTGGCCACGACCGCCTGGGGATCGCTCAGTACGCGCACACCCTTGCCGAGAAAGAGATCGCCGACGGTGATCCGGGCTTCCATCGTCGCGAGCGATTCGAGATCCACCGTCACGCGCGATGGCAAATCCGCCGGTAGGGCTTCGACGTCGATGGCGGAGATGCCGGTGACGAGGACCCCGCCGAAAGTCTTGACGGCCGCAGCCTCCCCGGTCAATTCGATCGGCACCGTCGTGCGGATCGCGACGTCCAGGGCCACCTTCATCAAGTCGACATGGTCCAGCGTCCGTCGTATCGGATGGCGCTGCAGCTCACGCACCAGGACCTTGTGGGTTTCTCCGTTCAGCTGAAGGTCGAGCAACGTCGAAGCGCTGGCGACCTCCAGGACGCGGGCAGCAGAACTGGCCTCCATCTCGATGGCGATAGGCTCAGTGCCGCGCCCGTAGAGGATCCCCGGCAGGCTTCCAGAGCGGCGCAGTGCGCCGACCTGCTTTCCTTTCATCTTGCGGGGTTGGGCCGATAGAACTCGCTTCTCCATTTGATCTCTCCGGGGCGCCTCTCACCCGAGACCGGGTTACCCTCGCCCCACGGATTCCGGCGCGTGGCCGGTTCGTGCCCTACTTCCGGCGGAACAACAGGCTTCCGCCGAGAAACACCAGCCCAATCGTGACGCCCGCCAGGATGCCGGCCACCGCCGCTCCGCGTGTATCGAGCACCGTGTCGACATCGCCATGGACTTGGCGCGCCAACAAGACAAAGGTGCTGCTTTCCTCGAAGGTGGCGTTCTCCGCCACCGTCAGCGCCACACGCGAGGCATGCAACCGCGCATCCTGGGCGACGACCGCCCCGACGAAACTCTGCTCCGTCCCGACCTCGTCTCCGCGCGCCGCGACGATGATGGATTGCTGAGCAACGACGGTTTCGGCATCGATCCGGCCGGCGGCGCCCTGGCGAAGCTCGACATCCGTCGCCAGGACTCGGTTGACGCCTCCCTGCTGGATGTGCACCGAGACCGCTTCGACGGTCTCCACCGTTCCGCCTTCTAAGTGGATGACCTCGGCCTCGATCGGCTCCATGCCCGCCGCATCCTCAAGTTCGCTCATCCGTTCCTCGCCATGGATCTCCCCCGAAGACGCCATTATGGGTCGTAAGGGAGGTTGTGCATTCTAACCGGAGGCCGGTCGCCCGTCAAATGCAGTGGTCAGTGGTTCACCAGTGGTCAGTGGTGAGTGGTCGGTGGTCAGTGATCGGGCCCGGGCATGTGGAACGAACATTGGCGATTAGCGATTCGGGATTGGAAACCGGAACTGGATTCGCGACCTGCGATTGGCGATTGGTGCTGGAGCTAGGGAATAGCATTCCGCTGAACGTTGAACGCACATCGGTTACAGCTTCCTTCTGACCACCGACCACCGACCACTGACCACTCCTGGACCACCGACCACCGACCGCTGACCGTTACTGGACCACCGACCACTGACTACTACTGGACCACCGACCACTGACCGCTAACCACTCGGCTGTCCACCGATGTTAGAATGACCGATTGGCCTCTTCCCAGGAACCGCGGTGTCGAAGCGCTCGCTGCCTTTTGCCATCGGCCTAGTCATCTTTGCCTTGCCGCGTCCCTCGGCGCTCGCCTCGGCGCAGGCGCCAGGATACGCCGAGATCCTCGCGCCCTCCAGCGGAGATCCTCTATCTGGATTGATTTCGATCGAAGGCACGGCGGACCATCCCGCGTTCGTCCGATACGATCTGGCCTTCGCCTACGATCCCAATACGGCGGACACCTGGTACGCCCTGGGAGAGCCCGTTCCCACGCACGCGCAACAGACCACACTGGGTCTGTGGGATACCAAGGACATCACCCCCGGGATCTATCAGCTTCGCCTACGGGTCCACCTCGAAAGTGGGGCCGTTTTGGAGGATACCGTCAGCGGACTCCGGGTCGGGCTTCCGGCGCTGGCACCGGTGTCGACCGTCAGGGTGGTCGCGCCATCTGCGACGCCGCCCTCGGCAACCTCGGTCCCGAGTCCGACGCCTAGCGCGGCCGGGCCCGCTCCGGATCCGGTCGGCCTGGCGGTGAGCATCGGGGGCCTGACCGCGGCAGCGTTCCTATTGATTCTGGCGTTGTACCTCCCATTGCGGCGCAGTCTAGCCTCTTGGGCAGGCTCCGTGCGGATGCGCCGCGTCCTGCGCCAGGATCAACGTCGACGGCGAACGGGAGGCGGCGGATGATCCCCGACGCCTCCGCCCCCTACCTCTTCGTCGGGCTGGGCAACCCGGGCCGGAAGTACCGCCTCAACCGGCACAATATCGGCTTCATGGTCCTGGACGCGCTGGCCAAAGAAATCGGCGCAAGCTTCACCCGCCATCAGTCGCAGGCCCTGATTACCAGCGGCCGGCTGAACGGCGCGCGCGTGGTTCTAGCCAAGCCGCAAACGTTCATGAACCTCGCCGGTCCTTCGGTGGCCGCCCTGGCGCGCTATTACCGGGTGCCCTCGTCATCGCTGGTCGTGGTCTTCGACGATCTCGATCTTCCGCCAGGGAAGGTGCGCTTGCGGGGCGCTGGCAGTTCCGGCGGTCACCGGGGGATGGAGTCCGTCTTTGTCTCCATGGGGGATGACGCCATCCCGCGGTTGCGCTTGGGAATCGGCCGCCCGCCGGGGCGCATGGACCCGGCCGACTACGTCCTGGAGGACTTCAGCGCCGACGAGCTGGAGGACGTCCAGTCCGGTGTCGATCGGGCGGTCGCATGCCTCCAAGAGTTCGTTCGCAACGGGGTCGACCGCGCCATGACGAAATTCAATCCGGCGCCCGAGTAGCGTACCCGTGGATCTGTCACCCCTTGCGGGCCGGCTGCGGGGAATCACTCACTATCGCAGACTCCTTCGCGCTTTGCGATCGCACACCCCGATCGACGGGCCCCTGCGAATACCCCGTTCAGCTCGCGGACTCTTAGCGGCAGCCCTGGCGCAGGACCTGGACCGAGCGGTTCTGCTTGTCACGCCTCGGCCAGACCGGTCTCTCGCTCTCCAGGACGAGATCGGGTCCTGGCAACCCTCGCTGCCGGTGCTGACCTTTGCCAGCCCAACACCGCTGTTCTACGAAACCGAGCCCTGGGGACGGCGGACGATCGATGAAAGGATCCGCGTTCTCTCGAACCTGGCCGTCGAGGACCGTTCGCCGGCGGCCCGCGTCATCCTCGTCGCCGCCCGCGGGCTGACGACGCGGACGCTTTCCCCGGGCCAATTCCGGGCTCACACCCGGACCGTTCGTCGTGGCCAGGAGATCCGCTTCGAGGCGCTGGTGTCCTCCATCCACGGAGTCGGGTACCGCCCGGATACGTTGGTGCTCGAGCCCGGGCAGTTCAGCCGACGGGGCGGGATTCTGGACGTGTGGCCGCCTTCCGAGGCGGCGCCGGCGCGCTTGGAGTTTTTTGGGGACGAAATCGAATCCATTCGTCGATTCGACCCGACCGAGCAGCGCTCCCACGAAACACTCGAGCAACTCATCATTCCTCCGGCGCGCGAGGGCATCCCGGCCTTGATCCAAGACGCATGGAAGCGCTATCTGCCCGACGATCCGGCCGAGGCCGAAGCGCGCCTGGAGTTCCTCCTTCCGGTGATGTCGCCGGAGCCGGCGACGATTCTCGATTACCTTCCAGACGATTCGATCCTCCTGCTCGACGACGGCGCGGCCGTCGAGGAGGCGGTGAGCGAGTTGGAGGAGCAGGCGGTGGAGCAGGCCCGCTTGTTGCGCGACTCCGGCTCCTGGCCCGCCCGGAGTCTCGAGCCCTATTTGCCGCTCGACGAGCTGCGGGAGTCGTTCCATGCACGGAGGGCGATCGACCTCGGCTTTCTGAGCGGAGCCGAGGATGTCCCCTCGGCCCTCGAAGATGTCTTCCAGGCGGGGCCGCGCTTTGCCGGGGAACTTCGTCGACTCGCCGATCACTTGCAGGCCCTGCGAGGCGCCCACGAGTCGGCCGTCGTCGTCAGCCGGCAAGCCGACCGATTGGCCGAAGTCTGGTCGGCGGAAGCGGAGCCGGCTTCCGTTGTCGAAGCGCTTCCCGAACAGATCGAGGCCGGATCGGTCTTCTTCCTGCGCGGTTCGCTCACGGACGGATGGATGTTGCAGGGACCGCACGAACGTCTGCATCTGCTGACGGACGCGGAGGTCTTCGGCTGGGGGCGGCCTCAGCCTCGCATGCGACATGCGCCGGCTGCGCGCGCGCCTGAGTCCTGGTTCGCAGACCTCAGCCCCGGCGACTGGGTGGTGCACGCCGATTTCGGGATCGGGCGGTACGTCGACTTGGTGGAACGCACACTGGAAGGCGTCCGGCGCGAGTACCTGATGCTCGAGTACGCCGAGGGCGGCCAGGTCTACGTGCCCATTCACCAATCGGACCGCATCACGCGCTACGTGGGCGCCGATGGAGGGGCCGTATCCCCCTCCCGCCTGGGCTCAGCCGAATGGGAGCGGGCCAAAGGGGAAGCCCGCCGGGCCGTCGAAGGTGTTGCCCGCGATCTGTTAGAGCTTTACGCCCGGCGGATGACGGCGCAAGGGTGGGCCTTCCCGAAGGACACGCCGTGGCAAGGCGAGCTCGAGGCATCCTTCCCCTACGAAGAGACCGACGACCAAAGATTGGCGGTGCAAGCAGTCAAGGCCGACATGGAGCTCCCCCGCCCGATGGACCGCCTGATCTGCGGTGATGCCGGCTACGGCAAGACCGAAGTCGCGCTGCGGGCGGCGTTCAAGGCGGTCCTGGGAGGGAAGCAGGCCGCCGTCTTGGTCCCCACGACGGTGCTCGCCCAGCAACACACTCGGACCTTTCGGCAGCGACTGGCGGCCTTCCCGGTGGAAGTGGAAATGCTCTCGCGCTTCCGCACGCGGGCCGAGGTCGGACCGATCCTCGACCGACTGGCCGAGGGTTCGATCGACATCCTGATCGGAACTCACCGCCTGCTCCAGCGCGACGTGGCCTTCAAAGATCTCGGGCTGTTGATCATCGATGAAGAACAACGCTTCGGCGTCACTCACAAGGAATACCTCAAGCGAATGCGCACGGAAGTCGACGTGCTGACCCTGACCGCCACGCCGATCCCGCGGACGCTGTACATGGCCCTGACCGGCGCCCGCGATATCTCCACCATCAACACCCCTCCCGAAGAGCGCCTGCCGGTGAGCACCCACGTCGGCCCGTACGACCCGCGCCTGATTCGCCAAGCCGTGCTGCGCGAGCTCGATCGCGGCGGGCAGGTCTTTTTCGTTCACAACCGGGTGCAGACCATCCATGGTTTCGAGCAACGGCTGGCGCGCCTGTTGCCGGAGGCGCGTCTGGCCGTCGCGCACGGCCAGATGCCGGAGAACGAACTGGCCGACGTCATGGAGCGTTTCTCGGCCGGGGAGGTCGATGTCCTGGTCAGCACGTCGATCATCGAGTCCGGTCTCGACATCCCCAATGCCAACACGCTGATCATCGACCGGGCGGACACCTTCGGCCTGGCCCAGCTCTACCAGCTGCGAGGTCGCGTCGGCCGCGGCGCAGCTCGCGGCCATGCCTATCTCTTCCGTCCAACCCGATCGCGCGCCGGAGACGAAGCCCTGCGCCGTCTCGAGATCCTGGCCGAGCACACCGAGCTCGGGGCCGGATTCACCATCGCCATGCAAGATCTGGAACTGCGCGGCGCCGGCGAAATCCTCGGCACGCGCCAGCATGGGCACATCGCCGCCATCGGGTTCCATCTCTACACACGCTTGTTGTCGGCGGCGGTTCGCCGTCTGCGACAGTCGTTCTCCGGGCCGCTTCCGCAAGCCGAAGGACTCCCGGACGACGAGGATCCTCTGGGCGTGGAGATCGATCTCCCCTTGGCCACGGCGCTGCCGACGCAGTACATCCCCGACCGAACCTTACGCCTTCGCCTGTACCGGCGTTTGGCGGCACTCCGCCGCGAGGGGGAACTCCTCGAGGTGCGTCGGGAGTTGGAGGACCGCTTTGGCCCGCCACCGACGGAGGTCGACAACCTGCTCTATCTGCTGCGCATGAAGATCCTCGTCGCCGAGGCCGGGGCCGATGGGGTCACCGTGGAGAACGGGCAGATTCACGTCCACCTGCCCGGCGCCGACCAACGCTACCTTCCCGGCGCTTTGGGCGCGGAGATACGTCGGAGCAAGAGGGGCCTGTGGATTCCCCGCGCCGGTCCGTGGCAGTCGAGACTCGAAGAGCTGCTAAGGACGCTCGCTCGGCCTTCCGCCGGCCGCGATTGAACGCGCAGCACCCAGCTCGTCGGCGCGTTCCCTACGGACGAAGTAGCGCTCGACGATCCAGTCGACGGGCAGGCGCAACTTCCGAACCAGCCAGATGACGGGGCGCATCTTGCGAGGCAGGAGGAGAACCGCTCGCGGTCGTTCCGCCAGATCGGCGATGGCCTCGCCGACTTGGGCCGCAGAGAGAACCAAGGGCCGAGGCGTCCGGAGACCGGTCCGCCTGCGAGCGATCGACTCCGCCGCCAACGTCGTGTCGACCGTGCCGGGGAGGAACAGGGCCACGCGGATCCCCCAGATTCCGACTTCGCGGCGGAGGGCCTCGGCGAATCCCATCAGGCCGAACTTGGTGGCGGCGTAGATGCTGTAGGTCGGCATGGCGACCAGGCCGGCGAGCGAACCCACCAGAAGGATCGTCCCCGCCCGCTGCTCGATCATCCGCGGCAGCACGGCCCGGGTTAGCAGAATCGTCCCCGTCAGATTCGTCTCGATCTGTCCGACGATTCCCTCCGTCGGATCCAACCGGTCGAGGAAATCCATGATCCCGACCCCGGCACTGGTGACGAGCAGATCGATGTCTCCGAAGTCGCTCATCATCTCCGCCACGGCCGCAAACACCTCGCCTTCGCGCCGGACATCGAACGCGCGCGGGAGGAACCTCTGGCCAGGACGGCGGGCCTGGAGCTCGGCCTGCAGAGCGTGCAAGCGCCCCTTGTCGCGCCCCCCAAGAAACAGATCGTAACCACGGTCGGCAAGCGACCGAGCAGCGGCCGCCCCGATACCAGCGGATGCGCCGCTGATCAGAGCTGTTCGATGAGAACTGGTGCCGATTGGTGTCGCTTTCCTTCGCAGTCTCGCAGCCTGTGACAAGTTACCAGTTACCAGTGACAAGTGATGACTGATAACTGGTCACTGGTCACTGGTCACTGGTGGCTGCTTCTAGATCCCGGCCCTTAGCTGGACCAGATGCGAGATATACGGCTGATTGTCGACGTACTCGACCCCCACCAGCCAGGTCGACCAGGCATACTCGCTCTCGGCCGAATCCGTAGGATTGTACAGGGCGTAATAGTTCAGATTCGTATATTCCGACGGCCAGCGCGCTTCGCGCAGGATCGGGCCGGTCAGAGTCTGGTTGCAGGCGGCCGCGACGTCGGGCTGGGTCGCTTTGCTCAGGTGCGGCAGGACGATCTCTTTGAACGGCCCCTGGATGGCGCCGCCACTGGGCGGAGTCCCCCAATTCCGGGACTGGTCGCTTGTCAACAACTCGGAGAGTTGACTTGGTGCGTAGACGACCTCCGGGGCCCACCAGTCGAAACGAATCGTCAGACCCCGACGCGGATCGACCAGCCCCTGCAGGCCGAGGGCATCGCCCCCGGCCAGGCTCGTGCGCAAAGACTCGATCAGCGGGGGCACGCGTGGATCGGCGCAGAAAGCATCGGGCGGGACGTCTTGCGTGAGGTTGGCCGCGCTGACCCAGCCAGAGGTTCCGGTGGGCCCTGTGACTTCGACCCAGGTCGAGCTGCCGAGGTTGGTGGCGTTCCCCGTCAGCGTGACGCCTCGGTGGTCGAACTCCAGTTCCTCTAGATCTCCGCCGGAGACGCCGGCGACCTGGCGCAACGTCAGGGTGGAACCTTCGGGGATGCCGAAAACGGCATAGGGGAATTGGTAGCCAGGGCCCGGAGTGAAGAAATAGATCGGAGTGCGGGTCACACCGGCGGCGGCAGTCAGCGTCGAGGGGAGCAAAGCACCGCCCGGCACGATCGGAATCGTTCCGCGGGTGCAACCGATGGCGCCCCAACCGACCAGGATGAAGAGAGCCAGGATGCGGAAAAGGCGAAGGTCGATGCGAGCCAGTACGGTGTGGAAACCCCGGCGCTTCATGCGGGTGCTGGAATCAGGCCGCGCCGCCCGTATGCGCCGAGGTTCCGCCGCGGCGAGGCTTCGATGGCGCCAGCGCCAGATCGAGGACGGCATCCATATGGCGCACCAGGCGGACGTTCATCTCGCGCTTCGCCTTGCGGGGCACTTCCACCAGGTCCTTGCGATTCTGAGCGGGGATGATGACCGTTTTCAACTTCAGCCGATACGCCGCCAGCACTTTCTCCCGAACCCCGCCGATGGGCAGCACCCGGCCGCGCAGCGTGATCTCGCCGCTCATCCCGACTTCGCGCCGAACCGGACGGCGGGTCAGGGCGGAGGCCAGCGCTGTCGCCATCGTGATGCCGGCGCTCGGGCCGTCCTTGGGGATGGCGCCTTCCGGTACGTGAATATGGATGTCGGACTTCTCGAAGACCTCCGGATCGACTCCTAACTGCCGGGCGCGCGACTTGATGTAGGAGACCGCCGCCTGTGCGGATTCCTGCATCACTTCTCCGACCTGACCCGTTACCTGCACCCCACCCTTGCCTTCCACCAGGAGCACTTCGATGGCCATCGTTTCCCCGCCGTTCTCCGTCCAAGCCAGTCCGGTGGCGGCCCCGATCTGATCGCTCTTCTCGGCCTCGCGGGGATTGATCTCCGCCGGCCCGAGCAGGCGTCCCAGCATGGGGTGCGTCACGCTGGGGGAGAGCGGGCGGCCTTCCGCTTTGCGGCGCGCCACCTTGCGGCAGATGTTCCCGATCGATCGCTCGAGGTTGCGGACCCCGGCCTCCCAGGTGTAGTCACGGATGAGGGTCTGGATGATCGCCTCGCTGAAGACCAAATCGTCCGGAGTCAGCCCGTTCTGTTCCAGCTGGCGAGGGACGAGGAACCGCTCGGCGATGACGACTTTCTCTTCCTCGATATAGCCGGGGAACTCGATCACTTCGAGGCGGTCGAGCAGCGCCGGCGGGATGGAATTCAGTGTGTTGGCGGTGGTGATGAAAAGGGCGCGCGACAGGTCGTAAGGAACTTCCAGATAATGATCGGAGAAGGCATTGTTCTGCTCCGGGTCGAGCACTTCCAGGAGGGCCGCCGCCGGGTCTCCGCGAAAATCGTTCCCGAGCTTGTCGATCTCGTCGAGCATGATCAGCGGGTTGACCGTGGCCGCGCGCCGCATGGCCTGGAGAATCCGCCCGGGGAGGGCGCCGATGTAGGTGCGGCGGTGGCCGCGGATTTCGGCTTCGTCGCGAATCCCTCCCAGCGACATCCGCACAAATTTCCTGCCCAGCGCTTCGGAAATGGATTTCCCCAGCGAGGTCTTGCCCGTCCCGGGCGGACCCACGAAACACAGAATGGGCTGACGCTGTTTGCCCGCCGCCAGGCTGCGGACAGCGATGTACTCGAGGGTGCGTTCCTTGGCCTTCTTCAGCCCATAGTGGCCGCGGTTGAGGACGCGGCTGGCATGGGCTACTTCGAGGTTGTCGGGGGTGGAGGCGGTCCACGGCAGCTCGATCAGCCAGTCGAGGTAGGTTCGAATGATGCCGACTTCAGGCGACATCGGCGGCATCTGGTTGAGGCGGGACACTTCTTTCAGCGCCCGCACCTGAATCTCTTCCGGCAAGCCGAGGTGCGCGATGCGCTCGCGCAGCTCGCCCAACTCCTGAGCCCAGATGTCGGCCTCGCCTAGCTCGGTCTGGATCGCTTTCATCTGTTCCCGCAGATACATCTCACGCTGCGACCGATCGACCTCGGTCTGGACCTTGTTATGGATCTGGTCTTCCAGCTCAAGGACGTCGAGCTCGCGGCCGAGCAGGATACTCATCCGCTGCAGCCGCATAATGGGATCGAACGTCTCCAATACCGCCTGCCGCTCGGCGACGCTCAGACTGAGGGCCGAGGCAATCAAATCGGCCAGCCAGCCCGGCTCTTCGATATTGACGGCATAGACATAGGCTTCATCTGGCAGGGAGCGGTTGAGCTGGACACATTTCTCGAACAGGGTCAGAACCGCCCGCATGAGGGCCATCGTCTCTTTGGTGCGCACCATCGAATCGTCGACGGGTCGGCCGCGCGCCCGCATGTAGGCTCCACCAGGCAGGAATTCCAGCACCTGGATCCGCCTCCGCCCCTGGGTCAGCACCGAAGTCGTGCCATCGGGTAACTGCATCAGGCGGCCGACGGCAATCTCGGTCCCCACGGCGTGCAGATCTTCCGGACCGGGAGTCTCGAGCTCCGGATCCATCTGGGCGACGGCGATCATGGTCTCACGGGCACGGGCCGCGTCCTCGATCGCCGCCCGGGTGGGCTCATGCCCGACGAAGAGCGGCGTGACCATGTTGGGGTACAACACGACATCCCTGAGCGGCAGGACGGCGCATTCGATCACGCCTTGCGCGTCAGCCTGCGCGTCGTCGACGTCGTAGAGCTCATCGGCACGGCGGTTGATCGAATCGCCGTACTCAACCGGTAGGTGCGGCCAGCGCCCGATCAAGCCGCTCATCCCGCCACCTCCCGGGAAATGTCCAAGGGACTTCGCTGGGTCACCCCGCACCGCTCCCTCTGGATCTCTAACAAAGGGTGCGGGGTCACCGACCGCCCCTCCGTGGGGATGTCGAACGAAGAGCGCGGGATCATCGGCTTGGTTCCAGCCCGGCCACTGGCCGGACGCGCTCCCAAGCCTCCAGAGCTTCGCCGGCGACAAACAGGCTGCCAGCGAAGGCGATGACCTCGCCCGGCCGGGCGCGGTCGAGCCCACGGCGCAGCGCAGCCTCGACGGGCACCACCACTTCGCAACGTGCTCCCAATCCGTGAGCGATCTCGGCGACCTCCTCGGGGTCGGACGCCCGCGGGTGGACGGCTTGTGTGAGAATCAGGCGCGAGATGCGCGGCAACAGTTCCTGCAGCATCCCTGGGATGTCTTTGTCGGACGAGGCGCCGAAGATCAGCGTCACCGGTTGCCCCGGGAAGTAGTCGTCGAGCGCCAGACGGAGTTTGAGCGCCGAATCCCGGTTGTGGGCCGAGTCCACGATGACCACCGGTTCGAAGGAAACCACCTCGAAGCGGCCGGGCCAGCGGACCTGTTCGAAGCCGCGGTGGACGGCCGTCTCCGGCACGGCCAGGCCGCCTGAGCGAAGCACGCGCAGTGCGGCGTAGGCCACGGCGGCATTCACAACTTGATGATGGCCGAGCAGCGGGATATCGTAACGTGGCGGGGCCCACTCCTCCCCGCCTCCCGATTCCACAAAAGCGTCCATCAACGGCTGCTCATCGGACGGCCAGATGTACAGGCTCTGGCGCGTGAGGTCTCGCGCCCCGGGCGCGTAGAGCCAATCCCGTCCCACCTGGACCAGCGGGGCGCCGACCTCAGCGGCGACGCGCCTCACGACCAGCTCCGCTTCGCGCTGCTGCGGCGCCAGCACCACCGGCACCCCTGGCTTGATGATACCGGCTTTCTCCGCGGCGATCTCCGACAGACGCTCGCCCAATAGGTGCGTGTGGTCGTACGAAAGCGAGGTGATCACGCACACCCGCGGCGTCATGACGTTCGTGGCGTCGAGCCGGCCGCCCAAGCCCACCTCGATGACAGCGACATCGACGGCGCGGCGGGCGAAATGAAGGAAGCCGACGGCGGTGACCAATTCAAAGGTCGTCAGGCCGGGCACCTCGGCCACGTGGGGTTTCACTTCCTCCACCAGGGCTGCCAGGTCCGGTTCCGGAATCTCTTCGCCATCGATTCGGATGCGCTCGGTGAAGCGGATCAGATGGGGGGAGGTGTACAACCCCGTGCGATGCCCTGCGGCGAAAAGACTCGAGGCGATCAGCGAGGAGACCGAGCCCTTGCCCTTGGTCCCCGCGATATGAACCGTCGGGTAGTCGAATTGCGGGTCGCCGAGACGCCGCAGCAGTTCCCGCATCCGCGCCAGGTCGAAGACCTCGGCCGAGTAGCGGTAGCTGCGCTCCAGGCTGTAGTCGACGAAGCTGTAGAGGTAGTCGAGGGCTTCCTGGTAGGCGGGAGCGGGCATAGTCCCCTCATTCTAACATCGGCATGACCCCAGGCGGAACAGTGGTCAGTGGTCAGTGGTCGGTGGTCCGAAGGAAGCTGTAGCCAATGAGGTTTCAGCGGTCAGGCGGGCGCCTCTCCCTGGCTCCATCGCCAATCGCTGATCGCCAATCGCCAATCCCTGATCTCCTTTCCTCGGTCCGCATTCACGGTGCCCGGTTCTGCCACTGGCCACTGACCACTGTATCTCCGTGTGCTTGCGACGCCCTTGGAATCGCGTTATGATTCGGACGTCCCCCTTCCGGAGAGGAGGTGAGTTCGGCCCAGGCTTTTCGTTCGACGCGTCACGTCCACTTCCCCGCTCTCCAACATCCTTTAGGAGGAAAGAAGAACCATGAGTAAGAGATCTCTATTACTGGCGGCGAGCCTGTTCGTCGCCGTGGCCATTGCCCTCGGCGCGTGCACGCCGGCGGCCACCGAGGCGCCTACCCCTGTGCCCGCGGAGCCGACGGCCGCCCCGACAGAAATCCCGATGCCGGCCATCGGCAGCCCCGAGCACCCGATTAAGGTGCTCTTCGTCCCCTCGGTTGACGCCAACGTGATCACCACGGGCGGCGAGGTCATGGCCCAGGCGCTGAACGAGGCCACCGGCCTGACCTTCGAAGTCAGCGTACCGACCTCGTACGCGGCGACGATCGAAGAAATGTGCGCCTCACCGACGGACACGATGGGCTTTATCCCCGGTCTCGGCTATGCGCTGGCCAGTGAGCTGTGCGGCGTCGACGTCGCTTTCAAGGCCAATCGCTTCGGCTACGACGTCTACTGGGCGCAGATCCTCGTCCCGCGCGACAGCGCGATCGACTCGATCGACGACCTCGAAGGCTTGAAGTGGGGCTACGGCGACGTCGCCTCGACCTCCGGCTACATGGTCCCGCTGGTCATGTTCCAGGAAGCCGGCGTGACGCCGGGCGAGCAGGTCCAGACCGGTGGCCACAACCAGTCGGCCCAGGCGCTGTACGATGGCGAGGTCGACTTCGCAACGACGTTCTATAGCCCAGCGACGGACACAGCCACCGGCGAAGCCGTCTTCGACCCGGCTAATCCGGACATCCCGGAGGACTTGGTGTCGAGCTGCGGCTTGAACGCCGACGGCAACCTGGTGTGCGGCAATATGCGCGTGCGCGATGCCCGCGCCAACATCCGCGAGGCCGCGCCGGACGTCGTTCAGAATGAGCGCATCCTGGCGATCTCACCCGAGATCCCGAACGACACATTGTCCTTCGGACCGGACTTCCCGGCCGACCTGCGCGCCCAGATCGAAGCGGCTCTGGTCGCCTACGCCGCCACGGACGGATGGGCCGAGTCGATCGGCTCGCAAGACTTCTACAACTGGACCGGCCTCAGCCCGGCCACCGATGCGGAGTACGACTTCATCCGCCAGATGACGGCTTTGGCCGGCTTCGACCTCGAGGACATCCGATAACCTGTTCCGGCAGTTGCTTTGACCTTGGCCCCGGGTGGAGAACCCCACCCGGGGCCAGTCTCACCCCCTCGACCTCCGGCGACCGCCGGCGGAGATGCGGACAGGCACTTCCGAACCGGTGATGCTGAGCATCCGCCACCTCTCCAAGACGTATGAAGGCGGCGTTCGCGCCCTGACCGACGTCTCCTTCGACGTCCCCGACGGCCAGTTTCTGGCGATCATCGGCCTGAGCGGCTCCGGCAAGTCGACCCTGCTGCGCTGCATCAATCGCCTGGTCGAGCCGACCTCGGGCCAGATCGTGTGGGACGGGGTCGACATCACAGCCGCCAGCCGCGATGAAACGCGCCGCATCCGACGCCAGATCGGCATGGTCTTCCAGCACTTCAATCTGGTCCACCGCTCGAGCGTTCTGACCAACGTGCTGGCCGGCCGGCTGGGGTACGTCACGCCGGCATGGAGCCTGGTCAATCACTTTCGGAAGGCCGACGTGGCCAAGGCCATGCACGAGTTGAATCGCGTCGGCATACCGGACAAAGCTCACACCCGAGCGGACGAATTGAGCGGAGGCCAACAGCAACGTGTCGGCGTAGCCCGAGCCCTGATGCAAGACCCGCGGATGATCCTGGCCGACGAGCCGGTCGCCAGCCTGGATCCGGTGCTGGCCCACTCGATCATGCAATACTTGGAACTGATCAATCGCGAAGACAACGTGATGGTCCTGTGCAGCTTGCACTTCCTCGATCTGGTCCACCGCTACGCCGACCGGGCGATCGCCCTGAACGAAGGCCGGTTGGTATTCGACGGAGCCCCCCAGGAAATCGACGACGCCCGCTTCAAGGCGATCTATGGCCAAGAGGCCGAACGAGTCGGGTGAGCGAGCACCCTCCCGCTGGCTGGCGCCGCTGGGCCGTGGCCTGATCTACGCCATTGCCGTCGGGGGCGGGATCCTGATCTACGCCTACGGATTCCAGGTCACCCAGGTCAGCCTCGAGGAAGCTCGTTCGCCGAGCCGTCAGGAGCGGCTGACCAGGATTCTCCGCGCGTTGGCCGAGCCCGATTTGATCGAATACGACGAGAAGGAGACGACCGCCGAAACATCGGTTTGGGTCCCTTGCCCGAAGGCCCTCCCGGCTCTTGAGCCCCCGTCAGGCACCCCAAGCATAAGTCTCGAACCTCGATGTGGTGTCCCGGGAGAGCGAATTACAGCCGTCGGGGAAGGCTTTCCCCCCGGGGCCGACGGGCGCGTCTACTTCGTCCCGCCCAACGGGATCCGTTTGAGCCAGGCTGAATTCCGGGCTGACGCCGACGGAGCCTTTTCGGTCCCGATTCAGCTTCCGGAGCGTGCCTCCCCCGAGGCGCAGACGGTGCTCGCCGCGTTCCAGCGGAATGTCGGATCTCCCCGGTTTACTCGAAATGCTTACGACACTTGGGACAAGATCGTCGAGACCGTTTTCATGGCGCTGCTCGGCACGACGTTCGGCACGATGGTGGCGGTCCCCTTAAGCTTCCTGGCCGCGCGCAACCTAATGAAGGACATCACGGGAACCGTCGGTGGATTGGCCCTGATTGTGATGGCGCTTCCGGTGGGCGCCTTGTTGGGAGCTATCGTGTGGCGCATCGCCCTGGCCGGTAGCGCCGCCGTGAGCTCAAGCCCCCTTGCGACGGCGGTCGTGGCCTCAGCATCACTGGCCGTGGTGGGGCGTACCTTGCGTTGGGCCATGCCTGGCGTCGAGACTTCGGCTCCTTCTCTTCGGATGCGAGCGGCGCGGATCGCCGCCTTGATGGGCGCGAGCCTTCTCGGCCTGTTGGGGTCGGTTCTTCTTGCAAGGCTGATGTTCTATGTCGGCAACCAGTTGGCCGAGCTGCTTGGATTACTGGCTTTTGTCGGAACGTTCATGGCCGATCTCGGAGAGGTCCTTGAGTTGATTCTGGGGGCGGCGGCCGTCGGCGGCGTTGCCGTTGTCGTGGCCAGTCTTGCCGGAACCCTCGGGGGGAGGTTGCGCCCGAGGCTGCCTCCTTCCGCTCGTCGGCCCTTCGATCTCACTTTGAGTGCCCTGGCCGGCGCGATCCTGGGGATTCTGTTGGGCGCGTTCCTCGCATGGCTCTATCGCCTTGTGGACGTACGCATGACCGTTGTTGCACCTGCCGCCGTTGGCGCCGTCGTCGGATTGTTTCTCGGTTGGCGAGCGGGCGCCGGGGACACCTTCCCTGTCGGGCTGGTGGTCTATAACCTCACCCGCACCGTTCTAAACGTCTTGCGTGCCGTTGAACCCCTCATCATGGTTATTGTTGTCGCCGTTTGGGTGGGGATTGGCCCCTTCGCCGGGGTGTTGGCGCTGTCTCTGCACACCGTAGCGGCCCTCGGCAAGTTGTTCTCGGAACACGTGGAGACGATCCAACCCGGCCCACTCGAGGCGGTGACGGCAACCGGAGCGACGCGCCTGCAGATGATTGTGTACGCCGTCGTACCGCAAATCGTTCCGACCTATGTCTCCCTGACGATGTACCGATGGGACATCAACGTCCGACTGTCGACGGTCATCGGTTTCGCCGGAGGCGGCGGCATCGGCTTTCTCCTCTCGCAGAACGCTAACCTGGGCAACTATCGGGCAGCCAGCGCACAAATCCTCGCCATCGCCCTGGTCGTCACGGCGATGGACTACCTCAGCACCTATCTTCGGGGGAAGGCAGTCTGATAAGGCACCTCGCCGCGAGTGCGGAGCTCGCCGGGAGCTTCCGCGGGGCGGTGATATCCCTCGACGGGATGTTATAATCCGCCAATCTTGCCGGCCGCCAATGAACGAGCCTGTCCTGGTTGTCAACGCGAACTTTGAACCGCTCAACGTGTGTAGCACGCGGCGGGCGCTCGGGCTCCTCCTGAACGGCAAGGCGGAGATGCTCGCTAACGGCCGCGGCTACGTCCACACCGTGCGGCTCTCGATCCCACGTCCGTCGGTCATCCGTCTCGACCGGATGATCAAGCGCCCCCGCCCCAAGGTCCGCCTGACCAAACGCGAGCTCTTCCGGCGCGACAACTACACCTGCCAGTACTGCGGGCAAAGATCGGCACGCCTGACCATCGACCATGTCGTTCCGCGGTACCGCGGGGGAGAACACCTTTGGTCTAATCTGGTCGCCGCCTGCCCGGCCTGCAATCTACGAAAAGGTGGCCGGACACTGGGGGAGGCCCACATGATCCTGCAACACCGGCCATGGGAGCCGCAGGCAACAACGGCCTATCTCTTCGGCCCGCTCGTGGAAGCGAACCAGGAGTGGCGGCCGTACCTCGAAGGCTGGTAAGGCCGCCGGGTTCCCTGCATCTTCTGAGTTTCCTCCCCAACCGAATGGAGCCTCGCCACTATCTAGCTGATGGACATCTCTGCCGCGTCTCCTCCTCGCTGAGCGGAGGCCCGACGGCTGGCGCAGCCAGCGGTTGGGCCGCAGTCCCTCGCCTGTGCTCGGGATCATGTCGAAGCGTCGACTCGAAGAGCTGAGCGAGGGCCCTTCGACCCTTCGTTTCCCTCGGGGCATGCTTCGGCCGCTTGCAGGTGGACCGCATGTGGTGGAACGTAGCGGCCTCCGCTCAGGGAGGGAAAAATCGAGGGCTGCTTCGTCTGCGGCCGCCCGTAACGCCGTCAGCAATGCGTACCTGGGAAAAGCGATTCCAGAAACGCCAGCAGGCTGCCGGAGACGACCCCGTGCCCGCCGGTGACGATGGGGATCTGGGCCCCCTCGATCGCCTCCGTCAATTGGCGCAGCGCCTCATCTTCCACGTCCTCGACCCATCCGAGGTCCGCCGCCATTCGGTCACCGGCCTTCGGCCACGCGTCGGTGCGCTGCGCCATCCAAACCCGCGTGTCCCACACGACGGCTTGGACCATTGACTCCAGCCGCTGGATGAAACCGGCCGGGCCCGAGGCGTCCAGCATGTCGGCGATGAGCGAGCGCACTTCTCTGCGCTGTTGCCGGCCGCTGGCGCGCATCCCCCTCTCTTCAGCATAGACCCGTGCCCAGACCTGAGTCCGGCGGTTCAGTTCGCGCCAAGCGCTTTCCGACACGCGGCCAATGAGTGCCACGGAGGCCGCCGGAGTCCGCAAGACCGCCGCCAGCCGAGCGACCTTTCGCTGAAGTCCCTCGGGGAAGGGATGGAGGGCCTTGCGGAGCTGAGAACCGAGGGCCGCGTGGCCAAGGATCAACGCTAGATCGCTGGGCGTGTCGAAATCGGTCCGCGAAGCGGTCGTCGGCGGAGGCTCCTCGACGACGGCGCCGCCCTCTACCTCGAGCACCCATCCTATGGAATTGTCCGTGGGCAGACGATCGGCCAGAGGTACGAGACGTCGGGCATCGCTGAGGATCGCCCAGTCCGTCGAGTGGAGGTTGTTGACGAGGGCGCCACCCGGAGGAAGGGCGCTCACCTGAGCTCGCCAGGACAACAGCAACTCGGTGCTCGCCAACGGCGCGCTCGCCCCGCCGAAGTAGGCGAGATGAGTGAAGCCGCGCTCCTCAACGAGGCGGGCGAGCGTGCGCCCGAAATGGAACGGTTGCGGTCCCTCCGGAAGGGGGAGGGCCCCCAGCGCCTCGAATCTGTCCCGATCGGCTTTTTCAGCGGCCACGACTGAACAGGCGCCGTATCCCGCCGTCCTTAGATTCTGGAGCAGGTCTTCGGCCGCGGCGGCGCGGGCGCCGGCGAGCCAGCCTTCCGCCCGAGTCGGGCCTGCCGGGGGCAGGAAGATGACGATCGGGATGGCTCCGGCGTCTGACGGCATCGAGCCAACGGCAGTGGATCCCGAGATCAGGCCATCTCCGGTTCGATCAGACCCAGATTGCCGTCACGACGCCGGTACAAGACGTTGACCTGGCTGGTCGTGGAGTTGAGGAAGAGGAAGAAATCCTCGTGGTCGAGGAGGTCCATCTGCTCGATGGCCTCTTGCTCGTCCATCGGGGTCAGCGGGAACCGCTTGCGCCGGACAATGGCCGGCCCCAACTCGCCGGTCTCGGGTTCGTTGGACGGGGAGTCCAACGCCACCGACGCGGCTGATCGCCCATCCCCGCGGTTGCGCCAGTGCTTCCCCTTGTAGCGTTCAGCCTGCCGTTGGATCTTGTCGAGGGTAGTGTCGAAGGCGGCATAGATGTCGTCGGCCCGATTCTCGGCTCGCAGGACCAGCCCCTTCCCGCGCACCGTGACCTGAGCCACCTGGCGATCCCCGGCCGAGCGGGCGGACTTGCGGTGATTGAGGTCCACTTGGACTTCGCCGATCGTATCCAGGTAGTGGTCGAGCCGGGAGGCCTTCTTGGTCACATAGTCCCGCAGGCGATCGGTCAAATCGATGTTGTGAACGTTGATCTCGACGCGAACCGTCATGGCGCCTCCGTTCGATTCCCGGTGGACACGGGAAACCTACGCACGCCCCATCGTGAGTCCGACCACACGCAGGGCACCGGCCTGGGTCATGGCATCGCCGCAAGCAGCCAGGGTGGCGCCGGTCGTGTGCACGTCATCGATGAGAAGAACCACGTGACCGGCGACGAGAGACGGATCGGCTTGGAAGGCTCCGGCAACGTTGCCTGCTCGGGCCCTTGGGTCGAGGCCTACCTGAGACGCTGTTTCACGGATCCTGGAAGCCGCAGAGCTGTAGAAAGGCAATCGCAGCGACTCGGAGAGGGCACGACCCAGCAGTTCAGCTTGATTATATCCCCGCTGCCGCAGGCGCCTGGGGCCGAGCGGCACGGCGACAACGCACGAGGCTTCCACCTCCGCCCGCTGATAAACGCCTCTCAACATAGCGGCGAAGGCTTCGATCAAGCGGGGGTCCGGCCGATACTTCAAATGAGTCAAAGCCCGATCCAGGGGCGCCTGATAGCGGGCCGCTGCCCACGCGCGGGTCGACGAGTCTGGACAAGGATGGCGGCGGAGGTCGGGAGCGATGGCTTGCCGGCATGCCAGACAGACCGGCGTAGACACCACGACGAGCCGTGCCTGACACGCCTCGCACCAGATTTCTCCGGGCGAGCCGCAGCCTACGCAGCGCGTCGGGAAGAGAAGCTCGAGGGTTCCCTGCCGCATCCGGCGCCATACCGGCCATACCGCGGCGGCAGCTTGTGTGGGCATCGCTAGGGCCTTTCCCCCTCCTGCGGCCCGCGCCGTCGTGAGTTATCGTCCGAGCAGAATTCCGCCCAGCGCGGATGTCATCAAGAGCATCGCCGCCGGGCCCAGGAGCACGATCAGGATCGACGGGAAGATCAAGAGCGCGATCGGGAAGATCATCTTGATCGGGGCCTTGTGCGCCTCTTCCTCGGCCATCTGCCGCCGGCGGACCCTCATCTGGTCCGATTGGATGCGCAGGACCTTGGCCAAACTGACGCCCAACTGCTCAGATTGAATCACCGCCGCGACAAAGCTCGTCAGCTCGGCCACTCCTGCGCGCTCGGCCATGTCGCGGAGGGCGTCCCGCCTGAGTTTTCCGAGGCGGATCTCCTGGATCACGCGGCCGAACTCGAGCGCCAGATCGTTGTCCCACTTCTCCTGGACCTTCGCCATGGCGGCATCGAAACCCAAACCGGCCTCGACGCAAATCGTCAGCAGGTCCAGCGCATCCGGCATGGCCCGGAAGACTCCCTTTTGGCGCCGGTTGACGCGGCTGGTCAGCCAGAGGTCCGGGAACATGAATCCCACCAGGAGGAAGACGACCGTCAGCATCAAGCCCTGGCCCCAGCTGCGGCCGGAGAGAGCGAACGTCAGCAAGATCAATCCGCCGAATAGGATCGCCAGGATGAAGCGCAGGGTCAGGAAGAAGGCCGGATCCATCCGCATCGGGTTGCCGGCCATCTCCATACGGCGGCGGGTGCTTTGCAGCGTCGCCTGGGGGGTAAAGCGTTGGGAGAGCTTGCCCACCCGGTTGAAGAAGGGCAGGACCACGCGCTCATAGAACCCCTGGGAGAGTTCGATCTCCTCGAGGGTCATCGGCTCGTCACGTACTCCGAACTCCGCCAGGCGGGACTGGATCGGATCGCGCGCCTCGGGTGCACGCATCCCGACGATGACGAGTACGGCGGCGATGATCAGCGCCACGATCAGCAGAATGGCAACGGTTCCCAGCATCGTCGGCCCCTTTCGCCGTCCTAGATGTCGATCGCGACGAGTTTCTGCGTGATGTAGAAACCCGAGGCGATCATCGTGGAGGCAAGGATCAGCATCGGGATGCCACAGGTGCGCGTCGCGGGATTGAAAAACTGCATGATGTAGGGCCGATTGACCAGATACAGCAACAACACCAAGGCGATCGGCATCGCCGAGATCACCCAGGCGGTCGCTCGACCCTGGGCGGTGAGGGCCGCGATCTCGCCCTTGATGCGAACCCGCTCACGAATGGTGAAGGAGATCACATCCAGGATCTCGGCCAAGTTGCCACCGACCTCGCGCTGGACGTTGATCGCCGTCACGCACAGGTCCAGGTCACCGCTGCTGATGCGCCGCAGCAGGTGGTCGAGGGCCTGGTCCATCGCCAAGCCAAGCTGCATTTCCTGGACGACCCGCCGAAACTCGTCGCAGATCGGAGCCGGCAGCTCGCGGCTGACGGCCTCCATCGCCTGCAGCGTCGAGTAACCGGCGCGCAACCCGTTCACCATCAGGTTGAGCATGTCACCCAGTTGGTTGTCGAACTTCTTCAGCCGGCTCTTCTCGGCGCGCTTGACATAGATACCGGGCAAGTAGGCGCCGATGATCCCACCGATGACGGCGAAGGGGATCGACTGGCTGAGGACGTAACCCAGCCCGGCACACAACGCGGTCGACACTCCGATCACACCCAGGTATTCGGCCGGACGAAGCTTCAGATCCGCCCGGGCCAATCGCTTGGAAATACCGTCGAAAAGATTCGAACCCTCGCCGACCCGATTGAAGTAGTCCATCACAGGGCTGCGGCGCTCGGCCTTCTCGGTCGACTGCTCCGCCGCCGGGCCAACAAGGCCACCGCTCTCAGCATAGCGGCCGAGGCGTTCCTCGACGACCGATCGGCTCCCCAGCACGCTCACGACCACGCCGACCAGGAGCAAAATCAGACCCAGTCCGGCGCCCAGCGCCAGAATCATCGTGGGCATCGTCTACCTTCCCTCCGATCCGCCGAGTGGTCAGGTCCGCGGAACCGATGGCTTGCGGTCGGACCCACCACTAGTAGCGAACCCGATCGCCGACGCCGAAGATGGACGCCGGCAGGTGAAGCCCGGAGGCCTCGATCTTGTCCATGAAGCGCGGGCGCAGCCCGGTCGGGCGCAACCGCCCGATCACCCGCCCCTGTTCGAAGCCCGTCTGCTCGAAAATGAAGATGTCGGTCATCGTGATCACGTCGCCTTCCATGCCCTGGATCTCGGCGATGTGGGTCACCTTGCGGGTCCCGTCGCGCAGGCGCTCCAGATGGACCACCAGCTCGAGGGCGGAAGCGATCTGTTCACGGATGGCGCGGATCGGGAGCTCCATCCCCGCCATCAGCGTCATGGTCTCGATACGCGAGAGGGTATCGCGCGGACTGTTGGAGTGGGCCGTGGTCATCGAGCCGTCGTGGCCGGTGTTCATCGCCTGCAGCATGTCCAGGGCGGCCTCGTCGCGGATCTCGCCGACGATGATGCGGTCGGGCCGCATTCGGAGCGAGTTGACCACCAAGTTTTTGATCGTCACTTCGCCCCGGCCCTCGATATTGGGCGGGCGCGATTCGAGCGTGACGACGTGCTCCTGCCGCAGTTGGAGCTCGGCGGCGTTCTCGATCGTGATGATCCGCTCGTCGGGCGGAATGTACTGCGAGAGGACGTTGAGCATCGTCGTCTTGCCCGAGCCGGTGCCGCCGGAGATGATGGCGTTGATTCGCGAGATGACACAGGCCTTGAGGAACTCGACCGACTCGGCGGTCATCGTGCCGTACTCGATCAGTTGTTCGACGGTGATCGGGTTGCGCGCGAACTTCCGAATGGTGAGCACCGGTCCCACCAGCGAGATCGGCGGGATGACGGCGTTGACGCGCGAACCGTCCGGCAGGCGGGCATCGACGTAGGGACTAGCCTCATCGATGCGGCGGCCGAGCGGCGAAACGATGCGATCGATGATCCGCATCAGATGGTCGTCGCTCTCGAACGCCGCCGGCTCGCGGTTGATCTTGCCGCGCCGCTCGATATAGATGTTGCGGCCGCCGTTGACCATGATCTCGGTGATGGTGTCGTCGGAGAGAAGCGCCTCGATCGGCCCTAGTCCGAGGATTTCGGCCACGATCTGCTCGAACAGGCGGCGCCGCTCCGGCCGCGACAGGACGATCTTTTCCTCGGCCAGGATCGTCTCGAACAGCTCTTCAATCGTCCGGCGCACGTCGGCGGTCTGGCTGACGTCCATCGACGGATCAAGCTCGGCCAGTAGTTTGTTCTGGACGCGCGACTTGAGGCCGAGGTACGGGTCGCGCTGGTCGCCTCCCGGCGCCGAGACGCGCCGGGTCGACAGCCCGCTCATGCGGGCCGTGCCGGCTGTCGCGGAGGCGCCCGGCGCCGGCGGCGCCGCCGGCGCCCCGGCGCCGCCGGATTCGCGCGGAGGGGCCGGCACCGGTTGCTGAGTATTACCCTGTTCGATGCGCTTTAGCAGCGACACGCCCGTTCCTCCTCACCCGATCCGCCGGTCACCTGCGCAACAGCCGCGGGCGCTCCGGTTCGCGTTCCTCTACCTCTTCCGCTGTGTTCGTTGCGAGCAGACGCTGCTTCAACGTCGCTAGCAAGTCTAGTAAGCTGCGCCCTAGCGGCCGGGTCCGGTCGGTGAGAAGCAGCGGCACGCCGCGGTTGATCGCCGCCGAAAAGGTCCTCTCATCCGCCGGGATTTCGCCTTCGACCGGCCGCTTGAGGTTCTCGGCCACAGCCTCGGACGTGATGCCGCTCTTGCGGTCCATCTTATTGATCACAAAGAAGATTCGATCGCGTGGGAAATCCAGGGCAGCCAGCAGGTCGAAGACCAGCCGAGCGTCCTTGATGGCCGGGATGTCGGGTGTGGCCACGACCATCAGCAAGTCGGCATTGTCGAGCACCGCCAAGGTAACGTCATCGATCGCCTTGTGGGTATCGACCACGACGTAGATGAAGTGCGCCTTGAGGTACTGGATGACCTTGCGAACCTGGTCCGGCGTCACCTCGTCAGCATGTTCCGGGCGAGGCGGGGCGGCCAGGATCCGCAACCCTCCATCCAGCTTCATCAAGACCTCCTCGGCCAGCTCGGCGTCGATGTCCTCGGCGCGCGACGCCAGATCGAGGAAGGAATTCTTGACCTGCAGGTTCAGGAAGACCGAAACGTCGCCGAACTGCAGATTGGAGTCGACCAAGACGGTCGGCGTTTCGTCGGTGTTGAGCCCGATCGCCATGTTGGTGGCCAACGTGGTGCAGCCGACTCCGCCCTTCGGGCTGTAGACGACGATCACTTTGCCCACGCGCTGCACCGGAGCCCAACCGGTCATCGGACCAGCGGCGGCCGGCGCCCGCTGCTTATCCTCGACCTTGCGCTCTTCGTGGGCGCGCCGCCCCCAGCGACGGACGGAGGAGATCAGCTCATCGCCCGAGGGCGGCTTGGCGATGAAATCGCGCGCCCCGGCGCGCATCGACTGCCTAAGGTAATCGGCGTCGCTCTGCACCGAGAGCATGATGATCTGCGCGTGGCGGACCTCGCGCACCATCGCCTCGGTGACCTCGATGCCGTCCATGTCGGGCAGGTTGATGTCCATCAGGACGACATCCGGCTGCGTGTCGCGCGCCATCTGCAGCGCTTCCTCGCCCGTACGGGCGGCGCCGACGACCTCGATGTCGGACTCGAATTGAAGCAACTTGCGCAGGTTCTCGCGCGTCTCAGCGATGTCGTCGACGATCAGCAAACGGACAGTGTCGCCCGGCGGCTCGGCCATCCCGGTCCTCTACCGCGCCCGTCGGCTACGGCCCCGTCGAGGTAGCGGGGTCGTTGGGCAGGACGGGTATCACGAACTCATCATTCCTCGGCTCCAGACCGTACGGTTGCTTGGCAGGAACCGTGATGTCGTAGTTCTCGATCAGGTATTGCAGGGTCACACTGGCGGTGACGTCGGCGGAGGTATCCCCGGGGGCGCGCAGGGTCAGCACCAAGTCGACGCCCGACTTGACCGCCCAGTTGAGCGCCAGCGCATCCTGCGGGGTGACGATCAGGGTCACAATGTCCGGCCGAGGGATCACCGGGCCGGTGGCCGGTTGTTGGCCCTGGGCCCCCTGTGCCGGCGGAGCGCCGCCGGTCTGTGCCGCAGACAGCGAGGCGCTGGCCGCAGCCACTTCTTCGGCCTCGAGGATGAAGGTGCCGACATGCAGCACGGTGGCGTAATCGATCAGCCGCTGGCTCACCAGTCGCGGCCGCTGCGGTTCTTGCGGCTCGGCGTAGAGCGGCTGCTGGGAGACTTCCTCGGTTACGAGCTTGCCGAACGGCGGCGCTACCGGGTTGAGGCAGTCTGTGCCCTGATCGCCCTGTTTGATCTCGTTGCAGACGAAAGCCGTCAGGTTCTCACCCTCGGTGCCGAGCATGATCAGCGTGTTGTTCGGTTCCCGGGACTGGAAGTCGCGGTCGAGGTCAACGAGCAGCAAGGTCGCCAGAACGTCGACCTTGTCTCCGGGTCGCAGGGCATACGCCACCGACGACAGGCGGGTAATCGGGACGGCGATCGCCGTCATGCCGCGCGGGATGGCGATGGCCGCGTCTGAGCCACCTTCGAGAACGGTGCCCGGCTCCTTAGTGATCATGTTTTCCGTAATCGGCAAGCCGCGGGCTATCTCCTGACGCGCCCAGAAACCGACCGCCTGACCGGGATCGGTCAACATCGTCTCGACAATCGAGTCGGCCGGGAACGGCACGGGGTCGGCAAGATGGTCCCGCGTGATCAGTCCCCCCCGAGGGATATCCTGTGCCGCGACGACGATGAAGCCAATATCCGGAGCCTGCGGTGTCCCTTCTCCAGGACCCGGGGCCGGCGTTCTCCTCGTGAGAAGGTAGCCGACGACCACACACAGAATCAGGATCAAGGCCACTACGATCAGGATTCGGCCGCGGCGCATAACGCCTCCTTCGGCGACGTGCGGATTTCGGTCGGCTCCAGCTTAGGGCCGGAATGATACCGTGTACACAATAATTGTCAAGCGGACACCCCGCTCTGGCGCCGGACGCCGGCTCCGGAAGTCGGTTCTAGGACAAACGGAGCCCTATCTTGGATAGGGCTCCGGTTCGGCCTGGGTGGCCAGGGTGGTCCGCCACCCATCGGCGGGCACCACCTAGATGGCGCTCACAATGTTGCTGAACACATTGCCGATGGCAGGGCCGAGCAAGGCCAAAATCACGATGACGACAACTGCGACCAAGACGAGGATCAACGCGTACTCGACCAAGCCCTGACCACGCTCTTTCGGGGCGTACAGCATACCGTTCACCTCCTTTCCCACATCGGGTGACGTTCCTCTACAAGGCCCTCCCATTATAGGAAGCGGCGCAAGACCCGAACAATAGGACCTCGGTCCGCTGAACCCCCGCAGGACCTTGCAGTCGCCTTACGAGCGGGTCGGGACGATGACAACGATCCGAGAACCGCGGGCGCCGTCGGAGTCGAACTCGATCGAGCCACCCGCCTGCATGACGCGGTCCTGCAAGGCCAGCAAACCCCGCCCCTCGCCGTCCTTGGCCTGCAGGCTCTCGGGACTGAAGCCGCGCCCGTTGTCTTCAACCGTGGCTCGAACCTGGGACTCGTCCATGTCGACGGTCACTTTGACCTGGGTTGCCTGGGCATACTCTCGCACATTCCCCAGCAGCTCCTGGACCGCCCGGAACATGAGCACTTCCAGGTGGGACTCGAGGCGGCGCTCGGGGCTGGTGACCATCAAGGTGAGGTTGAGGCCGGTCTTGTCTTTGAAGGCTTCGGTGTAGCGTCGAATCGTGGGAACCAGGCCGAGGTCGTCCAGCATCATCGGCCGCAGATCGAAAATGTAGTCCCGCACCGCCGAGAAGGTCGTGGCGGCAGCGGCCTTCAGGCTCGACAATTCCTCGCGCGCCTTCTCCTGATCGCTGTCGAACAGGCGCAGGGCGATCTCCGTCTGCAGGATGAAGTTCGAAAGGGCCTGCGCCGGGCCGTCGTGGATCTGCCGGGAGATCTTTCGGCGCTCCTCCTCCTGGGCCTGGATCAACTGCTCCAACGATTCGGAGCGCGTGGTCGGCGCCGCCCGACCGACCACCTCGGCCCCGCCCTCCAGGAGCTGAAGGGTCTTGGCCAAGTAGTCGGCATAGCGCTTCAGGTTGGCCTGATCGCTTTGCAGCTTCTCCAGCTGCCCCCGCATCGTGAACAGCCGCTGCTGCCCGTCCTGGGCCGCCTCATAGGCGGAGCGGATATCCTCGCGCGGAACCGTGTCGAAATTGGAGTGGATCTGGTGCAGCTGGGCGGTGATGGCGGCGTTGCGCTGGACGAGCTTATCGACCTCCCCCTGGCTCTGCTCGACCAGCAGCGAAATCTCCTTGGCCTGGTTGCGCACCTGGGTCAGTTCGGTCCGGCTCGTCTCGAGGAACTCTTCCATGGGGCCGGTTTCTTCGGCGGCCTTGACCTCGGCGCGGGCCGGAGGGCTCATTTGCGCGTGTCCTGCAGGCGGACCCAGCCGTGGCGCAGGGCATAGACCGCGGCCTGCGTACGGTCCTCGACATCCAGCTTGTGCAGGATGGCCGTCATGTGATTCTTCACCGTCTGGTGGCTGATGCCCAGGCGAGAGGCGATTTCCTTGTTGCTCAGGCCCCGCGTGACGTACTGCAGGATCTCCATTTCGCGCGGCGACAGCGGGGCATAGGCCTCGACGTCTCCTTCGAGGTGCGGCCGCCGGTGGCTCTCCACCCCGCGCGACAACCATTGCTGCAGGCCGGATTCGTCGTAGACCTGATCGCCAACGACGTAGAAGCCTCGCGCCACCTGGCGGATCACGTCCAGCAGTTTCCCGGCATCGATATCCTTCGAGCAGTAGGCGGCGGCCCCGGCGCTGAAGGCGTGGAAGACTTGCTGCTCGTCGTCGTAGGCCGTCAGCAGGACGATCGAGGCGCCCAAGCGCTCGCCGCTCACCTGTCGGGTGACCTGGATTCCATTCATCATCGGAAGGTTCACGTCGATCAGGGCTACGGTCGGGCGGTGCTGCCGGACCAGATCGAGTGCCTGATCTCCGCTGGTTCCTTCGCCAACGACCTGCATCTCTTCCTCGGCGTCGATAACGTTGCGCAGCCCCTCCCGAAAGAGGGGATGATCATCGACGATCAGGACCGAGATCGCGCTCATCGGCAACCACGTTTCCGGGAGATCACGGCGAGTATAGCATACAGCTTTCAGGCCGGGCAAACGGCGGGGCCGGCCAACGATAGATGCGCATGTTCTCACCACCCTGCTGCGGGCTGAAACGGGCGTCCGAAGCGTGCACCCGATTCGCGCAGGCGGTCAGGGCCGGATACCAGGAGGGGAAAGTCATCAGGTAATCAGCTCCGCGCTGGTCCAACAAGTCGGCCAGGGCTGGCTCGTTTCGCAGAATGGGAATGACGTCCGCGTCGGCCAATCCCGCCAGGTCGAGGACACGCCGGCCGCCGAAGTAGCCGAGGGCTCCGATGTCGTGCGCTGCGATGAGGTCGTCTGCCTCGGTATAGGCGGAAATCCAGCGGGCGGCATCGACCATCTCGCTTTCGATGACGGCGACATCCCGGGCGTAGGCCTGCGCGCCGAGGACGACGAAGGCGATCGTGGCGGCGACCACCGCCGCCGCCCAAGCCCGCACGAGGATGCGGGCCGGCGAGCGCCGCGCCTGCATCGTCGCCAGGTAAATGCCCTCCCAGCCCAAGACCACAACCACAGGCAGGAGCGGGATCTGATACCGGCCATGCTGATACGTAACCGGCAAACGCGCGGCGAAGATCCCCAGGTAGAGGAGAGCCCACAGGATCGGCGAGAGCGAAGCCCAGCGGCGCCGGCGGACAGCGATCACCCCCGCCACCGCGATTCCCGGAAGGAGGAGGATGCCGGGTCCGATGAACGGCCCTCCGCCCACCCACAAGAAGCGCCACGCGATCGGTTGATCGCGCAGTACGGCGTATTCTGCTTGCTTGGCGTAGAAGGTACTCGGCCAGAGCGTGCCAGCTGTCTGCAAGTTGAAGAGGAGGTAGGGGATCAGCGGCACCGCCACCCCGCCTAATAACCGCGCTGCGCCGGACAGCCGGTCTCTGGCGGATCTCTCCGGCGCCGCCAGTAGGGCGATCAGCGGGACGATTCCCAATGTGATCGCGTCCGGCCGGATCCACGCCCCCAGGCCGATCAGAAGCCCGACCGCGCCTGGCCGCCAGGTCGGCAGTTCGCTGACGAGCATCACCGCCACCGCCAGCGCGACCAGCAGGATGACCTCCATGCCGGATGCGGCAGACCACACCAGATGCCACTCCAGCACGAAGGTCAACCCGACCACGAGCAGCCAGTTGTTGGGGGCGCCGGTGCGGCGACGGAACCAGGAGGCGGCCGCCGCCGCCGACGCCGCCAGCGCCGCCGCGCCAAAGGAATAAGCCCAGACTCGCGGATCCAAACCTAGCTTGTGACCGACGGCCAACGCGACCGTCCACAAAGGAGAGGTCGAACCACCACTCGGCTCGCCGGGGACGAAGGCCCACTGACCGGAGGCGGCGAGATTGCGGGCGTACGTCTGGTGGATCCACGCGTCATCCAATGGAAAGCCGATTCGAAACGTGGTGCGACTCACCACCAAGAAGAGCATCACCCCCAGGATGGCCCCACCGACGGCGACCGCCGCCAGGCGAGCTCGCTCAGTCATCCACCGTCTCCGGTTCCACGGGGAAGATGAAGACGAGGCGCCCGGCTGGGTCGCTCGACACGCGTGGCGGTCCGAGCCACGACCTCGCCGACGGGTTCCGGTAGAGCTCGTCCAGATCGCGCGGGTGATCCGCTTCGAGCACGATCCAATCGACTCCGTATCGAGCGGCGACAAGTTTCAGTGCGTCCTCCGAGCCATTCGGGATGGCGACCGCTGGAATCCCGGTGGCGAGGAAGAATCCGGGTGGATCGTTCACGGCTACGACCGTCGACTCGTCCGGGTTCTCCACGAACGTTCCGGCCTGACGATACGTCGTCAGATTCCGGTCGAAGGACGATGCGGGCCCAAGGAGCCCTGCCTTTCCCGCGAGGGTCCAAGCCGATAGGGCTGCGGCGAGCAGGACGGCGACCGTGATCAGCAGGCCTCGCGTGCGGCCTTCGTCCCACGAGAGGCGAGGCGCAATCCAAGCTGCGGCCCGATCGATCCCGACGGCCGCCAGCGCCCACAACAGAGGCATCAAGGCTGCCGAAGAATGGAAGAAGCCGCCGCGCGCGCCGGCGAACGGAAACAGCAAGGTCATGAAGAGAAAGAGCAGGACCGCGTACACGCCCCCTGCCCGAACGAGCGGATGGCGCCTGCGGTTCCAGGAGGCCAGGATCATCAAGGGGAGGAGGAGTACGTAGCCATTGACGGCCAGGATCGTTTGAAGATTCGTCCATCCCGACTCAAGCCGATGCACCAAGAGAGTCGCCGGACCCGCCGCCCACCAGCGCGTCGCGGTAAGCTGGCTCGCCGGAAACGAGAAGAGCTCGTCGTAATCGAGCAGCCACAGTGCCCGCGCCGCGCCCGGAGCGATGAGGCCTCCCGTCACCTCTACGTTTCTAACCCACCAGGGAATCATCAGGGCAGCGTAACCCAGGAAGGCGATGCCGAAATGCCGCACCCGTTGTCCCCTGGAGGCCCGCAGAGCAAAGGCGGCCGGACCCCAGAGGAGCAGGCCGTCCGCCCTGGCCAGGTGAGCCAACGCGATCAAGGCGCCGATGGCGACCCAGCGGCCGGCGGCCGGACTGTCTACGGCTTCGCCCATCTGCCACAGCGCGGCGCCCCCGATGACAGCGAAAAGCGCAAAGGTGTCTGTGGTGAGAAAGTAAGGCGCGTAGAACCCGGGGAGAAGTGCGAGCCCTCCGGCGATCCAGGCCGTCCTCCTTTCCCCGCCTAACGACAGCGAGATCCGCGCCGCCAAGACGGGTACGGCAGCCGCGAGCAATACACTCGTAACTTGCGCCGCACGAAAGGTGTCTCCGAACACGGCCATCGAAGCCGCCGCCAGCAAGCTGGCGAGCGGCATCCAGTAGGTATGCGAAGGCGCAGGAAGCCCGCCCGGATCGGAAAGGTAGTTCCACAAGAAAGGCTCGAGAAAACCCTTGCCCTGGGTCAACTGTTTCGCCGTGGCAAGGTAATACTCGGCGTCCATGTAGCCCGGCGAACGGATCAGGAGACTCGCCGCCCCGTAAGCGATCAGGCCAGCCAGGAACAACACGGCGTACAGTCCCCATGCTCGACGGTTACTCGAAGTCACACTCGACGCCTCGATCAACCCGACCGGCGTTTTGCCTGCCCCAAGGGACTGAATGGTTAACGTGGACGCGGTATTGGCTCAGCACCGACCGCACCTCATACGGGGTTTGCGCGGGACAGGACCCTTCGCCGGGCTGGAACACAGCGACCACTCTCAGACCCAACGCAACCCTCGCGTGTCTTCCCCCGGAGGCGTCCTTGATGGTTCGCTGCGCTCCGTCAGGCGAAGGTCCGCCCAAGGAGAGAGGACGAGGCGATGTTGAACTGCCCTTGAGGCTCCCCGACCCCTTCAAAGGTGTCGACGGCGAGGCCCTACCTTCGATCCTTGCTTCGGTGACAAGGCGCGGGCGGGAGATGGGCAATCCAATCACTCGATCCGAAACAGCGTGTATCCGTCGCCAATCTTGTCGACCGGCGTCAAACCCTGGAGCAGCCCACCGAGCTCCGCCCAATCCTCTTCGCTGTAGCGCAGATCGTTGCTGCGGACGTAGTCCATCCCTGCATTGAAAAGGAGGACGTGAGTAATCCCCTGAGATTCCCAAGCCTGACGAACGGCTTGCGGGGTTCCGAGGGTTCTGCGCGCCACATACCATTGGTCGATCCAGGCGTCGGGGATACATGCGGGCCAGCAGTAGAAATCCCTGGGTTCCCACAGCATCAAGGTCCTGCTGGCTGGGGGGAGATCCGCCATCCGCAGTTGCGCTGCATAGTAACCGCCCAAACGCCGAGTCAGGTACTCGTCGCGCGACTCGATGCCGAGGACCGCACTCAGGGGGTTGGCCTGGACCGATGCAGCCAGTTCCCGGTAGAGGCCCAAACCTACGACAAGGGCGATGAGGGCTCCGGCGACCCTGCCGACCCGGACCGGACCGAGGGAGACGCGGTCCAGCCCAGCGAAGCCGCAGCCGGCCAGAAGGGCCCATGCGGGGAGCAACACGAAGTACAGCCGGGTTTGGACCAACAGGCCCGAGAGCTGGCTCGCAGCGGCCCACAGGAGCCATCCGGTGAGCAGGTAGGCGCCCACAGGAAGAAGCTGGCGCCGCGTCGATCCAGGGATCAAGGCCAGCCCCGGGAGCAGCGCGACAAGCAGCGGGCCGATATCCGACGCAAAGCCGGTCGCCTTTTCGTAGCCCAGCAGGGTCCCCGCCAGCGGCACGAATAGGCTCTGGCCAAGAGGCAGAGTCGGTACACTCCCGACCAGACCCGCTTGACGAATCCCTTCTCCGCCTCCGAGATAGGGATACAGCGGCGCTCCGGTGACGACGGCGTTCTTCAGAAGCCACGGCGAGAGCACGAGCAGGCCCATCCCCAGGAACAGAAGGCCCAGTCGCAGGCCGCGCCGATTCGGTACAGCGGTGCAGATCGCCATGAAGCCTGCCGGCAGAGCGATGGCCGCGGTGTATTTCACTCCACCAGCGAATCCGGCCATCGCCCCTGCCAAAATGGCCTGGCGACTCGGCGACGATGCGTCTACGCGAAGAACGATAGCGATCAGCGCGAAACCGAACAGGGCCGCCCACCAGTCGACGTAGCCCCAGCCCGAAGAGGCCGCCAAAGATGGCGCGGCGAAGAGGGCCAACAGCGCTGCCCAACCCGCCGGTCTTCCGAACTCGGCCGCCAGCGCGAAGACTCCTGCGCCGGTCAGCAAAGCCGCGGCGAATCCCAACACCGTCGCCGTCTGGGGTCGGCCGAGCGCCATCGCCAGGGTGTAGAGCATCTCTCCGGTCAGCGGCAGGCCCCAGAAGGGATTGTCCGTCGGCGTCGAGAGGGAGTGGGCGGCAAGGAATCGTTGCGGCAGATCGAGGTGGTAGACGAGGGCGTCGAAATGTACCGGAGGTGCGGCGGCCTCGATCAGCGCCATCCCCAAGAGGGTCGCCACGGCCAAAGCCGCGGCGCCCTCCATCCTGTTCCCAGGCCGCAACAGCTTGAGCCCCGCCCAAGACCCGAACCATTGGAGGGTCGACTTGCCGAAAAGGAGAAGGAGCAAGACGACCAGCCCCCACGCGGAGGCAGACGAAAGCAGGCTCGTCGAAAGGAGCAGCAGGATCAGCAGAGCGATACAGCCCAGCCCCAGCGCCGCCTGGACAACGAGGAAAGGCGCGTTGTTTTTCCCGCTGTCGCCCGCCACGCGCCGTCCGATACCACCACCGAGGCCAACGACGACCGCCGCCAGCAGCAGATCCCCGATCGATGCGAGAATCGAACGCAAGCCATCCGGTGAAATGGGCTTGTGCCCCGCAAAGTACGCGGTCAGGACGGCGAAAAAGAAAAGCGCCGCCAGCGCGGCAAGCCCCCGCTGGCCCTTTGAAGCTCTGGTCTCCCCCGACGTCGGCCTCTCGTCACCCAAGTCCGGCACAGATCTTCCTCACACGTTTCGAAGGAGCCCTCTTCCCACCCGCCCTCTGCTCGAAGGCCAGGGTGAGTTCACGAAGCCCGCAGTCATGTGCGGCAGGGCTCTAATCGGCCCCACGAGTATAGTGTTGGACCATGACATCACCATACGCCTTCTCGTCGACGAGGGTGAAGCTCTCGCCGAGAATCGCCGTGACCGGGTGCGGTTGGATACCTTGCTCCAGGTACTCCTCCGCCTCCTGTCGAAAGACGACGAACCAAACTCCGGGAGCTTCGCCGACGGCTTCCTCCACTCTTTGGAAGGACTGCAACCCGAGAAACTTTTGCGCCGCCAGGCTCAGGTTATCTGTGGAAGAGCCCGGTGGGTCCGCCAGGAAGTCGATCGGCGTCGGCGCACCAGCGTAGGCGGAAGGGAGGGCCGTCAGCTTGTCGCTATGGAGCACGACCTCGCCTTCCCGTTTCATGTTTTCCACATCCCGTACGATCGCCAGGAAGGGTCCATAAGGGAAACCACGATATGTGTAATAGCCCTGAAGTCCAAGCAGCATGGCCACGACGAGCGATCCGAACGCGGTCCAACGCAGCGCCGGCGCCGGAGTCGGCTGATCGAAGACCCAGCCGAGCCACAAGGCAAACATGACCCCACCCGTCAGGAGCGCCCGTTCGAGGAAGATCGGAACTCTCAGCGAGACCACGACCATGACCAGCGCCGGGGCGATCGACATGACGAGCAGCCACGACCCGGCCAACCATCCCTGGTTGCGTCGGCGAGCACTCCGGACGGTGGCCAGCAGACCATAGGTGATCACGAGGACGACGCAGAAGAGCAGAATGGGGAGAACCTCGTTGGCGACGGGCAAACCGCCGATATACACCAGCAGCGTCCGGACCAAGTTAACCATGCCCGGGGTCTCGATCCAGTAGGCCCGCTCGATGAGGGTCAGCTGTCCGTAGGCGTGCAGGAGCCAGGGGGAATAGAGCGCGACCGCGAAAGCCAATCCGGCCAGCGTCCCGAGAACGACGCGACGCCGACGGAGGAGGAGCCCGGTCGCTGCCAGCGGCACGAGAAACACGAATGCCAGGTGGTGAGTGTATTGAGCCGCAGCCGCGAGCACCCCAAAGCCAATCCAGGGGAGCGGTGAAGCTCCCTTCACGCCCAAAAGGAAGCAGGCCGTTGCGCCGAGAAGAAGCAGGCACTCCAGCGAATACATTCTTGCTTCCTGCGCGTAATGGACCTGGAACGGGAGAAGCGCGGTGAGCAGCGCTCCGATCAACGCTTGCCGGGGAGTCAGGAGAATGCGACCGATCCCATAGGCCAACAGGACGACTCCGATGCCGAACACGACCGACAAACTGCGGAGCGCGATGGGTCCCGATCCGAGGACCGCCGTCCAGCCGGACAGGGCAAAGAAGTACAGCGGGGGGTGCGTGTCAATGGCTTCGACGGACGGCGCCAGCAGCCCGTGCAGGACGGCCGACAATCCTTTGGCGGAGAAAAGGGCGGAGAAGGCTTCGTCGTACCAGACAGGCCGGCTTCCCAGCGCCAGCACACGGGGAAGCAGCGAGACGGCGACGAGAATCAGGACCGCAGGAAGGGACCGGTCGAAGAAGGAAGGCGAGACCCCTGCGGTTTCGTTCTCTTGCGTCACGGCGTTTCTCCGACGACGGACCTCCAGCGAGATCGAACCAGCACCAGCGAGATCAGCAACGCCAGCGGTATCGGAATGTAATTGAGCGCGCTTTCGAATCGCCCCCTCACCGTCAGCAAGAAGATGGCCCAGCCGGCCACGGCGATCAGCGGCATGAGGGCGGCGATGAACCACGCGCCGCGGCGCTCGTTCCCGTACTGCCCGATGCGAAAGAGCAGGAAAAGCGGCACGAGGAGCGCGGAGAAGTGCGTCGTCGCCGTCCGCGGCGCGACGAAGTGCGTCAGGACGAGTGACAGCGAGGCTCCCCACAACATCGGCTCGAAGGCCTGGCGGCGACCCTTCCAGGCTTCGATCCCCAGCCACATCACCAGTCCCAGGGTCAGGAGCCCCTCCACGGCGGGCGGAGTCCGCAGGAAATAGGTGGTCAGGATCCACGCTGCCGACCCGAAGTCTGTGTAAGACGGGTACGCACGCAACTGCTCGAGCCAGCCGGCCGGCCAAGTTGGAAGCCAGATCATCGGCACAGCGACCAGCAGGGCCAATGAGATCATGAAACTGTATAGCAGGCGAAGCCGGCCCTGGAAGATTCCCCAGAACAAGAGCCAGGGGACGATCAAGATCGCCATCTGCGGCTTGATGGTGGCGAGGGCCAACGCCACGCCCGCCACCTCATCGCGACCGTGGCGGATGGCGGCCAACCCTCCGATCAGGAGAACGGAGACGACTCCGGCCAGCTGGCCGAGCAGAACCATGCGGGCGTTCGGATAGATCACGACGATCCACACCAGGCACCACATCCACAGCCAACCGCGGGGCCGCCAGCCGACTGCCCCTCGCGCCAGGATCGCAGACAGGATCAGGCACAGGATCAGCGCCGTCATAGCGACGGCGTGAACGGTAGCGAAGTCCGCCGTCAAACACAGAGGCCAGGTCACCAACACCACATAGATCGGGTAGGCGAAGGCTACCTTGTCCTCCGATGGAAGAGCCGGCCGTCCGTAGATACCGCGCTGGACGTCGAGGGTTGCCTCGATGCTGTAGGGGTCAACCCCGCGGGTCAGCCAGGCGCAGCCGGCCGCCCAGCGCGGATACAGATCGTTGCCACCTGAGACGCGGCTGGTGAAAGTTTGCCGAATGCCGATGGCGATCAGGACCAGGACCAACGCCAGCAACAACCCGGCGACGGTCGGGAGAGGGCGCCTTCGATCGTTCACGCCAGGCATGACGAGGCGAGTGTGTTCAGAATGGATCCCTTCAGACGGCCCGGCTCCGCAACTCAGACCAGGTCTCGGCCCGCGTCGACCACCATCGTACCCAGAACAACCCGCCGATCGTCAGCAGCGGAAAACCGACCAGGACCCACAAAGAGGGTTCCCCTTGTTCAAGGGATCCAAGCGACAAGAGCCACGACCCGGCAGCGAATAGCCCGAGGAGAAGAGTCGCCGGCGCGTCCACCGCGCTCCCTTGCCGGCCGGACCAGGCCTGAAGGATCAGGACGATCGGGAAGATCAGGAGGATGAGGTTCGCTGCAATCCCGAACGGCATCAATAGGAGAACGACGGCCTGGGTCAGGGCGGCCGTCCACAAGAAGCGATTCTCCTCCCCACCGAAAGTCTCTTTCCACTCCCAAAACAAGTAGGCCAGCAACAGCCCGGCGAGAACGAACACCCCGACTTGCCCGAAGCCGAGGGATTGCGACAGCCGGGCAACCGGCGAGAGGAAGATGGGGAGGCGGGCGTAGTCCAAGACCTGACGGACCATCTGCGTCGGCCAGTCAGGTTGCAAGAAGAGGGTCGCACCGATCATCAGGACAACGCCGGTGGCGAGCCAGCCGAGGAGCTCCCTCCGCCCGGAGAACGCTGCCCAGAGGGTCACAAGAAGGACCAGACCTACTCCTAGCTGCGGCTTGAGAAGGGACGCGGCGAGCAATAGTCCCGCCACAGCCTCTCTCCGCGCCTGGACGGCAGCCATCCCTGCGGCCAGCAGAAGCGCCTCGAGGGCTACGACCTGGGCAAGGATCAAGGTTTCAAAAGCCGGAAACCACAGCACGCTGAAAGCGAGAATGGCAATCGTCGTCCAGCTCGATCCTTTCCAACGAAGCGTCCGGCACCACAACCAGGTGGATGCGAATAAGCAGATCTCGACCAGGCTCATCCACAGGGCGTACGCCGGCTCAAAGTCCAAGAGCCCGAGGGGAGCGAAAACGATGAGCGATGGAAAGGGATACAAGAAATGGAGAGGGTCCTCGCCTCGCTGCTCGTTCGCCGGCCGTCCATAAACCCGCTCCTGTGCCTTCAGGCTGACCGCAGGGTCGTACGGCGAGATCC
>Ga0184639_10000033_pt1 | contig 46927 bp, 75 predicted proteins | sample PLM31_170_b2_FD_133155 | JGI IMG/M metagenome (GOLD analysis project Ga0184639, IMG submission 133155) | Groundwater sediment microbial communities from an aquifer in East River, Colorado, USA - PLM3-1_170_b2 | ecosystem: Environmental > Terrestrial > Soil > Riparian zone | place: USA: East...
CCGAGAAAGCACTCGGAATAGGAGGAATTAGATTTGTTAGAGCGTGTAACGGTGGAAATGAACCAAAATGGGATGAGAATTATGAATTGGCGAATGGGGTAGGTAAAGTCATAAAGGTTCACGTTTCTAACTCACTTTACAATGGTAGAGTGAAGAACGAGGTTGATGATTATGATACCCCTGACCCAAGTTTCAAAATACAAGATTAGAAGCTAAAAATTACTGTTATGAACGTCGATATTCTAAACAGACTCAATTCTAAAACCATTAAATCAGAAAGTGGATGTTGGCTATGGCAAGGTTCAATTGGTGGAGGAAATTACGGATACATCCGTTTTGATGGCATTGGTGAACTTGTTCACAGAATATCGGCGTTCTTATTTCTAGGGTATGATTTGGGAAACCAAGCAAGGCAGGTAAATCATCAAACTTTTTGTCCAAACAAGCACTGCTGGAATCCTGAACATTTATATGTAGGAACTCAAAAAAGCAACATAGGAGATATTTCAGTCAGGAAACCCAGGTCTAAACTACCACCCAAAACACATTGTAAGTTTGGGCACGAATATACAATGGAGAACATAATCGTAAATAGAGATAAATCTAAAAACTGTAGATTGTGCCAAGCAGAGAGAAATAGAAAGTATAGGAAAAGATTAAAGTTAGGTAGAAAATCCGTGTAAATCTCTTCTAAGTTAAAATATATCGGCGTAATTTTATGCCTGAGAATAGATTACAAAAGTGTAGAGAATCATATCCAGAACTACACTGCAAGCACGTTTTCATATTCAAGATGCAATCTGATATAGCCCCATTTATAAACGCAGATGGCACAAGAACTACTATCAAAATCTGTATAGACTGTGGACTAGTAGAATCTTACACCAGAACGCAAGAAAAATTTAAGGAAGAACTTGCTAAATCTTTTGGAAGTTAAGAAAAGAATTAAATCAGATAAGCATTGGGCGGCGCGTGTCGTAGACGTGGACATTTTTCATAGACATTTCCTATTGACTCGAAATGATTGGTCAATAAGGAAAACTGCAAAACTATTAAAAATGTGTGCTAGCACGATATGTGAAGATTTAATGCTTGCCGAATATCTTACCTCAGACCAATCGTTGGAAAGATTCAAGAGTAGGACTGAAGCCTTGCGATATGTGAGGAATGATGGCTAAATGGAAGGTGTTATGTTGCGGAGATAGGAACTGGAATGATTGGAAACCAATTAATTCAGTATTAGAAGAATTAAAATCACCAACTAGAGATATAGTAGTAATTCATGGTAAAGCGCGCGGCGCTGATTCAATGTGCGGATTTATTGCAAATAAGCTAGGTTATGAGGTTAAGGAGTACAAAGCAGATTGGGAACAATATGGCAAAGCCGCTGGTCCAATTCGTAATAGACAAATGTTGCAAGAGCATAAGACAGATGAACCAATTCAAGAGGTAATTGCTTTTCACGACGACATTGAACAAAGTAAAGGCACTAAGAATATGATTGAGCAGGCTCAAAAACATGGGATTAGAGTTAGACTAATTACTTCGGATTCATACTGATATGAAGCAAGTAGAACAATTTACCAACGATTATGAATGGTTAAGCAATTTTTATCCAGTGTTAATCTGGTTGGACCATATATCATATGGAAGTGTAGAACATGCTTATCAAGCTGCAAAGAGTTTAGATGCAGTGTATAGGGATTTAATCAAAAGTTGCCAGACAGCTAATTTAGCTAAGCAGTTAGGGAAGAAAATTAGATTAAGACCTAACTGGGACTCAATTAAGCTAGAAATAATGTTCGGGTTGTTAAGACAGAAATTTAGTAATCCGGAATTAAAACAAAAATTACTTGGAACTAAAGGTATAGAACTTATAGAGGGTAATTGGTGGAATGATACATATTGGGGAGTGTGTAATGGTCATGGAGAAAATAAACTTGGCAAGCTAATAATGAAAGTTAGAGAGGAATTAGAATGATAGATAAACCTTGGCTCTGCTATTGTGGAACTAAGAATCATCCAAAGAATGATAAGTGTGTAATGTGTGGAAGAAAGTTAGGTGAGAAATGAATATAATACCAGACAATGGAATAACAATATTAGACCCAACAATGGAAAAAAATGAAATAAGGATTATAAAATCTCACGCAGAGGTCTTGGGATTTGAAATAAAAAATGAAACAGGCAAACATTTATATGTTGAAGTTGAATGGGATTATTCCTCGAAAGCTTCTGAGATTTACTCAATCAAGAAATTAATAATTAGGCAATGATAGACGATAGACACAAAATATTAGTCCCAGGTAGGGGTTCAGTTTCTTCTAAGATAATTGTAGTTGGAGAAGCGCCGGCACAAAGAGAAATTGAAGAAGGAAAGTGTTTTGTTGGTCCATCAGGTCACCTATTAGATGAAATGTTAGATACTGTTGGAATAGATAAAAATGAAGTCTACTTCACAAATGCTATCAAATATATGCTAGGCCCATCAGAGGACCAATATGGAAGAAAATATTCTCCACAATCAAGATGTGAACATATTGGACAAGACTGGAATGAGCAAATAGAATTTCTAGGAAATGAAATATCAGCACTAGACCCTAACATTATTATAGCACTTGGTGGCACAGCACTACAGGCATTATGCAATAAGCCTTTTAATAGTATTAGGAAGTGGCGTGGCTCCGTAATATTGGGAATGGGACACAAAGTAATACCTACATTCCATCCTGCTGGATTATTTCATCAGAAAGACTCAGAAGAAAATAAGTATTGGATTAAGAATATAATTGAATTTGACTTAGCAAGAGCACTTAAACAGTCCCAATTCAGAGAATTTAGGTATCCAGAAAGACTACTCCAAATCTGCTCTTCAACTGTGGATTTAACTAGATTTTTAGATGACCATAGGTCAGAAGAATATCTAAGTATAGATATTGAAGCAATTAAATGCGTTCCAGTTTGTATAGGTTTAGCGTTTACTTCATGGCGTGGCATATCAGTTCCACTATGGGGAAAGACTGATATTTGTAAGATTTCAGATATGTCAGAAGCTGAACTGGTTAACATTTGGATGATTCTAGATAAACTACTGCGAGACGAACGGTTTAAGAAAGTCGGTCAGAATTTCAAGTATGACCAAGATAAGATTAGAAGGTTAGGATTTAAGGTCAATAATTTCTATGCAGATACCATCCTAATGAGTTCTTGTGTTAATCCAGAATTCCCAAAATCACTTGAATTTAACACTTCAATATACACCGAAGAACCTTATTACAAGGACGAGGGTGATGAGTTTAATTATTCTAAGCATCCTATTTCTAACTTGTTCTACTATAACGCTCGTGATGCTTGCGTTACTGAGGAAGTTAGAGTTGGTCTCGATAAAGATTTATCTGAGCTTAACCTTAATAATTTCTATTATGACTTCTATCACAATTCTCACAGCCTTTTTCTTGATATCGAAAATTACGGAATAGCTATTGATGAGCAGGCGCGAGCAGATTTACTTCTGAAATACACACAATGGGAATTGAGACTTAAGTCAGACCTATACAAACTGACTGGAGTAGTAGTCAATCCCAATAGTCCTCAACAAGTAGCCAAACTTCTCTATGAAGTTTTTAGGTTGCCACTAAGAAAAGGAACTGGTGAGGAAGTTCTTACTGCAATATTAGCAAATACTGCTAAGAAACCAGAACATATTCATGCGTTGAATATAATCCTAGAAGCGCGGCGCGTTAGAAAACAAAAAGGGACTTACATTTTAGCAAGGCCAGATTACGATGGTAGGATGAGAACGTCTTATTTCATATGTGGTACTGAAACTGGCCGCCGTTCTACTCAAATGTTGAAACCACCCGTTCGTCCAGAAAAATGTGGTATTTCGTGGCATACCTTATCTAAGCATGGTGATATAGGAAGTGACATTAGAAAGATGTATGTGCCTGATTCTAGCCTTATCTTTCTTAATTTAGACCAGAGTCAGGCCGAGGCGCGCATCGTAGCACTGCTCTGTAACGACACCGAATTACTATCTCAGTTTGATAAAATTGACGTTCATGCTCTAATGGCTTCATATATATTCGGCGGTACTTGGTTTGACCACTCAAAGCAAAAACATGGACATGAAACTCCTGAGAGATTTATTGGTAAAACTGGAAAGCACATGACGAATTATGATGCTGGAAAGCATAAAGTAATGGAAACAATTAATACTGATGCTAGAAAATATGGTATTCCAATTAATATAAGTGAGTGGAAAGCTGGAAAAATCCTTGATACTTTGCATGAGAAGAATCCAAAAATTAGGCAGATATTCCATACTGAAATACAAGCAATTGCTGGAAAAAGAATTTTGGAGAATCCTTTTGGGAGAAAAAGAATTTTTTACGAAAGATATGGAGATGATTTATTCAAGGAAATGTACGCTCATATTCCGCAAGCAACTGTTGCAGATAATACATTAAGGGCCATGCTAGATGTAAGAAAAGAATTTAGGAAACATGTTATTATAGTAGGAGAATCCCATGATGCTTTCTTGTGTCAAGTTGACAAACAGGAAATAGATGACTTAGCGCCGCAGATTAAATCTATAGTGGAAAAAGAAATAGATTTTAGTCAGTGCAGTTTACCACGAGGAAAGCTATTAATTCCTTGGGACCTCGAAATTGGTGAAAACTATAAAGATTTAAGCAAGTTGAAAATGGAGATAGCTGCATGATTCAATCAATATGTATAGAGTATAAGCAGATTGGAGCTGAATTTGAAAGATGGAAATTGTATAAATATGTTTCTATTCACGAGGAAGAATCTGGAACTTCCGAAATTCTTCTATTGAGAAAAGCTTTTGGAATTTTCTATGAATTTAGGGCTGTTGTATTTATAACTGAGCCAATAGCAATTAAGATATATAACAGAAAAATTCAAGATTGGGTAGAACAAAAATGAATCCACAAGATTTAATAGAACTTAGAGAACTATTAAGAAAGAAATTTAGAGAACATGATTTTTGTATTGGCGAAGAAGAAGTAGAAAAAGTATTTAGAGAACTTCTTAGTGAACCAGAACCAATTGAATCATCTAATCCAGGACCTGGTCTATCACCAGAAGAATTTTCTAGTTTAATGGAAACTCACATAAAAGATATTAAGAATGTATTTGATAAAGACAGCACTTTTTATAGATATATGACAAAGAAATGAAATATGATTTCATTAGATGCAAAGACTAAAAATCTAAAAGTAACTTTGGAATTGAGATATGATGGAGTAACTAAACAAGTATTCACTACTCCAAAATATGCTCTAGAAAAGCGGCTTCAAGCAGTAATGGTAGGATTACGTTCCGAGTTGGTAATGTTTCTAACAGAAGTGGAGAAAGAAATTGGAGATTAGATGCCCATTTTGCAAAAATGATAGAGAAGATTTAATAGAGAAAGTAAGTGAATATAAACCATTTGAACTAGACAAGGGAAAGAAAGTTAGAATCATAACATATCTATGTGTGGTTTGTAGTAGGGAATTTGATATAGACCATGAGACAGAATAATGTCGTGGTTAAGCTTGCTTTTGGAACAAGTAAAGGAATATGAAAGTCCTACTCCATTCTGGTATTGGTCGGGTCTTTCCACCTTAAGCGCCATCGCAAAAGATAGAGTATGGGTTGAAAGAAGTGGAAACCTTCAGGTATACCTTAACATATATGTCCTACTTTTTGGACGTAGTGGAATTAGGAAAGGCCCACCAATAAACCTAGCAAAAGAGTTAGTAAAGAAGATTGGAAATACAAGAGTAATTTCAGGTAGGAGTTCAGTTGAAGCAATCGTAGAAGATTTAAAAGAAGTTCAGACTGACCAAGCTAGAAAAACAATTTTAACGGATTCATGCGGATTCATAGTATCATCAGAATTTTCCAGTGGAATAGTCAGAAGTGAACAAGCCCTTACGACTTTGACAAATCTGTATGATAGACGATACAATGAAGGAGCATTTGATATTAGATTAATAAGAACAGGAAAGCAGACCTTAAAAAGTCCGACTATAACCATGTTAGGTGGTATAAATGAAGCACATTTTCAAAGTTTTATGGAAGACAAGGATATAACAGGTGGATTCCTTGGTAGAACATTTGTAATCCATGCCAATGAAAAGAACAGAATTAATTCATTAATGTTTGAAATGGAGAATAAGATTGATGAGGAAAAACTGCTAGAGCACTTAAAGCTAGTCGAGAAGTTAAAGGGTCCATTGATAATTAGTGATGCTGGAAAAGTAACATATAATGCGTGGTATAATGACTTTTATAATGCTAATGTTGAGGACAAAACCGGAACACATGAAAGAATTGGAGATAGTGCCCTTAAAATCGCGGGTCTACTAAGTCTATCAAATGGAATCTCAATGGAAGTAACTCAGAAAGAAATAATGACTGGAATTGAGATGGCTGAGAAGTTAATTAATTCTGCGCGGCACGTAACTTTTACTTTACATGAAGAGGAAAGTCTATCCACTTTAAAAAAGAAGATATTGAAAATTCTGGTCAAGCGGCAAGACCACAAAATTACTGCAAGAAAGTTACTAGCAGAAATGCACGGAGTGATGAACGCAGATGATTTAGTCAAGATTGGAGAGACACTTCAGCAAGGAGGATTAATCGACATCTATATGTTTGGAGATAATGTTATATATGAGATGAAAGAGGAAATAGTTAAAAAGCTTCAACACGCTATAGGAGAATAATATGTTTGATAAGTACATACTAGAACAAGTTAGAAAAGACGCAGCAGAATATTTGGATGAATCAATATACCCTAAAGTAGAGGTATTAGTTACAAACTATTTAGAGAAGATAATAGAAGATAGAGTTAGAGATGTTGCAAAGCAATTTTTTAAGGATAGGAATGAAGAGCTAGCTAAGACTCTCATTAAAATAATTGAATTATTAGCCATTGATAGGCTAAATAAAGGAGAATGATATGCGCTGCAAGTTAACGCTGAAGAATAGTGAAACAGTTTTTACTTATGACTTAGATAAATTAGAATACGTAAAAAATGATGGCGAAGGAAATGAATATCTAATGGTATCTGGTATGCCCTTGAAACAAGTGACTAATAATGAATTTCCATTATCCAGAGGCAAAGTATTTGATAAATTCATATTTGGGTCCAAAACTGGCACTCCACCAAATACAATAGAATTTTATTAGGAGAATAATATGAACTACCAAATAAACTTTGACCCAAATGGTGGAGATTTAGGTAGGGCAGAAATAAAGCCTATTTCACCACTGGAATTTCAGTTACTAGTGCCACACATAGCACACATACTAGAATGTTTACACATAGCTGGATTATCAAGATTACCATTCAAATATGCATTTGAGTTTCCTCTACATGTGAGAGACCAAGTATTTCTATCAATGTTAACTATGAAATTACCATCACACGTAAAATTTTATGAATGTGATGGAAAGAAGTTATTTGAAATGCGAGGTGCTAGTGGGGGAGTAGTTAGTGGTTTAGTCTGTTATCTAATAACAACAGGAGAATAATATGGCAGATGATAAAGGACACATCAATTTAATTATTGATTTAGGAAATTTATTGGAGGAGGCCAGAGAATATCAATTCCATGATTTCAAAAATAGAGACTAAGCTACTCCAAAAGTAGAGTTACACAGGAAGTTACTAGAAATTGATAGGAAAATGCAGGAAGGAAAGTATGACAACTAATATGAATCCACTAAAGATTACTTGGAGAGATAAATTACGGAATTGGATTGGTATGTTCTTCTATAAAAGATTGGGAGTCAAAGCAGGTCCATTTATGTTTCATTCTAGAGGAGAATGGTGGTTCATAGACCATATTGGTAATATCTGGATTATCAGATATACTGGACGCGTAGAAAACTGCCCTCTGCAAATAACACTATTTCACAAAATATAGGAAATTAATATGAATGATGAATGGAAACTCCCTAATGGTTCCATTATAAAATTTGGGGACAAGAAAGATGAAGATTATAAAGGGCAGGAGATTGACTTTTCTTTTCTAGAACCAGAACAATTTGAAATTTCAGAAGAAGGATATAAGAAAATGACATATCCACCAGACCCATCAACTTCTAGTATGAGGAAAAACATGAAAACAGCTATTCCAATTACAGCTATTTGGTTAAGAAGGATTAAGAGTAAAGTAGAAGTCCTTGCGGAAATTAACAATAAATTTTATATGGTAATTAGAGAAAACATTGACGCCAACTTTAGTCATATTGCGGAAGGAAATGGCAGAGAAAATTGGAGTGAAGATTATCTATACCCATACAAGGAAGGAGAATAAACTACATGAAATTAACTTCATTGCAAGACAAGTTTTATAAAGGACACCAGTGGGCATTTTGGAAGAAATATAAATGGTATCAATTAAGATGGTGGAAGGCTCTATTCAGAGGAGAATCAAGAGGAGATTGGACTACTAAGAAATGAAATTATCTAGCCCTTTCAGCTTCCTGCATTTCTCTAGCAATAGGCGGCCCGATAAATGGAACAAATCTAGTGCCTTTAGTAGTAGCTTTTTGAAAGTCTCCTTTAACTACGTCTTTACCAATATCAACAACTCTCATTAAATCATTCAATGCACTTCCAGCTAAACTTCTAAGTACTTCACCGCCACCACCAGCTAGAGATTCTATTACATCGGCATATATTCCTAGCGCAAAGGATTGGGCCATATTCTCTGCAAATCTAGCTATTAATGGGTCTTCTATTCCAAGTCTTTTTTGAATAAACTCTTGCCTACCTGCTATTTCCTCACTAACCTTTTCTTCACCAGTAACTCCAGTCCTGACCAATCCTCTAATTAGAGCTTTAGCATCGCCAGTCATTTCACCAGCAATTTGTGATGCTCCAAGTAACATTGGAATACTCCTAACAGGATTTGACATGACTAAATCTTTGATAATCTTAGTCTGAGCGAATTGATATTTATGGAATAAAGTCAGTAGATTAGCAAGTCCGGAACCAGTCCAATATTGAGGCATATTCTGTGGTTCAGCTAAACCTTGAGTTAGTTCAGCAGTTCTGAACGCCGCTCGCTTGATTTGCATAGGATTTAATTCAGTTTGTTTCATTAATTCAGTAGGATTAGTTAGAGTTAAATCTTGTAATTTCTTAAGATTTAATGGATTAGCATTGCCAGCCTTTACTTCATTGAATAATTGCTTAGCGTATGAACGGCCAGCAGAGGATGAAATAGTTCTCATGAATTTCTCACCCTCGTCTAGACCATATAGTTTAGTGGGTGAGAATTTAGAATCTTTTATAGCGGCGGCGAATATTTCCCTGAAAATGTTTTGCAACGCGCCGCTTTCCTTTGCAAACTCACCAGATTCTTGACTCCTAAATATTGTATCCGTTAAACCTTTAACAAACGATTTAGTATTAGTCTGAATAGGAATCATTGCAGTCGTATTCAAATTACTAATACCAGAAGTAGATAAGTGTAACCAAGCCTGCATTGCTGTAGCTTTACGGGAAATATCAATAGAATCATAATCTCCTACTTGGCCCCTATTTAATAGCTTCTTCATCATCTCAGTAGAATATTCTGGATTCTTTGTTCTTCTAATCAAATCCATTAGTGGACTTTCATTATCAGCTAAATCCATAGGACCATAGTTATTTGATTCTGTAATACGCCTAGACATTTCAGTTATATGTTGTCTATATACATCCTTATCAACCCTATATCCTGGAAGGTTAGTTTCTCTAGCATGTTGTGCATCAATCAATCTTTCTCCGAATCTCTTGGCATTATTTAAGAGTGCATCAATTTCAGCTGGAGCCATTCCCTTTTCAGTTAATCTAGCTCGTATATCAGTCGGGTCTCTTTTAAGAGTATCAAAGAAATCCTCAGTATACATATGAGGCCAGTAGTTTTCTCTAGGCTGCCAAGGAACTTGTTTTGTTCCATCTTTACTTCTTAATCCAGCACCAGAATTAGTCATTTCATTGCTAATTTCAGAATCTAATAACTTGTATCTCCTAACTGATTCAGCAATCTTCTCACTATCTGGCCTAGCTTTTCCTTCAATAGAATCTACAAAGTTGGTAAACTCTTTGTCATTAAGTTTATCAATGACATTATCATATCTACTAATCCAAGTTCCTGACTTAATATGAGAGTCTACTTGAGTTTGTTTAACTAATTCTCCTAATTGCGGATGTTGAGTAGACAATTCAGTATCAATTGATGAAGTCATCTTTCCAACAAATCTACTGGTTGGAGTCTCTCTATGGAGAAATCTCTGAACAAATGAAGGGTCATTAATAGCTTGAGATAGTTCAGGATTCTTAAATGCAACTTCAGCAGCAGTATTTGCAAGATTACTTGGGGCGCCGGCAGATTCCAAGTTCCTAGCTTGCATGACAATCTGTGGACTTCTAGTAACTTCTCTTCTAAATTCAGTAGCAGGCTTAATAAAAGCCTTTTCAGGTTCTCTAAGCAAGCTCATTGTTAATTCTTTTTGTTCAGCAGTTGGAATATTTGGTGCTCTTAAATACCCAGTTCTTGCCGCCGCTACTTCCCCAGTGGGACCACCATAATATGTAGGTTCTTGCAAGGATAAAGCACGTTCAGGTAGTAATGCTCTAGGAGTAACTTCAGGAGTGGCAACCTCACCAGCAATTTTAGGTAATGCTCCTCTTGCTGCTCCAATAGCACCTAAAGCTGGAGTTTCAGGTTGACCTAAAATTCCTGATAATACTTCACCAGCATAGGCAGGTATAGAACCTAATGCACCACCCCACCATTGAAGTGGCTCTGGTAACTTAGAAGCTACATCGGAAATCTTATGATATAATGGGTCAAAATCAAGTGAGAATATTGATTCATCTGGTCTAGGTCTAAAGACTTTTGGCTTAATTTCAGGTTTAATTTCAGGTTCTACTTTAGTAATAGGCTCAGCTTCAAACTGCTTGAAGTAATCGTCCTTTTCAGGCTCAAATTGAGAGAACCAATCTTGAGGCATTATTTCACCATTCTAGCGCCGCGTTGTGTAGCCTGTGTAACCATACCTTTTGGAACTGATACTACTCTACCATCTGGAGTTCTCATTCTGACTGTATCAGTAGTTGGCTTAACTTCTGGTTTAGCAACCTCAGTAGTAGGTTTAGTCTCAACAGATTTAGCAGCGGGGCCACCTTCATATATGAATTTTCTCATTTCTTCATACGCCTTTTCACTTGGACCAAATATGTATCCTGGAGAAGTTATACTAAATCCTCCACCAGGAACTACCTTAATATGCTTGGCCCACTCTGGATGAGTATTTCTAGCTTCTTCTGCTCTCCTCAAAACATCTGCTCTTTGTTGAGTTGGTAGTTTAGGTTCACCAGCTTTTTGTGCTTCTAACTCACTTTTATGCCTAGCTTGAATATCTTCTAATGATTCCCTTCCAGTTTGTCTTTGGGTTTCTAATGCAGTTCCAGTAGTTCTAGCTTCTTCCCCACCAGCTCTTACTCTTTCCATTGCTTGCCTACCAGTTACATCAGCAGTCTTTCTAGCTTCTTCTCCAGTTGCACCAATTCTTGCTAACGCCCCAGTCTGCATTATCTCTAATTTTTCTCTTTCATTTAATTTTCTTCCCAATTCTCTTTCAGCAATGCTAATTCTTTGATTTGCTTCTCGTTTCTTTTCTTCTAACTGTTCATATGAAAATCCTATTCTTTCTTCAGATGCTCTTCTTCTTTCTCCTAATTCAGCCGCTCTCAAGTTAAGTTGAGCTGTTCTATATCCACTAGTAGGGTCTGCTAAATTTATATCATGTAGTTGTTTACCAGTAGCAATTTCTCTAGCTATATCACCAAGAGAAGGTTGATAAACTACATTTGGTGGTTTAGATTCTTGTCTTAATCTTTCTTGCTGTGGTAATTCTCTTGCTCTTGTAGATTCTTCCCGAAACATTATATCTTGGGCACGTTCTTTCTGTCTCATCATTGGCTCTATCTGAGACATAAAAGTACCAAATACATCATCCTCACTACTCCTTCTAGGAGCACCAAACTGTGTAGCTGGAGGATAAATATTATTCATTCTTAATTTTTCAAGAAAAGAAGCCATATTATTCTCCTAACCAAATGCTGGCCTGCTAGGTCTATAAGCAGTTGGCATACCTCTTTGATAGGCATTAATTAACATTCCTCCACCAGCTTGTCTCCTAGCTGCCGTTTGTTCTTGTAATTGCTGCTGTTGTGTAGCTTGTTGACCAAATAATTGAGCTAGTGCTGGAGTAGTTCCATACAAACCACGCATACCTTCTGTCGCTGCCATCTGTCGTCTTGTATCCTCACTACGTAAAGATTCCATGCCGCGTATAGCTTCTAATCCTAATTGGCCTCTCTCAAGCCCAGTCCTTTCACCAAATTCTCTTCCTCTCATTTCAGCTTCTAAGTTAGTTCTGTCAATATCTCTTTGTGCTCCAGCTTCTCTCTCAGCAAATTGAGCAAATTGTGGAGCGGCTTGCATTCTACCCTGAGCCACCATTTGAGCAATTTGAGCATTAACATTAGTTGTTGTTCCAGCTAATTGCTCAGATAAGTCTCTCGACATTCTAGCCGTAGTGGCACCATAACCAGGACTATAACCACCCTGAAGAGAACGTTGTCTATTAAGATTTTGCATTGCATTAGCATAAACTGACCTAATGGGAGATATTCCTCTTTCTCGAATATTAGATATATCTCCAGTAGAATAACCACCAGTAGTTGCTAATTCCCCAAGCGTTCCAAGAGCACCAGAAACTTCAGGAGTTCTCTGATAAGCTAAAGTTCTTGGAGTATAAGGAGTCGCTCCACTGGAAGCACCAGAAAGAATACTTTGATATTTTTGCATTAACCCTTGACGTTCTGAGTCTGGACCTTTATCCAGCATACTTCTATAACGATTCATTATCTCATCATAATCTTGACCAGTCTGTTCTATAGAAGCAGGATAGGCTTGTTGTGCAGTAGTAGCTATTGGTTTTTTAGTAGGTGGAGGAATATACTGTTGTGGTCTAGTAGGAAAACCACCAGGAATAGGCTGATTACGTGATACAATACCAGCAGGCATTATTTTTTACCTTCATGTTCTATACTGTAGTGATTGCCATCCTTAAATCTACCACCCCAAGAACATTTAATATCTCCAAATGATTGCTTTTCCCACCATTCACCCAACTGCTTATGGTCCTCAGTTTTATCTAGAAATTTTCCATCTCTAAATAAATTTAAGTCAATTGCTAGTTTTAATGTGTGAAGAGAATTTTTAATCCCTTTTTCTAACTTAGCTAATCTAGCTGCTTCCTCTGGAGAACGCAATAATTCTCCAAGAGTAACTGCATAACCAAATTCCTGTGCTTGAAATATTAGTTCAGCAACTAAATTAGCAAATATTGATTGCTTCTCTCTTAATGTCATAGTCCATAGCTCATAAACATTGAACCGACTGAAATAGACTTATCATTGGGACCAGCGATAGTCTCGAAAATATCCACATTCCATTTAAGCCTTACTGTAGCCGCCGGAAGGTTAGTTGCTAGACTGACTTCTGTTCCACCATTAACACTAAAGAAAGCTGTTGTTCCACTAATTCGTATCTTAAGTTTGTAATAAGTGTTAGTAGCAATAGCATCAGAAGCAACAGTAACTTGAGTAACTCCATCCCTAGCAACTCCAAACCATTTTGTAGCATCAACTACACTTGAATATCTAAATGCTATACTATTTCCACTGGCCGTATCACTATTGGCAGAACCATTTGCTTGGTCAGTTAATTCAATCCATATACGAGCGGCCGTTAAATCTGGACCTGTAATAACTTCTATTTCAAATGTAGGTTCCTGTTGAACTTGTACTGTAGCAGTAGTAGCACCCTCACAAGCACCTCTACCATTTGTTCCATCTCCAGTAACTTTAACATAACTTCCAGTTGTTTTAGGGTCTGCTGCTGCTGCCGCTCCTAAAGATACTGTTACTGGATTGGTCTGTCCAACACCTACAAAACTCGTACCATTTCCTTGTGGTATACTAGAAATCCATTGTGTTGGAATTGGATTTGCTGAAGCACCACCGGAGGCATTTAATGTAGTTCCAGTAATTGAAAGGTTAGTTCCTAATGTAATTTCTTCTGGGTCACCAGCACCACTATCGCCCCTACCTAGTAGTTTAGATGCGGCAGAAATGTGTCTAACTCTATCATTCTGGCCTACAAAGAATCCATCTTCACCATCTAATCCATCTAATGCTATTGGCTGTCCAGCAGAAGATAAACCACCTCCAGAAGGACTAGAATAAGTTTGCCAAGTAGTTCCATTAGACCTTTCTAATACATTTTCACCAGTAACAAAATATAGAGTTCCAGCAGCTACAGCAGTAGCTAAAGGCTGATTAGCCCGAGTGTCTCTCTGAATTACGTCTTGTAATCTACTAGCCAAGGACTATCTCATCACCAGTAATAACAATAACAAGAATATTGTTAGTTCCAGCAGAAAGTGTAAGAATCTCAGCAGCATCCATAATTAGATACATAAAAACATCTCTTATGGAATCAGTTACTCCAGCGGCCGCGGCTGGAATACTATAAGTAGACCATAATCTAGTTGTGGCTCCATCAGCACCTACTGATAATGTAAATGTGACAGGAGATGCTGAAGGGTTACTAATGTGAAGCTGTCTTATAATAGTCTTAGTCAATGCTGGAACAGTATAGACAGTTGCAGGTCCAGTAGCAATCTGAGCAGGTCCATAAAGTCTTTTTGGTATTCTAGCCATCTCATTCTCCTTTGTCTACCAACTTCTATAATTTAGTAATTTCAGATTCTAACTCAATAAAAGGATTATTTAGAATATATTGACTTCTTTAGCCACAAGTAACTGTAAAAGCTCTTGCAAATTCATTTACAACTTCCATCTATACGGCGGTTGTTATTCTGTTGTACCCAGTTCATTGTACTGATTAGATACTGAAACTACCGGACATCTGAAATTGAGAAGTATTGCTTAAATCACCTTGAACCAGTGTAGTCAAGCTCGTCGCAGCCGCTATTGCTGCTGTGGGAATGATATTAGCTCCTGACATAAATGAAGTCATAAATACAAATGCGGTCGTCATGGCATCCCATAGTACGGGGAATGACTGATTACTTGTAGATGCCGAAAATGGTTGACCACCAATAAAGACAAAGCCTGTAATGGTGCCAAGCGTTGACAGTTTGACGGTAATCTCAAATGTCACCAATCGGCCAATTTTTGTGCATAAGCCAGATTGGGTTGCGTAGACTTGACCAGATTGTCCGCCACTTCCTTGGATGACTGGGGTAAAGTTGACTTCAGTAACCAGCCTATCATTATCAGGAATGTTGAAAGAGAATTCTTCACCATCAATCCCATCAATCCCTGGTGGACCTATTACTGGAATATTACCAGGATAAATACTATATAATTCCCAAACAATACCAGTTGACCTTTCAAGTATTCCTAAATTTGTAGAAAAATATAAAGTTCCTTGCAATACATCACTGGCCAAGGGACGGTCAGCAGCTAAACCTCTCCTATGAGTAAATGCCGTTTTACGATAATCTTGTGGAGGACTTAAAGGCATTTTATTAAGGAGTTGGAACAAATACTGCTATTGATTCACCACTTGCAAATATTAAATCAGTTTCATCTACATTTCCATCAGTTAAAGGAGTCCAGTATCCAGCACCAATTATACTACTAATGCTAGGATTAATTCCATTAATTCCATTAATTCCATCAATCCCATCTATACCATCTACTCCATCCATTCCGGGCGGACCAGAGCCAATTATAGAAACATTAGAAATATTAGAAATTGAGCTAGAAATTGCAGCTATTTGTGCTAAAAAAGCATCTTGTAGTTGTTTAACTGCACCAATTAATTGGTTAATAACTTGGAATAAAGGATTATCTTTATTCTGTAATCCTGTTATTAGTAATTGTGATTTTAATCTTTCTAGTTTAGGTTGCTTCATTAGCCTGGATACATTGTTGCTACTGGTCTAGCAAATATAATAATTTTGGAAATCTTAAATGTTTCATCTATTTCAGTTGTCTTACCTTGCAAAAAGGCACGTTGCTGAGTAAAATTACATAATTTATGCGGTTCGATACTATTAGTTGATGATAAGACCAAATTAGCTAAGTTCTGAGATTTAACCGAATCAAGACTAAGCAGAGTCATTTTGAAATTTCCTGAGCCTGTTATTCTCAGTCTAATAACGTCAAAATGTAAAATTGCTTCACCTGGCATTATTACTGCTCACCTATTGGACCAGTCTTAAAAATTGGGTCTGGAATTTTAACATCTACAAAAGTAGTAGCACCGAGCCTCTCGTATAAGGTATCATGAGTTTTGTTTGGAACTAATGTATATATACCAGAAGGGTCACCAATAAATACAAAATCAGCGGTGCCACCAAAATCAATACTTCCTGAACCAACAAGAATTACTTTCGGACCATCTTGTGTTACAGTTAATATCATACAACAACCACTGTAATAGTGCCAGAACGAAATCCTTCTGTGTTTTCTTCAACAATATAACTAATTTCACCATTACCAATTCCAAAACTACCAGATATTATTACTAGCCAGGGTTCAGAACTAATTGCACTCCATACACAACCAGCTTCTACTGTTACTGTAATAATTCCAGAACCACCATCCTTTGGAAAATGATTCGATGTAGGAAAAATATCAATATTACACACCAAAACAGAAAATGTTACACAATCAATATTACTAACTAGAGAAATTGCGTTAGGAACATCATATTTATAAGCCTGAATTTCATAACAATATTCACCAACTGCATGAACATAATCCTTGAATAGATAATCAGTCTGACCATTTACCCAAGGCAAACTACCAACTACATCAAATGGGCCAGCATCTTTTGACCTTCTTATAACTAAACCAGTAGGATTTTCGGCTGATGAATTATCGTAGCTGAAAGTAATCTCAACATCACCCTCGTCCGTATCTGGGTCAAATATCTCATTTTGATGATTAACATTATCCGGGGTATCAGTTAATGTATCTGGAAAGTCAGTATCAGGGTCTAATCCAATATATTGTAAATGAAATTCCCTTGTTCCCAGAAGACTATTAACTACACCACGAATTTTAGAAGTCCAAAAGAAATTACCACTTCCATCTGGATAAATAACTTGACCACCACCTGTTATATCAAATGTCTTATCATCTCCTGTATTAACAATAGTTTTTACAATACTTATCTGTCCTAAACTATCTGTCCCAACCGCACTTGCGCCAGTAGGAAATAATTGAATAGAAATAGTAGGGTCACTTGGTGGTAATCCAACTCCAATAGCAAATAATACTATAATACTTGGACCAAGAATAGCTGCATCACCAGGAATCTGAGCAATAGGAAATCCATCATTAGCCTGATTGTGAGTTAATCCAGTTATATCTCTAAAATTTGGCATTACGTTGCCTGAATCCTTGGAGTAATCCTAATCAAACTTCCATTTACCGGACTGAAGGGTAAAACAGATGCAGGAAATCTTTCGGCCCATAGTAATACATTAGAACCATCTACAATATAATATCCGTAAACCGTCCCGGGTGCTCCAGTAACTCCAGTAAAACTAAAATCTTGTGCAGTGTAAGTTGCAATTCCAGTAGCCGCAATAGACCATGTTCCGAATACTAGAGTCTTATTAGCGTATCCACCACCAGTAACTTCAGTATAAGAAGCGGCCGTATCAGCTTCAGCAGGAATTTTATTATTGCTATATAGCTTTAGAGTAAGGTTCTGATTTAACCACTTCTGAAGTGCAGCAACTTCACCTACGTCTGGGACTAATAACGACATTATACCAGCCTCGATTCCGCACCAATTATTAAATCATTAATATTTACTAATGCCACCGTATTAACTTTCACATCAAATTTCCAAGGTACCCATCTAATTCCCTTTGGGTCCAACCCATTTGCATAATTTCCTACTAGTAGTCTATGGTCTGGTAAACTACAGTATAAGATTTGATTCACAGAATCATTTAATACCTGGATAAATCTGGTATTGCTTTTACTTTGTCTTAACCAAAAATCACTAATTTTCCAACTCAATTCTGGTAGAGCATATCTACCATTAAAAATTATTATTCCTTTGAGGGAGGCAATAATAAGAAAATCAACACTAGATGAACCAGAATCAATTACAGTTGCTATTCCATGAACAGGACAACCATTACCTTGGTCAACAACAGTTAATGGCCAAGTAGAAGGAATGTCTTCATTATCAACGTATGATACCGTTCTATTCCTTTTCATTACATAAAAAACATCTCTTAATTCCTGATGATTTGTAATAGGATTACCATCTGGTGGCACTACCAAAATTCCTTCTATTTGATTAATGGCTTCTGGTTCTCCTATTTCAGATACGTAAACAAGAGAAATATCAGTAAAAGTAGTAGAAAGGCAAAGGCGATTGTGATAAACAGAAAGAGCAGCGCCGGCAGGAATCTCCGAAAAATTATCCAACAAGTGACTAGCATCTTCAAGTAAATCTGCGTCAAAGAATGAAATATTTGGTAATGAAGTGCCTACGTTATCAGGAATTGTAGCACCTGGAATGAAAAAGTATTGATAACCAGTAGTATTGCCATTGTAACTTGTAATAACTTTCGTGGCAACAATATGTCTCTTTGTAACAAATGATTGCCCTGAGACTGGAACAGTAGTAAATGAGACTGATAAATTAGAATTAGTAACAAATGTATTAAAAGCAGCTGGGGGAGTCAAATAACCAGTATCAGTTTCAAATACCACGCCAAACAAATGGAATCCAGCATCAGTATTTCCAGCCGCTCCATTTGCTATTGTAAGAGCACCAGAAGGAGGATTACCAGCCGCTTTTCTTGCTGCACTCCCAGTTCCTAAATATACATATAAAAAATTAGATTGTAGACCCTTTTCAATATTTATTCCACCAGCAGTAAATGTCTTAAATGGAGTGATATAAGCTCGTCCTGCAACTGGAACAAAAGCAAAATCTTCCATTCCAGCAATAGTTAAGATGGGACCAAAGACAGTTGCCGAATCTACCACATGATAAATTTTGCCATCGGTCCCATCATAAGTTAATACCAGTAAAGTGTTTTTATCTTGGGTAACATAATTATAGAGTCTAACTATATTACCCAAGGGAACTACAACATTTTGGTGTTTATCTATTCCATCTCTTGTGCCAAAAGAGTTCACACCAATATATTTTACATTTTCACAATCAGAAAAATGGTCTATGGGAGTATTATCTGGGTCTCCCTTATCCCATAGACCATTAAATTCGTTGATTTCAATAGGCTCGTTTTCGTGAATCATTATACTGGTCTAGCAATAGTTTCCCCAGCTTCAGTATGATTCCCTACCCACATAATACCAGCAGCAATTTTCAATCTTGCTGTAATATTAGTAGGAACAGCAAATCTACAGTTAGTAATCAAGCCAGTATCACCAGCACGGTCTACCTTAACATAAACAGTTGGTGGAGTTGCATCCTCAAGATTTGAGAAATCACAATCTTCCACCCATAAATCAACAACGCCTCCATTAGTAGCTTCTCCTATACCAGCAGCAGTGAGATTATGGAATAAACTTCTTTTTACACGAACTTGTGATGGGAATCCAAATAGTGAATCATCAAATACTAAACCAGAACCTCCCCAACAAAATTCACAGTCATCAAACAAGGCATCTGCTGCTTGATAGTTAGCATCACCATCTAACAATACAACAGTTCCAGTTGGACCCTCAAATTTACATCCATATGCTCTAAATCTCGCACCATTCTTTGTACCAACACCGCCAGGTCTATTGCCATTGACATTCAGAGCATAATCAGCAGTATCTTCAACTTCAATTCCAACATTAATAAACGTGATATCATTCGCTTTAACCTGAATACCTTCTTTTCCAACAACAGTAGATTGAACTCCAACTGAACCCCTATTGCCTGCTCCAATTAACGTGAAGTTACTTAGAGAAGCCGGAAGAACTAAATTACCTTCATTGTAGAATCCAGGTCCAAGAAATGCAATATCACCTGGTTCTGCAATGGCAAATAAATCTTTTATTGTGTCTACTCTCATTCCAAATATTGGTGCTCCACTTCCTACATACCAATTACTTTTAGCGTACGGATAACCTCCCGCTAGAACTCCCGCCGCCGCTCCTTGTTTTACTTGTGACCAAAGATTTTGTCCCATTTTTTCCTCCAGCTCTTAATGAGCCAGTAACTAACGTTACCAGAGTCCTCTACTTTTGAATGATGCACGGAATGGTCTATGCCTAGTAGTGATTGCTTGTTTTGCTTTACTCTCAATTCCAGTTACTCTATCAATTGCCAATAAAGCATTTCCATTTAATTCATCAGCTCTTGCTTTATTCTCCATAATAAACTGAGCTATCAAGGCGGCAGTTCTAAAATGGAGAAATGACTCAGCATTGATTACTCCAATAATGGAATTTTGGTCAGTAACAGCAGTAAATAAAGTCTTTATATAATCAATTTTTAGGTCATTATCTCCATCAGCAGATAGTAACCTAATTTCATTGGAAATCCATGCCCAAATTAAAAATCTATTGGTTTCTTGGCCTTCTAAATAGTGTGGCAAATATTCCTTTTTTGTCATTGGAATAAATGGGTCAGAATTTCTTTGTCTTTCCCATAGTTGTTGAATTTCAACTAAATTAGAAGGTAGTCTAGCTGGAAGAGCCGTATCAAATCCAACAGCAGTTATTCCAGCATCAACAGGAATTACAGCAGAAGTCTCATTAGTCACAGGAGCATTACTAAGCTCAAAAAGTTCCCTAAGCTCTTTAAGAGCCATTTTGAGATATGGCAATTGAACAGTATAAGTGTATACATCCTTAGCAGTATCATTAAGTAGCGCGGCGGCGCTATCCATTATTTCTCCCGCGGTCGTATCTGGAGTGGCCACTTAATATTACTCCACAAATTTGAGATTCAATTTCTTAGCAGCTTCAATATCTATTACTGCCTTACAATTCGGACAGATTGGGAATAGAGGATTTCTCATTGAACCACAAGCTACACATCGAACAGTTTCCATTGCTTGAAAATCCTGTAACCATTCCTTAGTATTCAATCCAAGTTCTCTAGCCGAAAGTCTCATATCATCTGAGACTGCTAATGGATTTCCATTACTTCTTGACCAAAGAGTATCAGCCATTCTTACTAAAGTTGCATACCATCTCTTTTGATTTTCTCTTGCTTTATTAAGGTTACTTACATATTTAGTTTTCAGTTCAATTTCCTTAACCTCACCGGGTATAAAAAACAAACCTGGCATAACATCTGCCATATCACAAGCAAGTAAACCATTACAATAATCTCTAACAACTGAGTCAGCAATCTGGATTGATGAGACTGGAATCTCTAGTAAAGGTTGCTCATCATCTAATTCCCTCCACCAACTTGATGGGCCTACTACTAGTATTGACGGTTTCTCATAAGTACCAGCAGGAATAAAAAATCTTCCAGGCTGAATAGTATGCTTTACCTCATCAATATCTTTTGGATAGATTGAGATGACTGTGCTTTTATCAAGAGGATTAACTTGAGCACGTATAGTACGTCTATGAATATTACCCATTGTTGGGAACGCTCCTACAGTTGACATTAGCTCTCCTTTGTGTAGTTATTGGGCACTACTATTGCTGTCTGACGAGTTAATGCGTCTGATATACCAGTCTCATCACCAAAAACTTCCTCATAAATTTCATCAACTCTTTGTTTTTGTAACTCAAGAGCATTTTCATGGTTAGATTCTGGGTCTTTATATTTTGCTAAACTTTGCTTTCCTTGAGCCGCGTAAACCGTATCAATAACTATCTTACAAACTTCCATTTTTGGTGGTAAAGCATTACCACGTTTATCCTCAAATACGAACATAGGTTCATATGATAATTTCGATATTGGGAGTTCATCTTGATTTATTTCTGGTACTATTACTAATCTCTCCAAGACGAACTTATTTTGAATCCACTGACGATATTTTGGAACCTCTCTTACTTCTGTCACTGTTCTAATAAATATTCCAGATTCAGTAAAATCATCATAAGTTCCACGTCTTTTTTCAAACTGGTCTTCACTGAAGACAATTCTCCAGATTGGTCTTCCAGTCATTGTATCAATTCCGAAAAGGCTTATCAGTTGATTATTAAGAGATTTAATGTTTTCCATAAATTTAAGCGCCGATTCCTGTTACTAACATCGCATCCTGAATCGGCAAGAGGATACAAGTTAGCCCTTCCCCAAGAGAGACTTTACTTATCCTTGATTACCTGAATTGCATCAAGTGTAGTAACACCATCAGTATTACCATCAAATCCTTCGTATTTTGAAGTAAGAGCTACAGTTGGCTTAGCAGTTGTTCCTCCCACTCCTGTCACAACGCATGGAACATTTACAATGTCTCCAACAATAAATTGAGATTGGATTCTATCTGAAGTTGCCATTTAATCCCCCTTTCTTATTGAAGTGCTCCAACCCACCATTTTGCACTTGATGGGTCATAATAAAGCACTACAGGTCTATTTTGAATTGGTGTCAAGGCAGTTTTGATATTGCCAGTTGTCAGAAATAGTCCTGGAGCAACATCAGTGAAACACAATACAAGCTCACCATATCCACTTGTAGGTGGAGTAATGGTTTCCAATTGAACAGTTCCAGTCACAAAAGTAAGTCTAGTTTTAGGTGAAATAGTAGCCGCAGAAGCAATAGTCGGTGGTAATGGTTGCTTATCGCTCTGAGCTACATTTAGGTCTTGATGAAGTAAGTCACTCATTTCATCCTCCTAGTAGCCAGAAGGCACTTGAAGTGCATCAATATAAGCAGTTGCCGCTGGATTTGATACAAAGGTCTGCATTCCATTGACCATGTAGAAAATATCAGCAGCAGCCACACCACCACTTGCACCGCGGATTTCAAAAATCTTTCTACCATCAGTTGTATAGAAACCAATTGGAAGAATTTCCGCTCGGCCCCATACATCAGAAACTACAAAGTCAACCCTCTTCTTGTCCCAGTTATAAGATACATGAACTGGAGCGCCAGCCATTTGCATCTTATCAAAGTACATATCTAAAGCTTCTTCTTTTGGTTGCTTCCAGATTACGCTTACGAGTTGACCAATTTCCTCATAGGCTTGTTTTTGCGCTGGATGCATCCAAGCATTTGGCTTAAAGTTATGGTCAATTCCTACACGATTTCCAATCTTATTAATTGCCAGTCTTGGAAGTGGTAGTGTTAGTGCTGAATTACCACCATTTACTCTATTGGACCTGATTTCTGGTGTTGAACTCCTTGAAAATCCTAACCAAGTTCCACTAGAAGCATTTGAATGATGATATGGCACACCAAACAATGCAGGAAGTGAGGCTGGAGAGGAAATACCATCAGTTACTAATACATCAGTTGCTACTGCACCAGCAACAGCAGGAGTTACATCAATGGTTTTGTTTTCAACATCCCATTTGGTAATAGTTCCCTTGCCGCGTAAGGTAGCAAGAGTAGTATCAAATACTTGAACAGTTTGACCAAAGCGCGTTAAACGAGCGCCAAAGCCATCAGATGTTAGAGTATAAGTATCTGTCCCAGAAGCAGTTACTACAGTAGTAATAGTTCCAATGACTCCAGTTCCAGATTGCATCATTTGAGCGTCTAATTGACGCCTCAATTCATCAAGAGCAGTTGCCGTCAATCTACGAACTGCATTAGTGATTGCTTTACGGTCATCATCGGTAGCCCACTGTGTTAATTTCGTGTATTCAATATTCTCTGAAACGAATACAGTTGATACCACAGCCTTATCCCAAGTTGGACCACCACCGCGACCTAAGTCACCACCATTAGCATCGAAATACTGAAATGAACCACCAGGACGTAATTCAAGAGGAACACGCATTTGACGATTTGAAATTCGTTCCACATCACGTTTTTGAATCGTGGCATAAAACTTATCGTCTCTCTCAAAAAGAACACGAATTTTAGGAATAACTCTCTCAAGTTCTAAAGCCACAACTTGAGATTCAACTACAGCCATAGTTTTCACCTCAATCTTGCATTAGAAAATCTCTTGTACTCATTTCTCTTGGAATCTCCTTTGCCTTTTCCCTATCAGATTTTCCGCTGCTATTAGATGAGGATGCGGAACGTCCTGCTGGTAATGGTCCCTTCTTTTGTGATGAGCTTTCCTCATCATTTTTTACGTGCTTTCCTAATCCTTTAAGAGCTTCATTTCGTGCCTTTTTAATGACGTCAGGCAATAACGTTTTTGCTCTTGAAAGGTAGGATGACTTAATTCTATCAAGAGAACTTTTGGAAAAGTTATCTTCAAATGCTTTTTCCCAAAGTTTATCTAGAACGACCTTAAACCTAGAGTCTTTTTCCATTAACTTATTCAGTGATTCAATAGACTCTCTTACAGCGTTCTTCCTAACATAATCAGTCATTGACTCTTTAGGGTCAATATTGCCTTCAATTGTGGCCTTCAAAACATTATCTACCTTAGTGGACAAATCTTCACGGGCGTTATCAAATTGCCTCTGGTTGAATTCTCTCTCTCTTTGTGAAAGTCTCTCCTCCTTCTCATCTTTCTTATCATCATCAGTAGTTAATCTAGTTGGAGCAGTAAATTCACTGGTTCCAAATACAAATTGATTAAGAATTTGAGCGGCCTCATTTAGTTCAGAGTTATTAGACCTTTTAGCTTCACCAGCCATAGCAATAATAGTATGCTTCATTACATTTCCAATAACATGATGATATGCTGCATTATCTACTTTTGCCAAAGTTGGAAGGTAATCATCAACTAATTTATCAAATGCCTTCTGATTAGTTCCCTTCACTGCTTTCAGTATATTCTCAGTGTTTCCAGTATTCAGGTCTCTTTCAAAACTATCAAGAGTTTCAGATTTTTCAACTGCTTTCTTAGCATCATCAATTGTCGGTAATAGCTCTGTGAACTGTTGTTCTCTATAGTATGCGCGCTCAAGATACGGAAACTTCTTGAATAAATCTGGATATGCAGCAAGTATTTCTCTCTTACGAACTGGAGTTACTAGCTCCAGTTTATCTTCATCTGGTACTTCTAATTCTTCTTCTAGTTCTTTTAATTCATCTACTTCTTCTTTCTCTTCCTCCTCACCTTCCTTCTTAGCTTCTTTTTTCTCTAATTCAAGTGGCTTTTCCCCATCTTCTTCCCCAAGAAGTTCAATTACATCTTCTTTTGAAAGTTCCTTATCTTCAATTACTGCCGCGCCGCCGCCTTCCTTATCAAATAGATTATTGAACTCGAACATCTTGTTCTCCTTGTATTGGTACTTCTGTATTTTCTTTTGAACTCTTTAATGGAGCAGCACCCTGAGCAGCCATTTGCTGAGCCATTTGAGCCTCTATCATAAACTGATGATGTTGTTGAGCATGAAGTAACACATTCCGATACCCATTCTCATTTTCAGTTTTAGCCAATCTTCCAGCTTCACTAGTAATCCACTTTTTACAAATTTCAAACTCTATTTGATGTTCATCCATTATTGGGTCAACATCAACTGATGGAAGCTCAGTCTCCTGAGGCATTTGACCAGTTTCTAAAGCAGCTTGAACTGCCATTTCATCTGGCGGCTGAATTATTGGTTCTGAATTAAGAAGCTGTTTAATTTCTTCATATTGCTTTTCCCTACTATCCTGACCTGGAACATAAAAATCTGTTAAGCCAATTGCTTCATATATGTATTGAAGATTTTCTGGCTGAGCTATCATTGCAAGTATTTGAGGATTATTTGATTGCATTAATTGCATTATAGTATCTTTAATTTGGTTCCAAGTTATTGGCAAATTTTCATTAGCTTCTAACTCAACTTTGCCAATTTTTCCTTCTAATTCAGCTTTGCGAATAAAGACATTTATGAAATTTCCGAAATCATCTTTATTCACATCTCTTTCATCTTCTTCAACAGTTTTAATATAAGCAGGAATTACTTTACCAAAGATTTCCTTCCACCAGAATGTAAATATCTTCCAAGTATTTTGTAGTCTTTGTAAAGCCTGAGCACGACTCATTGAATATCCAGAGGCAGTTTTAGTCTGTTCAAGGCCACCACCGAATATCGCTGGCAAAGCTCCTGAAACTAACTGACCATACTCCTGAATTTTTTGGGCGAATGGCAGTGTTTCACCTGATAATGTCGCTGTTTTAACTTCATGAAAAGAATCATTTAATGCTTTTCCAGTTCTAGGAGTAGCAGGGAAAATCATTCCTGGAGCAGTTTCAACTTGTCTATAAGCATCAAAATTTATAACAGTTGGGTCGGCGAATGTTTGCGGTATTCCATGCTCAATAGTTTGCAAAACTAGACTGACCAAATCATTCGTTATCTCCTGAATACTAGTTAGAAGCAGCCCAAGAGGGTCATGATGTAAATGGTCAGATAAAGGATTATAAGTTAATGTCCAATGGTCATCTAATGATTCATTTTCAGCTTCTGCAAATTCTTCATTTATTAGAACAACCTTGGCTCCATCAGGAAACCGCTTTCTCAATAAATCGGTTTCCTCTTCAGTAGATAATACTTCAAATGCTGCTGGTCTTAACCAGGCATTTCTAACAGTTACATTGTTTAATGGATACTCACCATAATATTGGGGACTCATCCTTCCCCATCTTTCATATGGCTCATAAGCGCCGCCAGAACCCTGAGTAATTTTATCTCTTAAATCTGGATATCTGTTACGAGCTAAAGCAAAATCTGTTTCATATGAAAAGATTAGATAAGGACAATCTGGTTGTTTCCTAGCATATGCTGGAATTTTTACATAAGTACCACCATAAATCTCAAGGCATTGCATAGCTTTTGGGTGACTAAATTTTCCAACGAATTTAGTTATTATTAACTTTTCTTTCCTAATTTCTGGGTCTACCTCTGCCATGCACTCTGGGCAGAGCATTTTACCTTCATTTAATTCACCATGTAATTCAACATCATCTTCTCCAGGGTCGAATTCATCTTTTTCTTGGTCAATTAGACTTTTTTCTACTGGACTACCACATTGCGGACAAAAAGCCCTTTCAACTTCTTCAGTTTCTTCCTTAAATCTATCTTTCTGGTAAGTTCCAAATTTCTCATCCTCTTTCGTGTAATTATAACAAGCCGTCATTCCCTCTGTACAGAAAATAAATAAAGCATGAAGCCATAGTAGAGGAGCATTGTTATGACGATATATGAGAGCAGCTATTTTATCTCCAGCCTTGGCTGTCATTAAATCTAAAGGATTATCAGCATCGTCTGGATAACATTTAACTGGTGGTACTGTAACGCTTAGTGCAGCTATTATAGATTCTAAATATGCACGGAATACATTAACTGGTTTCTCATAATAAGATTGGTCAGAATCTCCTGTCTTTTGCTCATCCCAAACTCTCCAATCGTGTGCAACTTCACTATACCATATTCTTTGAAATCCATCCCAAAAAAGCTTTAGGCGCCGCCAGGTTCTAATTTGCCTCTCTCGCACGCTTCTATCCTCTTTATCATAGTGGTCTACGACAGTTTTCAATAAACGTTTATGTTCTTCAGTTAATTCTTCCATCAATAGTATCCTGGATTATTATCCTCTTCATCAAAAATGTAGTTACTTTCCTTTTCAGGCTTTTTTACTTCCTCGTCCTTAATGTATAAATTACAACACCCATCAAAATCTATATAGCCTTCTACTAAGTCACATGATTCTGGTTTATCAAAATATATACAATTTCCACATTTGAACGGACCATCTTCTGGAGGTAAATATCCAGAAGTTATCTTAGTTAGCTTAACTTTCTCAGCCATTTACTTGACGCCATGTTTCTTTTTAGTTTTCTCTGACGGTTCTAAGCCTTTTTTCTTGGCAGTTCTATAAAATACTTCCTCTCCCCTTTCACCATGCTTTTTTTTCATTTGCTTCATTACTTCTTTACCATGCCCACCAAAGTATTTTCCAATTGGCATTACTTTCTCCTTTGACTAGGCAAATATATATCACCACGCATATTGAAATATCTACTTGGGTCATCTTCTGTTTTAGTAACATCAGGTTCAAATAATGGCATACCCACCATTGGTGGTCTATTTTGACTTGCAGCACGGTCGCGCATAGCCTGAAATGCTTCAGCTTCTAATGGCTGTTGACTATATGGCATATTTCTTTCTCTAGCCATTTGACGATACATTCCAAATGGTCCTAATTTTTCTCTTTGCTCTCTATGAGTTTGTTCATGCCTTAATAAATCTCCAATATCTTCATTTCTTTTCCCTGCCATTTCTGGATGAACCATGATATTTCCACTATATGGACTAGTTTCTGCCATAGTAGTCCCAGGGCCACCTGCTTGTAATAGAGATAAAAACTTATCCATTATTCCAGGTTCACTAATTCTAGCTTGGGCAAAATCTGGAACTTCTCCACCTAATCTAGCTATTTCTCGCTTTACATTTAATGGTAGGCTATAAGTTTCAGGTCTAGATAGTTGAGTAGTAATTGGACTCTGTTCAAATCTTCTTTTCATCATCGAAGCAGTAGGAGTAATACTACGAGGCACTTTCTCTCTCTTTCTCAGCTTTCAAGACTTCTTTCTCTAAATCTTCAGTTGAAGTCTTTTGCTCTCGCAAAATCCTGGCTTTCTGTCTATCTTCCTGCTCTAACATTTGTTGCTGAACTTTCCAGGGAATATATTTTGGTGCTATAGGTTTCAGTTCAGTAGTACTCTGAACTGCTTCTGGTTTACTCTTCTCCATTATCATATTAAGTAGTTGTCTTTTTTCAGCATTTGATTGGTCTAGCATTATCCTTAGTGTCTCACATGATTTACAGAATTTAGATTCTTCATATTCTTCTTTACAAAATTCACAATGCGGATTTAATAGGTGATGAATCCATTTTATCATTTTTTATACTCTAATTCTCTAATGATAGCGGCGCACAGGTTGAACTCCAGTAGAGCCTTCAACTTGCCTCATATTCCTATAGAACGCAGTCCAGTCCTGATTCTGTTGTAATTTCTGTACTAATTCTTCCCGCTGTTGTATTTTTTCAAATTCACTTCTTGATTCATCGAAGTATCTATCAACGCTATCTATCAAATATCTAAAGCCATCAAGGGGGTCATCGCCAGGAAACTCTGCAATATCTTGAGGATTGGTCTTATCATAAACTGCAGATTTAATTGCATTGATTAGTAATGGACAACTCCTATCCGGACTAGTTTCAGAAAAGAAAATTTGAACTTTTGGTAAGTTTGCTTCAGGCTCACTAGGGACGAAAGATTTCAAATAATCTTCATATTCCTTGGTTGGTCTGTTTCTCAAAAGCCATTGAGAATGTTCATCGTTATATTGTCCGATTTCTTTAGGTGGAATATATTTTTGTCTCCACCTAAAATATTCATGTAATAGCATTTTCCCAGCAATTCTGGAACCATGAGAGTTATCACTGAGTTCAACTTCTTTTCCAATAGCTGAATTAATTTGTTCTTGAATAGTATGTTCCTGTCCGCGGTCTTGACTAGCACTACGACATAATCTAATTACTCTAGGATTTTCCTTTTCTATGTAGAATCTTACATAACCAGCCCACTCTTCAATCTTAACTTTCTGCCAAGACTGTTCTCTATAAATGTATATACGTTTTTGTGGTGAAATTGCACCATAACCAACCCAAGTCATAGCAGGCGGCGCGAATCCCCAATCCATTCCGATTATCTTAGGCCAAAATTCTGGAATTTCAAATGGTTCAATTGTATGAATCGCATTGTCTGGTTCATCAGGATATTTTCTATCTCTAAATTCCTCAAACACTTGGCCTTCATATGCTGACCAATTACCGAACTTCTTGGCTTGTCTTTCTGCCTCTGGCAGAGCATCAAGTTCACGTTTATATTGTTCATCAGCATGGGGATTATCATTGACATTAGCGGGAATGAAGATTCTTTTTAATCCACCCTTACCTTGAATGATTGAATTTCCTTCAGGACATGGGTCAATGAATCTTCTCTTTACCCATAAATGGCCTATATTACCTGGATTTGATGCGGAGCGCACAACAGCGGGAATCGTGCTGTACTTAGTGGCGCGCCTTGTTCTTTCTATTGTGATATAAAGATATTGCCATTCAGTGAATGATGTAAGCTCATCAAATGCAACGTAATTCCATTGAACTGTGTCATATTTATGAACATCATCTTCATGTTCACAATGACCAAAGAAAATTAGAGCACCAGAGGGAAATTCCCAAACTGCATCATTTTTATTGAAGACTCCACCAAAGGGTCTATAATAATTCTTTGAGCGTGGAATAATTTCCTCCTTATGTTCTGTCATTGTACGGCGAAGAAATAGGCCCTTAAAATCTGAATCTTTAATCCATTCATGGACAATCGGATACATTAATAAAACGTCAGATTTACCAGCATACATAGCACCGGCAAAAAAGGCTTCCTTAACAGAAAAAGGTATAGAAAGAAAACGTTCCTGCTTGAGCGTTGGCTTCCAGGTAAAGTCTTCCATCTTTTATGACCAATTAACAGAAATATCTGATACTCCCAAACTTGAAATGCTTTTAACCACTAAGTCTCTTAGAGGACGTTGTAATGCAAACTCAGATAATTTCCACATATCAGTAACATTAAATGTCATGGAAGGCTCACCACCACCAGATGGAAATGTGAGAGTTTGATGCCATTGACGTCCATCTTTTAGTTTAATAAAATAAGTAAAAGATAATCCAGACCCACCTATTGGTTCAATTGTGAATATATCCACCGGAGCAACATCATTAAGTTTTTGTAGATAACGAACTAGAAAAATAGCCAATTCAGAATCTGATGTTACCAACAAAGTGCTAGTAATAGAAATAGTTTTTTCACCATCATGTGAGTCATAGTTCAAAGCTGGAGGCATGATTTTATCCTATTGAACAAATAGTGAACCACTTATAGTGCCAATGATTGCTCCAATTAGTACTAACCTAATACGCTCATTTACATTAACAAAAAACTCGTTAGTTAGAGGAATAGATTGTGAGGTACCTGCTAATACAAAAATTGGTAATGATTTAAGTGTTATAGTATTTGTTGAATCTCTTAGTTCTAAGTCTACTCTTGCTGCAATAGATGTGCTAACAAATGCTGTAAGTCTATGTTGATTGTTATCATCTGCTGGCCCTGTATCTGCGAGCAACACATTATTCAATGGATTAGATTGTGGACCTTCCGTATTCCAGTCAGTAAATGGCATATAATAATCTACATGGTAAATTCGATTGTGACAGTAACTAATCCTGCTGGAGCAACAGCATTTGAAGTACGAATCATAATGCCTTGACCTTCTCTCAATGTTACAGGTTGACCACCACTGTTTTCAAATCTATAACATTCTGCTGGTCCACGTAATACAGCAGCTTCATCAGTATTTAATTGACAAGCTGCCCATTCAAAAGTAACAACTGGGTCAGTTGTGCAAGTATGACTGGAAGTTACCTGAGCTGGCACAGCAGCATTATTTGAATCTGCTAATCTAATAGTAATAGCAGTGCATGTAGTTCCTACAGTAGATGTGACATTTAATTCAGCAGTCCATCCAAGACCCGTTACTGCCGCTGTATTATCACTAGATGCTCTAATACTAACAATTTTTAAAACTTTATTGCTTCCGGCCGCATTAAATAGATTTAAGTAATCTCTAACTGCCGCTCCAGAAGCACCTCTAATAGCAGTGGCAAAATAAGTTTGTCCTTGTGTTGGAGTTCCACATCCACCAGTACAATTGACATCTGCTGAAGTGCCAGTTAATGTTTGATATGTTCCTCTAGTGACTCCTTCTAATCTCATTACTTGGGCACGCGCCGCTGTGATACGAGCTGCTGCTATATCATTTTCTGATAGTGTAGTTCCTATAGTATCATCAAATATAAATCCAGAAGGAGCATTAACCTGACTACTTTCTTGAGTAAATCCAGCACCACCATCAGTAAATGTAGCTGCACCACCACATCCTGCGGAACATTCAACTTGAAGTGAACCACCACTAGTAGCAGTAACTTGAGCTAAATCTGTCCCATCAGTAATTTGAACTGGCCATCTATTTGCTGTAGTATTTGGAGTTCCTTGATTTGCTGTTACTGTTCCAGAATCTACTATTACATTTAATGCTCCTGCACCATCTGTAACAGTTACAGTCCCATCAACAGTAATTGAATTACCACCATCCTGAATATTTACTGCTGAACCAGCACCAGCATTATTTATTGTAACATCACCAATATCTACTCCAGGTTGTGTTTGTAATGCCGATGTAGCGGCGCCAGTTGGTAGTGGTAATGATACAGCAGAAATAGGTTGAGTAGCTTGGAAGAATATTCCAGTAACTCCAACTGAACTACTTCCAGAAACATCAACTTTATCTGTAGCAAATACTAAATTTCTAATATCTAAATCTGTTGCTGTAGCAATTATTGATGCATTAGTGAATGTGATAGAGCCTGAATCAACAATAACATGCTGCGGAACGGCGAAGGTTATAGCAGGTAGTGTAATTACGTCTACATCATTATCTGTTGTTGTTTGAGAAATTTGAATTGGAATTTTTGATTGATTACTTGAGATGACTACTGGAATTGATGTAGTCATTGTACCTTGGCCACGTTGAGCTTCTCGAATAACTAAGCCTTCATCACTAGAACTTGGAGTGGTAGATTTTACTCTCGCAACGTCACTACTGCTAAAATCACGTAAACGAAAACTATCTTGGATATTCAATCCATTGCCAGCACGGATAGCAATGGTAGCCGCACCAGATGTCCAACTGAAAGCTAATACTCTAAATTTAATGTAGCTACCAACACCAACATGCCAAACATCATTGATATCAGTTCCATCTATAAACGTCAACCATTGTGTGGATGTCACATCGTAGAAATCAATGAAAGTCCAATTGGTGCCATCCACTGTAACTTGTGGCGACATCGAACCAGTCCATGACCCAGTAACTTGCACAGTTATTGATGTTCGTCCTGATAATGTTATTTCAACGGTGTCATTGAGTGAATCAAGAGTATCACTCACTGTTACATCAGCAGCAGGATTAGCAATAACAGAACTGTCCCATCGCTTCCAGTTAGCACCATCGAAGTAGTAAGTCAATGGAATAGTGATGGTCATTTCCTGACCAGTAGCTACTGAACCATCATCAGTATCAAATGATTGAGCTTGTAATGGCAATGCTATCAGAATAAAAAGTAAAGCAAGTAACAATTTTTTCATACTGAGAACTCCTGAATACTCACCGTAGCGCCAGCGCCGCTTGCTATTGCATTTATAGCTACAGTAACAAAAGAAAATTCATCCATTCTCCACTCATCATTTGGTTTCAACGTAATACCTTTATTCAAAATGGCCGCAGTTCCTAATCCCAATGAGACTGTGAAGTTCGAGATGTTTTTAACTTTAAGTCCTCTTCTAGAAGCATTTATTGCTTTTAGTAGCCCACTTGCTATTCCAACACTGACTGAATCTGGTGCCTCTGCTGTAAGAACTTTCGGTATAACTTTAACAGGCCACGCATTAGCATCAGCATTTGGTGCTCCCTGGTCAGCAACTACACCTGGACCACCACTACTGATATCTTCTACTTGTAATAGCCCATCTATAACTATTCCACTCATTATGCAACTTGTCTTACCCTTCCAGTAGAAGTTCCTGTGAGCTTATCTAATTCAGTTTCTAAAGTAGAACGTAAACCTCTAACCCTTTCTACAGCATTAGATAATTCAGCACTAGCAGAACCTTGTTGTGAATTTAGTTTGTTCACTATATCTTGTTTACTAATTACATCAGCGGCGGCAACATCTAACTGTTTTGCAATCTCTGAAATTGTCATTTTCAATTCCCCATAATGTAAGAGTCAACTGTCCCACCAACTATTGCCACAGAAATTCTATGACGTATAGCATTATGTAGTCCAGTAATTTGAACTTCATGAACTCTACTAGCAGCCGCCCAAGTTACTGTGGCTAAGTTATGCCATGTTCCTGTAAAGTCTTTATCATGAGCACTCTCAATAACTACCGCTCCTGCTGAACTTCCAGCGCCAAATACAATATAATTGGTCAACTCCTGAATATTTGCTACTTCAACTGGACCAAGTTTTCCTTCAGCATTCATGGCTGACTTTCCGTCTAAAAGCTTTTCAAAGAATTTGAATGTTGACATGAATTACCTCGCGTCTAAACTTTTCTCTATTCTTCCTTCCCATTCGGCTTTCTTAATTGCCTTCATGGGACATTCTTTATCATGCTGGTCTAGTCTTTTAAAACTAAAAAATGTTTTTTTACAATATACGCATCTATACTTAATTGCCATATTATTACTAACTGATAATATGAACTGGTTCTTTAGTTACTAACCTAAGAACCACATTACCAACAGCAATAACAGGAGTTGCAACATTCCCAGGAATTATACCACCTGATGCAACTGCTACACCAATACCAAGAACATTAAACCAAAACGTCTTTGACTTGAAAATGGATTTGCTCATCTTATTTTATCCTTATTATTTGATTCTAATATTAACAGGTACCACGGGAGTTACGACGAAAACGAAAGCGAAAGGGCTTGATTTAATTGATTCCCCTGCAATATTTGAGGCCGTTAATTGTATGTTATGATTACCTGGAGAAAATGTAGGAATTAATACCGTGCAGACAAACGGTGATACTGCACCAGTGCAAGCAACAGAAATAAAATTAACTCCAACTAATGAACTATCAATGTAGTATTTGTAAGTGTATGAATTAGCTGCTGATAAGTCGGGCGCGCCTTGGTCAAATACAAAACTATTACTAGATGTTGCATTCTGAGCATTTACTATTATTGGAATTAGAAGTAATAGAAGTATTAATTTTTTCATCTATCTTTTCCTATTTGGCTATCAGAAGAACGCGTAAATTTACTACTTCTATATTGAGGTAATAAAGTTCCTCCAATAACTGCACTAATGGTAGTCCCTACTTGTTTCAACAATGCGGCTATAAATTGTGGAGTAGTTGAATCATGCCAATTACTTAAATGATTAACCTCATCACTCATATTTGAAAGTAACATAAGTAATGAAATTACTATTAATCCAATCCCACTATATGTTTTCATATTACTCTCTACAGGCTTTACTATATCACCATCCTATTAAACCAAGCTCTTGCACATTCTTTTTGCACTGGACCTAATGGCTCTGACCTGATTCCAGATTCAGAATGGAAAGTTCCTCCACCATATTTCAAACTGTCGTATGCTAACTCAGCAGCTAATTTTGGGTCATTTGACCTTCTACCTGATATATTTACTTCAGCAAATCCAATTGGTTCATCGTGTATAAATGGTTTTGGTAGTCCAGTTACATTATTATCAACATCTATTCCTCTTGCTATAAACACGGCAGGGTCAATTGATGATAGCAAAACTTTAGGCCAACTCCTTCTACCATGAAACGTATGATAAGTCCAACCAGGACGCGGCCCAACTGCATCTGACAGATTAGAACCTTGTGAACTATTAATTCCTATTGGCTGAGTAAAATTACCTGGACTTATCCCATTTTTAGGATACTCATTGACTAGTTCTATAAATGTATTATCATGAACTCTCAAAACTTCAATTGCTTTAGAGAAATGGTTCTTTTGATTGTTTATATCGTGAATTATATCCTGAGCATCTGCAAAGACCGTAAACTCAAGATATAATTTTGAACCTTTTAATATTCCAGCAAATACTTCTAATCCAGTCCAATATCTATTTCCATATGATGCTGGATTAAAATTAGTTATTTTACTACACATTCCTAATACTCTGACAAGATTTGCACCAAGTTCTTTACACTCATCAATTAAAGGAATGATATCTTCCCCATCAAGAAATTTCTTAAATAGAAGAAAATTGGTAAACCCCCTCCATATCCACCTTCTATTTAAGCTATCTCTCCAGCCAATTCCATCTGCACTAATTGACCTAAGAACTGGTTCAGCATAATAAAAAGTATCATTCCACCATTCATTAAGAAGATTATGTACCTTAAAAAGGGATTCTTCATGAGTAAAGTATTGTTCTCTCCACTGAGCATAATGACATGAGGCATCAGCAAATGCAGAACCAAGGAACGTAGACTCATGACGTTTAATAACAGGTTCTAGTAAACTAGCCAATTCAATTTTCTCATCATCTGTTATTATCATTTTTACTCATTTAGATTAATCACGACAAAATCATCTTCTTCTTTAAGTCTTGGTTGGTATACTAATACTTTTCTATTATCAATTAGTGGTCCTTCAGGAGTCATATTTTTTAATACTACGCTCATCTCTTTCGCAATTCCAGCAATATCCCTAGCCTTTGCCTGACCTATTTTACTATCGGTCAATAAGTTAATTGCAGTCATTAACTTATTCTGGGCCGCCTCACTTATTTGATTTTTGACTTGATTTACGTGGGATTCTAATTCTGGGACTTTCTTGTGGTAGGTAGCTTCTGAAGTGGCACCATGTTTATAGGCTGATACAGCCTGATGACTCACATCAAATGCTTTTGCTATTTCCTCATTAGTCAATCCTGAAGCTATAGCAGCAGCAGCAATTTCCTTCCTTTCCTCCATTGTCTTATTAGGATTATCTTGGCCCCTTCCCCTTTCAATAACTTCTACTTCATAATCTATCCTATCAAAATTTCTGATATCATCTTTTAGTAAATTACTACCTTCAGATAGTAATCTATTTGCTTCTTCTCTAGTACATACTAACATAATGTTCGTCCTATGCCATTAGGAGTTAGAGCTCTCCTAACTCATACTATAGTCCCAAGCCATAGTTTTGTAAAGTGGACGAACACTATTGCTTGACTGACTACTTATCAAATTGGAATATATTTAACTTTTATTTTAATTTTTTATATTTTGTTTTTGATATTTCTAAGGCATATATCCAGTCCAATCTCACCCGTGGCTCGGCCTGAATGGAACCATCATAGGATTGGTCTAGTGGGGTATATGCCATAATCTATTAGGTTGCCTTGAGCCTATTAAACTCACATTATCTGAGTGTACTAGACTAAAGACAATAATTGTCACCTTGACAAAAATTGCCGACAATAAATGTCACATTCTTACAAGGTTCAATAGTGTAAGACTAATGTCTCTAATTGTAAGGCAATATGACGCGGCCGCATGGAATTGTTAATGATTCTGCCGGCATGGTGATTGCTATTGTATTAGACTGAAAGGAGAGCAAATGGTAATCAGATTGAGAGTTCCTCAGCCGCGCTGTTTTTGTGGTAGGACTAATCGACTCATACCATATTGTGGATTCTATATCTGCGTATGGTGTAGAACCGGAATGAAACGCGTTCCTTTTGGTAAACTTTGTTTCAGGAGATTAGCATGAACATCACAGTCCACAATTTGACTACAGGTTTTCACTACACTACTTACGGTATGACTCAACTAGGAGTTAATCATCTTATCACGGCAATATCTGAAGCGAAGATACCTAATCACAACGTTGTTATCACAGTAAGGTCTATTAAACAGTAAACAAAAACTAGTGCAGATGGGAGGATTGACCCAAAAAGGAGCAGCCGTAAACTCGTAAAAAGGGAGGATTAGAAAATGAGTAAAGAAGCGATTCTAATTGAGACGGCAGACGCAAAAAAGGAGTTAGATGGAGCGAAGATGATTCTACTAACTGACTACGGATGGCGAGAATTTTTAGTCAGTGTAAAAGTCAGAGTCAGTGAGGGAGAAACTACTACCACCGTCAAGGCTGAAGAAATAGGCAGCGCGACTAACTAGAATTTAGGACATTACGCTTTTGAAAGTGTAGTGTCTCTAATTGTGGTCAGTATACAAACTCTCTCGAAAGGACTATAGTATGAGTAGCAGCAATCAAGCTGCCTCAATCGTGGAGGATAGTAAAATGCCAACAGTCGAACTCGTAACGGCGGAACGTGGTCTAAGAGGAAAGGGAAATGAAGGAAAGAAAGTTCAATTTCAGTCGATTTCAGACACGGCTCCACGTCCTGATAATCCTCTCGAAGCTGCCCTTCAGCTAGTATCAGGTGACTTGCAGGATTTCTGGGAACGTTTCGTCCTTGGTTATAACGAATACAGCTACAATGCAGTAGCGGACCCGATTGCCGCGTTCCTTGATGCATCATGGGATGCTGACAAGACCAAGAATTTCCGTATGACGGTCAATGCTATGTCGAAGTTGACTGGCCGAGACAAGGAGGAAGTTGCTTCTGAGCTCCTGAAAGCTATATCTTAATCTTTCCAATCAGGACCAGAATAATAGGCTAGGTGAGATAATATCAATCCTAGCCTATATTTTTGTCATTAAAAGGGGACAAAAGTAAAAGTTGCTATTTACGAGCGACTACAGAGGGACTACGGAGCGATTCTAGAGTGATAAAAAGTGTTCATCCGCCTTTAGAATCAGCAACTTACAGTCTACTAGGGGTATAGAGGGGTAGGCATGTAGGCCCCTGTGTCACCATTCTAGGACAGTATGGTAGGTAGGAGTATCTTTATATATATATTAATATATATATATATATATTAAATACCCTCTATTCCCCACTGTCATCTATAGGTGACACTTTTCTAGTCCCACGGTCCACACGTCTAGTAGGGGGTAGTATACAAAGTGCTAACTACAGCGTATAGTAGGGTTACGGCCGGACGAACACTCCTGCATCACACTACGGCCACGCTAAAGTCACGCATAAGTCGTGCCAATTCACAATCGTCCACTTAAAATGACAAAAGGATAATGAAATGGATATACTAAAAGACCAAAATCTACTACAATGGGGTAATCCTAGTCTACATTGCAGTTATGGTGACTAGACTTAACTTCACAGGTAAGTAAATGCAAACTAAACTTTGTTCAATCTGTCAAAAGGAAGTAGGAATTAAACTACCTGGTCAATACACAGATATTCTCGAATGCGGCCATATAGTAGTAAAGACTCCAATCTCAAATATCGTAGCAAAGGGTGCTACGGCAGTAGAAGCAGAGGAAATATCTAAGAAACTAGAGAAAATTTCAGAACTACCAAAGATTGATAGTGCAGACCTAATCAACCGAGCATTATCAACAGTCAATCAAGTTTATGAAGATTTTTTTAATGCAGAAAATCCACTAATCGAAGAGTTAATAAGGGAACATGGTAGGGACCAAGCTATATTAGTTTTCATAGCAATACATTCTCACCTAAGTAAAGTCTTATTCTGCGTCAATAGGTTCCGCAATGTATATTACGTCAAGATAGAACAATTGAGAAAAGAGATAGAGGATAAAGCGGTAAAAGAACTAATACAGAATCACGACTTCTTTTATGAGGCGCCAAAAGCACCAAAAAAGCCTAGAACTATCGGTGGTAAACTAGCTACTGAAATAGATAAGGCTAAAGTAGCATTAGGTGGGCTAACCGACTCAAAAGGTAATCCGGTTGATGTGACTAAAGTACTAGCAAATTTAATGTGGAAGAAAAAACCTGACGAAGATTATAAGGCCGGACTAGATAAGATTAAAGAATCTATTCAATCGAAAGAGCCAAAATGAGAAATAGTTTTGAAACAATCTACATCAGAATAAGCTGGGATATTTTCATTGAGAGAAGGATTATCCGGTTAATCAGGATTAATTAGATGAATTGTCAAACCTGTAAAACTGATAAATCCGAAGTGAGTCGAATGAATTACTCGACTCCAATAGGAAAGATGAATCTAGTAATCCTAGAATGCGGCCATGCAGTTAATCTCAATAAACCAGAATTTAAGTCTAATGATGGTAGGACATTATACAAGTTCCAAGAACTAGGAATAGATTTTCTCAATTCTACTTCTGAAACAGGTAGAGGCAAACTAGTAGCAGATGAACAAGGGTTAGGAAAGACTGTTCAATTCCTCTGCTGGATTCAGGAAAAACCTGAAAGATTACCCTGTCTAATAGTCACAAAATCAAAAGTCACAAGACAGTGGTTAGGTGAAATTCACAGATGGAATAACACTTACGGTTTTTTGATAAGTGGAAAAGGTATCATACCGGGATTTAAGTATTACGTTGTATCAGTTGATTTACTCAGAAATCTAAGTTCGGCAGAACTAAAACAAATCGGTATTAAGACGATTTGCTTAGATGAGTGTCAATCAATCAAGAATACAGACGCAAAACGAACTCAAGAGGTAATGAATTTAGCTAAGCCTACTGGCGAATGCAAATGTGGACACCATGCAAGAGAACATGAGTTCAAGCTAGTAGAAGCGCATGACTCTACTAAATACAGAAAACCAGAAGCGTGCGAAGTAAAAGATTGTCAGTGTAAGGAATACAAGGATAAGTCAGATTTATTTATAGTAGGATTATCAGGAACTCCAATATTAAATCGTGTCTCAGAGTATTATCCAATACTCCATTTGATTGATAGTGTAAGATTTCCAAGTGAGTCAATTTTTGAGTATAATTGGGTAGACTCATACTGGGACGGATTTAAGATGAAAAAAGGCGGCATTAGAAACGTGGCCGCATGGAAAGAATTAACGAAAGACATTATAATCAGACGGGAAAGAACAGAAGTAATGCCCGATTTGCCAGAAATTGATAGGCAAGTTAGATGGGTAGACTTGACTAAATCTGCACAAGAAGAATACGATAAGCAAGAAAAAGGATTCATAGACGAGTATATCCAAGCTCAACTAGAAGGAACTATAGATAAGTCTATGATGCACCTTCTAGCTTATATAGCGAGAATGCGGCACATAATTGGACTAAGTAAGGTTCCTGATTGTATTGATTATGTGACTGATTTTCTAATCTCCACCGGACGCAAAATATGTATTTTTGTGCATCATAAAGATGTAGGCGAAATATTAACTAGAGAGTTAAACAAGTGGCTAAAAGATGGTGCATTCCAACCAGTATTACAAATACGTGGAAGTATGCACCCTGATGAACTAGCAGAAGTTCAGAAAAAGTTTAACACAGATGAATCATATAAAGTTTTAGTTGCTTCCACACTAGCGGCCGGCGAAGGATTAAATCTTCAAGAGCAATGCGGCGACGTAGTAATGCTAGAAAGACAATGGAATCCGCCTAAAGAAGAGCAGGCAATATCTAGGTTTGTTAGAATCGGATTTATGAAGTCTTCTAAAATTAAGCTAAATAGCGTAATCGCACAATACATACTAGCAATAGGAACTATTGATGACTGGCTGACTAGTCTAATCGAAGAGAAACGAAGCATATTCGACCAAGCTATAAATAACAGAGAAGTGGAAGCCGCTGAGACGCAGTTAATGCAGATGTTGATGCAGAAAATAGTTAATGAAGGAAGGAAAAGATGGAAACTATCCACGTAAAGAATGAGAAAAGAATCAAAGTAATTACAAGCAATGGTGATATTTATGTAAGTTTTGAGAAAATGGATGAAATGCATATATGGAGAGAACATTATAATTTGTTTGTGCCATTGGCTGAACTAAATCAACTAGGTCAGCTATTCTATAACTGGTGTAGTGGACTAGATATAGAACACAGTGAATTAAGAACATCAGAGGATAAATGACTCTAAGAGAACTAGCAAGAACAATCGAAGATTTACCAGAAGATAAGAAAGATTGGAAAGTTGTATTTTGGGATGCTGAAACTGATGAGGAATGTGAAGTAAACGAGATTAACTTTTGTGAAGATAAAAGAGCAGAATTAATTCCACTAATTCTAACTGTAAAGAAATGAACAAAATGACTGATTCTGAACTAGTAGAACTTGCAAAAGCTGATAGTGAGTCAGCCAAAGAAGAATTAATCCTTAGATGCAAGGATGTTATTTCCTATAATGTCGTGAAATATAAGAGTATGTATTGGGGTAATCTGAATAGATTTGATATTGAGGATTTAGTTACTGAATGTCATATAGCGGTGTTAGAAGCAATCAATCTTTATGATTCAAAACGGGGCGCATCATTTGCCACGTTTTCAAAATTCATAATCAGGACTAAATTGCTGGACTTTCTAAAAAATAAAATCAAACAGACAAGAAACATATCACAAGATATAAAGCTAGAAAGATTAGCCGCACCAGTAGACATAACTAGGGACCTAACAATTACAGTTAAAAATGAGAGAGATAGGGAAATAGTAGACCTACTTTTACAAGGAATGAGAAAGACCGATATTGCCAAGCAATTTGGACTTACTAGAATGGCAATTACTCTAATTATAAGGAAATGTATTAAATGACTGGCAGAATCAAAGGTAAAATAATTAAGGTTCATCCATCTGGATATGGATTTATTATTAGTGATGAAATAAAGTTCGTAAAGTTCTTCTTTCACTGGACTGGTCTATCCCAAAATACAAAATTCCCAGAACTTAAACCAGGAATGAAAGTAGAATTTGTTCCAATTAATTTAGACGAGCTTAGGGATGGAAATATTAATAGAGGGCCAAGGGCAATTAAGATAGAAGTTATAACATGATAACCTGTATAGCACTTATCATTGGAGTTATAAGCTGTACTAATGTGGACAAAACTAAGTTAGTACCAAGTGAAGCGGCGACTATTCTTTCACCGCGACAGTTTGTGTACGTAACACCTATCACTACACCACAACAGCAAGTAATAATATTGAAGACAAAAACTAGAGAAGGACCATTTGGGGAATTTCCACCCATACATAGATTTTATTACCCATATTACTACCCTCAATACCAATATCTAGATTGGTACTACTCATCTAATGAAATGAAAAGATATGGACACAAATATTGAAGCAATAATTGAAACTAAGAGACAACAGATTAATCTCTTCTCAGACGCAAGCGTGATGAACGCATTTGAGAAGTGTCCCCAATTAATGAAGTATCAGTACATAGATAATCTAAGACCTAAAGGTGTAGTTAATGTTGGATTAGAGAAGGGAGATTTAATTCATATCCCACTTAAGCACTACTACAGTCAGAAAAAGGCCGGAGTAGAATGGTCCGATGCTATCCAATTTTCAGTAGGTAAACTATTGAGGTATGCTCCAAAACTAAATCTAGCAGATAAGGATATTCAGGATGTGATGACATCATTTATGTCTTACTGCGAGTTTTATAGGTTTGAAAGGTGGGAAGTAGTTGAGGTCGAAAGACCATTTAGATTAGTCATCTATGAAGATGCTGATTTACGAATTATACTTCAGGGCAGAATAGATTTACTGGTAGATAATGGCCAAATGATAATGCCAGTAGACCACAAATCAGAATCAAGAAGGTCAGAACCAGTAGAACTTAGTAATCAATTCATGGCATATGCCTATGCCTCTAAGTCAAACAATATCATAGTAAATAAGATTGGATTTCAAACTTCTCTGAAAGCTGAAGAAAAGTTCTATAGAAAGATGCTATCTTATGAAGATGATAATCTTGAAGAGTGGAGAGATGAGTATATTTTCAAGATTAGAGAACTGATAGGATACGCAGAAATAAATCATTTCCCACATCGTTATAGTTCATGTCAAGACAAATATGGTAAGTGTTCATTTCATGATATTTGTCATACTCACAGAGCGGCGCGGGAAATGAAATTAAAATCTCAATTTCAAATTGTTGAACCATGGAATCCATTTGATAATAAGGAGGAAGAAGATGAAAGTAAAAATACTAATGAGTGATGATTCTGCCAAAGTAGTTAATTGCAAAATATTCCAGATAAAGGAAGAAGGAAAGAGTCTTGAAATACTCTATGACAAAGATGCTTTAGGATACGATATCAAAGATGTTTGCATGGTGATTATAAAAGAAAAATGATTACAGAATGGAAAGGCCGGATAAGTCCTAATCCTAAGTATAATCCAATAAAGTGGAAATTCTGTACATTTTGTGACAAGCAATATTTAGGAAGAGGAAGAAGTAAATACTGTTCTGATAGTTGTAAACAAAAATGTGCTTACCAAAAGCGACACAGATGATAAAGTCAACGCTAATCAAGGTGATAAGATGAGCCATTCTCATGGAGCAGTAAGATTTGGGAATGGAGATATATTTTATATAGAGTTCAATGGAACAGTTGATGTTTGTCTTTCTAATCTATATAAATCTCCTGAAGAAGTGCAAGAACATTGGAGAGAACAAAAGTGGAAGCATTGTAATCACAAGCCAGTAAGACTAGAACCAATAGAAATAGCAGTAGAATATGGTGGTGGATGGTATTGGAATGGGTTTGCTTGTAAAGAGTGCATGGTAATAACAGATAGATGTGAACCGTTTGACCCTGCCAGTGAAGATAGATGGAAAGCATCAGATGGACTTCCAGAATGGTATCCTGATAGAGAAAAGATATTAGAATATTTTAAGTAGGTGATGAGATGAGTCATATTCATAGATACATCAGAAAGAAATTAGGCAAGTCAGTAATATACAAGTGTAATCTTAAAGGATGTACACACTTTATTCAAAAGGAATTAGTTGATGGAAGAAACTGCATTTGCAATAGATGTTCTAACCCTTTCATCATAACCAAAGTGACCTTAAAGAACTGTCCTGCAAAACCCCACTGCGAAAATTGTTATAAGAAGCCAAGTAAAGAAAAGATATTGGATGAGTTAATTGATACTCTAGTAGGTGAATAAATGACAGACTACAAAGAAATAATAATAAAAGTTGTTAACGAGAATAGTGGAATTAAAGGAGTAGAACTTTCACTTAGAGTCATAACCATAATAAATCCGCTAAAATTCAATAAAAATGAATACCTTCAATCTCTTTTAGCGGTAGTAGAAGATGGAGAGATACTAGAACTAGAATTTACATTATCCCATCTGGACTACAGAGTAAGGTCAATTTTCTTCCCAAGAGGGACTATTTTATTCCCAAAAGGGACTATGATTAAGAGCTGGAAACAACCAGGAGAATAAATGATTACATTAATTTGGAAAGTAATTCGTCATATTGTTTTTGAAATAAGAATTTGGAATGAAGTATATGTGAGTGAATATACCAGACAGCATTATATCCTAAACGATAAGAGAGTAGAGTGAACGGAATGAAACTATGCGCCTGTGGAAAGCCAAACCCATCGCAATTTGCAATGTGTTGGAACTGCGCAAAGTATATATTAAACCATTATGCTGGTAAGCTACCACCCTATATAGAAAAGGAGATTAAGGTAGGTAAGACTGACATAGAAAAACTAATTACTATAGTAAAGAAGAAGAAATTAGATTCTTGGCAACGTAATTTCGTAGAATCCATTGAACAACAATATAAAACAAAAAATAAGCTAAGCGATAAACAACTAACAACATTGAGGAATATATAAATGGACCTCACAGACGAACCTTTAGGTAAAAGGTTAATGGCACTACTCGTCGCGGAGCACGGTCTTGGAAAATCGGGATTAGCGGCTTCCTTTTACAAAGGAGGACCATTAAAATTTTTCGATTTTGATGGCAGACTAGATGGAGTAAGAAGGTTATTTCCCCATGTTAAGAAAGGAGAGATTCAATATGAAACATATGGCCCAATGAGGGAAGGTAAGTTCAAGAGTATAATTGACTTCTCAAAGGATTGGCAGGCACTAGCTAAAAGTTGCCCATTTGAAACTGTAGTATTAGATGGTCTAGCCAGTATGACTAATACATCTATAGTATTTCAGATGATTAGTCGTGGAGCTGCCCAATATAATCAACTCCCAACCGCATTAGCCGACCCACAACAAAGGGAAAAGCTCACGAAAGGAGGTATCCCAGTCCCATCTTGGGATGAGTTTAATGGAGAGGCTATGTTTATGTGCGAAGTTTTTGATATTGCTAAGATTCTACCATGCAATGTCATATTAACTTCATGGCCTAGAGCAAAAACAAATATCTTGACAAAGGAGGTAAAGGAAAGTCTAGTTACATTCGGTGTGAAAACTCCAGATATGGTTCCTGGTTACTTCAATGAAATATGGAGGGTAATTGCTAGAGCAAAATCAATGGAACAAGGCGCCGATGTAGGTCGATATCTACTAACTCAACCTTATGGTGATTACATTGCTAAGACTTCATTACCATTACCAGGAGAAATAGAGATTCCAAAGATAGATAAATATGGCTGTGCATGTTGTAGAAAGGATGGGTATTTCTGGGGAATGTTACAGGAATTAAAGAAGATAGGTCTTGAAAGATTAGCTCAACCAGCGATAGCATAGGAGGTAAACTTGTCAATATTTAATCAAATGATTAGGGGTGGAGGTGGTGATTATCCAAAAGAAGCAGGCCAAAGTATGACTGGACCATACAAACCACGGACATTCAAGGAAACAATTCAGGACCAAATTGCATTTCACAAGAATAAAGTAGCTGAATTAGAAGCTGTTCAATATTCACTTACACCGGAAATTGAACAGTTTGTAGAAGCCTTACAAAAACTCGGTTAACCACGAGGAGAGTAAACAATGCCAGTAGTAAGATTCAGTCAAGAAGATTTTCTTCGTTCAAAAGTTTGTAAGCCTGGCTGGTATCACTGCCTAATTAAGGCTATACTAACTAAGGCGGCAAAGACTGATGGTTCAACCAATTATCAACCACAGCTAAAGATAGTTGAACCCGGAGACTATCTTGGTATTCCACTTGATGATAACATTTCCGAGAAAGCACTCGGAATAGGAGGAATTAGATTTGTTAGAGCGTGTAACGGTGGAAATGAACCAAAATGGGATGAGAATTATGAATTGGCGAATGGGGTAGGTAAAGTCATAAAGGTTCACG
>Ga0184639_10000034_pt1 | contig 46372 bp, 38 predicted proteins | sample PLM31_170_b2_FD_133155 | JGI IMG/M metagenome (GOLD analysis project Ga0184639, IMG submission 133155) | Groundwater sediment microbial communities from an aquifer in East River, Colorado, USA - PLM3-1_170_b2 | ecosystem: Environmental > Terrestrial > Soil > Riparian zone | place: USA: East...
ACCACGGACCACTTCTCCGTGCTGGTTATTGACCACCGACCTCTCACCACTGACCACTTCTCCGCGCGGGTCACTGACCACCGACCACGGACCACTTCTCCGTGCTGGTCACTGACCACTGACCACCTCACCACTGACCACTAGTAGGCGCGGAAAGCGAGCACCGAATTGTGCCCCCCGAAGCCGAAGGCGTTGCTAAGAGCGAAACGCACCGTGCGGCGGCGCGCTTCGAGAGGGACATAGTCGAGATCGCACTCCGGGTCGGGGGTGTGAAGATGCGCCGTGGGCGGGATCCATCCGGTCCGGATGACCTGGACGCAGAAGATCGCCTCCAGGGCCCCGGTGGCTCCCATCATGTGGCCGGTCATCGATTTGGTCGAAGAGATGGGCACGTCGTAAGCTTTTTCGCCCAGGGCAGCCTTGATCGCACGGGTCTCCGACTGATCGTTGAGCTGCGTGCCCGTACCGTGAGCGTTGATGTAGTCGATCTCATCCGGCGTAGCGCCCGACGAATGCAACGCCTGGACCATCGCCAAGGCGCCGCCGCCGCCGTCGCCGCGCGGCGCTGTGACGTGGAAGGCGTCGGCCGAAGCGCCATAACCGGCGACCTCGGCCAGAATACGCGCACCACGCGCCCGGGCGTGAGGCTCGGTCTCGATGACCAGGGCCGAGGCCCCCTCCCCCATCACCAATCCGTCGCGTTCTTTGTCGAAGGGAGCCGGAGTGAGGTGGTGATCCTCGTTCCGATGAGAAAGCGCCCCGGTTCGATCAAAGGCGGCGATCCCCATCGCGATGAGGGTCGCTTCCGCGCCGCCGACGATGGCGGCATCGATCATGCCGGCACGCATCAGGGTCCAGCCGACTCCGATGGCGTCGTTGCTGGAGGCGCAGGCCGAAGCGATCGAAAAGGTCGGGCCCATGGCGCCGAAATCCATCGCCGTCATCCCCGAGGCGCCGTTCGACATCATCATCGGAATCAGAAACGGGCTGAGCCGCCGCGGCCCAGTTTCGACGAGCGTCTCGCTCGCCGCCTGAATGGCGCCGATGCCACCGACGGCGCTCGAGATGATCACCCCGACACGAGCCGCGTTGTCCGGCGTGATGGCCAGGCCGGATTGGGTCATCGCCTGTTGTACCGCCGGGACCGCCAGGAGTTGGAACCGGTCGCGGCGCCGGGTCTCCTTCACCTCCATATAGCGCGTCGGGTCAAAGCCTTTGACCTCGGCTGCGATATGGACCGCCAGCGAGGTCGAATCGAAGAGCGTAATGGGACCGACCCCGGATTCCCCTCGCACCGCCTTCTCCCACGACTCCTCCACCGTGAGACCGAGAGGATTGACGGTTCCCATTCCGGTGACGACGATCCGCGCCTGGTCCTCAGGCATGCTGGGATCCCATCGCAGATGCGTCCACCGCCGGCTCCGCCTTGAGGCCGGAACCCGTGAGGACTGCAACGACCGGATCCGGCAGCGACGGAAGCGTGGCCATCAGCGCCTCCCACACGACGGCTGAGGTCGGCTCGACGTAGAAACCGAGTCGGGCCAGCTGCGCCTCTCCCTCGACGATCGCCGGTTCGTCGACCGCCACGACTGTCCCGCCGCTGGCCTCGATCGCCGCGAGCACGGCGTCCCCGCGCACGGGTTGGATGATACGGATACCCTCGGCCCGGGTCCGGCCCTCGCGAACCCAGGCCAGGGCTTCCCCGCCCGCCTGATGGACGGCCCACAGGGGCGCGCAGGCGGCCGCCTGCGCCGCGACCAGCCGCGGCCGGCGATCGATGGCGCCAGCCTCGCGCATCGCGGCGAAACCGCGGTCGATCCCGAGAAGCAAGGTTCCATGGCCGACGGGGAGAACTACGGCCCCCGGCGCTTGCCCGAGCTGCTCGACAATCTCAAACGCCAGCGTAGCCATACCCGCCAGGCCGAGGGGGATCCAGGCATGGCTGGCATAGGCAGAGCCGCGCGAGGCTTCCTCGCGGACGGTTTCGGAGGCCTTCGAACGTGGCCCTGGAGTCTCAACGATCTCCGGCCCGTAGGCCGCGATCTGGGCTCGTTTGCGAGGGGAAACGTCCTCGGGAACGAAGACGCGCGCTCGGAGCCCGGCCCGTGCGGCATACGCGGCAAACGAGGCCCCCGCATTCCCCGAGGAATCCTCCATCGCCTCACGTAATCCGGCGGCGGCCAGAGCACTCAGGAGCACAGCGGATCCGCGATCCTTGAACGAGCCGGTCGGGTTCAGGTGTTCGCACTTGAAGTGGAGGGTGCGCCCGTCGACCGTCGCCGACAGAAGGGGGGTACCACCCTCGCCCAGGGTGATCAGCGACGCCTGCTCGGGAAGTGGAAGCATGCTTCGATAGCGGGCAAGGCCGGCGTCGAGGGGTCCGGCCGAAGCAGGCTGAAATCGAATCGGCGGTTCGAGATCGAAGACCCCGCCGCAGGTGGGGCAGCAGTACGGGAGGGGACCATCCGCAGCGCGTCTCCCGCAGTTCGTGCAGCGAAAGGGCCATGAGGGCGGCGGGCGGTCTTTCCCGTACGGGGCGGTCCCTCCGAGATCCCCTTCGGGATGCCCGCTACCGGGTGCGAAGCGCGACGAAGCGCGATCCGAAGCGCGGGTTGGTCCGATCATCCCGTCCGGTCCCCGGGCTGGGGCCGATATTCCCCCTCTACCCAGACCTCTCCACCCGGGCCAACTTCCTTCTTCCAGATCGGGACGATTTCCTTCAGCCGATCGATTCCGTAGCGCGCCGCTTCGAAGACTCCGCTGTCGCGATGGGCCGCCGAGCACGCCACGATCACCGTCGGCGTTCCGGCGTCCAGGCGACCGATGCGCTGAACGATGGCGATGCCTTCGACTCGCGGCCAACGGCTGCGCATCTCGTCCGCCACCTGACGCATCTTCTCTTGGGCCATCCCCGTGTAGGCCTCATACACCAGATGCTCCGTCTCCGGAAGGTGCCCGCCTTCCGTCCGGGCACGCACCATTCCGGAAAAGACGCAGGCGGCGCCGGTGGTCGGCAAGATGATGGAAGAGATGAGCGCGTTGAAGTCCAACACCTCGTCGGTCACCTGCAAGTGGGTTGGAGACGGGTCTGCGCCGCCGCTGACCGGCGGAAACAGGGCGACCTCGTCGGCCCCATAGAGCCTTTCCTCCGGAAAGGCAAATTCGCGGTTGACGGAGACGATGGCCGTTTTCAGGGAACTCTCCACTTGTGGATGGAAGCGGGCGACGGCGGCCTTCAGGTCGGCGACGGTGGCCGCTTCGTCGAGGTCGAGCAACTCTTCGATGATCCCGAGCCGCTGGCGCAGCGTGGCGAAGTAAAGGACGCGGACCTGCACGGCTACTCCGTCAGGACGACGTCGCCGCTGCGGCCGCCGTGCTTCTCGAGCAGCCGGATTTCCGTGATACGCGCGCCGCGTTCGACGGATTTGATCATGTCGTAGACCGTCAGCGCGGCCACACTGACGGCCGTCAGGGCTTCCATCTCGACTCCGGTCGGTCCGGTCGTCCGCACGGTGCTGGTGAGCACCGCCGCCGGCGGCTCGTCCTGGAGCTCGAGCTGAACCGCAACGTGAGATAGGGAAAGAGGGTGGCAGAGCGGGATCAGATCGGGCGTCCGCTTCGCAGCCATGATCCCCGCCAGCTCGGCCACGGCGCGCACGTCGCCCTTCTTGAGATCGCCGGCCCGAATCAGGCCGAGGGTGGAGGCGGAGAAGGACACCGTAGCTTGGGCCATCGCCCAGCGCAACGTCGACGGCTTGTCGCCGACGTCGACCATGCGGGCGCGGCCGGAGGCATCTAGATGAGTGAGTTCTTCGGGACCCACGCCTTGATTATAAGATACGAGAATCCATGTCCCCGACGTCCTTGCGAGCCCCGACAGGGGGCGAAGCGATCGCCCCGTCCCTACGCCATTGCGAGCCCCTGACAGGGGGCGACACTTGCACCGCTCTGCACCACACCTGCCCCGGCGGGCGGTGCCAGGGAGCGCAGTGCGGTGCAGTGCACGTGAGCCATCGCCTCTCCATGGAGATCGCTTCGTCACCCCTTGCTTGCGCTCTGGTTTCCTCGCAATGACATGCCTGGCAGACGCTCGCCTCGCTGGCCGTCGGCGCTCCGGGTGGGCGCGATCTTCAGATGCCCATCCCCCCGCGCATCGCGCTTAGCATCGCGCTTCGCATCCCGAAGGGGATCCCGAAGGGGAGGCGAGCCCGCTCCTCCATGGTGCTGCGCGAAGCGGCGATAGGGAGCGATGGGCTCGCCGGCCCCACCAGGTGCTACACCCTCTACACCCCTTCGGGTGTCCCCAGGGGACAGGGCGCCACGCCCTTCGGCGCACACCCAGGGTGCACCCGAAGGGGTGAGGGCGCGAAGCGGGCCAAATCGGGGACAGGGGGCGTCCTGGCCAACTCGCCCGCCTTGACAGCCCCCCCACCCAGTTTATAATGACAGCCGCCTGCCGATACGGCAGGCGATTTCTTGGAGGAGAAGTCATGGCGCCGCTTCCCAAGCGCAAACATTCCAAAGGAAGGCGCGACCGCCGCCGCTCGCACGACGCGCTTGCCTTGCCCACCCTGATCGTCTGCACCAACTGCGGAGAGAAACATCAGCCGCACCGGGTCTGCCCGAGTTGCGGCCACTACCACGGCCGCGAAGTCTACGAAGTCAAGAAGGACTGAGCAAGCCCGGGCCGTGCGCCCCTGGCGCCCTGTCCCCTGGGGACACCCGAAGGGGTGTAGAGGGCGAAGCACGGCCCTTTCGCTCACCCACGGGACACCCCCTCACCCCTTCGGGCACCCCTTCGGGTGCACCCTGGGTGCCCTGAAGAGGGTAGAGGGTAAAACGCGATCCGGGTCATGCCACCCGATTTCAAACAGACCGCTTTCATCTTTCCAGGGCAAGGGTCGCAGAGGGTCGGGATGGGCCAGGAGCTGGCCCAGGCCGATCCAGCCGCGCGTGCGGTTTTCGAGGAAGCCGACGAAGCCCTCGGCCTGCCCCTCTCGCGGTTGTGCTGGGAGGGCCCGGAAGAAGATCTCAACGATACCGCCGTCACTCAGCCGGCGCTGTTGACCCATTCCGTAGCGGTTCTGCGGGCGCTTCAGGCGCGAACGACGGCGCTGCCTCCGGCGGTTGTGGCGGGCCACTCGTTGGGCGAATTCAGCGCCCTGGTGTGCGCCGGCGCCATCGACTTCACCCACGCGCTGCTCCTGGTTCGGGAACGCGGCCGGCTGATGAAGGAGGCCGGAACTCGAAGCCCGGGAGGCATGGCCGCCGTACTGGGTCTCGATGTGGAGCCCGTCGACGAAGTGTGCCGCGGCGTGCAGGCCGAGACCGGAAAAGTGGTCCAGGTTGCCAATGACAACTGCCCCGGCCAGATCGTGATCTCCGGGGACGAACAGGCGTTGGCCGTAGCGATGGAGCGACTGGCGCAGGCCGGGGCAAGGCGCACGGTTCGTCTGGCCGTCAGCATCGCCGCCCACTCCGCCTTGATGGCCCCAGCCAAGGATGAGTTCGGCCGCCATGTGGATCACGCCGGAATCCAGGACCCTCTCATCCCGATCGTCGGCAACGTGGAGGCCAAGATCCTGCGGGGAGAGACGCAGGTGCGAGCGGACCTCAAGGCGCAACTAACCTCGCGTGTCCGCTGGACCGAGTCCGTGCGGCGCATGCTTGGCGACGGAATCGCTACCTTCGCCGAGATCGGCTCCGGTGAGGTTCTGCTCGGTCTGATTCGCCGCATCGACCGTTCCCCGTCGCTGATCGCCCTGGACCGGCCCGAGTCGCTCGACGCCTTTCTGGGCTGAGCCGCCATGCGCAAGTTGGTGTTGGCCGCCGTCCTGCTCCTGGCGATTGCCTTCGTCGTCAGCCGCCTTTCGGATCTGGGAGAGGTCGTTCAGACGTTCCAGCGCGGAGTCCCGTTCTGGCTCCTGCTGGCCGTCCTGGTGCACCTGGTCTCGATCCTCAACAACGGGGCGACGCTCCGCTCCCTCTACCGGTTGCTCGGTTTGAAGGAACAGATCGGGCGGCTGATGATGTTGTGGTGTTCGTCGGTCTTCTTCACGACTGTCACCTCGAGCGGCGGATGGGGAGGGATGGCCGTCTTCGTCACCGACGGCCGAAAACGCGGTCTCCCCGGCGCCCGGGTGACGGTCGCTTCGGCCATGTATTACCTGTACGACTTCGTCTCTGCGCTGCTGGTGGTCGGGGTGGGTCTGATCGTCCTCGTTCGCCGCGGCCAACTGGACACCGGGGAGGTCTTGGCCAGCATCGTACTGGCGGTGTACGCGCTGCTCTTGGCGGCCTGGCTGATCCTGGCCTGGCGCTCTCCGGAGCGTCTCGGGACCGTGCTGACCCGAGGCGGATCGGTCATCAACCGGTTGGTCCGTCCCTTCGTCCGGCGCGATTACCTAGATCTGCAGCGGGCCCGCACGCTGGCCCACGACATGGGAGCGGGCCTAACCGAGGTGCGCCGAGCGCCGGAGGGCCTTCTGCTACCGATCGCCCTGTCGTTGAGTCACAAAGCGCTAACGGTCGCCATCCTCTTCCTATGCTTCCTGGCGTTTTCTCAACCGTTCTCGGTGGGCACGCTGATTGCCGGCTACAGCCTGGGCTACATCTTCACCGTCGTCACGCCGACCCCGGCCGGCATCGGGTTCGTTGAAGGGATCTTGACTCTGGCCTTCTCGGGCTTCGGCATCCCTGTGGCGACCTCGGCCGTGATCGCGCTCGCATATCGCGGGATCACCCTCTGGTTGTCGTTGCTTTACGGGATGCTCAGCTTCCGCTGGGTGGGGCTGGGCCCGAAGCCCGAGACGTTGACGGTCGACAGGACGCGACCTCTGCATCCGCCACCGGACCTTCGCCCCTGACCTGGTCAGCCCAAAAGTTCGCCTCGGCCGCGGGCGGACGCAGGCTAAAGCCTGCGGCTACGTGACTCAAGGCGGAACGACGACTCGTCCGCGTAATCGCGTAGCCGCAGCCTTTAGGCTGCGGGGCAAAGGCAGGCTAAAGCCCACGGCTACGCGACTCCAGGCGAAACACCGACTCGTCCGCATAATCGCGTAGCCGCAGCCTTTTCGCTGCGGGCAGATGCAGGCTAAAGCCTAGGGCTACGCGACTCCAGGCCGAACGACGGCTCGTCCGCGTAATCGCGTAGCCGCAGCCTTAGGCTGCGGGGCAAACGCAGGCTAGAGCCTACCGCTATGCGACTCCAGGCGAAACACCGACTCGTCCGCGTAATCGAGTAGCCGCAGCCTTTAGGCTGCGGGCGGACGCAGGCTAAAGCCTAGGGCTACGCGACCCCAGGCGAAACACCGACTCGTCCGCGTAATCGAGTAGCCGCAACCTTTAGGCTGCGGGCAAACGCAGGCTAAAGCCTGCGGCTACGTCACTCTAGGGAGGGGCGTACACGTGCTTCCGCGACTTGTTACGCGGAAGTCGGCGGACGGGGCGAGGGGAATCCGAATAGGCGCGCCAATTCGACGGCCCCTTCCGGGTCGACCACCGCCAGGACTTCATCTCCTTCCTCGAAGGAGGTCACCCCGCGCGGGATGACGATCTCGCCCTTGCGGATGATGGCGGCAATGACGCAGTTGTCCGGCAGAGTCAGGTCCTTGATCGATGTCCCCAGCGCCGGCGCGCCTGCGGGAATCTTCTCCTCGACGAGCGAATAGCGCCCGCGGCGAATCTTGAGCAGCGTCATCATGTCGCCGAGCGACATCTCTTCTTCGATCAGGCTGGAGAGGATCTCGGCCTGATTGAGGGCGACATCGACGCCGAACGTCTGATTGAAGAGCCAGGCCGTAGCCGGGTTGTTGACGCGGGCGATCGTCCGTGGCACTCGGAATTGCGAGCGTGCGAAGAAGCACAGGGCCAGGTTGTCCGCGTCGTCCGGCGTGCACGCCGCCAAGACCTGGGCCTCTCGGGCTCCGGCCGCTTCCAGGACGGACGGGTCTGCTGCATCTCCCTCATGAATGACCTCCGTGGGGAGCTCGCGGTGGATGCGCGCCAGAATGTCGGCGCGATGTTCCACCAGGCGCACGGTGTGGTTCTGTTCGACGAGCAGCGCGGCCAGTTGGGCTCCGGTGCGTCCGCCTCCGGCGATGACGACGTTCATCTCAGGTCCCTTCTCCCGGCTCGAGTCGGGCCCGCAGCCATTCGATTCCTTCGAGCGTCGCGCTCACCTGCACGACATCTCCCTGCTCGAGGAGGGTGGCCGGGTCGGGCAACGTGGCGCGGCCGGCGCGGGTATGGGCGACGCCGCAGACTCCTTCGCGCAACAAGTCTCCAAGCCGGCGGTCCTTCCAGCGGGCGGGGATCGTCAGCTCGTAGACCTCGACCTCGCCATTGCCGGCGGAGAAGACCGTGCGGATCTCGCCGTGGTAGAGCAGCTCTTCAATACGCTGCGCCCCCCAACCGGTCGAGCTGATCACCTGCAGCCCGAACGCCTCGAAGAGCGGGCGTCGCTTCGGGTCGTAGTTGCGGGCCACGACGTTGGGGACATTGAAGATCACGCGTGCGGCATGGGCCACGACCGCGTTGACGCTGTCCGAGTTGGTCACCGTCGCCACTCCATCCGCCTTTTCGATGCCTGCCCGTCGCAACACGTGCTGGTTGAGCACCTCGCCTTCGATCGTCCGTCCTCGGAAGTCCGGCCCCAGATTCTCGAAGGCTTCGGCTCGCTGATCGACGACGCTCACCTCATGGCCCCTTTGCGACAGACGCTTGGCCAACTCGCCTCCGGCACGCCCGCAGCCGATTACCAGGTATCTCACCGGATTGCCTCCATGGGCTCGCTAATCTTCCCGGATGCTGTAGGGGCGAAGCATGCTTCGCCCCTACTTACCTTCACTCCACCTGATACGGCACATCGGTGATGACAATCCCCGGCTTGAACATCAACGCCATCCGGAGCCACAGAGCGGTCTGCGTATGCAGCAGATTCCCCCACCAGCGATTGGGCACGAATTGCGGGACGACGATGGTGATCGTCTCTCCCGGCTGCCGATGGCGGCTGACTTCCTCCACGTAGCCCAGGAGCGGCTCGAGCAGCAGGCGGTAGGGGGAGTCGAGGATGACGAGTCGTACCCCTTCGCCCCAGGTTTCCCACTTCTGCCGCACACGCTCGGCCTCTCCGGTGTCGGTCGAGACGTGGACCGCTGTAACGTCGACCGACAGCGACCGGGCGTAGGCCAATGCCGCCAGCGTGCCGCGATGCACTCCGCTGACGGGGAGGATAACCCGGTGTCGACGCATTTGCGCCGGCGGGCCGTAATGCTCCAGCGAGAGATGACGGGCCAAGTCTTTGTAGTGTTTATGAATCGAGAAAAAGATCGCCACCAGAACCGGGGTCAGGAACAGAACGATCCAGGCGCCTTCGCGGAATTTCGTCGTGGCGAAAACAACCGTGACGATAGCAGTGCACGCCGCGCCGAAGCCATTGACCGCCAGCTTGAGCCGCCAGCCGCCTTCGCGTCGAAGCGTCGAACCGCGTTCCTGGACTTCAACCCCCTCCGGTAGATGGCCGATCTTCCACCAGCGGCGGGCCATGCCGGTCTGAGACAGGGTGAAGGAGAGGAAAACGCCGATGGCATACAAGGGGATCAGCAGCGTGACGCTCGCCTGGAAGACCACGATCAGCAGGCAGGCAATGGCCGCCAGGGTTACGATGCCTCTCGAGTAGACGAGCCGGCTCCCCCGGTACGTCAACTGGCGGGGGAGAAAACCGTCGCCGGCAGCAATCGCGCTCAAGCGGGGGAAGTCGGCGAAGGAGGTGTTGGCCGCCATGACCAGGATGATCGTCGTTGCGGCGATGACCATCAGGTAGAGCGTCGTCCGACCGACGAACACGGTCCGTGCCAATTGCGAGATGACTGTTTCCTCCTCCGAAGGCACCGCCCCGACCTGGACGGCGAGGAAGGTGATGAGGAGGAACAGCGCCCCCAGGATAAGGGACATCCAGATCAGGGTGATTCCGGCATTACGGCTGCGAGGTTCCTTGAAGGCCGGAATGCCGTTCGAGATCGCCTCGACTCCGGTGAGGGCGGTCGTCCCGTTGGCGAAGGCGTGCAACAACAGAAAGGGGGTGACCAGCGCGATCCCTTCGACGGGAATCATCGTCGGCACTCCTTGGACGACGCCTAACGTCCCGGTCAGATAACGCAGGAGGCCGAGGCCGACGGTCAGGAACATCGTGACGACGAAGAAGTAGGTGGGGATGGCGAAGGCCCGTCCCGATTCCTTCACCCCGCGCAAGTTGACGACCATGATCAACAGGACCATTCCGACGGCCAGCGGCACGCGGTACACAAACAACTCGGGGAAGGCGGACGTGAGCTGAGCCACGCCAGCCGAGATGGAGACGGCGACCGTCAGGATGTAGTCGGTCAGCAACGCCGCACCGGCCGTCTGGGCCGGGAGCTCCCCCAGGTTGTCGCGAGCGACGATGTAGGCCCCGCCTCCGCCGGGATAGGCGTGGATCGTCTGCTCATAGGAGATCGTCACAACGGCCAGCAGGCCGACGATGGCCAGGGAGATGGGCACGGCCAGACCGAAGGCGATCGTGCCCACCGCCGCCAGGACCACCAGGATCTCCTGCGTGGCGTAGGCCGTCGAGGAGAGCGCGTCGGAGGCGAACACCGCCAAACCGACCGCTTTTCCAATCGTCTGATGCGGTGCATCAGCGGTGGCCAGGGGCCTCCCGATCAGCCAGGTCAGCCAGGACCGCGCCGGCGGCGAGTCTATTGTCCGGCGGAGGACGGTCGTCCCACCGCCGTTTTCGAGCGTGGGCATGCGTTCTTGCCGATCTAACCACCGCGGGGTTGCCGCGCGAGGGCGAAGCATCGTAAGCCTCGTCGAGCGCGCTGTCAAGCCGCGCAGGCGGCCAGTGGCCAGTGGTCGGTGGTCAGTGGCCAGCGGTGAGTCACGAATGCTCTGAAGACTTGAATCGCCAATCGCCAATCGCCGGTCATCCCAGCATGCTATAATGCGCGGATCCCGCTCAGATTGCTGTTACGCGACCTTCCCCGCGGGCGCCAAGGGGTTCGTGGTCATCTCTGGCTCCGCAGCGTATTCCACGCTACTTCTTTCTTGCCTCGTCATTCTGCTGGGCGCGGCCCTGGTGCGCCGGACCGTGTTCCCGTCGCTCGTTGCCGATCGGTGGGCCATTTCCTCCGGGATCCTGATCGCGCTGCAAGTTCTGTGGCTGGTTGCATCCTTCCTCTCACCGTCGTCGGCACTGGTGGCGCCGCTGCAGCGCCTGATGACCGTCCTCGTGGCGGCTCTGCTCGGATGGGCCGCGCTCGGACGCACGGCGGGTGCGAGCGCCGATCGCGCCGTGACCGGCGTCATCCTTGCCTCGGGCGTCTTGTTCCTCGCCAGCATGGTCCTGGCATCGCCGACCGAGCCGTTCAACACGAGCGCCTTGGATCAGGCCTGGTCGTGGCTGGGATTGGGCGTTGGCGCGGCTGCCGTGGCGGCCCTGCTGATCCGGCGGCCCCCCCTCTGGGGACTCTTCGCATTGGGTCTGGCCTTCCTCTGTGCCGGCCAGGCGGCTCACATCGCCACCCTCCCGGCTGACGCCACGAGCGCTCCCTTCATCGTGCTGGGAGCCGTGTCCGCCGCGCCGATCTTCACCCTGGGCGCCGTGGCGACTCTTATGCGCGAATCCTCTCCACCGCGCGACGACCGCTCGGCCTCGCAGCGGATCGCGATGGAACGGAGCCTCCGCGGTTTCCTGGGGCTGACCTCGACCGAATCCGCCGTTGACTATGCCGCGGCGCTCACCGAAGCGATCGGGACTCTGCTGCGCGCAGAGTACTGCCTGCTGCTCACCCCTCCTGCGGGCGCAGGCGGCCTGACCATCGGCGCCGGGTTCAACCTGATCCGCGATAGCCCGCTGGCTGGTGCGACTCTCGACCCGAAGGGCTGCCCTGTCATCGTGCAGGCGATGAACCTTGGAAGATCGGTCCATCTACCAGGTGGCACTCACTCGCCAGACTCGGCAACCGTGCTCAAGGCGCTGGGGCTGGGCGGAAAAGCGCCGGCACTCCTGGTCCCCCTCCTGGCCCACGGGGAGAGTGTCGCCGGCTTGCTCCTACTTTCACCCCACGCGGAGCGCGAATGGGACGATGGCACCCGCCAGCTCCTGGAAAGCGCGGCGCCCGCTCTGGGCGAGAGACTCTACGAGTTGATCAGCCGACCGCGCCCGAGCTCAGAGCCGACAGACGATCACCGCCGGCTCGAGGAGGCCCGCCGGCGGATCGATGAGCTTGAAGCCAGGCTGGCGGCCGCCGCCAAAGAAGAAAACAGCCTTCAAGGGATCGGCGATCTCCGGGCGCAACTTGAGGAGTCCCGCTTAGCGATCGAGATTCTCGAGGCGGAAAGCGAGCGATTGCGGTCGGTTCCCTTCCCGGGCAGGCCGCACCCGGGAGGCGCGATCCCGGACCGGACCGAACGCCTCCAGGCTGAACTATCCCTGGCCTTGCAGGCCTTGGCCGAGTCGAGGGCCTCGGGCGAACCGGCCGAGTCGCGCCCGTTCTCGACCTTCGCGCCATCGGACGGTTTCCTCGCTTCCTTGCAGGAGGTTCGCCAGCCGCTCACCGCGATCTCCGGCTACACCGAGCTCCTCCTGGGCGAGTCGATGGGCCTGCTGGGGGCAGCGCAGCGGCGCTTCCTGCAACGGATCCGGTCGGCCGTCCGCCGACTGGATCAAGAGCTTGCCGCCATGACCCGCGCCCTGAGCGGTTTGTCGGCCGTGACCGCGCGAGAGCCTTCCGACCTGGCAGCACTGATCGAGCAGGCGCTCGAAGTCATCCATGACGATCTGCATGTGAAGGGCCTGACGGTCCGGCTCGATCTGCCTTCCGCGCCGATACCGATCACGCTCGACCCGGACTCGATCCGCACCATCGTCGCCCGCTTACTCTCCAACGCGGCCGAGGCCAGCCCGGACGGCCGAGAAGTGAGTCTGCGCCTCACGCCGGCACCCACCGAACGAGTCGTCATCCTGACCGTTTCCGATCTCGGCCAAGGGGTTCCTCCGGCGGATCTCAGCCGCGTGTTCAGCGGCAGCCTGTGGCGAGATCCGGTTCAGGGCCTCGGGCAGGACGCTCCGGGATTGGCGCTGGTGAAATCGTTGGCGGAGTCGATCGGCGGGCGGGTGTGGGTCGAGAGCCAGGACGGCGGCGGAACGACCTTCTCCGTCGTGCTGCCTTCGGTTTGATCCGGCATCACCGGTCAGCCGGCGTGGCGGGAACTTTCGCCCAGCGTACTTCGTCAAGAAGGGGTGAGCGGATTCCATCAGGAGTTCCTATCCCAACTGCCCACGACCTCCTCCGATAGCGCTTCGCATCGCGCTTCGCATCCCGAAGGGGATCCCGGAGGGGATCCCACAGGTAAGCCCGAATGGGAGCCTACAGGTGCTTCCTTGGGGAGTTACCCCGTCCCCTGAACTAACCCTAAGCCGTCATGTTCCGAGAGGTGATGCTGACCACTGACCACCGACCACTGACCACTGACCACTGTCGTTCAGGGCTCCGCTGGTACAATCCTCGCCTGCCCATGATCCTCCGGAACTCCATCCGCTATTCCCTGTTTCTTCTACCCGTCCTCGTCTCCTTGGGATGCAGCAGCGCGCTCTCTGGCCTGATTCCAGGTGCGGCGCAGGCGCACGGACCGCTCGTGACGACCGATCCGTTGGCGACGGCGTCGGGCACCCCCTTTCCGCCGCGTCCCCCAACCGGCACGCCCCTCCCGACGGCGACGGCAACGGCCACGCCTCTGGCGACACCGACCGCGGCCGACCCGTGGGGCTACTATGCGGCCCCGATCGAGCCTTCGGCGATCGACATCCCGCGCGAGATGCCCGTCATCCCCTTCGCGGACAACGTCGTCAACTTCGTTCTGTTGGGTTCGGACCAGCGGCCTTTCACCGGTGGTCATCGCACCGACACGATGATGGTCGTCTCGCTCGACCCGAGGCGCGGCACGGCCACCCTGCTGTCGATGCCCCGCGACCTGTACGTCTTCATTCCCGGCTGGCGCGTCGACCGCATCAACGTGGCCGACGGCCGAGGCGGGCCGGATCTGGTCGAGCAAACGATCCTTTACAACCTGGGGATCCCGATCGACTTCTGGGTGCGTATCAACTTCGGGGGCTTCTCGACGCTGGTCAACAGCCTGGGCGGCATCGATGTTCCGATCGGTCGCTCTTACGCCGATGAGTGCGGCGGCACATGGATGACCTTTTCCCCCGGCGTCCGCTACATGGATGGGTTTACCGCGCTGTGCTATGCCCGGATGCGGAAATCCAGCAGCGACTTCGATCGGCTGCGGCGCCAGCAGGAGGTCGTCCTGGCGATCTTCTCCAAAGCGATCAGCCTCGATGCACTGTCACACTTGCCCGATCTCTACAACCAGTACATCTCGCTGGTCGATACCGATGCCGGCCTCGACGAAGTGCTCCCGCTCGTCCCCCTCGGCGCCCAGATCGCCGGAGACTTCAGCCAGATCCGTCGCTTCTCCATCGACACGACCATGGCCACGGGCTGGCGGGTTCCTTACAGCGGTGCCTCGGTTCAACTCCCTAACCGGGAGGCGATCCTGGCGATGCTGGCCGACGCGTTTCCACCGTGATCGCGCTTCTCATCCCGAAGGGGATCGCGGAGGGGATCGCGCGACCTAGAATCGAATCCGGAGCACGAGCTCCGGGGTGCCCTCGCGGCTTCGTTCACAGGTCCGCGAAGGCTTGATGCAAAGCGAATCATGCAGTCCTCCTCCGCACCCTGAACCCCCACCCCACCTCCCCCGTCGAGCAAAGCCCGCTCGACAGGGGAGGTGGAGACATTGCCTCCCCTGTTCGCTCTTGCGAACGGGGGAGGGCGGGGTGGGGGTCCATCAGGAATCGCTATTCTCCCGCATCCCGATAGAGAAAGCCGCGCGGTGAATCGGCTCCTTCGACTAGGCGGCGTTTCACTCATCCTATTGACCGCATGCTCCATGGCGGGATCCGCGACCGCCGACCGGGTGCTGCCAGCCAAGCCCTCGGTCGCCGCCACCCTCACCCGGCGGACCCCCTTCGCTCCGAGCGAATCCACGCCGACCTCGGTGTCGGACAGCACGGCGACCGTCCCGCCCTCGAGCTGGCCTGAACCTAACACCTATGGCGGATCCGCGACGTCGGCGATCCCGATCGCTCCGCCGGCGGAGCCTTTCACATTTCCGGAAGGATCCCTGAACATCCTCCTCCTCGGTTCGGACAGGCGCAGCGGGCGCAGCTTCCGGACCGATACGATCCTGATCCTTTCCGTACAGCCCGCCACCGGAGTGGCGGCACTGATCTCCGTGCCGCGCGATCTGTACGTTTACCTCCCGGGTTACACCGTCAGCCGCATCAACACGGCTTGGATATACGGGGAGAGCCTGCACGTTCCGGGGGGAGGTCCGCAGCTCCTCTTCGACACGGTCCGCTACAACCTAGGCATCCCGGTCGACCGCTATGCCCTGGTGGAGATGTACGGCTTTCGCCAGATTGTCGAAATCGTCGGTGGGATCGACGTACGCGTGGCCTGCGAGTACACCGACTGGCGCCTGCGGCGGCCCGATCTGCCCGACCAGCTTGCCAGCAGCTGGGCGTTGTTCACCGTGCCGCAGGGCGTGATCCATATGGATGGGGACTTCGCGCTGTGGTACGCGAGATCACGGGCCCGTTCGTCGGACTTCGACCGGACGCGGCGACAGCAGGAAGTCTTGCGAGCGCTCTATCGTGCGGGCTTACGTCCCGACATCCTGGCGCGGATTCCCGAACTGTATGCCGCGCTGCAATCCGCTGTGCGAACCAACATCAGCCTGGAGGACGTGCTCGGTTTGGCGCCGTTCGTCACGCAACTCGAGCCGTCGCGTTTGCGCAGCCGGTTCATCGGCCGTGGCCAGGTGCGGCAATACCGCGTCCCCACTAGTGGCGCCTTCGTTCTGCTTCCGGATGCCGCCGCGATTCGCTCCCTGTTGGAGGAGGCCCTGGCGCCGACCGACCAAGACTCACCTCTGGCGACGCCTCCCCGGGTCGAGGTGGTTTGGAGCGGGCGTCGCGAGGTGGCCTTGTTGGCCCAGGAACGGCTGCTCTATGCCGGCTTTGAGGCCGTCGTCACGGATGCTGATCCACTGCCGGGCGGGACGACCCGCCTGCTGGTTTCGAGTGCGGCCGCGCCCGAGGCATCCGCCCGAATCCTCGCCGCCCTGGGTCTTCCGTCGGAGGCTGCGATCGCTTGGTCCGAGGCGGAGGCGACGACACCTTTCCGCCTTGTAGTGGACGATGACTACGATCCCTGTTTCGATCCTTCCACATCCTGAGAAACGGTAACGAGAAACCGGGTTTCTGCCATCAGCCCGGTTTCTGCGAATGATTGACATCGTTAGGGTTTCCCCCTAGGATGTCGGCACCTCAGGATGCCTGACACTCCGCTGGACGACCTTCCGCTCTTCTCTTCCGCTACAGCCGTAGCGAGCGCGACGTCGGAGAGCGCTCCCCGTGTCCGGCCCGACTCCGGTTTGAGCGCAGCCATCGTGGCTTGGGGCGAAGCGCTGGCCGCCGCCGGCCGTTCCCCGCACACCGTCAAAGCATTCACGGCCGACCTTCGTCTACTTGCCGAGCGCCTCGGTGGCGGCATGTCCGTCGAGGCAATCGGGACCCACGACCTCAAGAACTTCCTGGAATGGATGGCGACCCGGAGGCGCGTGCCATGCAGTCCGAAGACTTACGCGCGCAGGGTCACTTCGCTCAAGGCGTTCTTCCGCTGGCTGCAAGGGGTCGGAGTCATCCAGGCCGATCCCGCTGCTCCTGTCGCCCAGCACACGGTGCTGAGCCCGCTTCCTGACACCTTGAGCGATGAAGAGTTCGAAGAGGTCCTCGAACGGGCCCGCGGCCTGCGCCGCGGGGAATCCCCCGACGCCCGACCCTACACCCTTGCTCACCTGTTGCTCCACACCGGGATCAAAAAGGGCGAGTGCCTGGCGATTCACCTCAATCACATCGAACTGCGCGGACCCGACGGACCCCTGCTCTACGTCCGCTACCCGGACGTCCGCAAACGATACAAGGAGCGCAAGCTGCTGCTCGAGCCGGGGTGGGTCGCCGCCTTGGAAGAGTACCGACGGCAGTACGATCCGTCAGGCCGGCTTTTCCCTTGGTCGCCGCGGCGCCTCGAATACCTGCTCGAAGAACTGGGCAACTTGGCGGGCCTGGGGAAACATCTATCTTTCGACATGTGCCGCTGGACCTTCGCCCTGCGGGAATGGCGGGCCGGCGTCGAGCCAGACCGCATCCGGCAGAGGCTGGGGCTGTCGAAGATCCAATGGCGCGAGGTGGGTGCAAAGCTCGAGGCGCTGGCGGCGCGGATCGTCTGAGCGTTCTCGCAAGACTTGACCCCGCTCGGGCGGGCCCCCCGCTTCGCCCTTGGTCTCTGCCCACTTCAGGTCGCCCGCCCCCACAGGGAGGATTCGTGACGTAAGGCCCCCACCCCAGCTGCAGCGAGTGACCACGGCCTGAGCCTGGCAAGGGCAACAGGTGAAACTCTTCACCCTGAGTGGCCCTTCCCCCCCTTTGTCAGACTGAGCAGCCCATCCCTCCTCTGTCACCCTGAGCGGCCCACTTCACCTTCGGCTCAGTGCAGGCTCCGGGCGGCGAAGGGTCTGCTGTTCACGGCTGATACAGAAGCAGATCCTCACCTGCGCTTGCAGCTGCGCTGCAAGCGCAGGTGCAAGCGTCGCTTGCTGCGCTCGCTCAGGATGACAAGTCGTGGTGGGGCGAGTCACCCTGACCGGCCGCAGGGGCGGGCAGTATTCTGCCGTCTCACTCCCCTTCCCACTGCGCGCTCAAGTCCACCCACGTGGGATTGGAGGGTTCAATCAAAGCGACCTTTTTGGCGCGCGTCCAGCCCTTGAGCTCCTTCTCCCTCGCGATGGCCGACAGAACATCGTCGGTCGCTTCGAAGAACACGAGTCGGTTGAGGTTGAATCTGGTTGTGAATCCATCAACCAGCTTGTTCTTGTGCTCGTGGACTCGACGCTCGAGGTTGTTCGTGACACCCGTGTAGAGGGTCCGCGATCTGCTCGCCATGATGTACACGAAGTATGCCTTCGATCGCATTGGGTCCGGTCAAGCAGATACTGCTTACACTTGGCCGGCTGCGGAGGCTGGCGCGGTGGTTGGCAGCTCCCCAGTCGCGGTCTACAGCCGCTTCACGACGATGTCGCCGATGACATTGGCGGCGTTATCACCGCGGTCGGCGGCGTTCGACAGATGGCGGTAGATCTCGCGCAGCTTGAGCATCTCGACCACGTGCTCGACGTCGCGCGGCATGTTGAACAGGTTGGCAATGGCCTCGCGATAGACCGTCTCCATCCGGTTCTCCAGCGCTTTGGCCCGCACCGCGTGGTCGTTGGCCACATTCGGATGATCCTGCAGCCGCGTCACGCCCTGGTAGATCTCGCGGGCGGCGTCGGTCAGCAGGGAGACCATGCGCTCGACGTACACATTCGGTTGGACGTGCAGCAGGGTCATCTCCTCGATCGTGGTGTTGGCGTAATCGAGGATGTCGTCGATGCTGAGCGACAGCGCAAAGATGTCTTCGCGATCGATCGGGGTGACGAACGTCCGGTTGAGCTCGTCGATCAGGATCCGCCGCACTTCGTCGGCCTCCTTCTCGACGTCGCTGACGCGTTTGGCTAAGGTCTCGTCGTGCGCCTTGACGTAGTCCTGCAGCGCCTGCATCCCGGCCACGGCGAATTCCGCTTGTTGGATCAAGAGATGGATGAAGCGGTCGGGCTTGGCCTTACGACGGAATAACTTCATCAGTCAGCCGGCTCCTCGGTCAGGAGTTCTCCACGAAGGTAAGCTGCGGTGAGGGGTTGGCGGGGTTGCGTGAACAGATCCTCGGCTTCCCCGATCTCCACCAACCGGCCGCCGGCCAGCAACCCTACGCGCTGGGCCAGCCGCCTCGCCTGACCCAGGTTGTGCGTCGCCAGGACGATCGTGGTCCCGTCCTCACGGTGGGCGCCGCGGATTATACCTTCGACGACCGCCATGTGGCCCGGATCAAGGCTGGCCGCCGGCTCATCCAAGAGCAAGACGCGCGGACGGCTGGCCAGTGCGCGGGCCAGCGCCAGCCGTTGCATCTCGCCGCCCGACACGGTTCGCGCATCACGCTGGGCAAGGTGCTCGAGGTCGAAACGGTGCAGCAATTCCTCCACCCGGCCCTCCTCGCGTTGACGGCGCACCTTCAGGCCGTAGGCGATGTTGTCGCGTACGGACCCGGTCAGCATGAGCGGCCGTTGGAAGACCATCCCGATCGAGCGGCGGATCTCGAGCGGCGCCGGGATCGGCACCGGCATTCCTTCGTAGACGAGGCGTCCAGCCTCCGGCGCGTCGAGAAAATGCAGCAGCCGGAGCAGCGTGGACTTTCCCGCCCCAGTCGGCCCAAGGATGGCCAGGAACTCCCCCTGGCGGACGTCGAGCGCAGGGAGGTCTAGCCGCCAACCCCCACCGTACCCCCGCCGCAATCCTTGGATCTCGAACGTCGGCGTTTGGCTCATGAAGGATGACGCGGCGTAACCTGCAGCCGTAAGAGACCGGCGTTGACGATGAACGCCAAGATCAGCAACACCCCGCCCAGGGCCAGCGCCGTGGCGAACTCGCCGCGCCGAGTCTCGAGCACAATCGCCGTACTCAACACCCGCGTTTTACCTTCGATGTTGCCCCCTACCAACATCGCCGCGCCGACCTCGGAGATGATCCCCCCGAACGCCGCCAGGAGCGCCGCGATCACCCCGCCGCGGGCCTGGCGCAGCATCGACACGGCCTCCTGCCGGTCGTTGGCGCCGAGGGAACGGACTTGCAGAGGAAGTTCAGGATCGAGGGCTTCCAGCGCGGCCGACGTCAGCCCGGCCACGATCGGGAAGGCGATAACGACCTGGGCCAGCACCATCCCGGCCGGGGTGAACAACCAGTCCAGACCTCCGAGAGGTCCACGTCGAGAGAGGAGGAGGTAGACCGCCAGGCCAACGACGACCGGCGGAAGACCCATGCCGGTGTAGATCAGCGTCCGCACCAGACCGCGGCCGGAGAAGCGCCGCAATCCGAGCCAGGCGCCGACCGGGATCCCCAAAGCTGAGCTGATGGCCAGGGCGATCCCGCTGACCGCAAGGGTCAGCCGGACGACTTCCAACACTCCGCCGACGTCCGCACTCAAAGTTGATGCATCTCGGACCCGCCAGCGAAGGGTCGCATTACCGCCTCACCCCCCGACCCTTCGCGAAGTACCCCGCCGTTGCAGGATGCTCGCCTGCACAGCACCCCGTTCGGGCCGCGAGACCCGGCGGCCCGCCGGGGCGAGACGGCCTGCGGTGCGCCGCACAGCTTCGCTCCGCCCTGGCCCCGGTAGTTTCGAGGCGCACTAGGGTGAGCATCCCGGCGAGTCGGCGCCGTTCGCTTCGCACCATACCGTTGAAGACGGGTAGAAGAGCGGTTGGCCGTATTTGTCGACACCATACTCTTGGATAAGATCCTGGGTCTCCACCGAGGTCAGCCAGGCAATGAATTCTTCGGCCTTCAGCGCCGCCGGCGACTGCCGATCGTCGGGTGTCACTTGGATCACCCCATACGGATTGAGCATCGCCGGATCCAGATTCTCGGCGATCGTCCGGCCGCCAAAGAGAACCACCAGGTCCGGCAGGGACTCATCCATACTCAGGTACGTGCCGCGGTCGGACATCGTGTAGCCCTGCTGCTCATGGGCGAACTGCAGGGTCTCACCCATCCCCTGACCGACGGATTGATACCAGGCATCGCTCGCGTCCGGAGCCAGGCCGGCAGCCTCCCAGAGCGCCAGCTCCTTGGTGTGTGTGCCCGAGTCATCCCCGCGCGAGACGAAGGTCGATTGAGAGTCGTAGATGCGCTGCAGCGCTTCCGCCCCCGAAGGAGCCGAGGCGATTCCCGCCGGATCGGAATGCGGTCCGACCAGGATGAAGTCGTTGAACATGACCGGGAACCGCTCGACGCCGTAACCGTCGGCGACAAAGGCGTCCTCAGCCTTGCGGCTGTGCACCAGAAGGACATCGGCGTCTCCGCTCTTCCCGATCTCGATGGCCTGCCCCGACCCAACGGCGACCACGTCGACTTCGGCGTTGTGCGAATCCTGGAAGACCGGTAGGATGGCGTCGAGCAGGCCCGAGTCATGCGTGCTGGTGGTCGTCGCCAGGCGCAACAGTTGGGGGGCGGCGGGCACCACCCGGTCGCACGAACCCAACGAGAGCTCAAACAAGGCCAGCAAGAAGACAACGGACGTCGATCCTCGACGCATGAGGTCCCTCCAAGGAGCGTTATGTCCGGCTAGCATAACGGCCCTCGGAGGCCGTGTCAACAGAAGCGAGAAGTCGAGGTGATGGCTCACCCCCACCCTACCTCCCCCTAGGAGGGGGAGGGGCGCGCACTCCCTCCCCCTTTTAGGGGGAGGGTAGGGTGGGGGTGGATCCTCATCGATTGGCCACCCCGGTTCCGACGGGACGCCTTGACAGCGCGCCCGCTTCAACCCAGAATGAAGGCTCGCGCATCTAATCCGCGAATGGAACACCGATCCGGTTACATCGCCCTTGCCGGCCGGCCGAACGTCGGCAAGTCAACTCTGCTCAATCGCTACCTGGGCCAACTGGTTGCGGCGGTCTCGCCGCGCCCGCAGACCACGCGCCGGTTGCAACTGGGTATCCTGACCATTCCAGAGGCTCAGGCGATCTTCATCGACACCCCAGGCCTACACCTCCCCCAGCACCGGCTGGGTGAGGCATTGAACCTGGCAGCGCAAGAAGCCATCAACGATGCCGACGTGCTCCTGGCGCTGTTCGACTTCTCGGAGCCGTTGTCCAAGGAGGACCGTCTGGTCGCCGAACGATTGAGCCGGGTTCCCGACGGCCCGGCGCGTCTCGCCGCCATCAACAAGGTCGACCTGGCGCCGAAGGCCGAACGGAAGACTCGTTCGCTCGGTTACCGATCCCTGCTGCCTTCCTGGGAGTTCTGCGAAATCTCCGCCACCCGGGGGGATGACTGTGAGGCTTTGCTGGCGCGACTGCTCGAACTCCTACCGGAAGGGCCGGCGTATTTTCCCGAGGACCAGGTCACCGACTCCTACGAACGCGATATCGCCGCCGACCTGATTCGGGCGGCGGCGATGCGCCGACTGCGCCAAGAGGTGCCTCACAGCCTGGCGGTACGCGTCGACGAATACCAGGAGCGCGGCGAGCACGGGGCCCGCATCGCCGCCACCATCTTCGTCGAACGCGAATCCCAAAAGGGCATCGTCATCGGCCGCGGGGGCGAGATGCTCAAGGCCATCGGCAGCGATGCCCGAGCCGAGATCGAGGCGATGAGCGGCCGCTCGTGCTACCTCGATTTGCGGGTGCGCGTCCTGCCTGATTGGCGCAGCGACCCTCGGGCGCTGGCCGAGTTCGGATTCCGGCTGCCGCCGGAAGATCGAGGAAAGCCCGGCCCCCGATGATCGCGCTTCGCATCGCGCTTCGTCGCGCTTCGCACCCCGGAGGGGGCATCCCGGAGGGGATCCCTCGGCCAACCTTGAAGATCCCAAAGAAGGCCTCGGGATGCATCGCGCTTCGTCGCGCTTCATCGCGCTTCGCATCGCGCTTCGTCGCGCTTCGCACCCCGGAGGGGGCATCCCGGAGGGGGCACCCCGGAGGGGGCATCCCGAAGGCGATCGCGCGGACGAGATGGGGGAACGCGGGGAAGGCGGCGGGATGATCGCGCACCCTTCCCTCCACAAGCGATGACGCGCCGCAAGACGACGAGCAGCCGGTTCGGATCGCCAGGGCGTGTCAGCCACGACTCGCGTCCGTTCTATGGCGCCCGACTCTACGGAGATCTCCAACCGGCTCCGGATCGGCCGGGAGTCGAAGCCCCCATCCCGCCGGAGGCCGTCGACCGAATCCTTCCCCACACCTCGGAAGACATGGGCGAGCTTCCCGCCGGATGCATCCACCTGATGGTGACCTCGCCCCCGTACAACGCCGGCAAGGAGTATGACGAAGACCTCACCCTCGACGAGTACCGCGCCTTGTTGCGCCGCGTGTTCGTCGAGACCTATCGCGTGCTGGCCGGCGGGGGCCGGGCCTGCATCAACATCGCCAACCTCGGCCGCAGACCCTATGTGCCCCTGCACGCGTTCCTCATCCAGGACATGCTCGACATCGGTTTCCAGATGCGGGGTGAGATTATCTGGGACAAGGGGAGCAGCGCCAGCAGCTCGACCGCCTGGGGCTCGTGGCGCTCGGCCGCCAATCCGGTCCTGCGCGACGTTCACGAATACGTCCTCGTTTTTTCCAAGGAATCCTTCTCTCGCAACGCCGACGGCCGGAGCAACACCATCAAGCGCCAGGACTTCCTCGATTGGACGAAGTCGGTGTGGACGTTTCCCGCGGCCTCGGCCCGTCGCGTCGGCCACCCGGCGCCGTTCCCCGAAGAACTTCCTCGGCGTTTGATCGAGCTTTACACCTTCCGGGACGACGTCGTCCTCGACCCCTTCTGTGGCTCTGGGACAACGTGTCTGGCGGCGATGAGATCACGTCGACACTTCGTCGGATACGAGGTCAAACCTGAATACGTCCAACTGGCCGAGTCGCGTTTGGCGGAGATGAGTGAAACGCCTGCGAGAGGACGAACCAGGCGCCACAAGGCAAGCTAGGCGGCGTGGTCCAGGCTCCGCAGGATCCATGACGACTTCATCGACGCTCCGCCCCACATCGAGCTCCCGAACGGCCCGGCGCTGGGTCTTCTTTGCCCTGGCACTGGTGGTGGGAGTGGTGTGCATTCGGCTTGGAATGTGGCAGCTCGACCGGCTGGCCGAACGTCGCGCGCAGAACGCCGCCGCACGAGCCAAGATCGACCTGCCTGCCCTCATCCTCCCCGATGACCTCACGAGCTTGGCAGATTTGCCCTACCGCCGCGCATCCGTCCACGGCGTCTTCGACTCGACCCATGAGGTCTACCTGAGGGACCGAGCTATGGATGGGATGGCCGGCGTGCATGTGGTCACGCCCCTTCACCTCGCCGGAAGCGATCAAACGATCCTGGTAGAACGGGGATGGATCGCGGATAAGGTTTATCGAACCCAACCGCCGGCGTCATGGTCGGTGGGAGGCCAGGTTGAGGTGAGCGGGTTGCTCCTGCCAACCCAGCGCGAGCCCTCGTTGGCCTTCCTGGCAGACCGCCCGCCCGGCCTCGGGGAACCGCCTCTGCGCGCCTGGCGTGCGCTCTCCATCCCGGGGGTACAAGCCCAGCTACCCTATCCTGTCCTGGGCGTCTACTTGATGCAGGAGAGCCCGGCTCCCTCTGAAGACGCGCCGACTCCCCAATCGGAGCTGGACCTGGGCGAAGGTTCCCATCTCGGATACTCGATCCAGTGGTTCGCCTTCGCGGCCACGGCTTTCATCGGAGGCTGGATCTGGATGCGAAGGCGGCCGCCGGTCCATCGTTGAAAAAGAAGTGCCGGGTGACAAGCTATTAGAGGACCCGGCAATCGCCGACGCTTGGATATCAACCTGAGCGAACGGGAAGGACTGCGGGACGACCCTTCGCTGTCGCTCGGTGTCGTCCCTCCGCTCAGCGCGGAGGATTTTTCCTCCCTGAGCGGAGCTCGGTCTCAGCGGAGCGAACACCGGGCGCAGTCGAAGGGCGGGCGCTCGTTCACGCTTCAACTTCGGCCACAGGAAGTCCACCCGTCCACGAGTTAGGGGCCGGGTAAGTGGAGGGGGTCCTCAGCCCCCTACCCCTCCACCACCAAATCAATCGGAATCGCTTTGAGGGCCCGTGAGACGGGGCAGCCCGCCTTGGCCGCCTCGGCATGCGGGGTCAGATCGGCGAGGCTCATCCCGGGCACGTCGCCCCGCAACCGGAGCGCGATGCCGGTGATCGCCCAGTCCCCCTCGACTTTCTCGACTGTCGCCTCGGCGGACGCGGTCAGCGTCCTTGGCGGAGCATTGTTGCGCGTCAACCGCGAGGCGAGCGCCATGGCGAAGCACGACGCCAGTGCACCGGCCAGCAGCTCCTCGGGATTCGACCCCGCCTCCTCTTCGAAGCGCGAGGCCCAGGTGTAGCGCAACGACGGGGTTCCCGATCCGAGCCGAACCTCCCCCGACCCATCCCGTCCTCCCGTCCACGTGACGACTGCTTTTCGAACCGGCATGGCTGCTCCTCCCTTGACTCGGCGGCACCGGTCATCCGACTTGAGTGAAGTGTTCCTCTTCAATCTTGCGCCAATTGGCGTCAATCGGTAATCGAAGGTAGTTCCCCAGGCCGGGGACGACCTGTTGCAGGACCTCTGCCATGCGCAAGGCAATGCGGCGGATCGAGAAGTGCGCATTGGGAGCCGAACGGAGTTCGCAGAAGTGGAACGCCTCCCGCAGATTCATCGTCACCGCCACACGACGAAGGAAGGCGTTCGGCACCAGATAGGAGGCCACATCGGGGTTCCACGTGGCCAGCTCGTCATAGGCCCGCGCCGCCATCGCCATCGACTCCCGATAGGCCGGCTCCAGGCCAGCTTCGCTGATCAAACGTGGCACGCAATAGCCGAGGCGCGTCGTCAGTCGCTGGGCCGACTGCGTCATCATCCGGTGCCGCTTGAGCTCGAAATAGGCGCCCTGATCGAGCACGATCTCGAAAGTGAATGCCGTATGCTCGAGGCTGCGGTCCGGCGGGTCGTGGTCCCCGCGCTCCCCAAGCACCGCTTGCGCCAGCCGGGCACGCTCTGACTCCGACATGCCCTCGACGTGCTGGACGAGGCCCTCGAGCGAGTCGGCGGCGTAGGGATAGAGCGCGGCCGCCAGTGCGGCGGCCTCCGGCTCTGGCATGAGTCTCAACAATCCGACCGACTCGCCAGTCGGCGCCACCGGTTCTTTCTTCGCCCATCCCGGAAGCTCCCGCTGCAGCGCTGCGACATAGGGCAATGGATCGGCGTACTTTAGCAAGGTCGGGACCTCGGCGACGGCCACCTGCTTGGCCTCCTGGCCGATCTGGCGGACTTCGTCGAGGGGATGCGACAACATCTTGCGAAGGGCGTGCTCCAGGGCACGAGCGTTGGCCGTCATCCCGACATTGGCCAGCGCCGCCGCCGGCAAAAGGAACCGGCAGACATCGACGTAACGTGCGCGGATCCGGCCCTCCCAGCGCTCTTCGCTTTCCCCCTCTTGCCGCGGGAACTTCTGCTGAACAACGGCCCGAACCGGCTCGAGGGAGCCCAGATACTCCTGGAACAAACGTTGGCAGGTGGACCGATAGACAGCCTGGTATGCGCTCTCTCGGACTTCCTGGGGCACGTAGTAGCCTTCGGCATCCCACTTCTGGTAGCGCGTCGATTTTTCCGTGTACGAGGCCAGGCGATTCGATTCGATGCACTCGATCGCCAGGCGCGACACATTCTCGAAGGCCAGGTGGAGCACGGCGTGCTCCGCCACCGAGGCATGCCCATAGCCGACGACCCATTTCTCATGAAACGCAGCCGACTTGGCGTCCGTCAGTTCGTCGGCGATTTCGCGGAACGACAGAGGAGTGCGCGAGGTCTTGGCGAACGTCACCGCGATCGTTTCGGGGCTGAGGCTCCGTGGACTGAGCAGATAGATCTGGCGCTGAAGTTCAGCGGTCATCGCGCTTCGCATCGCGCTTAGCATCCCGCAGGGGATCGCGCCTAGCATCCCGCAGGGGATCGCGCTTAGCATCCCGGAGGGGATCCCGGAGGGGATCGGCGTCCACCAGCCCCGCGCCCAACAGGTCGCGGGCTTGCTCCACGTCGCGTCCGATCTGCGCGATCAGATCGTCCTTGCCTGCGAATCGGCGCTCCTCACGCAATCGAGCGATGAAGGCCAGGCCGAGTTCTTTGCCATACAGGTCGGCATCGAAGTCGAGCAGATGGGCCTCGACGACCGGCGCCGGCAAGGCCTCGTCGAAGGTCGGCCGCAGCCCGACGTTGGTCACCGCCCGGTGCCGGCCCGCTCCGAACTCGGCCCAGCAGGCGTACACACCGTTGCCGGGGTAAGCCTGTTCTTCGTGAAGGGCCAGGTTGGCGGTGGGGATGCCCAGGGATTTCCCACGATCCGCCCCGCGCACGACCAGGCCGCGCAGGGTGAAGGACCGGCCGAGGTAGGTTGCCACCCGGGCCACATCCCCGGCGCGCAACGCCTCGCGCACTCGAGTCGAGCTGACAGCTTCCCCTCCGACCTTGAGCGGCTCGGCGACGTGCAATTCAAAGCCCCGTCGCTCGGACTCACGCCGCAGAAAGGGTCGGTTCCCTTCCCTCTCGTGACCCAGAGCGAAGTCTTCCCCGATCCATAGATGGCGAAAGTGGATTTGCGCCTGCAATCGGTCCAGGAACTCGCCGGCTGATACGCGGGAGAGGGCGTCGTCGAAATGTTGGGTCACAACGTGCTCAACCCCCGCCGCCGAGAGCAGGCTCGACTTCTCCGCCGGCAGCGTGATGTAGTAGGCCGGGCGGCGGCCGCGCAAGACTACCGACGGGTGCGGGTAGAACGTCACCACGACCGACGGCAGGTGATCCCGGCGCGCCTGGCGCACGAGGGAGGCGATCAAGGATTGATGCCCCAGATGGAGTCCATCGAACGAGCCCAACGTCAGCACGCTGGCCGGCAACGAGATCTTGCTCAGGTCGTCATAGTGGGTCATGAGGCAGGCGGTTGGCCTATCCGAAGAAGACTTTGCGCGGGTGCCACAAGGAGCCGTCCTCGACGGCTTCCAGGACGGCGAGGAGCTCTCCCGTCGAGTCGATGGCCTTGGCGATGCCCGAGGAAGCGGGCTCGGCCGGAATCGCATGCCCGAATCGCAGGGCCTCCAAGCCTTTGTCATCGACAACGACGGCCGGCAACTCCGGCAGGGCGGCTGACGCCGGGAGGACGTACCGTTCCCACTTCCCGGTCAGCATCCCCACTTCGAGCATCGGCCAGGCAGTCGCCTGGTCCAACGGAAACGGACCGGCGCGGGTACGGCGCAGTCCCGCCAGGTGGGCCCCCGTTTGGAGGCGCTCGCCCAGGTCGTGGGCCAATGAGCGGATATAGGTCCCGGCCGAACACTCAACCCGCAGAGCGAGATCGGGCGGCTGGTAGGAGCGCAACTCGAGGCGCGAGATGTGGACCGTGCGCGGTTCCAGCGTCGGATCATTTCCGGCGCGGGCCAGCTCGTAAGCCTTTCGGCCTTGCACTTTGACGGCGCTGTACGGGGGTGGCCGCTGCTCGACGTCTCCGCGAAACTCAGGGAGAACGTCTTCAATCTCGCGCCGGGCCGGGGCCCGTCCGGAACGCCGGGTAATCTCTCCATCGGTGTCGAAGGTCCGCGTCGAGATCCCGAAACGGACGATCGCCTCATACTCCTTGGTCGTCCCCGATAGATACTCGCTCAATCGAGTAGCTGCACCCAAACACAGGACGAGCACACCGGAGGCGCGCGGGTCGAGCGTTCCGGCATGGCCTACTTTGCGAACCCCGGTTCCCTTGCGGACGAGCCCCACGACCTGATGGGAGGTCGGCCCGATCGGCTTGTCGACGACGATCAACCCGAAATCTTTCACGCCGCGCCGGGTCCGGTGGAGGCCAGGGCGGCCAGCGTGGCGTCGATCACGCGCCGCACGACATCGTCCATCGCGCCGCTGACGCTGGCGCCGGCCGCCGGCTCATGCCCACCGCCTCCGAATTGCTGCGCCAGGCGCGAAACGTCCAGGCCGTTGCGCGAGCGCCAGCTGACTTTGACTTGCCCCCCGCTCTGTTCGACGAAGACCAGCGAGACCTCGGACCCTTCGACGGTCCCCAGCAGATTGACCAGGTCGGCGTCATCGGTCCCGCTATAACCGGCCGCCATCCGGTCTTCCAGAGTCAATTGCGTCCAGACGACCGGTCCTTGGCGCTCCAACCGCGCCAGGCCCGCGCCCCAATAACGCGCCGCCGAAAAGGATCGGCGGTCGAGCAGCTGCGCGTAGACTTCGGCCAGGGCTCCGGTCTGTGATTCCATCTCGGCCGCCAGGCGGAGAACCGCCGGCGTCACGTTCGGCGTACGAAAGCCGATCGTGTCGCTCACCAGGCCGGCCAAGTAATTCGTAGCGATGGCACGGTCGATAGGAAGGCCGAGCGCCGGCGAGAGTTCATACAGGATCTGCGCCGTCGCCGCCGCCTGCGGGTCGACCAGGTTGACGTGGGCGAAACGGGTATTCGTCGGGTGATGGTCGATGTTGATCCCGGCCGGAGGGCGCAACTCTCCAGCCGGGATTCCGGTCCGGCTGAGTTCGGCGCAATCCACTGCCACCAAAAGATCGGTCTCGCCCGGGATCGTCGGCCGCACCTCGCTCGCCCCGGGCAGGAATCCATAGCGTGGCGGAAGCTGGGCTCCCAGCACGGCCGTGGCGCTTTGGCCGCGCCGCCGCAGCGAGAGGGTCAGACCGAGCAACGAACCGACCGCGTCACCGTCGGGGCGCTCGTGCGAGACGATGACGATCTCGCGCGCGCCTTCCAACAGGGCCCGGGCGCGCTCGATTTCAGCGTCCATGACCCTCCTTGCGTTTGATTTGAGTCAACAGGGTCTCGATCCGGTCGCCTTCCTCCAGGGAAGGGTCGTGCCTGAAGCGCAATCGGGGGAACGAGCGGAGCGGTATGCGCGCCGCCAGAGCGCTGCGCAGGAAGCCCGAGGCGTGCTTGAACCCGGCCAGCACTTCCTGCTTCCGATCGGATTCGATCGTCGTGAAATAGACCGTGGCGTAGCCGAACTCGCGGTCGACCACGACTCCGGTGACCGTGACCATCTTCAGCCGCGGGTCATCGACTTCGCGGCGCAGGATCTCGGAGATCTCCCCCCGGATCCGGTCGCCCACGCGACGGGCGCGCGCTTCGCTCGGCATGCCGCCCTACTCCGCGGGAACTTCCTCTTCGACGAAGCATTCCAGGGCGTCGCCGACTTTGAAGGAGTCGAATCCTCGCAGCCCGATGCCGCACTCGAACCCTTCGCGCACGTCGCGCACATCATCCTTGACATGGCGCAGCGAAGAGATCGGGCCCTCGTGAATCACTTCCCCATCCCGCACGAGGCGCACCGAGCCGTTGCGGCGGATCTCGCCTCGCACCACGAGGCAGCCGGCGATGAATCCGAGCTTGGGGATGCGGAACACCGCCCGCACTTCGGCCCGACCCAATTCGACCCGGCGCTTCTCCGGCTCGAGCATACCCTTGAGCGCTTTCTCGATATCTTCGGTCAGGCGGTAAATGACCTCGTAGGTGCGGACGTCCACCCCTTCGGCCTCGGCCGTACGCCGGGTCGCCGGATCGATGTCGACATTGAAGCCGATGACGATCGCGCCGGAGGCCGAGGCCAGCATGACATCGTCGCTGCTGATGTTGCCGGTGGCGGCATGCAGGATATTGACATGGATATCGCCGGCGCTCAGCGCCTTGAGCGAGGAGACGATCGGTTCGAGCGAGCCCTGGACATCGGCTTTGATCACCAGCCGCAGCTCCTGGGTCTCACCGGCCTGAAAAGCTTCGAAGATCTGCTCCAAGCTGCGAGCGCCGCGCGGGCGAGCTTCCGCCGCGTGGACTTCTTCTCGCCGCGTCTCGGCCATGGAGCGCGCCTGTCGAGCGCTGTCGACGACGCGGAAGACCTCGCCCGCCATCGGCAAGTCGGAGAGCCCAAGCACGAAGACCGGCGTCGAAGGAGGCGCCTGCTCCACCGCCTTGCCTTGGGCGTCGAACATCGCCCGCAGGCCGCCATGGGCCGAGCCGGCGATCACAACGTCTCCCACCCGCAGCGTGCCGCTCTGAACGAGCAGGGTGGCCACCACCCCTTTCGTGTGGTCGAGCTCGGCTTCGATCACCGTACCGAAGACCTTGCCCTTGGGGTTGGCCTTGATCCCGGTGGCGTCCGCCGTGAGCAGGATCGCCTCGAGCAAGTCCTGGATGCCCTGGCGCTGCTTGGCCGAGACCGGCACGATGAGGGTGTCTCCACCCCACTCGTCGGGCTTCAAGCCCTCGTTCGCCAGCTGCTGCTTCACTCGGTCGGGATTGGCGTTCGGCCGATCGACTTTATTGAGCGCCACCAGCACGGGGACGCGGGCGGCGCGAGCGTGCGCTAGCGCCTCGCGCGTCTGCGGCATGACCCCGTCGTCGGCCGCCACCACCAGAACGGCGATGTCGGCCCCCTGAGCGCCGCGGGCGCGCATGGCGGTGAAGGCGGCATGGCCGGGCGTGTCGAGGAACGTGATCAAGCGCTCGCGGTGCCGCACCTGGTAGGCGGCGATATGTTGGGTGATCCCGCCCGCCTCGCCGCCGGCGACGTTGGTCTCGCGGATGGCGTCCAGCAGCGTCGTCTTACCATGATCGACGTGCCCTAAGATCGTCACCACCGGCGGCCGGTCCACCAGATCCGCCGGGTTCTCGTCGCTGATCCACTGGCGCCAGGAGGGACCGGCCGGCTGCTCCTCGAGGGCCGGCTCCGGCGCGGCCACCGGACGCGCTTCGAATCCGAACTCCCCAATGACGATGGCGGCCGTGTCGTAATCGATCTGTTGATTGATGCTGGCCATGACCCCGTTGGCCATCAGCTGCTTGATGATGTCGATCGGGCTAGCCTGAATCCGCTCGGCCAGATCGCGCACACTGATGTTGGCGGGGATTTCAATGACCTTGTCGCCGTTGTCGCTCATCTCACACCTCCGACTGCAATCCCCCTCGATCGGCGCGGAGCGAGCGAAAGGCTCGCTCAGCGCCGAGGCATCCCCCGCGACTTCGCGCGGGGCTGCCCTGCCTTCACGGCCGCCGGTGAGGAAGCCCTAGCCCTCATCCGGCAGCCCGCCCAGGACGCGCTCCAAACCCTGCCGCGCCTCCGGGGTGAGATCCGTCTTCAGTGCCTGGGCCAGCGAACCGCGCAGACCCGCCTCCCAACACGTCCGTTGGTTGTGCAGGTAAGCGCCCCGCCCAGGGGCCTTTCCGGTTGGGTCGACATGCACGCCTTGCGGACCGCGCACGATCCGGATCAAGGTGCGCTTCGGGAGAACCTGACGACACCCTACACAGGTCCGTTGAGGGACGTGCCGGGTTCGCTGAGCCTTCGCCGCCGCCACCGTTCGGACCTACCGCCCGGGCTAAGGAGCTCCCCCTTCCCAGGGGTCGTCGCCACGCTTGTGCCTGCGCGTCACGACCATCTGACCTGAAAGGGGATCGTACTCCACCAGGCGGACCGGCTTCTTTCCCTTCTTCTTCTTGCGGTGGGCTGCCGGAAGTTCGGCGTCGTCCTTTTCTTCTTCTTCCTCTTCAACGGCCTCCACCACCAATTCTTGGGCGATGACCTCGAACGTCTTCTCCAGTGCCTCGGCCCCGTCCGGAGGGGTCTCGACCGCGGCCGGCTCCGGCGCGACCGCTTCAGGCGCGGGAGCAGCCCCGGCGGCCTCAACGCCTTCGGGGACCGCCTCGACCGGTGCCGGTGAAACCGGCTCCGGCTCGACCGCCGCTTCGACCTCGACCTCGACCGGAGGTTCGGCCGCGACGGTGACCTCCGGATACGAGAAGGCCATCAGAGTCTCGCGGATCTCTTCCAGCGACTTCGGCCCGATCCCTTCCAGCCCGAGAATAGCGTTCTCGTCGAGCCCGAGGGTTTCGAGAACCGGGCCGGCGTGGGTGTAACCAGCTTCGGTCAGGATCTTCAGGATCCGGTCCGGAAGACCGGTCGCCCCGAGTTCCGTTTCATACGCGCCGGGCGGGATCGCCTCGCGGACCTCGGCCAACCTTCGCCGCTGCTCCTGGCGGACGGCCTGGCGCATCTCCATACCGGCTTTCAGGATCCGGTCGTTGAAAGCCGTCAGCACCTGGTATTCCTCAGGCGTCACCGGCCGGCTCTCGGCCTTCTTGGCCAAAATGGCCTGGATGAGCGGGACGGTTTCGGTTTCGCGCTGGGCCAGGTCGGCGTAGGCCGGGTCGCTCGACAGGCGGTTAAGCGATTCGGTGGCCGCCTCCGGAAGGCTCTTGATATCGATGCGCCATCCGGTCAGACGGGCCGCCAGACGGGCGTTGACTCCGGCACGTCCGATCGCCAGGCTGAGCTGATCTTCCGGGACGACCACCTGGGCCGTCTTGCCGCGGTCCGGATCCTCATCGAGATACACTCCCGACACACGGGCCGGCGACAGCGCCTTGAGGATGAAGGTCGCCGGGTCGGGGTTCCACTCGATGACGTCGATCTTCTCGTCGTTCAGGTCGCGCACGATCGACTGGATGCGTACGCCGCGCATGCCGACGCAAGCGCCCACCGGGTCTACTCCATCGCGCATCGCCGCCACGGCCACCTTGGCGCGGCGACCGGCCTCACGGGCGATGCCCTTGATCTCCACCAGGCCCTGGCTGATCTCGGGCACTTCCATCTCCAGCAGCCGGCGAAGCATGTGCGGGTGCGTGCGCGAGACGACGATGACCGGGCCGCGCGAGGACTTGCGGACCTCCAAGACATAGACCCGGATCCGGTCGCGGACACGGAATTGTTCGCCCGGGATCTGCTGGTTGCGCGGCAACAGCGCCTCGGCTCGCCCCAATCCGACCGTCACCGCTTGTGGGGTGATGGAATGGACCGTGCCGTGGACCATGTCGCCCTCGCGTTCGATGAACTCCTCATACTGGGCGTCCCGTTCGGCCTCGCGCAGGCGCTGCAGGATGACCTGCTTGGCGGTTTGGGCGGCCACCCGGCCGAAGTCCTCGGGGGTGGAATCCACCAAGACCATCCCACCCAGCTCGGCCTGCGGGTCGACCTGAAGTGCGGTCTCGAGCGTGGTCTCGGTTTCAGGGTTCTCGACGCCCTCGACGATTTCCTTCTCGGCGAAGACGCGCACTACGCCGGTCTCAGGATCGATGCGAGCCTCGACCATCTGCGCCGCCGAAGCATTGACGGCACGCCGGTAGGCGGAGGCCATGGCCGCCCCCAGCGCGTCCATGACGGTCTCGCGCGGCAGACCGAAGCGCTCCGTGATCTCGTTGAACGCCAGGGCAAACTCGCTCTTCATCCTCGCTCTTTCGCAACCCTTTGGTTTGTCGTCTTATATGAAGAAAAGTGGGGGAAGCCCACTTTTCCGCAGACACGCACCTCGGACAAGCACCCGGGATTCTAGCACAGCCCCGATGCTGGTGCAAGGGGCTTGTATGGCTCCTGCACATTTGAGACGGCCCTCCCTCCCCGTCCGGGATACGCCGTGGGACTGGACGGATATCGGCTGTCCGCGAGCCTCGTGCCTCACCCCCTTCCCCTCGCGTCACCCTGAGCGGAGCGAAGGGCTCTCCGCCGTGAGACGACATCTTACAGAGCCGTGACGTGCGGAGAGGAGGATGAGGTCTTAGAGGGGCTGGGCGCCAAAGGCCCCCAGCCCCTCTAGAAAACTCCCCCTCTCCCCTGCAGGTCGACTCCCTGGCGATCAGGTGCGCCCAAGCAGGGGGAGGGGAAAGGGGAGGGGGTCCGAGATCGGAACGATGTGCCGACGGAGGACAGAGTTCCAGAGGCAAATGTCGTCTCGGATGTGTCTGAACTTGATCAGGGCTCTCGAGGAGGGAACCTAAGCCAAGGCACGGTTCGGCCCGGCGGGCCCCCAGACGGCATGGGCCGGGTCGGCCCTACGGTATCGCCGAATTCCGGTGGACATTCTCGCGATCTTCGTTGTTTTACTCATGGAACAACACCGCGTGACGCGTTCCGGTCGCCGTCGGCGGCCGGCGACCTCATCCCATCGAATTGACGCACTTCGACTGACCCCGTATCATTCGCCTGGCGAAATTCAAACGTAGAGGGAAGCCGATGGAAGTCGGACTTGTGCGGCGCATCGACATCGATACCGAGATGCAGCAGTCGTATCTCGACTATGCCATGAGCGTGATTGTGGCGCGGGCGCTGCCGGACGCCCGAGACGGGTTGAAACCTGTCCATCGGCGCATCCTGCACGCCATGTCCACGATGGGCGTGCGTCCCGAGGCGGAGTTCAGGAAGTCGGCCCGGATCGTCGGCGAGGTGCTGGGCAAATACCATCCCCATGGCGATATGGCCGTCTATGAAGCTATGGCTCGCCTGGCTCAGGACTTTTCGATGCGCTACCCCCTGATCGAGGGTCAGGGGAACTTCGGCTCCATCGATGGCGACTCGCCGGCGGCGATGCGCTACACCGAGGCCCGCCTGGCGCCCCTGGCAATGTTGGCGCTGGCGGACATCGACCGGGACACGGTGGACTTCGTCCCGAATTTCGATGGGTCGCTTCCCGAACCGACGGTGTTGCCGGCCGGGTTCCCCAACCTGCTGGTCAACGGCGCCACGGGCATCGCCGTCGGCATGGCGACCAACATTCCGCCCCACAATCTGACCGAGGTCTGCGACGCCCTGATCTACCTGCTCGAGAACTGGTCGCGCCTGGAAAAGATCAGCGTCGACGATCTGATGCAGTTCATCCAGGGTCCCGATTTCCCCACGGGGGGCCTGTTGCTGCGTTCGCATGACAAGACCGAGGGCCTTTCGGCGGCCTACGGCACGGGCCGCGGCCGGGTGATTGTGCAGGCCCGCGCCCACATCGAAGACATGGGGCGCGGACGGTCGCGCCTGATCGTCACCGAACTTCCTTACCAAATCAACAAGTCGGCCCTGATCGAACGCATCGCCGAACTCTCCCGCGGCGGTGAGCTGGAAGGGCTGTCGGACCTGCGCGACGAATCGGATCGCCAGGGCATGCGCATCGTCATCGAATTGGCGCGAACGGCGGAGCCGGAGCAGGTGTTGGCCGCCCTTTATCAGCGAACGCCGATGCAATCCACCTTCGGCATCAGCTTGCTGGCCCTGGTCGAGGACGAGCCGCGCCTGCTGAGCCTCAAACAGGCCCTGCGGGTCTACCTCGAGCATCGGCTGGAAGTCACCCGAAGGCGCAGCCAATACGATCTGGCGCGCGCCCAGGAGCGGGCCCACATCCTGGCCGGGCTGCGCCTCGCGCTGCAGCACCTGGACGAGGTGATCCAGCTGATTCGGTCTTCGCCCGACGCCGATCAAGCGCGCCAACGCCTGATGAAACGCTACAAGCTCAGCGACCTGCAAGCGCGCGCCATCTTGGATATGCAGCTGCGCCGGCTGGCCTCGCTCGAACGAAAGAAGATCGACCAGGAACACAAGGAGACGCTGGCGCAGATCGACGAGCTCGTGAGTTTGCTCGCCTCGGACAGGAAGATACGAGCGCACGTCGGCGGGGAATTACGGCAGTTGAAGGATCGCTTTGGCGACCGACGCCGCACGCAGATCGTCGACGCCGGCAAGGGCCGACGGGCAAAGACGGGCCTCACGGCTGGCGCGGTGCTGGAGAACAAAGACACCTGGGTGGTCGTGACCGACTCCGGTCTGATCTCGCGCACGCCCACCGCGCGCCTGCCGAGGCTGAGTGGGAAGGATTCGCCGGTCCTTCTGGCCGGGGCGCGCACGCGGGACGTGCTCTACCTTTTCGCTGCCGACGGCCGCTGCGCGGCCATCGAGGTCCACCGCTTGCCGGAGACCGAGGATCCCGCTCACGGCAGCGCCGCCGGGGGCGCGACACCTCTCCCACCGGGAGTCCGGCCCGTGGCGGCGGCCGTGTTGCCCGCCGAGCGCGGCGAGGCCGCGGCCGGCTTCCTCGTCTTCGGCACTCTCCAAGGTGTGGTCAAGAAGACCCCCGAGAGCGCGTTCCCGGGTCCATCAGCGCGGCCGTTTAGCGCTATCAAGCTGGGGAGTGGGGACTCCTTGGGCTGGGTCCGCAGGAGCACGGGTTCGGATGAAATCGTCCTGGCGAGCTCGGCCTCGATGGTCATCCGGTTCTCCGAGGACGAAGTCCGGCCGGTGGGCCTTTCCGCGGCGGGCGTCCTGGGTATTCGACTCGAACGGAAGGAGCGCTTGGTCGGCCTGGAGATCGCCCGCCCCGGGCAGGAGCTCCTGGTCCTATCGGTCAATGGGATGGCGAAGCGTGTGCCGTTGGGGCAGTTCCCGCTTCAAGGGCGCGCCGGAAAGGGCGTACGAGCTTACAGGCCTGGCGTTGGCCTGATCGGCGCCATCCTGGGCTCGGGGGAGGAACACGCGATCGCGCATCTTGCCCGCGCCGGCGCTCGGTCGCTGCGCTTCTCCGCCGCGCCGCGCCGCTCGCGCGCTGCCACGGGCGCGCGCCTGGTCGAGGTCAAGGCGAAGGATCACCTCGTGACGCTCAGCGGGGCGGTTGCGCGACCCGACTTCGCAGCCCGGGTCGAGGAGAAGCCGCCGAAAAGGCCGACGAGAGCCAAAGCGCCGACGAAGGCCAGGAAACCGAAGGCTGCCCGCGCGCGGAAGGCCCCCGCGAAGAAAACGCCGGCAAAGAAGGCGCCAGTCGCTAAGCGCCCGGGACGGAAGCGACCGGCGGGGAAGCGTCCCGTGAGGAAGCAGTCACGATAGTGCGCGTCGTCTAGGGGCACAGCGCTCCCTCGCTCCGCTCGGTCTCTACACCCCTTCGGGTGTCCCCAGGGGACAGACCGCCAAGGGCGGGACAGGAGCGCTGCGCCCCTACAAAACCACGACGTCGCATCTTCCTCACGGCAGCGTGTATTCGATCCGGTTCTCGGCTGTCGAGCAGACGCAAGCCTCGACGACCCTCGAGCCTTTGGTGAGCGTGCCCTGATAGGGGGCGGCCCCGTAGGCCGCGGTCCATCCTCCCATCTCGAAAGGAATCGGGCCGCCGGCCGGCATCCACTCGCCGTTGAACCTGCGCGCCAGGTGGACGTGCGTTCCGGTCGACAGCCCTCCTTCACAGGACGGGTATCCCAACGGATCCCCTTGCTTCACGACGAGGGCCGCCGGCGCGCGGCCTTCGGTCGCGACGTGGTAAAAGAACAGAACCCAGCCGGTTCGTTCATCGCCGTCGCCATCCAGGTCGAGGGTGACCATCGCGTGGTCGCTGGTTGTCACGATCCCTGAGGCCGGAGCTGTGAACGCCTCTCCCGACGGAGCGCATCCCACGATCGCCGCCGGCGGGGCGAAGTCGAGCGCGCCGAAGGGAAGGCTGTCACCCCAGGAGGGATGCGGCCCACCGGTGAAATCCCACACCCGGTTCGGCGGAAACGGCAGACCGAGCTGCGGCTGTTGCAGGCTAGGCGGTATGACCACCTGTTCCGCGGCGAACGGGTCTCCCCAGAGCTCCTCCCAGGTCCGCGCAAAGCCTTCCGGACGGATGGCCTCCTCGAAGGACTGCTGACCTTCCAGCGCCGCGAAAACGCCTTGCACTCCCACGGTGCCCGCGTTCTGCCAGGGATCGGGCTTGGAGAGCCGCCCATCGGAGAGCTCGAGCTCCACGGGGCCGGTGCGCCAGCCGTAATGGGCGTTGTTGAAACGTTCGGCGGCCCAGATCAATTGGCGATACAGCCCGCGGCGGCGGATGTTCTCATAGCCGAGAGGGTAGGTCGCCTGATTTCCCTGCGGCTCGGGCTGAGTCAAAGCATGCGTTTGGTGCTCGAGGAGAGTTAGCAGGAGCTTCGGGTGAATCGAGTAGTTGCGGGCGACGACGTCCACCACTTCCCACGCCGGACGTTGGCGACGCTGCGCGAAATCGGTGAGCCCCTTGAGGAACCCGGGCCGGGACTCGACTTCGGCCTGCAGGTCAAATCCGATCGCGCCCGGGCCGTTCACGGCTTCGCTGTCGGGAAGAATATGGAAAGGAGTCGAGGTCAGCGGAACGTGGTAGGCGGGCACCTGCATGGGGTATCCGGCGGGCAACGTCGTGACGACCTGCGGGAGGTCGGGATTCGCCTTTCGGATCGCATCTTCGGTGGTGTTGAAATGCGCGGCCACGGCCGGGAGCGTATCGCCTTGTTGCGCCATGTATTCGAATAGCGTGCCGGGAGGGAATGTGTTCCGAACCGGCACAGGCGTCGGCGACGATTTGGCCGCAGGCGCTTCGGGTGTCGGTGGAAGGGCACCCGCCTCGGGCGCGGCGACGCATGCCGTGGCAAGGCCGGCCCAGAGCAGGATCAAGAGGATCCGCGACGCGTTGGCGAATGATCCCGTCGCAACCCCACGCTCCCACCTGCAGCGGCTCGCCGACGACGCGATTCCCGAAGACCTAGATGGAACGCGGGGAGCGAATGAGGCCTTCGCCAAGCCGTCGCTGGAAGAAGATGGGCACCTTTCGATACGGTGCGCAGGGGCAAAGAAAGAGGGTTGAAAACGGGCTGCCATCGCTGGAATGCCGGTTAGCGGGAAATGAGTGTTTCTCTTGTTGCACACGGGCACGCCAGGACGACCTCGTCCCCGCGGACCAACTCGCCTTGATAGGGTCGGGTTCCCGCGCGGGCGCGCCATCCGCTCAAGTCGAAGGGCAAGGGCCCGTCGGCAAGGATCCACTCTCCGTTGTACTTCCGAGCGATATGGACGTGGGTCCCGGTGGCAATGCCGCCTTCGCACGACGGATGGCCGATACGTGCGCCGCGTTCCACCAGGGTGCCGGCGGGCATGCGGCCTTCCTCGGCCAGGTGCAGGTAGATCATCACCCACCCGGTCTCCTCGCGCCCGTCCCCGTCGAGGTCGAGCACAATCAGGCCGTTTTCGCTGCGGGTGATGAGCCCGTCCGCCGAGGCGACCGCCCAATCGGTGGAAATCACGCACCCGGCCACGGTCGTCGAGGGAGCAAAGTCAAGCGCCGCCCAGGCCGCCTCGCGTTCCCACGCACCGTGCGGACCTCCAGTGAACGCCCAGACCTTCCCCGGAGTGAACGGCAGGATCATCTCCGGCTGCTCGATGCCCGGCTCGTAGAGTGGATGGTAGTAGGACCAGGGGTCGCCAAACAATTCGGTGTAGGTCTTCAGGAATCCGTCCGGGCCGACCGCTTCCTCCCAGTCCGGCGCCACTCGCCGGGGGGCGAAGTAAGCCTGAAGCGCGATGGTCCCCGCATTCAGCTCAGGCGACAGCCGCACGTGGGATCCGTCGGCCAACCGCACGTCGGTCATCGAGCCGGACCTCCAACCGTAGTAGCCCAGGCCCATCTCATTGGCGAGCCAAGCCAGCTGTCGGTACAGGCCAGGCACGCCCGGGTCCTTGTGGCCGAGCGGATAGGTAAACGCATCTCCTTCCGGGCGGTTCGGATTGGTCACCCAGCCTGAGGTGTATTCGAGCATCGCCATCAGCAAGCGCGGGTTCACCGAGTTGTCGCGGGCGGCGAGAGCGAGGACCTCCGGGCCTGAGCGCCATTCGCCATAGACGTCCTCGGTGTAGCGGGAGAGGAACCCGCCTTGGCGCAGCGCGGCTTCCTCCGGATCGAAATCGGCGGCATGTGGAGAAAAGACGAACTCACTGTCGGGGATAAGCTCGAGTGACGGCCCCGTGTCCTCCAGCCGACTGGGGATCCACAGATTCGTGCCGACGTCGATCAGGGTGTTCTCGCTCTCGATGAGCGCGCCGGGAGAAGCAATCTCTGAAGGCAGAACCCCGAATCGAATGGCGAGCGACCGCAGGGTTTCCCCCGTCTGGACCTGGTAACGGATGGGCTCCGAGAGATCGGACTGCACCGTCGGAGTCGACGGGAAGGTCGGTGAGACGACCGGCTCCGGAGCGGAGGGCGTATCGGTGACCGTGAGGGCAGGGCTCGCTTCGGCCGTCGGCTCCTCCGTCGGCGGCCGTTCCGTCGGGACGTCGGTAGGCGCATCACTCGGTGACGGCGAGACTTCCGGTGAGGGCGCCGGAAGATCCGCTCGCGCGCATGCCAGGATCGGGGCGAAGAGCACCGAACCGGCCAGCAACAGCCTCACCGTCGCCCGACCCATCCGCCGGTCGACCTTCTCGCAGGGGACCCTTCGCCCGAAGCCGGACACGTCAGCGCGCAATCTGGTTCTCCTCATTACGGCACGCGCACGCCTCCAGTCGCTCATCGCCGCGCGTCATCGTTCCGTCGTATTCCTGGCCGAGTCCACCCGAGACCCATCCGTCCAGGACGAAAGGCAGCCAACCGTCGGCCGGGATCCATTCCCCGTTGTAGCGGCGCGCCAGATGCAGGTGCGTCCCGTTCGAAACTCCGCCTTCGCAGGATGGATGACCGATCGGATCGCCGGCGCGCAGATGGCGGCCGGCCGCCACTCGGCCACGCGAGTCGATGTGCATATACATCACGACCCAGCCCGTCTGCTCGAATCCATCGCCATCAAGGTCCTGCAGGACTTCGCCGTTTTCGGAGCGGAGGATCGGACCGTCGGCAACGGCCGTCACCCACTCATCCGACCAGACGCAGCCGAGGGCATAGCCCGGAGGGGCAAAGTCCAGCGCGGCCCAGGCCGCTCCCACCCCCCACGCGGAATGGGGGCCGCCGGTGAAGGACCAGTTCTCGCCGGCTTCGAAAGGAAGGCGAAGGCTGAGAGGGTCGGGGGACTCCGGCACGACAGGCTCGATGGCCGTCAGGAAGGGATCGCCGAACAGGTCGCGATAGGCGGCGGCGAACCCGTCCGCCGACACGACCTGCCTCCAGGCCTCGATACTGTTGAGCTGGCTGAACAGGTACTGGACTCCGGCGGTCCCGGCGTTGATCCCGGATCCCGCGGGGACGACGCGGCCGTCGCTGAAGACGAAAGGGCCGGCCCAGCCTGCCCGCCATCGGTAGTAGCCGGTGTTCAACTGGTCGGCCGCCCAGGAGAGTTGCGAGAACAGGCCCTCGGATCCGGGGGCTACATGTCCGACAGGATAGGTGCTCGCGGTGGCGGATACCCTCGAGGAACGAACCCAGCCTCCTTGCGCCTCGAGGACCGCCAGAAGAAGTCGGGGATCCACCGAGTACCTCTGCGCCACAAGCTGCACGATCCCGGGCCCGGTGAGGTTTACCCCGTCGATCGTCTCGGTGTAGGCATCCAGGTGGCTTGCCCATCCCGCGGTGAACATATTCAGATCGAAAAGAAGCGACGCCGGACCGTAGATCAACGCCGAATCGGGGATGATCTTCGAGGAAGGACCTCCGGCTTCGACGATCGGAGGCGGGACTTCGAGAACTTGACCGATGGATAACACGTTCGGATTGATGATGCCATTGGCGCTGATCAATCGCTGCGGACCCACGCCATATCGGCCGGCGATCGCGCCGAGGGATTCACCGGGCTGCACCACGTGCCACTCGGTGTTGGCGCGAACCGTCGGCTGCGGGCGAGGCGGGTCGGGTGTCGGTGTGACGGGCGGAGATCCGGGCAATGGAGTCGGCGGAAGAAGCCGGGTCAGCAGGTCGGGAGTCGAGAGCGGCGAAGTGGCGACCGTCGGGCCGGGTGCCCAACCAACCCACGGTTCGATCATCTTCCACGCCGGTTGCGCTGGCTCAATGGATGTGCAACCTGACGCGAGAGCCGCTACCGCGATCGCAGCACCGGCAAGCCGGAGGATGAACCGACTCTCCCCGCGACCCTCGGTGAGCGCCGAATCGTCGGTTGCCGGGTAAACACCCAACTCTCTTTGCACACGCGACGGCAGGTCGCGGGTCATGCCCGCGGAGCCTTGCCGCCCACAAGCGGTTTCGACAGGTTCGAAGGGAAATCCCACCCGCGCACCACGAATCGTTGCGCCTCCATCCAAGGCCCAAGCCCACAATCTTACCGCGCAGGCCGAAACGGCCGTCCGCGGGATGGAAGAGTGACAAGATTCGTGCCAGCGGGGGCCCTCACCCCCGGCCCTTCTCCCGGGCCCCTGGCCCGGGAGAAGGGTATGGGGTGAGGGTCTTCACCAAGAGGTACGCCGCCTCGTGGACGTGCCTTGTTGCTCCGTGTGCATCCATGTACGTCCAGTGGCCAGGGTCATCGGCGAGCCACGAATACCCTCTTCGCTCATACAACCGGCGCGCCTCCAGGTTATCGCGCGCGACGGCAATGACGGCATGGGCGGCGCCGGCGGCCTCCAGGAGATTCTCCGCCTCCTGGAGCAGGGCCTGCCCGATTCCCCGGCCGCGGTACTCGGGCCGGACACGAAAGGCGTAGAGGTAGCCTGTCGGCGCGATGCTTCCGGGGATCGGCCACGGGCTGACGAAATGGATAAAGATCTGGCCGACGACCTGGCCGTCGACTTCGGCAACGAGAAGGGCTCGCTCCCCACGCTCGGCTGCTTCGAGCGCCGCTCGATAGACGGCCCGGTACCGAAAGTATTCGCCCTCCCATTCCAGGGCCGGCAGATCCGCCATGCCCCCCGTCCGTATGACGAACCCGACCGCCTCAACCATCCCCGTCCTTCCCGGCCAACATCGCCTCCAGCAACCGCGCTTCTTCGGCCTCGGTCGTCACCCGTCCGTCGAGCCATCCGTCCCGCAGGGTTCGGAGGATCCTCGCATACTTCGGGCCCGGAGGAAGGCCGCGCTGGCGGAGCGAGTGTCCGTCGAGGCGCGATTCGATAAAACGCAGGCGGGACAGGTAATCCTCGATTGCGGCGCCTCCGACGGGATCATCCGACAAGGCGAGCCACATTCCCACCAATGCCAACTCGGAGTGCGTTTCCAGGATTCGCACGCGCCGACTGAGCGCCGGCGTTTCCGCCCACGCCGCCCGGTCCCGGCGTAACTCGGCGGCCGAGTGCATCGACGTGATCCACGCTTGAGGCAACCGGAGCCGACGGCCGATCTCCGCTGCCTGCGCAGGATCGAGCCGAACAACCCACATGAGATAAAGCAGGGCTTCCGTGGACGGCTCGGAGGCCAATTGCCAGGCTGGGGGAGGCATAAAAGCGCGTGCCGCTTCGAAACGCGCTTGCAGCCAAGGATCCCAAGTGAGTGCCGGATGGATGGCGTCCAGGAGGCCCAACTCTGACAGGCGGGTCATCATTTCGGAAATCTGGGGTTTGCCGAGGATCAGATCCAGCTCGCTGCGCAATCGTTCGCCGCTCACACGGTGCAGCAGCGGCAGAGCCTCCCCGAGCAGCTCCAGCGTCCGCGGTTCGATGTCGAAGCCGAGCCGATGCTCGAGGCGCACCGCGCGCAGCATCCGTGTGGGATCATCGATGAAGCTGATGGAATGCAGCACGCGAATCCGGCGCAGGCGGAGATCCCGCCCACCGCCCCAAGGGTCCAGCAGCTGGCCGTAGTGGGCCCCGTCGAGGCGGATCGCCAGGGTGTTGATGCTGAAATCTCGTCGGTGCAAATCGAGCTTGATCGAGCCGGGCTGCACCGCGGGCAGCGCCGTCGGATGGGAATAGAACTCCGCCCGGGCCGAGACGAAGTCGAGCGTCGGCGGGAGCGGCCCGACTTCTCGCGCGCCTTCCTCGGTCAGCGCCGAAGCGAGGCGATCGGCGGTGGGATCGATGCGCCACTTGGCCGTGCCGAACCGGCGGTGGCTGTTCACCCGGCCGCCATATGCGTCGGCCAAGCCCCGCGCCAGCGCGATGGCGTCGCCCTCGACGACCAGATCGAAATCCGCGCTCGGCAGGTGGAGCAGCAGGTCGCGCACGAAGCCTCCCACCACGTAGATGGCGACCCGCTGCGCCTCGGCCGAGCGGACGACAAGGTGAAGCAAGGCCCGCCGTCCGGCCGGGAGCGCCTGGGCGAGTTGTTCGGCCAATTCCGGCACCGGGCGGGCCTCGGTGGCGACGGCCAGGCTGCGAAGCAGGTCCGTGCGGGTGACAATCCCGATCACGTTGCCGCTCGGCCGATCGACGACCGCCACCTGGCCCCAATCCCGCTCGATCATTTCCCGCTGCAGTCGCTCGACCGAGTCGTCCGGGTAGGCCACCAGGTCGCCCGGATCCATCACCGATCGAACGGGCTTGTCGGCCAGACCGTGGGTCATCGCCCGATCGACGGCCCGGCGGGTCAGCAAGCCCACCACCCGCCCCTGCTCCACCACCGGATAACCCTCGTGGCCAAACCGCTGCATGCGCTCGGCGGCCTGGCGGATGCGAACGGTCGGTTCGAGGAGCTGCGGCGCCGCCGACATGATGTCGCCCACCGTACGTGCGGGCCGGACGATCTCCGGCAGCACGTTGAGCAGCGCGGCGCGGACCTCTTCCAGAGTCATCCCGCGGATCAGCGCCGCCGCCGCCCGGCTGTGCCCGCCTCCGCCAAAACGCTCACTGACGCGCGCCACGTCGACCGAGTCCGAAGAAGAGCGAGCGACGAGCTGCACGTGGCCGTCGAGGCCGACCAGCACGAAGAGGCCGGCCGGGTCGAAGAGGTCGCGAAGTTTGTGGGCCAGGGTCGAGATCTCGTCGGCCAGGCCTTCCGCCGGAGCGCAAGCGATGACGATCGACACTCCGTGGACCGAAATCGACTCGGCCGCTCCGACCAGGCGGTCGTAGACCGACTGTTGCCCGGGCGTCAGTGGATGGTTGAGAAAATCCCCCGCCAGGCTGAGCGAAGCATTCTGATCGAGCAGCCAGGCCGCAGCGCGGACGTCGCGCGCGGTCGTCCCGGCGTAGGAAAGCGAGCCCGTGTCTTCATAGATCCCGGTCAGCAAGAGCGTCGCCTCGACCGGATCGAGCTGGGCGTCCGCTTCCTCCAACGCCTCGACCATCAGCGTGGTCGTCGCACCGACGGCGTCGATGTGCGACGACCACGCCGGATCGACCTCGCTCGACGGTGGGTGGTGGTCGACGACGTGGACGCGAGTCTCGGAGCTGATGCCCCTCACGGAGGGCATGGCCTGGGTGTCCACCAGCGTGACGCGCCCAACCGGCTCGCGCGGCAGCTCATCGAAAGTCGTCAGGGGGAGGCGGTCTCCGTAGAGAGTAAGGAAGGCGCGCAGATTGCGGTTGAGGCGGCGCGGCAGGACGGCCCGCACCTGCCTGTCGAGCAATCGGGCGCCCAGGAGGGCGCCGACGGCGTCAAAATCCGCCTGTTCGTGCGTAAGGACGAGATCCATCGCCCGCGGGATTGTACTCTTACCGCGTTCTTCCGAATTGTGGTCAGTGGTCAGTGGTCGGTGGTCGGTCGTCGGTGGCCGCCGGAGTTAGCAGCCGATAGTGGTGGGACCGAACGGAAGAACGAGCACGTAGCCGCAGGCTTTAGCCTGCGGTTGGGCGCAGCCTAAAAGCTGCGACTACGGTGGATGGAGCGCGTTGGCGCAGGCATGGCCCTGCGGCTCGACGCAGCCTAAAGGCTGCGGATACGCAGGATGGAGCATGTGGGCGCAGGCCCTAGCCTGCTGAAGAGCGCCCCCCAATGGCTGCGGTTACGGAGGAGGGACCGAACGGAAGAACGGGCCCGTAGCCGCAGGCTTTAGCCTTCGGTTTGGCGCAGCCTAAGGTTGCGGCTACGGTGGATGGAGCGCGTTGGCGCAGGCATGGCCCTGCGGCTCGACGCAGCCTAAAGGCTGCGGATACGCAGGATGGAGCATGTGGGCGCAG
>Ga0184639_10000035_pt1 | contig 44815 bp, 64 predicted proteins | sample PLM31_170_b2_FD_133155 | JGI IMG/M metagenome (GOLD analysis project Ga0184639, IMG submission 133155) | Groundwater sediment microbial communities from an aquifer in East River, Colorado, USA - PLM3-1_170_b2 | ecosystem: Environmental > Terrestrial > Soil > Riparian zone | place: USA: East...
AGCCGGCTGTGGGAAGATTGCTGACGGTGGGTTCACTTCCAACACTGAGTGTATATGGGTCCCTCAAGCCTTCCCGCCTCTAGTAGGGTCAACCCGCATCAATGTCTTTGCTATCAATGTTGGACTGCATGATGCCGAAGTGGTCACAGTCCTAGCACACGGAGACTAGCTATGAGAACGCCTTTAGTCCGTTTCTACGAGATGCCAGCTGAGTGGACACTGCCGAAGTACGATATTGGGCATGTGCGCTATCTGGTTCCCAATGAGCGAATCAGGCGTGTCGTGGACTTCGATGATGGACACCGAGTAGCGATATCAGAGACTTCAGAGCAGTTCGTCAGGCGTCTCGCAAAGAGCCGTCGGCATTACTTCCCTGACACACGACATAAGGAGACAGAGGGGCAAACGCTGAAGCGTATCTACCTTTCTTTGCGACATGACGGTGAATCGCCTGGGACGTTCTTTGAACGCATCTACCTCTCTGGTGGTGCTATTGACGATGCTAACGATAACTACTTCCTCTCGCGCGTCGCATGGATGGCCGAGACCTTCCAAGACTCATCTCTTAGCTTGAACACTGCCAAGCTCAATGTGAGCACCGAGATATGTGATGCGCTGGAATCTCCTAGCCAACGCCACATGTCCCACTACAGGGCGTTGCGAAATTCTTTGCGCTTCAACTACACCAAGAACGCCATCGTCGTTGATACTGAGGCGCTGGCCTACAAGATTCGCAAGGAGGACGGCTGGAAGTTCTGGCGCGTCATCCCTCGCATGTTCTTTGGCGAGGATCAGCGGATCATTGACCTGCTTGACGCAACTGGTAACAAGACGGAGTTGTAACTGGAGGCGTTTCGTGAATGACCAGCTCCGTACTGCCATCATCGCTCTAGCCCAGAGCACCTTTCCTGTACTAGTCCTACTTGGTGTAGTCGATCTCAGCGAGGTACAGATAGGCGGTATTATGCTTGTAATTACGAATGCTATCACGGTGTTGGCATTGATATTCAAGCAGGGCCAGGAGCCAGGGAGTTAGCTATGCCAGTGAACAGGAAAATGATGAACTCAATGCGTGAACAGTATGGTAAAGAGCGGGGTGAGCGGGTCTACTACGCTACAGAGAACTCCCAAAAACACTCCAAGCGTCACAAGCTAGCCGAGTCACTTGCTAAGAGGAGACGCATATGATACCACAGCGACCTCAATACCCACAGTGGTATAACCCAATACCAGCACCAGGTGTACCGGGCCCAGGCCAAGGAATCTATACTGGTGGATCACTACCTATGGAGAGGCCCTCTACTCTCCAGTATTATGGTCAGGTATCTCCTATGCAGCTACCGCAGCCCCTACCACAACCAGTTCAACCAGTTCGTGCTACTGGTCTAGCTCGTGCTCGTCAGGTAGCATCACCACGCGCGAACATTCCTAATAGGACTACTAATGCCAATCGACCAAAAAGTGCACTAGCTGTTAGCCTGAGTAAGCCACGCAGCAGACCAGCCGCTCAACCTACTAGTAGGAGTACCTACTAGTGCCATCCACTACTGTACTCGCTATCATCGAGGAATGCGCCAGAAGAATCCAGGCACTACGTCAGGGTACACTTACTGCTGCCAGTGCAACCGCACTGACTGCCAACAACAGCCCCGCGTTCCGTACCAACCGTACCAACGCTGACCAGGCTGGAGGCTATGCCGGAGCGGAGTTTATGTCCACTAGCGGCACTGCGCCAGCCCCAAACCCTAATGGTGTTAGCGCGCATGTATGGTCCACTGGTGTTCTCACTCCAGCTATTGACTTCACCATTACTCCTGGCAGTACCAGTACCTTCGACCTCTTCCTGCGTGGCGTAACTAGGACTATGCTCTTGGATGCGCTCAACAAAGCCTTCCGTGATATGCGCTATACAGACCGCATACCATTATCCTATGTGGATGATGCTGATATGGAAGCGAGTGGTGTGACAGCCTGGACTGACTCAGGCGCAACCTCTACCAAAGTAGCTGGCCGCAATGGTCGCCAGGCCCTTCGTGTTACCAATGTTGGGGCTGGTGACTTTACCCGTACCGCTAGCCTGGATGTAGACCCAACCTATGCTAATCAGTGGCTCATAGCCTGCTATGTACGCGCAGCCACTGGGACAGCCCGCCTCATCGCTTATGACGCCACAAACAGTGCTAACATTGACACCGAGGACTGGACCATGCGTGGCTGGGGCTTCATATGGATGGTCATATCACTTCCCACTACATGTGAGCTACTCCAAGTACGGCTATCAGGAGTAGCCGCACCAGATATTACAGATTGGGATGATCTAACAGTCCTCCCTATTGGTGCTACTGACATATTCCTCCCCGCCTTTGTGGAGGACCGTCAGCAACTACGGCGTGTTTGGCGTAGACAGCTCAACAACCAGGCCGAAACTCCAGGTTTTCGCCCCTACTACTGGTATGACATACTCCCTAACCAGTCCAGCCAGGGTGTATCACCTGACTTCGCGCCTTCACCGTACCGTCTAGAGATCAAACCAGGTGTCAATGCGCCTATCTATATAGACGTAGATCGGCCATACCCCAGCGTCAGTGCTAATACCGACACTACCTTTGGATCGCGCAACTGGATAGAACAGGTAACCCTGGTAAATCTACTCACTGACCTAAGTTCGCGCCCAGGACAGGAAGTAACCACTTGGAAGGCACGCCTAGCTGAGGAACAGAAGCGTCTATATCGCATGAATGTCAGGCGCAGTGAGCCAATCGGTATCAGGTATGGGTTCTCATCGCCTCCTAACACTCCCATATATTCTGGCGATAGATACTAGTTAGATGGCTGGTAACGATCCAGTCCTGCATCGCACTACCATATCTCTCAATGGTATAGAGTACGCTCTAGCCAGGAGAGAAGTCCTGGAGCGTGTAGGCCGAGCTCGTTCCTGGCAGGTAGAACGTCTACCTACCTCCACCAAGATGGAGCCACGCCCAGATGTGCGCCAGGGGAGCCTTCCTGACGAGTACATTATTACCCTGGACGACTTTACTCGTGGTGTAGCGGGGGATCATGATAATATTCCTGGCACATACTTCGCATCCAACCGCCTAATAGGATACGATGGTATCCTTACCTCTATAGGCTCCTCCAACAGCTTCCAGGACACTAATGCCTGGGGTGCTGACCCAGCCATATTCCTGTGGTTCAACTATGAACTATTCCTACTCGCTGGTCGTTACGCATTTAGGTTTACCTCTATTGGTGTACCTATCACTGATAAGGACTTCGGGTCAGGCAATTCAGTTACCGACGCAATAGTCCATAATAACGAGATCGTGGCAGGCTTTGGTGGCAGCACCAAGAAGATTGAGACTCGCAACACAGCTGGAACCTGGACCGAAGCCACTGACGCTGTTTTTGTTGACTACTTTGCCCGTGTAGAAGCTCGGCTATGGCGTGCTACTGCCACCAATGAGGTCAGTAACATAGGCCCTACTGACAACCCACTCACATTGGCTAACTGGTCCTCGGGTATCACAGTCGGCGACGATGACACTCCTATCACTGACCTGAACTCCATCAATGAGCGTCTAGCTGTATCCAAGGAAACCGGCTTCCATCTTGGTGATGCTGCTGCTATATTCCCTAATATCTTCCCTCAGATCGAGTCCATACGCGACCAGAACAATGGTAAGAACACCCTAATCACTGGTGATGTAGTCTACTATCCTCACCGTGACGGACTACTAAGATGGACTCTGGGCGAATCGGCTGAGGAGATTGGTCTCCAGGAACTCTACAAATCAGCCGATGTACGTGATACCTTCACTCCAGGACTACGTATCTCTGCTCTTGCTCCACAGGGCCGCTATCTTTGGGCAGCTAGTGAGCCAGGACTATACCCTCGTGCTGACCCAACAGGCGTAAAACGAACCATAGACAATGAGGTTAGCTTCACCAGTGACTTAGCAGATGCTATCGACAACGACCTATCCACCCATGTCCAACTAGACTCCCAGGATACAGCTGCTAATGGTGACTACTTCTATGTGGGGCACTCTGCTGCCTTCCACAGCGTATTGTTCCAGGTATCTACCCCCAACTACATCGCGTCTGTTCTGACTGTCCAGTATTGGAGCGGTGCTGCCTGGACATCTGCCCCTGGTGATCGTCCCTTTATAGATGGCACCTCCGCTAATGGCAAGACTCTCAACAAAAGTGGTGATGTAACCTGGAGGACTCCAGCCTCCGATTGGGCGGCCTCTACTATTGATGGCACTAACGCGTTCTGGCTAAGGTTCAGCGTATCAGTAGCCCTGTCTACAGTTGTTCGTATCGGCGAGATCAGGATTGCAACCTCCAGTACCTGGACATCTGCCATATTTCGAGGTCGTCCACGTACTGCTGGTGATCCACGGCCCAAGAGTGTCATCTGGGATATGGTCATGTTGGCTGTTGCACATACCAAAGTAACAGCCTTATATGTATCTAATGATGTCTACCCATTCAGACGTGGTTCAGCTGTTGTAGCAGCCTCCAGACAGCAAGTAACCCACTGGGAACTCGCGTATAACCCCATTGATAGCTCACTGATGAGTACACCCAGTGCTGACATGTGGACTACCAAGATGGATGGTGGCCTGCCCTTTGAGCAGAAGCAGTGGACTCGCATCCGCGCCAAGATGAAAACAGTCGGTACAACCCAGGAACTCCTCATAGGCTACCGTATGGACGAGGACTCAGCATTCACAGCCTTTATGGAACTAGATACGTCAGGTACGTATGTTGAGTCTGGTGAACTCAACGTAGCTGGTAGAGCCATACAGCTTCACCTAAACCTGGACTGGGCAGCACAAGACCTGCCACCAGAGGCGCTGGAGATAGAGATTATATTTCGCAGGCGTCCCTCGTACAAGAACGTCTACACCTGTGTCCTAGAGCTCTCCGACTATCAGTCAGGCTCCCAGGGTACTATGCCAGCAGCAGCAACTCAGTTGGATAATCTTGAGGACTTGACTGGAGCCGCACCATTCATTATGATAGACCCATTAGAGCGACGTGTTGGCGGCACCAGTGGGCTAGTCACTATATCACAGCTCCAACAGATCGAACGCGTACAAGAGGGGCTTGACTACCCTGTCACAGCCGTAGAAGTCGTATTAGCTGAGGTGTAACTATGAGACTATTACTGAGCCGAGAATCTGGTGGCGGTCTATTCCTACAAGCGGAATGGTCTGACGTAGCTGGGAACCATACCAAACGTCTAACTGAGGAACTACCACTGCCCATCTTCGATCATGCTACATCACTCCTGGAGTGGGCCGAACAGTACCGAGATACTGACCTCGTACCTAAAGCTGAGCAGCATGAGGAGATCATCACACTCGAACAGGAGATCGCCAAGATGTCTGCTAGGCTGCTCCAGCTCAAGGGTAGATAATGGACGATGCTCTGAGGAGGGTACGTCAGCTAGAACTAGATCTGGCCGCACTCAAGCGTCAGCATGGTCCCACACATGAAATCAGTGGTGGTGATGAGGTACGTCCTGCAGTGATGAACCAGGGCACATTACTAGCACGGCAACGTACAACTAACTTTAGCACTGGCCTCCTGGCTACACTCAACAACGCCAATAAGCGTATTGACATTACCACCAGCGGTATCCCTTTGGGTGCTGTGATCCGTAGTAGTAATGACCAGGAGGTTACTGATGCTACTCTAGTTAGCTCATCGGAACTGACTACCAGTGTAGTTGCTGCTACCGAGTATGGCTTTCGTGCTGTATTATTCATGCTCAATGATGGAGCGGCTGAGGGTATCAGGCTAGCTCTTGGTGGAACCTGTACCATCACAGCACTCAAGGCACAGATCAGCATCTATGATGATACTACCAACGCATTAGCTGCCTTTGCTAGAGTGACTGCATTGGGTAGTGCGGTAGCTGCCGGTATTAGCGCTGGTTCTAACTATTGTGTGATCGAAGGTGGTGTGCTTATCAATGCAGCAGGAACATTCTTGGTGCAGTTTGCACAGAATGTGGCCGGCATTGGAGCTGGTGTTCATCTGGAGGTTGACTCTACCTGGGAAGTATGGAAGGCTAGCTGATCTACAACCATTTTATATACTGCAAGAATCTCTCTCCTATCCACTGAGTATAAGCTGGTGGGATAGCCTGAGTAAGATCATAGCCATTCATCCAGTCAATATCCATAGCATATGCTGGGTCTGGACCAATTCTGGTTGGTTTTCTATCCCTATTACCTGCTCCCCTGCGTGGTCCTTTGCCGCCTCGTGCATACACTCCAGCGAAGTCACCTTCTGACACCGATCCCCAATGGTCACATGCTGGAGGCTTAGGTAGAGGGAACGAAGTCTCGAATAACCGGTGTCTGATAACCGACAGTTTGAATCCAGTACCACATAGTATGGTAGGTCTGATAAGTGGCGCACCTGGCACGTTCTCAATTACATATGGAGCTCCACATATCTCTAACTTCTCCCGTATTGGGTCTATCATTCTTGGATACTTAGTCAGCAAGTTCTTATTGCGCTGAATATAGGCTTGGCATGGCGGACTGGCATGTATCGCGTCGAATCCTTCCAGTGGAAACGTCATGGCGTTAGCCTGGATAAACGTGAATGGATAGTGTGGCTGCGGCTTGATGTCCACTCCTACGATTTCATCAAAGCCAGCATGATAGTAACCCATTGCTGCACCTCCAGCCCCACAAAATAGATCAAGCAACTTTAGTCTGTCGGCCACCGTGTAAACTCCTTCACACTCACAGGCGTCCTTACTGGCCCAACCCACTCCAGCATCTCCTCCAGGTCCTTACGTGGCCAGGGCATCTCACCAATGTTCCTGTCAAACATCAGCTCATCGTGTATCTGTACCACCATCGCCGGGCACCAGGCCAATAGCATCTGCTCGCGTAGTGTCTCTCCAGCACTAGTCTGTATTGGATAGTTCACTGCCCTCTTGCGGACGCCTTCCTCACCTTCCTCATCCCACATTATGAGCATCTTTCTCCCTCCCACTGTCTCTACCTTCTCTCCTCTAACGGCTGCTTGACTTGTCCGTTGGAGCCAGGCCCAGGCTTCAGGATAACCCTGCGACCACGCTCTTTGTATTCTTGCCGCCTCTGCCATAGATACACCAGCGGTATCAGCAATACGAGGTATACGACCACCGTAGATGATGCAAAAATTCGTGTTCTTACTTGATCTATACTGGATATCGCTGTAACCAGAGCCATAAAGCAGACGAGCTGTGTCACGATGAATGCTCTCATCATGGTCGAATACCTCCTTCATACGCTGGTCACCACTAAGATACTGTAGCTTGCGCAGTTCCAACTGGCTATCATCTACATCTACAAAGTCTCCTACGAACACATCTCTCAGCTCATGTGGTATGTTTGTCAGGTTGTAGTCAGCACTACTGATACGAGCAGTCCTGGCGTCCAGGTTGAACCTTGTAGTAGCACGGTCATCCCCCAGCCAAGGTCCTAGATATGTATTTAGCATCGTCTGCTCGTGTCGATAGTTCAGTATGTTCTGTATGAGTGGATCACCACCGGCAAATCTCTTTAGCGTGGCATTATCTGTAGCCAGCTGTCGCTTCTTCTTAGTCATGGGCAACCAACTACCCCTGGATGCTAGTGTGTACCCTACCTGTTGTAGACTCCCAGGATTGAAGTTCAGTCCCTCACAAATGGCCTTGTTATACTGCATTTTCCTATCGTACTCAATTACATGCTTGATTACCCTGTCGTGATCCAGCTCCAGCCCTCTACGGCCCATATCGAGGAGTAGTGGTATGATCTTCATCTCGCGCTTGTAATACTCCCATGATACATCCTGCAAACCTCTATCGAGAAACCACTCATACAAGGACAACGTTATTTGTGAGTCCAGCAGACACTTACCAGCTACTATACCATAAGGTAGCTGGTCTACTCTCTTGACCTTATGCTGTTTCATCACTTTGCCCATAGGAGTAGGAGGCTGTCTATTTACCCATATCGCCATAGCATCTAATGTGGCCGGGAAGTAGTTCTCGAACCTAGACATCACTGCAGTATCCTCAATATTCGTACCATCCACGCCGTAGTCCCATAGTACGTCCAGATCATAGGGAGCATTGTGAGCTACCTTAGTTATAGAGGGATCACATAGTATGAACAGTGGCAATAGCGGTGAGTCCCAAGGCCAGTACCAGCTCTCCCTTGGCGATGTAGCGATACTCAGCCCTACTAACCTGCGGTCTTTGATGTTGACTGTTTCTACATCAAACCCAATCACATGCGTCTTTCGAATAGTGATGAGGAATTGCTCCCAGGAGTCATCAGCTGTAGCCACTGGGTCGGGGCCAAAGTATGATATGCGTCTCCCAGTTGGGATACGATCACCTGGCTCGTTCATTTGCTGTGTCGCCTTTGCTTTCTTCTGAGCATAATGAGGTAGAATACCAGGTCCACTGCTTCTTCTAGTGCCTGCTCCAATGGATCACCCTGGAACTCGTCACCGTACTGGCTATGTCCAATGCTACCTGGACCAGTACGTTCCCTGAACATATCATATATATCAAGAAGTATCTGCTGTCTATTCTTCGCGGTTAGGGAGCGCCAGCCTACCACTATTGTGGCTTTCTCAGTATTACTATATCCTCGTCCAGAACCTGTCTAACTCCTCTGCTCAGGTTGATCTCATTCAGCCCACTACGAGACTCTCTGTGATCCCACAACTCCAGCTCAAATCCTACCTGATTACATATACGTACAGTCTCGCTGGTAAGTGGCTCGCGCTTGCCTGACTTGTACCGCTCCTTGATGACAATAGAACAGGTTCCTCCAGGACGAAGGGACTCATACAGTTTTCTGTACAACTTCATAATCTCTTGGTTGTACATAAACCTGGGCAGCCGTGATAGGTTACCTATAGTAGCCGAGAACACTGCAATCGACTCTCCCTGTCCGTCTGCGTGAGTATGGTGCTGATCCTTGAACTGGTCTCCGCCATGCCCCAATGTGTCAGCATATGGTGGACTGAATATCACATGATCTACTGGGAATGGTAGAAAGTCTAAGCAGTTACCCTTCAATAAGGTAATAGCCTGCCGCGATTCCTGTGACCAGTTAGCTATACTTGCCAGCTGTATGTTATGGAACAGCTGTTCCAGCTCTATGGCTATTACTCGCCTTCCGACCATTGCTGCTACCAATGTGGTTCCTGACCCTGCCATAGGATCGAGGATCATCTCACCAGGTTTGGACACATGCTCGATTAGATCAATAGTCAGTAGGAGGTTAGTCTTAGCTGGATGCGAAAAGGCTTCTGGTGTGAACCACTGGCGGCGTAAACTCTGCTCATCCTGACGGTTATAGACGATATGGCCTGCCTCGTTACGCTCCCTTCCCTGTCCGAACACTTGCGCTGGTAAGTCTGTTATCTGCTCCATGTACGAAATCCTCCTCGATGTAGTTAGAACTAACCTGCATCTCATGTCTCCTGATGGTATGTATATGACAGCCACGACAGATCCATGTACGAACCAGTGTCCATATACCAGTAGGGTACTCGCGAGTATACTGACCTTCATACTCCATGTTTGGATGCACGCATCTATCCATTATAATAATGACTCCTTTGCTATACGACGCATCCAATCAGATGACTCAGGTGGGTCGTCATCTGATATTAGTTGGAGTATCGTGGTCAGCCGCTTGACCTGCTCCCGCAGTTGTAGAGTTGTGTCAGTCTCCATTTCACTCATGATTTTGTTCTCTAGCTGAAGCGCTTTTGTTTCGGCAGCTCGCAGGCGATCGACGAGGGCGCTCACCTTCTCGCCATATGCCTTCGCTGCTCCACCTGGATACAGCCAACGCCAATGATTTACCCAGTCTAGGTCAATGCTGTTGTCGATCGTCGTCGGCTCAACCGCAAACGGGTCAGGATTCCACGTTCCCTTACCTACAATCCGCATACGTGGGGTCGTCTCATCCATGTATCGGTACTCCATTGCTTTACGTTCTTCAACCGTAAAGAAGTCTGTGGCCGGCTCGTCGTTGCGCTCAGTCATGCCGTTCCTCCATAGAGATGTAATCGCTGGTACTCATCGGCCCACCACATATATCGGCAAGGGGCATGGCTTACGCCAGCACTCCATACACAGCGGCCACTCGCCACAGACCTGACACCGCTGTGGAGCCATGAGACCCTGACTCTTACAACTGGTGCATCTAATCCAACCACTAGGCCAATTAGGCATCCTTTACCTCACTCAACATCGCCGCCCGTGCACTTCTCCTTGATTCGCCTCTCCTGTATGGCCTTGATAGAGCGCAAGCCATAGGACGCGAACAAAGATGAGGGTCAACTGTCTGTTGCATCTTTCACCTCCCTTGGCAGCATCGCCGCCTCTACTAACTTCACAGCGCCAAGTACTACCTTTGTAGTCTCGCCAGTTAGCAGCATCTCACCAATTAGCGTATTGCGTATCTCCTTGAGCGCGTCGTCGGCAGCGAGCAGGGCACGAGCCATCTTTGGCCAGAACCATCCGAACGGTGCGGCAGCATCATTGGCTATCTGCTCGACTTCCTCACGGCTGATGTGCTGTCCATCGCTAGTCATTGGAGTCATTGGCCCAATACCTCTACTTGACTCTCCAGTATTAGTCTCATATAACTAGCAGTTGGAGTGTCCATACCAGGCAGGCTTCCTACTTCAAACTGATTTCTTCCCAGTGCCTCAATAATACCCTTGATGGATTGATACTTCCTCAACATAACCTGCGCCCTCTGTTCTCCTACTCCACGTATACTCAGGAGTGTGCTGACCCTACGATCTGGATGCCAAGTGTTCCTCTCACGCGTATACCTTCGTAGTGTATCATGTTCTGCTTTCTGGTCAAACTTATAGGCCGCGACCAGGTATTGTGCGGTCCCTTCTAGTGAGCCGGTGAATGTATAGTCCACCCCCGCTTCACGTAAACCCAGGAGCCAGCTCCTGACCATACTATACGGTATGTGATAGTAAGATTGCTGTACCCAGGCGCCCTTAGAGGACTGTCTGGGCTTACTAGCATATGTGCCACCAGGACCAGGTAGCAGGAAGCCCTCAATGACAAGCTCTAGGATGTCAGTGTTATTCAACTGTCTCCTGAGCTGTGTCTCTACTTCATCTAGTCCTGTAGATAGTAGCTCATCAGCCTGCTTACGTTCGTGGCTCACTTTGGCGTGGTGTATATCCAGGTAGCTGTAGTCGGCTAACCCGGCGTCGTTAGCTGCCTCGATAGTTACTGGTAAGGACTGCTCTATGAGTTCTATGATTCGACTGGGTTCGTTCAGATCGACAGTAATCACTCCGCTCTCCTTACTCCCTGCAATTGATGAGACATGATACATACCTGACCATTCTGGATGTGATGAGGGAAAAACCAGTATGTATTGCCATTACTTACACGTATAACTGGTCGTACCTGATTTGCACATTCAGGGCACTTGGTTTTTCCTGGTGATCTGTCAACCATCTTAGTATTATTCCACGTGACATCACGAGATACCATTACCAGCTCCCAGGACGCAGGAACTTCAGCCTCTGCACTATAGTATCATAGTTGGGATCAAGAATACGCATCCCTAACATGTTCAGATCCAGTCCTGCTTTGGTGACTGTCCCAATTGGAGCTATACGATCACCAGTTTTCACGCCATCGTTGTTGTATATTGCTACCTGTTCCAGGCTAGTTACTAACATCATATCCACCAGCTCAGGTGTCTTGTTGAATCCCTTCATCACTCTATGACCAGTCTTTACAGATACCTTTTCCTTCTCCCCTGTACGTGGATCAAAGGTGATGTCATCCTTGTACTCATCCTCATCATAGTGTGTGACTACCAGGTTCTTCCTTGCTGACTTTACTGCCTGGTATATGGACTTGATCCTATCATTGGGAGCTGCATACTCGATCTGTTGTAGCTGTTGCCGTAGCTCGCCAGGTCTGGATGGATGTTCCTGGAGTTCTTGTAAATAACCATTATTCGCCGTCTCACGCATTTGCGTACCAGTGTCAATCACGATAGTCAGCGTGTCAGGCTTTCGTAGTTCATCCAACAGGTCCTGGACAAACTGATCATATTGTTCTCTCCATCCCTGGAGTTGCCACTTGATCTGAGTACCTCTAGTCTCACCACTCTTGGCTATGTGTACTGGAGCCTTATACTCATATGCGCCAGTCTCGCCCTCAGTACGGCGTACTATCCTGTCGAGGAGCTTCTTCTCCACACCACCTAGTCTGAGGTCGAAGTCAAATACAACGGGTCCTGGAAAACTAAGTGCAATGCTGGACTTAGCACTACCAGTTGTACCCCATATAGCCAGGCTAAATGGTTGTGTCATGGTCGCCTCTCGAATATCTCAGCCAGCGTGTCATCACTCACATCAAACTCATGTACATCTGTCCCAATCTGTATTCGATCATCATAGTATGTGTATACCCAGTCAACAGAGTTATCCGCAATGGCTCTAGCTATATATGGTGAGTCAGCTTCTACCTCCAGTTCACTGATTGATGTCTCGATTCGTCTGAGTAGGTACTTCATCCTAGCTCCTGTCCACTAATCTCGCTGCTTTCAGCAGTGGTCTGACTCTTAGGTATTCCCCTCTCCAGTATTCTACTCTATGTTCTGGACAGCAAAACACATGGTCGTCACGCTTAGGGATAAACATTATGCCGCATGTCCTTAGGCGGCAAGCCCTTTGGTAGCGTTGCTTAGGTCGTTGCATAGGTCGTTATAGGTCTTTGCATATGTCCTCCAAAACATTGGCCTTTACAAGCATTATAATGCTTGCTAGACGTATCGTCAAGCCTCCGCCTTAGTTGTCCCCCTTAGCCCCGGCCCCTAGAGGGTCTAGTTGACTAGGCCCATTCTCCGTCCACCACACAGCCGCCAGTACTCTCCTATTCGGTCCCACCCTCAGCTCCAATCTATTATAGACGCTTTGTAGGCGGCTCATAACATACGCCTTAGATATGCCCAGCTTATCGGCTATCTCCTGGTCAGTAAGACCTTGGGCCACCAGTGGCAGGATGGATCGTTGCCTAGAACCAAACATTCTGCCGCCACGTCTGCCGCCATGTACTATTACCACTGGTTAGCCTTCTTGAGACTAGCATAGAGCTGACATCCCAACAAATGCCTACACTGATTCTGACTGCCTATCCCGCACTCCCATTGTTCCATGAACATGAAGGGCTCTGGTGGCTCATCCATGTCCTGGTGCATCTCATGTACCTGCTTACGGAATAGCACATACTGCCAGTTAGCCTCTATCTCTTCCTCGGTGAACCAGTACCGCCACGCTTTTATAACTGGCTGTATTAGATGTACTGTTATTACGTCAAAGGGGTAGGGAAACTCTACCTCTTCATCCGCTGCTCGCTTTTGTTCGATCTCGGCCTTACAGTACCCTAAGAACTGTCGTATCCACATACCTCCATAGGTATCCATCCTGGGTGGGTCAGGTCTAGCCCTAGTAGACTTCAAGTCCGCTAAGACTCCACTCAGCTGTAATAAATCTGGGTGCATAGAGATACCGTCTAGTTCCCACTGCTTGTTGACCATCCGACTACGGATCAGCACTCGCTCCAACCCGAATCCAATACTGAATAGTTCTAGTTCCCTATCAGTAAGTTGTGTCGGCTCGTGTTTGTCCTTCCAGGCTTTAGTTAGACAGTATATGACAGTACTGAGGGATAGCCCTGTACGGCCATCTCCTATATACTCTTGCCTAAGTAATTCGAGAGTCTCCCTGACTGCCTCATCGTTGGCAACGATCTCCACTACTCCTCCACCCGTTCTGGCCAGTGCCAGGTACCACCAACCATCCTACCTCCCTCGTCTAGCTGCGCATGTTCATGGAAGAACAGACCTGTTGGGTTGATCACTCCAAGTCTTACCCAATGGTTGTCTATGACTGCGGTGATGATAGCTGCCCTGCACTCACTCTTGTACTCTCCACCAGGAGTACCATAGCTTACATAGTGTACTACCCTGCCCACACTCGGCTTAGGCATACTATACTCCCACCAGATGCCTGGTCTCAGTCAGCTCATCCCTCAGTGCTGCGATTTGTTTCTCCAACTGTGGTATGGTAGTCTCCAAAGCAGTCAGTCTCTGTAGTATGGTTATGGACTCAGGTACGGTCATGGACTCAGGTACACGGTCACCTCGTTCTATGGACGGTATCCAAGACCCATCCTGTAGACTATCCCTAGGTGGTGACATGATACCTAGCCTCACTATCCAGGGATACCTTCCCACTGGCCTGTTTCTCAGCCAACCAGCTTTGATCAATCAGCCTCTGCTGTAGCTGCATGTTACCCTTCACCTCATCCAGCACTAGCGCATGACTCCCGAACTCACTCAAGGTCTTACCATCCAGTAGAGTGAGCAGCTTGTCCTCGATAGATACCTGCCCGTTCGGTGATGTACCAGTACCAGTTCTCCCCTCAATGGATAGACATTCCCATGCCACTACTACTCGGTGGGGTTTCATGCCAGTCTCTGGATCGACCACTGCGTTGAAGTCCTCTCCATAGTCGTGACCAGGAGTCTTAGACCAGTGCATGACCTCTCCCAACAGTCCTACCTTGATGGACTGCATTTCCTCTTTGGTCGCACCAGCCGCAAACAGTGATTTGCCCATTGTTCCATAGGCTGAGTTCTCCATCCCTCCTGAGTGTGGTATATCCACATCCAGGATGGGAGATATCCAGGGAGTATCAGACCTGATGATCCAATTATGCACATTCGCTGGTTGTTTGAACCCGAACGTGATATAGTATGCTGTTCGTGTTGCCGCAGGATTACGCCTATCGGGGAACTCCCGTGCCCTGACATCCACCTTCACCAGCTCACCAATGAACTCCTTCACTGGGGTGTCGAAGCCTTTTCTCAGGTCGTCAGGCCACATGCTGAACTGTGGTTCTTGCTGCACTGATGCCACTTGGGATACCTCCTGGTGAAATGACTACAAACAAACTGCCCGATACGTTATGTAATGTACTACACTGTTACCCCCCGCTACTACGTTGTGTGATGGGCAGACCTCAACCTGGGTCAGCCTGGCTCTTAGGATCACGGCCCACTCTGCTATGGGCGCATAGTCTCCAGTTCCTGGAGGGCGAGCTACCTGTAACACCATACTTACACTGTCGGTCTAGTTTGGTAAGGTGCTGAGCCAGGCTGAGGTCTAAACATCACAGTTTGTTACTTCTTCCTCCACTTTACAGTCTTACCCTTACTCTCCCGGTCTACTGGTGGGTCTCGTTCAACCTTCACGCTGTATACCATCCCCAGCATTGTCTTTCTAACATGCTCGACAGATGACTTGGGTTCAGGCAACATACTGACGATCTCAGATGTTGTTTTCCATTGCCCATCTAGTACCTGCAGTATCTTAGCTTCTAGACCGCCACCAGATCCAAGCGTCACAGCTAGTTCCCCAGTAGGTAGACGTGTATACTCAATCTCTCCTACTACGTCTACTCTACCAAGTACCTCCAACTTTCTGTAGTTGGGGTCAGTCTTGACCCGAGGGTCGCGCTTCAGTTCCAGGATGGTATCGACGATACCACCGAACGCCTGGGACCCAGACAGTCCCTGTCCGAAGGTACCACCAGCCTTTCTCTCATGGTGCACGACTATCAGTGTCTTACCAGAGTCTCCACACGCCTTGACGTATGGTATCAGTGCCTGAGCCACATGGCCAGCCTCGTTCTCCTCAGCTATCCCCAACAGGCTCCTGACTGTGTCTATGATAATCACATCAGCGTCACTGCGGAGGACTGCGTTTATAATATACTGCTTCTCAGCAATATACTTTCCCATCGCATAATCCCAGGTAATATGGGGAACCTTCCCGACATGAGGACCACGTAGTCTGAGTCTCTTACGCCATACCCTTCGGTTCTCCTCGGTAAACCATAGCACCTGGTATCCCTTCCAGGAAGCTACCGACTGGAACAGTAACTCTGTCTTACCAGCTTTAGGATCAGACGCGAGGATGTGACTCTCCCCAACAGAGATAAACCCTGTCTGTCCAATTAGCGGTAAGTAGTCATCTGTTTCCATGTCGTCCTCTGCCAAACTTTCCTCGGTAAACACAGTCCTATCGAGTCGGGATACGATCTCTGAGGCGTCGTCTAGCACCATTGGTCCTCCGAACCTACAACATACAAGCATCATATCACAAGCATATATTGGTTGTCAAGGCCCGTTTTAGACCTCCAAATGCCTATACGTGTACGTTTCGTTGGACGTACCAACCTCCCACAATCCTTCCATCAAAATCCCCACGGGTGGGTAGCATGGCTACTACCCACCACCCGTGCACCTTGCTGCTTGGTTTTACTAATAAGTACCCTCCAGTTTATAGCAACTCTCCCTTTGTAAGGGGTCGATCACTGCTCTACAAGGTGGTATGTACTGGTAATCTGACTGTTTGTACTCATACTCATTCTTAGTGTTTATCATTATGGCAGCCAGTATACCCACAAACACTATCAGCGCAATCCATACTTTCATGCCGTTATCCTCGACCAGTCAAACTTCTCTCCTGGATCACTCTTCCCCACGCGTATGCCCTGTGGTGTCTGGTCATGGCCTAACACCTTATCTATGGTTGGGTACTGTCCTTTCCACCACTGTATCAGCCTGTTCAGCTCATCATATTGCCAATCACTAAACGCATGCTCACGAGTTGGTTGAACCAGCTCTACCCCTAGTGAATATTGGTTATGTTCCTCAGCATGCCACGCCGACCACTTATCCGCTACCACCCGAGCGTGCTGTCCCTCATACCAACCTATAACTGTGTGGCTACTAGCCTGACTAGATACATTGGTAAACCAGTTCAGTGTAGCTCTATACTCCAGGTTCGTCTGCTGCCCACCTCTAGTGGAATGCACTACTATCCAGGTAATGGGTCTACCACTACGGCTGGATGAGTTACCCAGGATGATCTCACTAAAGGTGGGCTCACCTAGTTTGGGAGTTTCCCTATAATTGTGTCTAGGTAGTTCACCGCCTGGCCTAACTTATCCTTAGCCCTTACTACAGCATTGGCTACCTCGTTGAGTGCGAACTGTGGATCGTTACTGATGAACTGTGCACCTAGCTCAGCCTGCACGCCTAGCAACATCGCGCGGAGATCGGCCTTCTGTTGGTCTGTCACTGGAACCTCCTGTGGTATGTGTAGCTGCTCATGTAGTGACCTATACGCACTGGCCGCACCGACTGTTAGGAACCATTTACCCCATTCCTCTTGGCCCTCCTCATAAGGTAGGATAAAGAACACCAGTGCCTCTACCCTTGGTAGTATGTTAGTCAGTACCTCTAGGTTCTTGGTAATCCCCCAGTAAGGCTGGTCGCCTGAGTAGCCGAACTCAGTTACCACCTCTCCCTCTCCAGGTAGGTACATGATTCCATCCAGGCCCTGGGTATGGTAGACATGTCCACCCTGGAAGCTACATCTCTCCCTCTCACGCATAGTCTCGCGGAGCCATAAGGCAGTATTGGAGTTGTTAGGTGCTGACTCAACCATCAGCCCTGGGCTGACCAACTTCACAGGCCACTGACCTGCTACATCTATGAGTCCTAGTAGGTTGGTCATGTACGCAGGACCTGGCCTAGTCCATCTATCTGGCCTAGTCCATCTACTCTCAGGGTGGTTAGGCTCGTTCTCCAACTCAAGCCAGTCTCCAGGTAGAACCATATGTACGCTCTGGTTGAACTCGTCCAGTAGCTGGTAAGGTGTAGGCGTCTCCCTACGAGGACGCCATAGCACTATACCACCTGTACCCATGATGTTCCTGGCTCTCTGTACATCATCAGGCCATTGCTGAGTTAGCCTGAACTTCGCTACTTTCGGGTGTAGCTCAGTGAATGCCTCCCAGCCTTCAGATGTAGTCCTGTATGGTGGCGGCGGGAACTCACAGCCCAGAAGCATTATTTATTCCCTCCCGTGCCTAAAGATATTGGAATAGACCTTACATACCAGTTGATGGCTGTCCCAACGGTACTGTGACCCTTGCTCAGTTTCTAATTCATACCATGACCAGCCACAGTGCTCACACCACCATATCATTTTCATCACCTCAACCAGGGGCCAGGCACAGCACTCACACCCAGATCCCCAGTCACTATCCACTGTACGTCACTAGAGCAAGCGTAGATAGCATGCACGTCAATATGAGCAGTAACAGTCTATCATGCTTGGTCATATATCCCCCGCCATTATCGCCTTCAGCCGCTCCGCCACATCAGCCAGCCTCACTGCCCACCCGCGCATATCCCTTCTATATTGCTGTGCCTGCTGCATTTGCTCCATAGTTACCTCATGGAGCAGCTCCAACCGCTTTTGTCGAACCTCCACTGCCTTGTAGTAGTCACCATGAAGATCGTGGTCGTACTTCTCCCACTCACCCAAATATTTAGCCTGCAAGCCAGTAGTTCGCTCTACCTCCTGCCCATTCACAGTCCTGGCTCCTGCTATACCACTCAATGGCTGTGGTGCTGGTTGATCTCCAATACTCTGGAACACCACACTACCATCCTCCAAGGAGTTGTACCATACCCAGTATGGCTCATAGCGGTTGCTGGTGATACACATCTCACATACCGCACTGAGATCAGTCCTATTGCTGTTGGGCCCTGCGACCATCCTCCCCTTGGGTATGTCCATCCTACAATGAGCGCACACTGGGTACACTGCCTTGACATCCACATACGAGGCAACCACAATAGACTGGTCAACCTGCTTATACCTACTGCCCATCTGCCGACGATATTCGGTGTCACCACTACAGTCGGGGGCGCACTCCAGATCCAGCAACCAGGTAGTCTCATACTTCAGTGACTGGCTTGTAAGCAGGTCTCTCTTACTGCTACTCACATCCACATACGGCCGTTGGTCAAACAAATCAAAGTGGTATATTCCTCCACGGTTATGATGGAAGTGGTGTGCCTGTACTCTCCCCACCTGGTAAGCAATAGGCAGGTACTCCTGCTGACAATCACCACATATATTGGCTTGACTTTGAATGGGGCTCGCAAACATCAGTCCCTCAGCCTGCCCATTAGACACCGCCCATTCAGCTGTGGTCAACCTGGCAAACTTATAACCACGAGCCATTACTGCTTCCCTGCCATGATAGCCAGTGCCTCAGCTATCTTGTTCAGACTGTTTGCTACATGTCCCAGTACATGGACCTGCATCAAGCTGCTTATTGCAGCCAAATCGTTAGATGGTACATCACTGAGCTGCTTTGGAACTGTATATGCGAACCCACAGTCTCCGCACTCAATCTTTGTCTCACTCATGGCAACCCCCTGTGATCGCCTAGCTAGTAACCGCTTCACTACGTCCAACCACGTTGATTCGTCATCCGATCAACTGCGTAAACTCACTGTGCCACCTCCAGGTTAGCTAGGTACTCCAACTCCTCATTCAGTTGCTCATCATTCAGCCAGCCCTTAGGCCACTCATACACACTCCCTAGGTAGTCCAGCTCAAAGTCAGTGATCTCTTCACTGTGGAACCTCACCGGCATGATCTCCCACAGCCCCTGCTCACCACCATAGCTGTACTGTCCCCTAATCACACTGGCTCCACGTAGGTTATGGAACCTGTATAGCTTCTGTACTCCATCTGGATCGTACCGATGAGTCTTGACCACTACTGGTTCTATAGCCACTGCGTACCTCCTGTCCTGATATACACTGCTAGCATAACCTGTATCACACCATTTACACCCCCAACGGTGAATGTACTGGGAACTTACTCACTTGCCAGTCATTGGACTAAGTGAGCACTGCCAATTCATACAGTGCCACCAACTTCTCCATACCGCTGTAATTATAACACAAAGAACCAGCCAGTGCAAGCTGATCCCTTTGTGGTTATAGATGGGTTAGTCGTTGACGAACACCACCGTATGACCTTCAGCCTCCAGTCTCTTGATGATCCGTGTCGCCTCACCACTCCAATAGCTCTTGGGTAGTGCCTTCTGTCGCTCGTCTCCATATGCCTCAACCAGAGCTGCCCTACTATCATACCGCTGCCCATCCACCAGTACTGCTACTGCCCTGCCCCCACCCTGTGCGCCTTTGGCTCCATCAGCACTCGCCCTGGGAGCGCGTACAACTGCTCCACCAGTCCACATTTGGCGTCCGATACTCGCCTGAGCCTCCTTATCCTCTACCAGCCTCTCCTTAGTAGGCACCGTAAGGACAATGTTGTAGGAGGTGAACCCAGCATTGACGGCTTGCTCCATCACACTTCGGAACTCAGGTCCACTGATTACCTGTCTCAGTGCTTGTTCGATCAGCGGCTGCGTAGACTGTGTGATCTCATGGATAACCCTACCCTGTGCGGCCTTGGTCTGCATACCAGCCAGCTCCTTGTGGAGCTTTTGCGCCTGTATTTGCAGTGGTGTGGCCTCAGCGATGTTTCCACTGGCGTAGGCTGTTCCCATACGCGTACCAACATCAGTCAGCTCGGCTAGCACCAGCTCCTCAGTTCGTGGGGCCGCCACTTGACCAGCTACCACTTGCTCGGCCTCTTCTACCGCCATAGGATCGCCTCCAATTATGATTATGCTTATGCCACGATTGCGCGTGGTCGCCTACCCGCTCTAGGTTGTGTGTTCACCCATAGTGTGTTGTCCCGTGATTTTATCACCTCCCTTACGATCTACTACCACTGTACCAGCATGCTCGGTGGGTGTCAAGCGAATACCACGCAAATACCACGTGAATACCACGCAAATACCACACAAAAAGCCCCCAATATAATTGGAGGTCAATTTGCTACCCTGTTACACTAGCACAAAGATTCTTACAACTACCTTACAACTACGATTTTATACCCTCCTGTTGTATAACCGTAAACTAATGTTGAACCAGAGCCAATCCAACTCAACACACCACTGGACTCTGTGCCCACGCCAGAATCTCAAGTGTGGTTTCTTTATTAGTGGATGGCTAACGACAATTCTTATCATGCCTGCCTCCCACTCGAACACCGTGAACTTGGGTAGCTTTGACATTATCACACTTGCCTCCCACACAAAATGTTCTAGTACTTCCGTTCTTGCTCCTGGTAATATTCCTGTAGGCACAGTGGACACAGCCACACTGCCTTACCATAGCGCCTGTCGAATCCCACGAATACCAGGTGAACTAGCTGTCGTAGTTTGGCTGGTACTGTATACCCACACTGCGAGCACATCACGGCAGGTTCTCTAGGCTCAGTGTATCACCCACCGCATGCCTCCACCCAAGCCTGCCTGTTGAACCTATGACACTGACATACCTTGTCTCTAAAGCAGTCATTACCTGACGTGTCGCTATGCGTATAGCAATCGTAGCACATCTCCAGGAGCTGGAACACATCAGCCAGGCTCTCTATCACATCATGGGTCATCATGTATGGAGGGCTAGAAGCACGTCCCCAGTCTGTCTCGCTGGCAATCACCTTGGCAATCGCCTCATAGTGTTGCTTGGTCATTCCCATCAGCATGCTCTCCTACAACAGCAGCACTTACACCCCATAGTGTAGTACCACCTGGATAGTATCCTGTGCGCTCGCTTGTAGTGTCGCTTGGTTACTCTACTCACTTCACGTACTCCTCGTAGGCCTGGACATGTTCAGGGAATACCTGTTTGAGCTTTGCGCGATTCTTACGATCTGCCTTTGCTATGAGCCTAAGCAGGTAAGCACCAAACCAGTTGCCCTGTCCTTTTAGTATGTGCTGGATGTTCTCCTTGTCGAACTCGCTCATGCCTTCCATTATATCTGTCGCCTCCTCGCACATCTATTACAGTACGCACTGCGATTCGCAACCAGAATAGCCTGTGATGTTGCGTTCCCACAGTTGACGCAGTGATTGGCGGGTTTCCGTCTAACTCTACTCACTGTACACCTCCTATTCGTATATACACTGCCAGCATAACCGGCAACGCTAGGTAGATCAATATGTAGATGAGCCGCAGCAGTGTATTCATATCAAACCCCACCAAGCATCGCAGAGATGGAACAGCCGCTCAACCTGCCAGCTTCCCCAACCCATGAATGGCTTACCATGCTGGCATATCTCATATGTTCGATGCGGCCAACCTGGTCGATGTTGGCGTATCATGATATCCTCCCTGGTGCCGTTTTGGACCAATACCCCCCTCGTAACGTGGAACCGCAGGTGGGAGAAGCTTCACTGATCCTTATCACCTTACTCATATCATCCCCAGCACTATCATCCAGCTGCTATGCCCATGTGGGCACTGGCCATCCGGTTCCACCTTGCACCCATCCGTTGCCTCCGCCACTGAGTCATACGCCCAGTGCTCCATCTTCCTCATGCTTGGCTGCTTGGTGGTAACCAAGTGCTTACTGCCCTTTGGTCTACCACACTTGACGCACACCGTATCAGCTACCAGTGGCATATGCCACCTCCCTAATCAATATACTCACATCATACCACACTTACCGCAGCTACGCAAGCTGGTCTATACAGCTGTATAGTGACCCATAGCTGTATGGCCGCTGACATGGTACTAGACCTGGCTAATGGTCAGTAGCCCATATGTGCTAGTATTCTACCTGTTGGTAGACACAAACTTTTACCAGTCTTTTACCTTTTACCACTTGACCAGGACCAAACGGTATGATATGCTTACAGCGTGGTAAATGAGGCATACCACAAACACATATGGTCGGGAACCAAACTAGCAATGTACCCTGGAGGGTATAATGACAATTGAAGTACCAGCCCCTATACTCGTAACCGCTATCGACTCAATCAAAGCCAAAGGCCTCCAAATAGCAGCGCTCTACGCGGATTTTGATCCCGCTAACACCTTACAGAGTGAGCAAATCGCGCTGCTACAACGGGAACTAGCCACTTTGAGAGAAAGCGAAGTTGCTAAGGCGCAACTGTCGGCTATCACTTCCGCACTTTCATTTGTTATTCCTCGTGGTGATATGCGCCAGAAGGTCAAAGAACAAATGCTTGCCAACAAGGTAAGCGCCTTTACCATCCACATTAGCCTTGCGGACAACGCAGAGGCTATGCCCGATGTTTCGTTGACGCTCGGGAAGGCGTCTAAAGCCTCAACGAATGGTACTGGCGGAACTAAAGTAAATGCCCGCCAAGTGACCATCAAAGACCGTGCTACAGAGGATGTAGTATGGGTAGGTGTAGCCAAACAAGGCATGATTGAACGCGGACAAGGCGGAGTAGTCACTGCCGCCAAGAATGGACTTGCGAATAGGCAGACTCATGCTCAATTCACACGCCAACAAGAGGCGCTAGGCTATATCGTGGTCTATGAGCCGGATTTTGATGACCCAGCTGGCAGCGCCTAATGATAGGCGCACATTGCGGCAAACTAACCGTGCCGATAAGTAACAATCCCGTGTACTTTAGGCGTGGATGCCAGGTATGCGGTCAAGTTTGGAAGCAACGGAAGCGACGAAAGCGCATAACCTCGAGCGCATAGAGCGTACAGAGCGGTTGACACCATCCTAACGAATATGCTAGGATGGTGTCACCTTGGAAGGTACAACACAAAGGAGGTCCGACATGCGTGTTAGTGATATGATTGCATGGCTAGAAGCCATGATAACGCAAGCAGATGAGTGTTATTCACCATCCGAGCTCACAAACGGAGTAGTGGATGGCACCGGAGAAGCTATTGCGCCTAGGCAAGTCACCATTGCCCATCTTGTGGACCACTTGAGGGAAGACTATAAAGGTCAAGACGTGATCGTAGTCGTAGGGAGTACAGCGCAAGTTGTCTACTACGATGTAGAAGGGCCGCCAACTTTTGACGCTAAGGTGGTAAGGCTCACTATCTAACCGTTTCCCTTCCAAGGGCGGGTAATACCCTCTGGCTACATAGTCGGGGGGTATTATTATGCCCATATATAGTCTGTCTCATGTACACGGGAAATACACATACCATGCCGACGCCCACATACCTACCCATACCCCCAGGGGGGTACCATCGCAGCATGGAACACCAAATGGGGATGGTTCACCCAACCAGCAAATATCAAAACAGCCAGTTAGTACTGTGGACTACTGTGGAGTACTGTGGAGGGCTTGCAAGGTACCACTGGTAGGTCACGCTCAGTCTTTGCTCTGTCTTTGTCACTACCTGGTGCTGATAACCACACCAGCGGGCTGCTTGACAATAACCACGTACAATAGCCGCTATATAGTCAACTACCCCCACATACTTGACAACCAGCCTCTATGGTGGTACTGTTATAGTAGGCGGGTCGCCCGATCAGCGCATAATGCGTACCCACGATCTGTGGGACCAAAAAACGAGGGCAGCCTGACCCAACTTGAACAGCCAGAAGGGCTCACAAGTAGGGCGTAGCTAGGTAGTAGTCGCTGGAGAACACTGAAAATGACTGGAAATGGCTGATGGCTGGCGGTAAACGCACAGGCTCAGGCCGTCCATCCGGCTCCACCATGACCAACCGATATGGTAATGAGCAGGTCATAAACCTGATTCCTCCTGACCAGCGTCGTCCTACAATAGCTACCCCAGTTGTACTGGATAAAAACATCCCCGACACCCAGCAACACCTGATCGGTCTGCAGGCTGGAGTAGCTACAGCACTGAGGATGATGGCTAGAGCTAAGAATATTACCGAGATCACAGAGGCTCTGGGCCTGAGTAAGACCACCCTCCTAGCGTACAAAGATAGGTTCCCTCTCGCACTGCAAGAGGCCAGCATAGAAGCTGCGAGTGGCCCAGACGAGCTGCTCAGGCCACTACTACCAAAGGTTATGTTCGTGTACGATGACCTGTTAGACCGTACAGATAGGCCAGACGTCCAAAGCGGTATTGCTAGGGATGTGATGGACAGGCTATTTGGTAAACCGGTCGTCCGCACACAGGTAGAGTCAGTCCAACCAGTCAGTGTAGAGTTCATAGACATACCAGCCACTATACTCAACGACCAGGAGGAGGTAAGGTAACTAATGCCCAATGACCAGGATTACACCGAAGCCATACTCAACCTGGTGAGGGACATGCCAGGTGAACTCAGGGTAGACCAGATATTCCAACTTACTGTCACACAGGGACTCAAACAGTACACTAGACAGTTTAGTGTGACTGATTATCCATTTGAACAGTATAAAGAGGAAGTACGCCTGGCCATAGTTTCATGACTGCCCATATGACTGCCCGTATTCTCCTATCTATAGAGTTTATTAGGACTGTCTTAGACACAGCCAGACTTACAGACGCAAATAGAGGTCATCTGACTGACGCTATTCACGAACTCCAGTTATCACTCAAACTGGTTGAGTTGGAGCCACTCCATGACTATCTGGTATGATCCGGATACTGGCGAGCAGCTACATCTGTTCCCTAACTTCATAAAGGACATTCGAGTATTCGGCTGGCGCGCAGCCATTTATAACTTCTGGTGGCTACTAGTTCATCGAGGAGGTTCCCAATCGCAATAGCGGCAGTCGCCTCTAAACAGCAAATACGCCTGTTCGGCTTCCAGGCAGGCAAAGAGGGCTTTGTGCGTTTAGGGACCGGCCCAGTCAGTTCACCGCCCGGTACAGGCTTCCAGCTAGAAGCCTGGACCAACAGGCTATTCATGTATGCTCATGGCGGTAGGCGCGCAGGCAAGTCCAAAGCTGGCGCCTACCGAACGCTCACCTATATACAGGCCTGGCCAGGCGCGGTAGGCGTAGTTACGGCACCAACTTTTCCCATGCTCCATGACGCCACCTTAGTCAGTATACGGGAGGCTCTCGATGAGTTCGGTCTCCGTCGCGGCCACCACTGGGAATACATCCAAAACAGGGAGGAAATCCAGTTTTGGAATGGAGCACTGGTACTTTTGCGTACCACTGAACATCCAGATCGTCTTAGAGGCACCACGACAGCTTTCTTTTGGATGGACGAACCTAGAGACTCCCCCTATGAGGCCTACAGAAACCTCAAAGCAGGTCTTTCCCAAGTAGACTATCCCCACCAGGCCTGGTTCACCAGCACTCCCAAGGGTCGCAAGCATTGGCTCTATAGAGTATGGTACGCTAGACATCTATTAGAGCAACCAGACCAAACATTGGCCGGCGACCAGTATGTGGCATTCCCAGCCAAAACAATAGATAATCCGTTTGTTGGACGCGAAGTAGCAGACAGTCTGATTGCTGATTATGGTCCAGACACTCCGCTATATAGACAGGAACTCCTTGGTGAGCATGTTATTGCTGAGGGTCTAGTATACCCTACCTGGAATAGACAACTATACATGCGTCCAGTCAGTGAATGGCCTGTCAAACCCCGTGACCTCATCCAGTCAGGTCGAGTGTACGGCGGTATTGACTTCGGCTTCCGCAATCCTAGCTGTATTGGTATCTATGCACTGGACAAGCTCAATAGACGCTACCTTATTGATGGCATATATAAGGCGCGGCTTACTGAGCCAGAACTCATCCAGGCAGCTCTCAAGCTACAGAAGCTCTATGACGTGCGTTCTTTTGCCTGTGATCCTGCCGACCCAGGGTGGCGCATCTCCGCGCGTAGGGCGGGAGTCAAGGTAGTAAAGGCAGTCAACCGCAAAGGCAGCGGTCGAGACACTAGCTTTGGGATAGGTGCCTGTACTGCTGTACTCCAGCCAGGCCGCTTTTATGTGAATCCCGCATTAGAATGGTTTGCAGACGAGATCGAGGAGTACACTGAGGAGGACCCACTGAGAGAAGATATGAACCTCAGAGAACGACCAAAACAGTCTGCCGACCACGCAATGGATGTCTGGCGGTACGTGGAATCCTTGGTGAGTTTGAATAGTAGGCGTTCTCCTGGTAGGATGATAAAGACCACTATCAGCGCCAATTCCTCTAGCCCCTACGCGGGCTACGCGGGCTACGCGGGCTACGCGGGCTACGCGGGCGCGCACACGCGATAATATAATAATGAAGGTGACACTCATTGGCAAACTGTTTCAGTTTCTCAACTTCCCAGGTATGGTTCGTCCAGTTAGATATCGTACTCGTACTGGGCTGGAGGTATGGATAGACATGAGTGAGCGATATACGATGATACATCTTGGAAACGAGGTATTGTACTTCTGGCGAGAGTCTGGTTATTATGATGGTTGGTCTGCAGATGTATCTATATCAGATGGTGCTGAACTCAATGGAGGCGTCAGATGACTAGACAGCTATTCGATCCCGACCACAATCGTCTCGCTATGGCTACTGAACTCAGCGCTGACCCACCCGAATACTGTCCCAGCTGTAGTGCTGAAGTGAAGTACATCGCCACCCAGGGAGGCACTCTCAGGCGCCTTAGATGCACCTGTAAGAACCTAGAGGATATGGCGAAGCATTCCCCTAACTCTAATGTACGCAGGTTATTTAGCTAATGATACCTAATGCTCGACTACTCAATGCTCGACTGCTAGAAATCTGGGCGCAACCTATTTATGACTATCTTGTTATTGATACTCAGTTAGATATTCTACACCACTGGGGACCATACTGGATGATTGGCTCTCCTGAGGAAGTCTAATCGCTGATGGCCTATAAACACCAAATCAAGGTCAGCTCCAAGAAGGGTCGTACTGTAGCTGGCCGTAAGTGGCGGCGACAGGCCAAACTCCGTATGTTCAAAGAACTGGCTGAGAACAAGCATATTACTCCTAGGGGTCGGTGATGGCGATGCAGGTAGCTGCTGGTTACATCATGCCCGAAGGGACAGTCACTGATATAGACATAGATGATCCCGAATATTATCTCAACTACGTCAAGAGCCTGACCAGCTACCAGAAGATCAAGATGCAGTCCAGGAATAACAAAATCCAGGACATGTATGACCATCGCTACGGTAGGCACTCAGTAGCTATTCCAGACGCCTTCAGGGCCACTGCCAGTGAGTACAAGTCCCCACTGATACGGGACATTATACGCCGCGCAGTAGCTATTACCAACGACTTCCCTGAGCCGAGAGTACATCCCAGGAAGAAGTTGGGACCAAAGAGTCAGGAGAATAGCTCCCTGCGTGAACGGTTCGCTGCTGGTTGGCTCCGTTGCGCTAATCGGAGCAAAGATGTCTGGGGCATGATTCGTGACGACGCGGCGACAGCAGGCTGCGCAGTCTGGAAGGTCATATTCCGCGAGCACTACTGGACCTCATACGGCCTTCGCAGGGATGGTGAGACAGCCCAGTTATACAACAAACGAGTGCAGGAGCATCGCCAGGAGCACTTTCCCTTCATCTGGGAACATGTGGAGACTAGTACCTGGTATCCTGTCGCCGAGGATGAGGACGGCCTATGTGAGACCTTGGAGATTACCCGCAGGGAAACACTTCCTATGATGAACAAGTATGGCCTCCAGTTCACCCAGGGCCGCTTTAGTAAGGGTGTAGGACAGGTCCTCAAAGAGCCAGGTGACTGGTCCACCATGCCAGATACTGTGGAGTTTATAGAATACTGGAATCGTAACATCTTTTGCTACATCGTCGCAGGAGTGATGGTCAAAGCTGGCTATCACGACTACGGCAGACCTCCATACTTCTACGCGATGGCCTCTACAACTGGCTCGAAGAACCCCGTAGATCAGTATGAGTCTATTGCTACCCCACTGGTAGCCATCCAGGACTTGCAGGATAGCTTCACCACAATTAGAATGAACTGGGCCTATATCAATGGCTTTCCAGCGGCCAGGCTAGTACCAATCTCAGACGAGGTTGTCGAAGTGCCTGATATCAGTACCATCAAGTACGTTCCTGGAGAGACCATCCAGGCTCCAGCAGGCTACAAGTGGGAGTGGGTTCCAGCACCTCCAGTAGGCGATGACCTCCGCTTCCTCAGTGAGTGGCTCGAAAAACAGGCAGACACCTTCAGCCTAGCCCCTATACTCTATGGCCTCCCCGCTGGGGCAAATGTATCTGGTGTAGCCACTCTCCAATTGATCGCCATCGCAAAGAGCCTGTTTGCGCCAGCCCTAGAGAACCTCGCCAGAGCTATGAACGACACCATGTCCTTTGTTCTTTATCTCATTGAGCATGTGATTCAGGCTCCTGTGCCAGTCTACTACCAGGGCGATGAGGAGTGGGTAGAATTAGGGCCATCTGATATTGATGGTTATTACGAGTTCGACTTTAGGATAGAGCCAGTCATCCAGGCAGAGCGCATAGCCAGATCACAGTGGCTCAGCGATCTCGAAGCTAGAGGGATGGTCACTAAGGAACATGTCCTAGAAGAGGGGGCAGGGATACACGATCCTGAAGTCATGTTAGATAAGGTCAGAATACAAAAGTTTAGAGAGCGAGCTGACTATGAGGGTGGTGTATTCCAGGAAGCAATGCGCCAGCTCGAACTGGAGGATTACTTTACCCCTCCACAGCCACAGCCTACACCAGGCATGCCAGTAGGACCAGGCGGTATTGGTATACCAATGCAGCAGGGTATTCAATTACCACTACCTGGTATGATGCCAGGCGTTCCTGGCCAGATGGCTATGCCGAATGCTGAGCAGGCAGCTGGTCGTCAAGGTGGCACACCACCAGCACAAATGCAGCAGCTATTCTAATGATAATAGTCAAGTTAGAGTATTTTACTGGTAAATACAGCAACTGGCTGTGGGGTTTCTGGAATAGTGGCAGGCGAACTCGGCCGTATGTCTGGTTTGGGTGCAACGTTGGCCCTCTACTTGTTAGAGTCTGGCGTTACTAATGCTCCCCGCTAGACCTGGACCGAAGCCACGACAGCACCCAGACGAAGTGCTCATTGAGGCACTCAAGGAGCAGTTCAAGCACGACGTCTCCATGATGGTAGACTATCTCACAGTGAATGGCCGGCCCCTGTTCCATGTTCGTCTCACCAGGGACGAGGAACTTACCAGGTTCCGTGACCCACAGACACGTGAGGAACAGCTCAAACAGATAGAAGCTCGTGAAGGCCCTGAAGCAGTGGGTAGGTACGTGAGCCGTATGTACCGACTCATGGAACAGCAGGAACAGCACGATATAGAGCTATGGAAGTCGCAACAGCAGTCCTCCTCGCAGGAGCCGTAGCTGTGGGCCTGGGCGATACCTATACCCCTAGCCAGCTAGCTGCTGCCATGCGTAAGGCAGGCTTTCCTGAATCAGTCATTTCTACTGGGGTTGCCATCTCATTTGCGGAAAGTGGTATCAGGGGCGTAAAGAGCCGTACGGACCCAAATAGCTGGGGACCTTGGCAGATCAACCGCGATGTTCACAACATCTCCATAGAAGCTGCTAATGACCTCCAACAGTCTACCAATTATGCGTATAAGCTGTGGAAAGCCAGTGGCTGGGATCCCTGGTCGGCGTATACTGCTGGTTCCTATCAGCCCTACCTGAACTTACCTATCGAGGGCGATACCCTTGTCCGTACTGAGGGTCGTCCAGTCCGATTCACATACTCACCACGCCAGGTTATTAGAACCGGCCAGACTGCACAGCAATTAGGACTAGCACCAGGAGTACCTGCTATGCCAAATCCTCCAGAACCATTCTCCGCGCCATTCAACCTCGACCAGGCTAAGGAGATCATCCGCAGGGCCTATATGCTCTACCCAGAGCTGATGGGCATGACAGTCCAGCCCCGCTCAACTGGTATGGAGGCAGTTGAGGCTGGTCGTACTGGCGGCCAGTTGAATCTTGGCTTTGGGATAAGTAGTGAAGCTAGGCGTGCTCAGGCAGAACTTTTCATAAATTCTTCCTCTGATGAAGCCATACTAAGAATGGCTAATCATGCTATGGTCAATGTAGCTCCCAGGGAGCGACTAACGCTCAGCGCTGACATTACACCATTCTATAACCAGCAGGAACAGCAGCAGAAACAGCAAGCTGAGGCCGAACAGGCTAGACAGTCAACGGCTGGGATTACCGGCTACATACCGCAGCCGATAGAGCCTGATCCCCTTGAGGGTATTGATCCCGTTACTGCTACTGGTCTGTATGATATTATGAGTGAGGTGGTTTGGGATGATCCAGATGATATTTTCCTAACAATGGGTGAAATTGCTCAGTGGTGGCGGGATAACCCTGATGCTGACCCTATAGCAGTATCTTCTGTACTGGACGCCCTTGGTAAAGCTCATGCTGAATCTATCAAGATGCAGATTGGCACTACTAGCCAGTATACATCCAGTAAGGACGCATTTGACCGTACTATGGCAGAGAACAGGCGTCAGTTTGATATTACCAGTGGTATTTCACAGGGTCAGCTAGACGTATCTCGTGGCGGTTTGGATGAGCAGAAGAGGGCTAATGTAGAGCAGGAAAAGCAGTCCATTCGCGCTGAGTTAGCCCGACTCCAGGCAGGCCGTGCTTCCCAGGAACTAGGCGCCAGGACAGCACTAGCTGGTAGCACTCTCCCTCCAGGCACTCCATACGTGCCAGGCTACGAACCAGGCGGTGCAGCCTCCAAGCTATTTGGAGGGTATGGCGCACCCTTCACGCCAGTTGTTCCAGGTCAGGTTGACGTCTCCCTCCAGCCTACTGAGGGCGAAAATGTACTAGCTAGGGCACTAGCAGCCATGTCCAGTGGCGGTGGTGCTGGTTTGCCAGGCGCTCCTACAGTAGGTCAGGCACAACCATATTCCACACAGATCGCCCAGGAACTAGCCACACAGGCTATGAGAGGACCGAGGTACTAACATGCCATACAGTGAGTTGCAGCCAGACGGATCAGTAGCAGTATTTACTGATGATGGTGCATATATTGGCACTGAGTCCTTCGAGCAGAATCAGGGCCTAGCTCCAGGCGGTCTAGCAGAGAGGACTAACAACTATTCCCAGCCCGACCCGCAGCAGGCAGGTGGCGATGGTGGTGCATCTCCTGTTGGGACACCACCACTGTCGGCAAGCATGCAAACCAACGGTGGTGGTATGGTCTATGCAGACTCTACTGGCTGGTGGGGTCTCAACGCCGCAGGCCAGACCCAACACTTTACTGAACTGTGGGAGGCTCGTAACTTCGCTGAAGGCTCCCAAACATATGGCCCGGGTTCCCAGGCATATGGCTCTCCTCCAGGTACTCCTATAGGTACTAACCCTCCTGGCCCTGTAGCGACAGGCGGTGCAGGCACTTATCAGACCATCAACGGCCCCAAGACTCTCCAGCAAATGGAATCAGAACTACGCGCAGCTGGCTGGCCTGGTGGAGAGGACGTAGCCACTGCCTATGCACGTACTACTGGAGGAGCTGTTACTCCACCGGCTGGCGGTACTCTCCCAGGCACTCCCAGTGGCTCTGTTACTACCGCTCCTATCGACTTACTACGTGTCCAGAACGAGTTAGCCTACCAGCTCTACCTCCAGGATAAGCTCAACCGCCTGGAGATACCTGAGTTCCAGGCAATGGACGAACGCTCCAGGGCTGAAATCAGCTTCAATGCAGCCATTCAACAAATGAACTCCCTTGGCTACTATGTTGATCCTCAGCAGGTACGCAGCTACCTATTTGGCGGTGGCGGGCAGCCAGGAGTAGATACTACTCGTCCAACACTCCAACGTCAGCAGCTCGAACTCCAACAGCTCGCTGAACAGCACGACTACGCCATTCGCTCAGGCCAGCTCGACCTAGCACGAGAAATCGAACGTCGTCAGGTCGCTCTTCAGGAGGAAATCCAGCGTGGTCAGTTAGCCATATCAGAAGGTGAGCTGACTGGCTACTACCAGGGAGCCGCCACCTTCCCACGTGAACAGTACACCTCCAACCTCCTGGCGAACCCTCGCACTCTAGTAGAAGGTCTCCTAGCGATGGGCCAGAATCCCCAACAGGCAGCAGGAACACTTCAGCAAACACCACTATACCGAAGCCTTACTCAGCCTTGGTTCCCACAGCAGGGCCAGCAACCACAGCAGGCGCAGATTCCCTTCACTGGTGTGGAGCGCCAGGGCGACATCATGAATCCAGCTACTGGTTGGCCTACTGGTCCAAGCGGTTTCTCCTTTATCCAGGGTAGACAGCTACCAGTCCGACAAACGTTATCTGATATTCGTACTAACAACCCACGCATTCCACTGTATGAATCACTAGCATCCTTTAGTGGTCAGAATCCCAACATGTTTTTTGGGGACTTTACTGAGGCCCTTCCCCAGGGTAGACTTACCCAGCAGGCGGTAGGTATAACGTAGGAGTCTGAATGGCTGGATTTGAGAATACACGGCGCTATCAGTCCCGCCAGCAGCAGATCAGTGTCCAGCGTATGCGAGAGGACACAGCAAGGCAGGCACAGGAGGCGCAGCAGGCTGAACAGCAGCGTCTCCTAGAGGAACGTCAACGCCAAGCTCAACAGCTGAACTGGTTCCAAAGAGCACTCGAAGTACCAGCTCTACCAGGAGCCATAGTGCAGACAGCATTAGGTATCCGCTCCAACGAGGGAGTCACACCATTAGCGGCATCACTGGCACGGTTAGGTGGACGTAATGTTCAGAGACCCAATGTGGAAACCTTCCTCCAGCAAAGAGGAATGGGCGAGGGACCTGCTATCCAGACTCCTCTGGGGCACCTTACTGGTCGTGGCATCCTGGGGTTTGCTGGTGATATTGCTACTGATCCTATAACCTGGTTGTTCCCAGGCAGTCAAGTAAATAAGGCAGCACAGGCAGTTGAAAAGGTCAAACTAGCTAGTAGTCTAGCAGGCGACGTACTCCCCAGGATGCTCACTATCCAGGACGCACTCCAGGCATCCCAGCCAACCAGCACAGTGGAGAAGCTAGGTGCTCGCTTGGGGCAGGTCAAACAGCCACAAGCTGAACGAGCACTGTCTACACTCAACCTCATTAGTCCAGGTATACTGCAGAAATCTCCTATCGCTCAGGTAGTAGGTCGGGCATATGAGTCAGTCCTGGATGCTCGCCAGTCGTTCAAGATACCCAGACTAGCCAGGTTCCAGCAACTGCTACCCGAGAATGTAATCCAGGGAGTAGCTCCTAATCAGCCTAACGTACTAACTACGGGGGGTAGACTACCAGGCCAGGCTACTACTGGTGGACTCACAGCCATTCCGTTTGGTACAGTGGCCGAATCACGTTTCCCTGAACGCCTGGCTGGTACTGAGATACGCCCAGCTCTTGACTACGCCAACAGAGTACTCGACGATGAGATGGGCCGCTACCAGCCACTACTAAGATCGCTGCCTAAGTTAGTACAGAAGCAGTTCGAGCTTGCAGGTGGTCCACTAGAAAGATACTTCCCCAGGGTTGCGCGTCACATAGCTACTGGTGACATTATTGCTATGAACCAGTTTGGCAAACCGGTCGGCGGTCAAAGAGCGTTCCAGAAACTTCGCCAGTTCGACACTATCGAGCAGGGGATCGCCAGTGGAGAATGGGAGTACATTACCGATCCAGTCAAGGCTCTTGGCGCTCACATAGACGACGTGGAAGAGAAGATCGCACAGATGCAACTCATCAAAGAACTTCTCCCTCTGGCTAAGGTGTTTGATCCAGTCAGACAGCTTGCTCTTCGTGGACAGCGTATAGAGACACGAGCAGGTCTAAAATCTCTCAGTCAGGCCATGCGGGATATTCGTGCTGGTACAGCTACTGCTGATACCGCACAGTTCCTTGAACAAAACTACCCTGACATATACCAGGAGCTGGTCAATCGAGGCGGGGTCACGAAGATACCTGGACAGGCAGCCATACCAACACAAGCAGCCATACCAGCTACTACGCTGGCTTTTACTACCCAACGACTGACTCGACAGCAGGCTATTGACTTGATAGGTGAGATCACCCGTGCGCCACCGGCAGGACTTTCCAGTCCATTTGGCAGTGCTGGCAGCAGGTTCCCCAATATGCTACACAGGAATCCAGATGGTTCCTATGTTGTTCGGGTACGGGATTATGTGAAAAATACTAGTGAGCAGGTAACCAGCTTGGATGAATGGAAAGCTAGGTTTGGTGACCAGTTTGGACTTACTCCATCACCTACAGTCCCAACAGTCCCAGTTTCGCCTCCAGTAGCCCCAGTAGTTGGTGCATCCTATGCGTTTGCTCCACTCAACCGTCAGGGCAGGCAGGCAGTAGGCAAGTTACAGGTCAGCGCTCGTACAGCAGGTAGAGCAAATATAGCTCGCCTTGGCGGCGAGATTAGTGCCGGCACTGAGCAGGCTATCCGCGCAGGTCGTGTGGAGCTATCCAAGGCAGGTCATCAGGGAGTCAGCTTCCTCAAGGACCTATGGTTCACCCCCACTGAAGGTAAGGAGATAGCCGACATTCTTACCGCTCAGGCTCCTGCCGCTCTCACAGCCCTACGTACTCCTACCGCAGCGCTTCGCACTATTATGACTGTAGTAGACTTCTCTGGTGCCATGATCCAGGGTCTACCAGGCCTGATGCGTGATCCCCGAGCGTTCCTTACCGCATTAGGCAAGAGCTTTGAAGCGTGGGCCAACCCAGAGTCGTTCTCTAAATATGCTGCCGAACAGGTCAACCAGTATACCTGGTCCAAAATCCCTGTTACTCTAGTCACTGGCGGTGAGAGTGAGTTTGGCCTTATTCAGCGTAGTCTGTTCGACCAGCCAGGCCCTATTGCGCAGAAGGTCGAGCCGCAGCTCAGTCGGTTTCAGCGTTCCTTCACTGTATTCGGCGATATTCTCCGTACCGAATGGGCCAAGGGTTTACTACCTACTGTCGAGAAGTCCGGCGACACAGCCCTTCGAGAGGCTGCTAACTTCATCGACCACGCCACAGGCGTTATCTCCTCTCGTGGTATGGGCATCCGTCCCACCCAGCGAGCTTGGGAAGGTACTGTGTTTTTCTTCGCTCCCCGTTACCTAAGATCGTCCCTGGCGGTAGTAGGAGATATGCTCAGTGGTGGAGTCCAAAGAGATGAAGCACTCAAAACACTAGGTTCTATGCTGTTCGTAGGTACAGCCTGGTACAACGCTCTCTCTCGTGCTACTGGCCAGGAACCTATCAACGACCCCTCAGACAGCCGCTTTATGACTCTCCAGGTGGGAGACCAGCGCATTGGTATCGGCTCTACATGGGTCAGCCTAGCTCGTCTAGCCGCCAGGATCGCCATCGACCCCAAGACTGGTCAGTATGACCCAGGCCGTATATTGGACCTGGACGCTGATAACCCTATATTCGAGTTCTGGCGTGGTCGTCTCCCTCCAGCTACCAGTGCTGTCTGGGACGTAATCCAGGGCGAGTCATTCTCAGGATATCCAGTAACCGACTCCGTGTGGGACGCACTCAAATATGCTGGCACGAAGTTCTTACCATTCTCAGTTCAGGGCATCATAGAGACAGGTCTCCAGGGAGCTCCAGTGGCAGCAGGGCAGCTAGGTACTGAGTTCGGCGCTGGCTTCGTAGGTCTGCGCTCCTTCCCTGCCAGGTACGAGGAACAGTTAGACCGAACTGCCACCCAGCAGTTCGGTGCTCCTTTCGACCAACTTCCACCAGCTCAAAAGGCAGCATTGCTCAACCAGCCGCAGTTCGCCGAACGTCAACCATCACCAGGCCAACGGGGAGAACGGGCCAGGGATCTCCGCGACATCTTTGGTACTCGTGAGCAGGAGATCACTCGTTACGCCCAGCTAGTAGAGTCTGGCGCGCTCACCAAGGAGAACTTCCGTGAACGTGTCAGTGAAATAGATGCTGATCTCGGCGCACAGCTAGAACGTGTAGAACCCAAGCAGCCTGGTAGGCTGGCCATTCCATTAGAGCAGTCCCGCCAGGACTATCTAGCTATACTCCATCAAAAGGATGAGTTTGGTCAGACTCGCTTCGACGAAGCCGAACAGTTCCTGGAAACTCTTCCAGCTGAGGTGCGGGACTACATTGATGAGCAGCGCGAGATGCGTAACCTCCAATTACCAGAACCGGCGTCCTCCTTGATGGAGGAACTACGTCAGGCTCGTATAGCACTCCGTCCCTACAGGGATATACTAGACCAGGTCCTAAAACAGCGGGGCCTCCTGGACGAATACCAGGCTATGAGTCCAGCCCAGAGAGAGTCCTTCGTCAACTCTCGGCGGTTCAACCGCATACAGAGTGATGTTACCAGACGTAAAGAACTCTGGCGTAGGCGCAATCCCAAAGGAGACCAGTACTTAGTGGACTGGTACGGCCTCCAACCAATCAGAGGGAGGCGGCGTTAGGGCACAACTAGGCACAACTAGGCACAACTAGGGGGCAACTAGGCACAACTAGGCGGACTTGACACGCATGATAGCTCCGTGCTATCCTCTTGGACAGGAGGCTCTTCTATGACAGTTGAACGGCAGGAACCCCAACCAGATGGTGGACAGTTACCTGTTCCTACCAAGGAGCAGATTGCTGCGTACTTAGCTCAGGCCAGCCATGATGAACTCAAAACTATCCCTGAGTATAACAAACGATTCCAAACCGTAATCGCTGATGCTCGTACCGAGGCCCAGCGCATCCGTGACGAAGCCCAACAGTCTCTCCAAGAGGACCAGCGTCTCGCTTACTTTGAGCGCTCCATGATGGGAATGTCTGAGCCGCAACGGCTCCAAGCTCTCCAGAACCCTGATTATGCGCATGCCTGGGCACAGATTCAGGAACGTCGTACTGGTCGTGTTGACATCAATCAGATACGTCTAGATGCTATTATCGATGCAATGGAGTCATTCAAGTCTGAGTTCTCTCAAGAACCAGGGTTCGAGGATTTTGACTGGTCTAAGTTCGAGAACGAGAAGTCTCCATCTAAAGCACTCCAACATATTATTAGTCATGGCACTGCCAAGGAGCGAGCATCTATGAGCAGCTCATTAGATGAAGAAATCCAGGCGAAGGTAAGCGAAGCGCTGGTAGCCAGAGGAATGGCTCGCCCCCAACCCGACGTACTCCCTCCTAGTGGTGCAGGAAGGTCGATGGACTATAACGCACTTATGCAGCTCAGTCCTGACACTCGTGAGGACTTTCGCAAGAAGAACTCTGACGAGTATGATGCTATTGTGAATGTCCATCTAGCTGCTCGTGAAGCTCGTGGCCTTCAACGCCTAGATCAAGTGAGATAAGCCACTTGTCCATTCGTATTGGTTCCTGCCTCGGTTGTGGACAGCACTGCTGTTCTCTTATTGGCCTACCCTGGACGCCTTACACGCAGGTCATGGGTAGCCAGTTGATCAGCCGCCTCCCGCTCAAGAACATCCCATATGAGCGGGTAATAGCACAGAACTGGTCCGATTATCGCAAGTGGCTGTCCTACCACAATATCGACTCATACTGGGAAGGTGACACCCTCTCCGATGGCTCACCAACCAGTACCACCACGTTAGTTGTATCGGCCCCGAAGGACGGCGTACTCCTTGACCCCGCTGGTCGGGTAGTCCCCCAGGTTTTCGGTGGGAAGCAGGCACTGATTCTCCTCAGCCTGCGCTGTAAGTTCCTCCAGGACGATGGTTCATGCGGAGTGTACGGGACTCCTGAGAGGCCCGACATTTGTGCTGAGTGGCCGTCACAGCCCTGGGAACTCCAGACGCTCGATGAGGCAGGTCAGGCTGCCTGTGGTTACTCGTTTATACCCACCAAACCCGGAGGAACAAACAGATGGCCGTCACAGGCATCAGTGTAACAGAACTCGCCAACTGGATACCCGAACTCTGGTCCGATGAAACACTCGGCGCAATCCAGCACGCAACTCGAATAGCAGATACCGCCAGTCGTCGCTATGAGCGTATGCTCAAATTCGGCGATACTCTCAATATCCCTCGCCGCAGCAACCTGACTATTGGCACAAAGTCCGAGGACACTGTAGTCACCTTCGAGGCTATTACTGAAGGCGTACAGCAGATCACCGTCACTACGCACCAGTACGTGGCTATCCGTGTAGATGATCGTGGCGAAGTACAAAGCAAGTACGCAGTCCGCTCTGCATACACTGAGAACATGGGCTATGTCCTAGCCAGAGGGATGGATACCAATATTGCTGCCTTGTTCCAGAACTACTCCCAGGTAGTAGGAACGTTGGGTGCTGAGCTTACTGACGACAACCTCAGTGAAGCATACAAGCTCCTCCAGCAGGCCAGCGCTCCTGATTCTCCACGCTACCTACCCATGTCTCCCGGTGGTGTAGTTGGTCTTCAGAAGGTCGATGCTTACCGCAACCAGATGTATGGCGGCTCTACTGAGTGGATCAAGGCAGGCGTTCCCCTCCGTCGCATCTATGGTGCAGCGCTTATAGAGACCAACCTACTGAGAGCGGCTGCTGCTGGTCAGGCTGACGCAGCTATGTACCATCAGGATCAGAACGCACTCATTGTCCAAATCACACCTACTCCTGTACTCCTACACAATCCCGAAGTGATTGAGTGGCAGGTAGTTATGCACCAACTCTACGGCAGTGCGGAGATCAACCGCCCGCCCGAGACGGCTGGTGGCGGTACTGCAGTCGATACGTGGGGAACACTTTTACGGACTCTTCAATAGAGGGTAAGATGTCTGTTACTATCACCATAACCACTACCTGCGAGTGCTGCTCTCGGCTAGCTATAACTAAGACACTGGAGTATGAGACAGTAGCTCGCCTGGTGGACTACCCTCGTCAGTTCACCAAGGAAGTTTGGGGACTCCTCTCTACTCCTCGTGGAGAGGGGCTTCCAGCTACCTATTGTAGCGACTGCGCTCCAGTAGACCACAGGCTCCATCCAGGAGTGGCTCTCTATGGCTGGCCTCACGGAGGACCTATAGAGATTCCTGTGGATTTCCCTGACGACGAACCAGTAAAGGTAGAGGTAGATGCCAAACCCGCGTAACCGTCCCATGCCTACACCATCCAGTCTGGGCACTCCCGGCCCTCTTATCCTTGTGGCTGAGGACACTCAGTATGGCCTGGAACTCATCACCTCATTCGTGGACTACCCCAGCGACTGGGACTTCCGCGACCTCGGGTTCCAGGATCAGCTCAACCAAGCCAAAACCAAGATTGTAGAACAGCTAGAGAACGAGGGGATACACTTCCAGGGCACTGCCTTCGTAATGCGTAAGAGTGATGGGACTAAACTACTCATAGAGAAGGGTTTCTATGTACGTGGTCCCTCCAGTGTCATCACTGACCAGGAAGATGGGCAGGTACACTACGAACAGGTCGAGCATGATGGCAAGGTCAGCTATCGACCAGTTCAGCAGTCCCTCTCTCGATGGTACTTTACCGCAGTCTACCGCGTCCCTTTGGTACGCGCCGAGAAGCCAGACTATCCGCTAGCCTGGAAGGACCATCCTAACTATAAGGAGCCAGAATAATGGCACTGACAGAAGAAGTTGCCTTGATAGGCGGTATCCCACCTGAGTTGCTCAGTGCTGAGGATGACACTGAGTTCCTGGACGAGGGAGGGGAAGCCAAAGAACTCCGCTTTGGTCATGCCTACTGGCGCAGATCACACAAACCACCCGATGGCCCTGCCGACAACTGGCTCACCGTAGCCAGCGCAGAGAGGTGGGCCATCGCGAACATGACCGAGAAGGGTATGACGCCGATACTGGAGTTCGGTAAGTTCCACTACATGCCACCGTTCAAGACTAATACTCTGGGAAAGATTGTCCCCCAGTGGCAACCCTGGCAAAGATCGTGGGACAGGATACTCGAACTAGGTGGCGCAAAGCTATTTCCTCTTGACCAGGTTATCGCTCATAATTGGCATCGTGAGTGCTATTTCGAGCAATTCCAGTACAACCCTGATGGGTCTTGGCGTAAGTCCAGGATATTCCTGGTTCGCAATGGTATGGTACGCTCTTACCAGGGTAGACCTGCCTTCCCACAGTTAGTGGGCACAGAGGCTAGTGAGTATACCTTCCCCTGTACCCTCTGCTCTCGTCGTGAGCCCTTCAACTACCGTCATATCCTGGATCTGCACAAGCGGCTGATGCACTCCGACCAGATGCAACTAGAGACTCTGCGCGAGTCGCAGAAGATCATCAACGATACTATAGAACGAGCCTCAGGCCAGCCCACTGACAGCTCAACTATCGCGCTCCTCCTGGCCAGCTTCACCACCATGATCGAGAACCAGAACAGCATGCTTGCTAGGATATTACCAACAGTCATGGCTACTCTAGATGAACCTGAGGATAAGCCTGAGGACGAACAGACAGTTGAGGAGGGCTCTGGCGAGGAGGACAAACTCCCCGATGACGCTCCTCCCGGCACGATAGTTGACCCAGCCCCAGATCAAGCGCCAACAGTAGCTACCAATGAAGCCAGTGTAGCTGCTTTAGACAGGTTCCGCTAGTACCCAGGTCAGGGGTTATAATACTGACTTACCGCGAGTGCGCGGAAAGGAACACACATGCCCGATCCAAGCCCATTGTTCATCCAGTCTATCCCAGGCAGCATGGCTATGCTGTCACGTCTATTCCAGGGCTCAGACCCCGTCAAAGTGGTTGCCGCTTATCCACTGCTATTCTCAGACTACTACTTTAGAGTCTGGCACTTCGACGAGGATGCCATCGAAGCACGTTGGGCGACAGCAGTCACTGCTGGTGGTGCTCCCACTGCCTTTGCCTATAATGCCCAGCGTAATGGTGCACTGCAGGGTCTTACTGGAACTACTGACGATGGGGCTATTGCTCTCCACCTTGACAACGTGATCTTTGACCCAGCCGATAACCCTTGGATGCTCGTCCGTTGGCGTGCTCCAGCAGCAGTCACAGGGTTCAGCTTCGAGATTAGCTTCACTGATGCTAGGACTGATGAGGCACTCCCAGGAATTACCGACATCGACACTCCCGCCTCAGGAAACGGCATTACCGACGGTGGTGGTATCCATATGGATACCGACCAGACCCTTACTACTGCTGCCGCCTGGGGTGTAGGAACTAGCACTACTATTCTCAAAACCAACATGGGTACATTCACTCCCACCGCTTCAGCTATCCAGTATACCCTCGTTGGTGTTCGCATTGGCCAGACATTTGTGGCTCATTGGGACGGTCGTGCCCTGGCCAATAATACTATCTACTCGGTCCTGTCAGGTCCTGACACAGCAGTCCTGGTTCGTCCACATCTCCTGTTCCGTACTCGCAACACTACCAGCAAAACTATCAATGTCCACATGATCGCTATCGGAGCTGAGGAGAACGCAACCTAATGGCGCTAAACTGGCGACGCCTGATCGGCCTAGAGGGTATTCCGACTCATCCTGATACCACGGGTCTTGGTTCAGACTTTCCTGGCTCTGGTGGCGACCGTGAGCGAGGTAAATTCCGTGAGAGTGCATATCCTCGTCTTACTACTGTAGCGATTAGCAATGATGATGGCTCAGATGTCTTTGGTGGCAGTAGTGGTATAGGCGGAGACAGTTCAGCAACTCTCGGTAATGTTGTATTATGCCTAAATGATCTTATTACTGAGATACGCCTGCTCCGCCATGCTCTCATTCTTACTGGTATAGCTGCTGATATTGAGGAGCCTATGGACTAACCTAATCGGCTGCCTACTCTGTTTATGATCCAACGTGGAGTAAACTAGTAACAGTAGTAACAGGAGTAATCTCTAATGCCAGTAGTTGATCTCTCAATCCTAGTTCCAGGTCATGGCTCGAAGCGTGCTGGTGGGAACCAGCAAGGTTCTCTATTTACCCTGGATGATGTAGATGCTGCAATATCCAGAGGGCTGGGCTTCCAGGTCACAGTAGGTGCGTTCTCCACTGGCATAGTTGGTGGTGGCGCAGGCACAATACTTGACCTAGACCAGCCAGAACTCGCTATCGGTATCCCTAGTGGTGTAGCAATCCGCCCTGTGTACTTCAATGTGCAGGTTCAGGTAGGTCTCATCGCTGCTGACAACGACGAGAACGAAATCCTCATCGCGGTAGACCGCCTGGGTGTATGGTCAGGTGATGGCACTTCCACAGCTGAAACCGCCACAGGACTTCGCTCTGACATGGGTGGTGGCTCCCGCTGCCGTGTTGGTTCGGCCTTCACCGCCGACATGACTACCACACCAACTGGTGCTGCTGCAGCCGATCCAGTCCTCGACATGGAACTAGCTCGTTTCGTGCAGACAGTAGATATTCTGTTGGCATCTACCCCTGTTGACTCGCACCTGAAGGTAACGAGTCTCCTATATGAGCCGAAGCACCCACCGATTATTGTCGGTCCAGCTACTCTCTTGGTCTACTACGGTGGCACAGTGGCTACCCTCGGTGGCTTTATCCAGGGGCATTGGGTAGAAGCACTTGCATCTGAATACATCAACCTAACCTAACCGACCTAAACTCTAAGGAGGTTGGGAATATGGTCCAGATTGCGTCTCAGTATGAGCGTAGAATTAGTGACCTGAACCTTGGCCTGGAAGGTGCACCATTCGATAGGGCGAGATCGACACGTGATGCAGTTCCATTCACTGCTGACTACATACTGTCACTTGCCTTAGCTGGAAGACTCTGGGTATTTGGTGATGGAGACCAGAACGATACTGTAACAGGTCAGACATCTTTTGCCAATACGACTCCGACCTGGCTTCTGGATGTACCAGCCGAAGTGGTAGCAATCCCTCTCTTTATGGATATGAGCCAGACAGGTACTGTAGCCGGTGGGGACATTGAGCTACTGTTTGAGTATCAAGGCATAAAGAGATATGCTTCTGGTGGTACTTCCGAGAAAGGTCTAAATGTACTTACCAGTGTCCAGGGTAATCCTATCTGCCGGTGTTTCTCGAACCCTACGGCTGTTGCTGGGTTCGGTATGACTGTATTCAGAGCCGATATTGCACCAGACGTCTCTCCTGCTGAGGGTATCCTACCAGGGCCGCTATGGACTCCGGTAGTTCCAAATATCTTAGCTGGTCCTGCCTCCTTCCTGATCTACTCTGCTGCTGGCACAACTGGACCCACTTGGTTCTGGAACCTATGTATCGCCGAACTCCCTAGAGGATGGGCACCATGATCTATGAAACAGTACTTCGCCGAACTGCTCCTGAGTCTAATCCAGACGTTGCTATCTTATATTTGGAAGCAGTAGGTGAGCAGGAGGCAAAAGAACTAGCTGTTCAGATTATTGCTAATGATAAGAACCAAAATAGTCCTACCAACCTATCCTGGTCAAGCATTGGTGATCAGAGCCTCTGGGGACTAGCCGAAAGTGTCGAGGTAGTATCACTTACTCCAGTTAGTCGTCCTCGTAGGGAAGTCTTTCGAGACCGTAATATACTGTGAGTATGGCACAACCTATCACCTATACCTGGAGAAAGCTTTTCGCTTTCGGAAAGCTGCCTCCAGGTGGTCATGGCAAAGACAAGGGTGACAAAGGTGGAGGTCATGGCAAAGGCGGTGGAGGTAAAGGCGGTGGAGGTGGCGCTCCGAGTCTTGGCAGCTGGGCTGTCTATGACGAGACAGGAACACTCACGCTCCTTGATAGTGAGAACGTAGACAGTCTTGTGGACAACGCTGTCGGCGATACGACAATCAATTGGACAGTGGATTTCAGTGGCGCGACCTACGCTATGATGGGCGGTTGCCTTGGAGCAATCGGTGGAAACGACGAGCACTTTGTATACCTATTCAGCGGCGCTACTTTCCTTGCTGGCTCTGCACGAGTTGTGACTGGTGTTGGGGCGGTAGAGGAGGACGTGGACTACGCCTCAGCCTTTGCGGTTGGTAACTGATGGCTGGTCTCCTGATCCAGATGTGGGTGTGCCTAGATGGTTCAGGGACAATTGCCATTTTAGACGATCTCAATGTCGATTCGGCAGTGGACAATGGGACTGGCGATTATACATTCAATATCGGCACTGACTACGCCAACGATGACTACGCTGTTGCTGGTAT
>Ga0184639_10000036_pt1 | contig 44481 bp, 69 predicted proteins | sample PLM31_170_b2_FD_133155 | JGI IMG/M metagenome (GOLD analysis project Ga0184639, IMG submission 133155) | Groundwater sediment microbial communities from an aquifer in East River, Colorado, USA - PLM3-1_170_b2 | ecosystem: Environmental > Terrestrial > Soil > Riparian zone | place: USA: East...
ACCGTCGGATCATCCTGAAGCTGAGCTCGCGCCAGTGCCGCGTCTTGCGCCCGAGGCGCTCGTGGTTCGCTTGCCGTCGCGGCTTGCCTCGCTCGGCTTCTTCCCGTTTGCAGGCTGGGCAGCGGTCGCCCATCGGAACGAGAGTGCGGTGGCGGTGGCAGACGGTGGCTAGCGGACTCATGGTCAGATCCGTTTGTGGTTGATGTCAGATCGAGCCATCAAGTAACCGACCCCAGAACCAATCACAATTATCCCAACGATCACGAGCACACTGATAAGCCAGATCACGCCGCACTCTCCAGCACCTGCTTGGCTCCACGATCTAGCGTGATGACCACCCACTCGGAGAGCGGCCATCCGGTCGTGTCGGCCGCCTGCTGCCAGCGGGAGCGGCGCCGCTCGTCGACCAGATCCTCGAAGTCGGTGTCGTGGTCGGCAGGGTCAGGTTCCAGCCCTCCGAGCGCACGGTCTGGATCTGCCTTACGGTTGAATCCGTTGAACACGACCCGGTTGTCATTGCCGTACCTGCGGTCACCATTGCCCTCGGACTTCGAGCGAAACCAATCAGGACAACGGTTCGCCATGATGTCGCAGATCCACGAGTCGAAGTGGCTGCCTCCGTTCGACGCGTAACTCTGCGTCGGATAGTCGGGGCGAAAGCGAAGCGTTGCGGCAAGCGCCTTCTCGAGGACGAAGTCCGCGAGCTCATCGCGACGGTCCTGGGACAGGTACGGGATGTGCAGAGCGACGTAATCGTTCGTGATCTTTCGAGCCGCCTTGTGCAGACGCTCAGGCGTCCAGCCCTGCCGACGAAGTGCGAGCTCGGCCCATGAGCATGAGCGATACGCTGCCAGGATCTCCTCGGTGAACTCATCTCGCCGGCGCGAGAGTTCGCGTGAGGCGGTGGCGATCGAGGGTGGGTCGAGGAGGGTGGTCACGCCAACACGAATACCCATATTGCCAAGGCCGCAGTAAGGCCGAAGAGGAATCCCACATACACACCAGCGGAAAAGGCTTCGCGTGAGACTGACCACACGATCCTTTCGGAAGAAGGACCGAGTTGCGATATGGCTTTCCGAGGAATCACGTCGCCTCCACCGAGTGTACGCGCAGCACGCGCTTGACCTCGGTCTCATCCTCGCCCTCGTCCGAGGTCTTGGAGCGCTCGGACGTCTCGATCACGAACGCGCGCAGCCGCAGGTCGACGTAGGTGCCCTTCTCGAGCTTGCCGAAAACCTCGAGATCGTCCTCGGACGTGCGGTCGGGCTCCCACGTCCCGAGGCTCACCACGAGCTTGTCCGCCTTGCGCCCATAGCGATCCTTCGGAATCGGGAGGTCGTACCTGGCCGCGTCGAAGATCGCATCCTCGCTCTGGACTGGCACCTCGGTCAACTCGGTCATCACTCCTCCTTGCATCGTCGTTTTCCCGTCGGACATCACGCAGGCTCCGCGTAACGCTCGTCGAGATCGGGCATCGCAGCACGCATGTCCCGCAAGCAGTCGTCGCAGACGATCACGACATCAGAGAGCTCGCCCTCGGTGAATGTGGGCTGGGCCTTCGCGACCGCTTCCTCCTCGGACCAGCCGTGTTCGAATGTCCCTCCGCAGGCGTCGCAGGTGTACGTCGGCCTGCTCACGCGAGCGCCGGCTCCGCGTCCGGGTCGAGCGAAGGTTCGGGATCGAGCGCGAGGTCGGCCAGGAGCTTGTGCCGCGCTGATGCCCGCTCCTCGGCCTGCGCTTGGATCGACTCGCCCTTCGGCCGGACCTCACCCCACAGCGCGATCATGCGCACCTTGAGGGGGCCGTCCTCGGCCCACGTCTTGAGACGTCCGAACTCCCCGAATAGCTCTTCGAGGATCTCCTCCTCGCGGTCGAAGTGCTGGCCGGCGACCCGGATCCACGCCTCGGCGCGAGCGATCTGCTTGGCGCGCTCGCGCTCGTCCGTCGCGGTGACCTCTTCGAGGGGTCGCATCGCCTCCGAGACGTGCTTGGCCAGCACGATCCAGGGGCTTCGCACCTGCCCCGATTCGAAACGTCGGGCGACGTGCTCGATCGCCTCCTGCACGAGCGCCGGGTGCTCCCTGAAGACGTCGATCACGCGCTGCTCGAGCGTCGCGTCGGGGACGTTTCGGAAGCGCTCGATCGCCACGGCGCGAAGCTCCGTCCAGACGTACTCGCTCACGTCGTCGCCTCCGTGGGTTGCAGGCGTGCGAGTTGCTGCTGGACGGTCTCGGCTAGGGGAAGCTCCTCGAGGGAGGGTTCTAGGTCTTCGTTCTGATCGTTTCTGGCAGGCAGGCCCGTCTCGTCGACCTCGCGCGCGGGTCCCTGCACTACGGCCTGCATGCCTGCAAGGTTTAGATCTTGCTCTAGATCTTTCTCTTCTCCTTCTCTTCTGGGCCGGACCTCCTCCGGAGCGGTTCCGGCCGCGTTCCGGCGCTCTTCCGGAAGCGTTCCGGAACTCCCTGGAAAGAGAGGGGTTTTTTCACCAAGACCGAAGAGGGCGGCCGTCCGGCTCTCTTGGGAAGCGGACTTGCCCCGATCGGTGGCCGAATCTGGGAAGCGGCTCTTTCCGGAACGTTTCCGGAAAGCCTCGCGAGGTTGGTTGGTCTCGAAGTCGACGATCTGTACGACGTACTCGCCACCTGCCTCGTAGACGAGGATCCGCTCGACCGCCTCGAGCTCGATGAGCGCGTAGCCGGCCTGCTCGTCCGAGTGCCCGAGCATCGGGTAGCAGCGGGCCCTGAGCTTCCGTGGCCGCGCGTCGAGGCGACCCCACGGATCCGAATGCGCGAGCAGCCGCCAGTAGATCCGCTCCGCGAGGTCGGAAAGCTCGGCCAGCGACTCCGACTGCCCGACCGTGTCCTGGATCGCGCGCCAGGCCATCAGCGAACGAGCTCCTTGGAGACGAGCAGCGGTCGTCGCTTGCGGTCCCAGGGCCAGAAGCCCATGTTGAGTGCCATCCCCATCAGCCACCGGAGCCGATCGTCGATCAGGAACCACTCGACGCCCGAGAGCCGATGCCCCATCCAGCCACAGGGCGTGTTGATGATGCGCGTGTAGTCGAACTGCTCGTGCAGAGCCCGCTCGAGGCGGGGCGCAACCTCCTCCTCACAGACAACGGCGAAGACCAGCTGCGCGCCGAGCTCCTTCAACCGCGCCGGCGGCCAGTAGGCGAGGCCGATCTTGCAGACGCCGAGGTTGCGTAGCGGCATCCCGATCTTGCCCGGCTGGGCGAAGTAGACGCAGCGAACGTGCTCCACCGCCAGCTACAGCTCCTCGGCCTCGAGCACGTGCACGGTGTCGAGCGGGACCGTCACTTCCTCGTCGGTGCCAGGGTGGAACGTGACGGTGGTCGTCTCCTCGGTTGCTCTTGCCACGATGGGCTCCTTTCCTGCCGCGCTAGGCGGCGTCGATTCCAAGTGCAGTGCGAGCCGCGACCTCACGGCCGGGCTTTACGCGACCTGAGAACGTGATCGGGTCCTGCGGGTGATCCCAGCGCCGGCGTGGGTTCTCGAGCCAGTCGGGCGGCATCTGCGGACCCGAGCCCGGGCGGATGAAGGCCGGAGCTTCGCCGATCTCGTCCATCGTCCACTCGGCGACGTGCCGGCTTCCGTCAGGGAAGTCGATCTCGACGCGGCCGACGGGGATCGTCTTCGGGTCTCTCACGCCGCCTCGCTCTCGTGTCGCGTTCCGCGCTTGAGCTCAGCCTCGATCAGGCCCGACTCCCAGTCGGCATCGCTCCACACACCCGCGTCGACGCCGGCCGCCCGCAGCGCCTCGATCCACTCGGCCTGCTCGGCTGTCAGCACGTTCTTTCCGACCTTCAGCTCGCGCACGAGGAAGCGGCCGTGGCCGCAGATGACGAGATCGGGGAAGCCGGCGTTGCCCTGGATGGGCGTGCGGTAGCCCTTCTGCGACCAGGCCGCCCGCTCGGCGTGGACGAGGTAGCCGAGGATGCGCGCGACGTCGAGGACGCCCTTCTGCAGGTCGCGCTCAAGCATGGGGCGCCTCTTCTTCAGTGGCGGCGAGGGCGGCACGAGCGTCAGCCACAAGATGAGCGACGGAGCAGTACGGGCATACCCGCAGCGCCTCCTCCAGCCGCTCGATGCGAGCTTCGGCTTCCGCCAGTGAAGTCAGGTACTCGACCTGCTGTGGATCGCGAGCTTTGGCCTCCGACCACTTCTCAAACAGGTTTCGATTCTCTGCGTTAAGGTCGGCGTTTTCGCAGTTGAGGGCCTCGATGCGGGATTGCAGGCGGTCGAGGGCGGCTCGCGCTGAATCGCAGAGGCGCTGTGTTTCGCCCGTCTGATCTTCGTAGACGCCGATCGCCTCCCGCACGAGAGAAAGATCGTCGGGCGCGGTCATGCCTCTCCTTCCTCAGCCAAGAGAGGGGCGAGGGCGCGATGTATCGCGTCGGATTGAACATCTTCAAGGTAGTTCGCATTTCCATTTCGGAGAGGTTTTGGCAGTGCTTTGGCAAGCCGCGCCACCTCGATCAGCGCGCGGAGGTGGTTGCGGAAAATAACCACACGTTCCTCACCGAGGCTGGCCTGCTTGCGCTCGTGGTCGTCCAGCGTGTCGAGGGGGGTCATCAGAAAAAATCCTTCGGCCACGGCTCGTCGGCGCCGAGCTGCGCGCTCGGCTCGCGCGGCGTCTCGTAGGCCGCCGGCACCCAGCCCTCGCCCCGGCGCCGCTTGACGAGCCCCTTGCCCGCGAGCATGCGCCCGGCCGAAGCACCCTCCGAGGGGCACCACTGGCAGCGCTCGTCGGAGCCGTGACCGCGCCCACCGCGCTCGGCTCGCCAGGCGTGCAGGCGGGCGCCGAGTTCCTCGGAGGAGAGCGGTCCGAGGCGGGTGATGACGTCGAGCGCGAAGGCTTGCCGCTCGGTCAGCGTGGCCGCGCGGTCGAGGCCGGGGAGGGCGGGCTGCGGGTTCATGCGAGGGCCTCCGCGAGTAGCGACTGCTGCCGCGTGCGCGCCTTCGTCATCGCGCAGTAGCGCTCGTTCAGCTCCACTCCGATCGCGTGCCGCCCGAGCTGGCGGGCGACGAGGAGGGTGGTGCCGGAGCCTGAGAAAGGGTCGAGGATGGTGGCGGGGCCGGGATCCCCTAAGTCAGGATGGGCGCACAGAGGAGGGCAGGATGGCCGCCAGCCATGAGTAATCACCACTTTTACTTTCCCCGGAATGAACCCGTCTTTGGCCCAATTCGTCCCGCGTGTATCGGGTTCCGAAGTAGACGGACGCAAATTGCCCGAGGCACCATCCACTAGTTCGCTTGACGTCTCCCGCACCCACGGCGCCCCGCACTCCGGGCACACCCCCCGCTCGCTCGTCCCCGCCAGGATCATCCGCCGCACCAGCTCGCGCGGGAACGCCGCGAAGTGCTGTACCACCGGCTCTCCGCAGTGCTCTCTCGGCGCCCCGCCCTGCCAGTAGGCGTCGCAGATGCGGCAGATGGCGAGGGCGTTGGGCTCGGTGGGGATGGTCCAGACGGAGCGGGCGTTCTTCTCTGCCACGTAGTCGTTGGTCATCGAATCCCAGCCGCCGTGTCCGTGTCCCGAGGCGGTCTTGGCAGCGCCCTTCGCTGTCTCTCTTGCAATGGCGTAGCGAGCGTGGGTGTTGACACTCGCGGGCTCGCGCAACGCCTCCGCATCGTAGAAGTACCTCGGCTTCTTCGAGAACAGGAACACGTACGAGTGCGCCGTCGTCGGGCGGTCGCGCACCGACTCGGGCATCGCGTTCGGCTTCGACCACACGATGCAGGAGCGCAGGTACCAGCCGTCAGCGCGGAGGGCGAAGGCCAGTAGCCAGGGTGCTCCGAGAAGGTCCTTCGGCTTGTACGGGTGGGGCCGATTTCGTATGCCCTCGGTGTGTGTTTGCCCGCCTTGCCAACGACTCCAGTCCGAACCGCTAGCCGTGTATGAGTCCCCTATTTCGCACCACAGCGTCCCGTCGTCCCGCAGAACCCGCCGCACTTCCCGAAACACGTCCACGAGGCGAGCGGCCCATTCGTCGGGGGAGGACTCGAGGCCGATCTGGGAGTCGACGCCGTAGTCCCGGAGCCCGAAGAACGGCGGCGACGTGCAGACCATGTGAACCGAGCGGTCCGGCAGCTCGCGCAGCACCGTGAGCGCGTCGCCGCAGTGGAGCGTCAGGTCGGGGTCGGCGAGGTAGGGCGTCACAGCAGCCCACACGCTCTCGCCGCGAAGCCGAGTGCGGGCGGGGCGGCATACAGCGCGAACGCGAGCCAGCCCATGAAGGTAGCCAGGAAGCCGAGCTCGTGCAGGATAGGGCGGGGGGTCATCACCAGCCATACTTCGCCGCGAGCTCTTGGCCGCGTTCGATGTCAGCCTGAGTAGCACGTAAAAAAGCGACGACCAGATGCCCGTTCGGGCAGCGTCCTTCCGCTAGCGGTTCTCCTTCAGCGATCTCTGTGTGATCTCCGAGGTAGATCATCGGCCCCGAGGGGAGACCGCATTCCTGGCAAATCGGTGGTGGCACATCTCGAATCGTTGCGGGATCTATTTGTTTCATGCCCCCCGACACCCCCACCCGCTGAACCCATATCGCCGCCAGATCGCGAGCGCGACCTCGTACTGTTGACGGGGGGTCGCGAGGTACGCCTCCGAGGGGTAGCCGGGCAGACGGAAGGCGTCCCAGCTCGAGCGGTGGAATCCGAACGCGCCCTGATACGTGCCGCTATTCCAGCTGAACGTCGAGTAGGTCTCGCACTGAATGATGCGCTGCCACTTCGCCGGCAGCCACTCGCGCCAGGCGTACTCTCGCCAATGCCACGCCTCGAACACCCGCCGCGCCGCCCGCGCCTTGAAGCGCCAGCGCTCCGCGAGGTAGCGAGCACGGGCACAGGAGCGAGGCCGCTCGAGGGTCTCGAGAACCGACGGCCCCGCCCCCATCCGTTCGCGCCAGCCTCGGTAGGCGGCGCGGTAGAACCGCAGAGCCTTGCGGGCCGAGCGGCACGTCTCGGAGCGGGAGCTGCCCGAGTCAGCGCCCCTAGCAGCCCGGGGGACGTCGCCGCCGATTCCTTCCCGCTCCGACACGGTCGCACAGTTCTCGGCGAGGCCGCGCCGAGCAGCGCAGCCCCGCCGAGTCACCTGAATGCCAGTTGAACTGTGCAGATGGCGCAGGAGCAAGTTCTTGGATGCGGCATGGGCATCACCCCCTTCGATGTAGTCGGGCGCGGCTCGCTCGGGTTCACCACCTGCGGCGGCGACAGAGCCCGAAACGGCGGGGTTGCCCACGGCCGCGCCCGATCTGTCGGCTCCCGCGACGCGGCTCATCGAAGCCTGCGCTCCGGAAACGCCGGAAGGTGCTCCCACACCCCCGGGAGCCGAGTTCTGAGCGACTTGTGAGCTTGCGATAAGTGCGGTGACGAGTACGCCTGTTGCCACGAGTCTCAGGCCACCTTCTCCCGGTCAGCTTCCGGGGCCTCCGCGCTATGAACAGCGCGGGCTTCCCTGAGTTCTCTTGCCAGACGATTCCAGCAGTCGTTACAGATCGTGACTTCGCCACGAGGGTTATTGGTGCCCTTCCAATGGAAGAACCTCTGGTATCGCCCGCGGTAAATCGACTCCCCCACGAGGAAAGTGAGATCGCGCTCACAGAGATCGCAATACTCGCGAGTCTCGCGGCTCATCCCTTCCTCTCCGCGTCCTCGCCGTCGTTCGTGGCGGCTTGCTCGCGAGCACCTGCCCGTATCTCGTCGCGATGTTCAGGCTTGGCTCCAGCCATGAGCGCATCGCATCTTTCGCAGGACTCCTCGCCATCGTCGCGGGACATCCAGACCGCCGAGTACGAGTTGAAACTCACGTCACGTTCTGCCCACGTCTCGCGACGAGCGCCACACGAACAGCGATAGGCGGACGAGTACCAATGGCAGGCGTCCAGATGGGCAAGCATCTTCCAGCGATGCTGATGCTCACTCACAGCAACCAGCCCTGGAGGAAGTGCGGGCGGGTCATGCGGCCACGTACTCTCGGTTCGGGAAATCCTTGTGCTGTATCTCGACCCGAATCCCGTATCGCGCAGCTACCTCGGTCATATCCTGTGTACCGGTGGAACGTCCGTCCCAGAACGCGATGCAGAGATCGGCTCCGAGGGAGGCCATGTGCTCGTTGCGAGCCAGCGGCGCACGCTTGGCTCCTACGAATGCAGTAATGAACGGCTGATACGGATGCGGCTCGACCAGGAGTCCGAGCTTCTGCGCCTCCTGGTGCGCGATCCGGTCCGCCCCCTTCGCAGCACCGTGGACGATGATCGTGTCACCAGGCAGATCGGCCAGCCGGTCAGCGATGCGTTCCCGATCAGTCCAACCTCGCGAGCCACAGACGATCACGCGTTCACTCACCACGGCCACGCCCCGGGAAACGGCTCTTCGTCCCTCGCGTCTCGGCCGTGAACCGGGCATGCCCGGCCCCTACGCTTCCGACACGTGCAGCCCGAGTCGGCGAGGCGAACGCACAGCCGCGCCCAGCCCGTTGAGAGGCCGTAGACGACAGCGCCCACGAGGAGCAGCGAGGCGCCGAGGATGGCGGCCTGGGCGAGGTCGGCGAGGAGGGTCAAGGCGTCCTCCACATGACGCACCGGTACCGCACGCCTTCACCCGCGAGCACGCCCCGGCGACCTGCGACACCGCATAGCTCCGCGGCATGCCGCACCCCTACTGACCAGCCTTCACTCTTGACGAGTGTGTTTCCCAACCCACGAGATGCGGGGGAAACCATGTTTCCCCCGAGGGCCATAGTGCACATGTGATGCACGCACGGTAGATTCGACGCCACTTGGCGACCCTGTACGTGCGTCCCAGAACGCTCCCGGATGGTTCGCGACGCTTCGACGTGAAGTACCGCCGCGGCGGCCGCTACACCCCGCTCGAGCACGGCGGAACGTTCCGCACGCGCAAGGAAGCCAACGCCCGGCATGGCCTCGTCGCCACCTGGCTCGCGGCCGGCCTGAACCCGAAGGTGGAGCTGCGGCGGGTCGTAGCTCCGGCGCGGACGCTCGCCGAGTTGCAGGAGGAGTGGCTCGCGGGCAAGCGGCGGATCGCCGACAGCACGCTGCGAGGCTACCGCTCGCGGCAGATCCGGATCGACGAGGACCTCGGAGAGCGCGCGGTCGCCGAGCTCGGCGTCGCCGACGTCGGCGCCTGGGTAGGAAGCCTCGTCTCCGAGTTCGAGCCGAGCACGGTCTCGGGCTACGTCGGCCAGCTTCGCATGATCCTCGATCTCCTCGACACGCCGAATGTCGCGCGCTCGAGGCGCGTCGAGCTTCCCCGCGTCGTACACAAGGAGATCGACCCGCCCGACGCCGCCGAAGTTCTCGCGCTCTTTCGGTCTCTGGACGAAGCCGTGCTCTTCCCGGCGCTCGCGATGGAGCAGCTCGGAAGCCGCGTCTCGGAGACGCTCGGGCTGCGGCGCGACGACGTGCAGGAGGCCGCCGTGCGCTTCCGCCGCGAGGACGTGAAGCGGCAGCGGGGTAGCCGCCTCGTGCCCTGCTCCTCGTTGGTGGCCTCCGCCCTGGCCGAGCGCGTGCCCTTCCAAACGACGCGCGTGACGGTCTGGCGCAAGCTGACCGATGCGAGCACGATCCACCCGCATCTGCTCCGCCACCGCCGCGGGAGTCTCTGGCATCAGCAGGGCGTCGTCGCCGTGGAGCTCGCGCGCAGGCTCGGGCACGCGAAGGCCTCGATGAGCCTCGACGTCTACAGCCACGCCAAGCCGCTGCGCGAGATCGCGCCTCACGCCTTGGCCTCCTTGCTCAGGTAGTCGCGGACGGCGTCAGCGGTGACGTAGACACGCCGGCCGACCGTGATCTTCGGGCAGTGGCGCATGATCCGCTCGGCTGTGTGCAACGCGACGCCTAGCTCGGCGGCGAGCGCCTTGCGATCGAGCAGGCGCGGGAGCGTCTTCGTGCTCACGCCTCAGTCCCCCCGCCCAAGCGCCAGCTGCCCTCGCTCGATCTGGGGGATGACGGTCTCTCCGATGGTGCGTCCCATCGGCTCGAGCTCCATGAAGCTGAGGAAGATGTCCTCGAAGCGGATCAGCCCAAACGTCGCAGCCTTGATCGTGCCCTCGAGGTAGTGAGCGATTCCGCGCCACGCCTGCCGCTCGCGCTGCTCGACAGACTTGCTGACGCCCTTGTGAGATTCGGTCAGGGGATTCACGCGCAGCCGGACCGCCTGGGTGACGCCCTGTGCATCGGCGTCGGGCGCGGCCATCGTCCACAGGAAGCGGACGTAGAAGGCCGGCGGGTCAGACCACTCCTCTGAGAACTGCACACCGCTCGCGCCCGCGTCTCGGAGTAGCCTGCGAATCTGCTCCTGCGAGCGCGAGACCGCGACGCTCGTGTCCTCGAATGGCGTGCGTTCGCGCGTCACGCGAGCACCGCCGAGCGGTTCCCGTCCACGATCTCGATCGTCTTCATGCCGCCACCCTCTCGTGGCGCCCGCGCCGCTCAGCGGGATCGCCGCCGAGGACCGTCTGCAAAGGGATGCCGTAGTAGAGGCGGCAGCACGTAGAGGAACAGAACGGCTCCCGCTCGTACACGGCCGGGTCGATGCCGCGAGGATACGAACGGACGATCTTCCGCGGCTTGCCGCAGCCACGAAGAGCGCAGCGGCCGTCGGCGCGGACAGGCGGGTCCGTCTTCATGCCGCTTCTCTCTCTGCTCGCGTGAGGGCTGCTTCAGCCCAGAGACGAAGCTCATCCGGGATCGGACCCCGGTACGGCTCAGCGCCGGCCGGTGCGTCGCCGAGGAGCGCCTTTAGCGCGAGGACTACTCCACCGGCGAGGCCGTCGCGGTAGATCCGCGCCTTCGCGGTCTCTATGAGAAGCGCGGTCGGCAACATGGGCTCGGAGATCGAGTCAATCTTCGGACCGAAGAGAATGCGGCCGACTTTCACGTCACGACTCCTGCGAGCGCCGCGCGACGTATGCCCGCACGGCCTCGCCGAAGGCGGCTTCCTTCGCGTTCTCGCGGTTCCAGGAGCGCCCGCCCTTCGTCGCCCAGGCCAACCATCGCCAGCCGTCCGTAGTCGCGGCGATCGCGTCGAGGGTCTTGCCGACATTCGGGCCGGGTTTGCCGTCCGTCGTGTAGTGCGGGATCACGGTCCGCCCGAGCGAGTCCTCAAGCGCGGGCTCGTCGTTGGTGTCAGGAGCCGAGGGGGACGGGGGAGAGGAGGGCTGTTCGCCCTTCGGGGCATCCCCCTCGGCCTGCTGATCGTCGGGAGCGGCCGCAGAGCTGCCCCCGCCGTCCTCCGGCGCGGCCGCCGGAAGAATCTCGCCACCATTGCCTGCCGAGGGATCGCCGATCGCCCATGTCCCCAGTGCCTTGCCGGTGTCCTCGCTGATCGGGACGTCGAGCGGGATGAACGCGCGATGCTGCTGCTGGAGCTTGATCGGTTTCGGGATCCCTGGCGCGTCTGCCGTCAGAAGGAACGAGAGCGTCAGTTCGTACGGGAGGCTCTTCTCCGAGACCGGCATCCAGCCGTCGAGGCCGGTCAGCGAACGCTTCGGTCGGACGACGGTCTTGCCGTCCTCCTTGACGATCTCGATCTTCTCCTCGGCGCGGAAGCAGAGGATGACGTGCGCGCGGATCTGCAGGAGGCGCGAGACGAACTTGCGGTGCGCCATCTTCGGGGCGATCCAAGCTGTCATCTTCACGGCATCCCGACCGCCGAGGCGCTGGTACTCCTCCTCGTGCCAGTCGAGCAGGCCGCCGTCGCCGGCGTGCTCATGCGAGGCCGAGTCGACGACGATCACCGCGTAGCCGGCCTGGTCAGCCGCGATGATCGCTTCCGCGTAGGCGTCCGGCCGGAAAGGCGCATTTAGCTCCCCATGATCGAACTCGAACTCGTCGGCGTAGTGCTTGGCGCGCCCGGCCTCGGTGTCGATGACTACGAAGCGCTGACCGTTCCCTAGGCCCGTCGCGAGCTTCATCGCCGAGTACGTCTTCCCGCTGCCAGTCCCTCCAGCGAGTCCGATGAGGAGGCTGACGCTCTCGCGCTTGGCGGGGCGGAAGGTGAAGCTCATCGCACCGCTCCGTGGCGTTCCTCGAGCACCGCGATCGCGTATAGGTGCTTCCCGACGCGGGCCTCGTTGACGCTACGGTAGGTCTCCGTGCCGGCGAACTCGACCCGCTGCATCCGCTCTCTGAGCGCCTGGTAGTTGTCGGTATCGAGGTTGAGCAGCGCCTTGATCGGATCCTTTACGCGCTCGTCGCACTCGGCGCAGCCGTCGTAGATGATCGTTCCTTCGCGGCCCTTGTGGTAATCGTGGCTCACGCCGCCTCCACCGCTTCCCGCTCGAACCAGCGCGACTCCTCCCAGGGCGGGAGCTCGGCGTAGCACACCTCGGTCGAATAGCCTGGCCACTCGCCCGACGCCATGCACTCACGCCAGCAGCGGACCGCGTATTCGACCTTGCTCTCCGCGACTGCCAGCACATCGGGCCCGAGCGAGACGACGCTAAGCGCATAGGGCGGATACGTCTCCTGGACCACGAAGCGCATAAGAGCCTCAGCACCCGTGATCGCCTTGAGCCCGCGCAGGTAGAAGACCACCTGAATGTCCGCCCCGATCGTGAAGAGCGTGCGCGTCCAGCGATGAGGATCGGCACTCGCCGAGGTCGTCTTGAAGTCGTCGACGCACGAGTAGTCGTCGCGTAGCCAGTCGAGGAGCGCCCGACAGGTGACATCGCCCTCTTTCCATACGAGCGTCTGCTCGGGCTTCCCATCTGCGAAGAGCGGCGGATCGACATGAATGCGGGCGAGCTGCGTCTGCGCCGCCTCGACCATCGCCTCCACGTTGGCGAGCTGATCCGCGAGCAGGGGCACTTTGCCAATCGCCCGCGCCTCCTCCCGTGCTTCCTTGGCTGCCTTCGTACGCCAGTCCGGAGCGTCGATGACGGAGACGATGTCGCGTCCCTCGAGCAGGATCGCGTGCGCGACGGTTCCCACGTCGAACTTCTGGAACTCCTCGCGCTCGAAGGCGAGGTTCAACCTGGGATGCGCCGTCCGGGCATGCCTCGGAGACTTCGTGCAGAGGATGTGGGCGATCGACGACGAGAGGGACGGCTGCTCGCAGGGATCCGCGTGGTAGAGCTCGGCGGTCAGGCCGAAGATGCCGGTTCCCTCCGTCACGCGCTCTCTCCGGGCACCGACCGCAGCGATGGGCGCCGCCGGTTTCGCAGCAGCTCGCCCTGGGCAACCGCGCGAACGCGCTCGCCGATCTCATCCAGGTCGTCGACGACGCTCGAAACGGAGATGCCGTCGATCGAGAGGCCCGCCTCGAAGAGTTCGTCCAGTCGGCGCAGGACCGCGGCGGCTCGGCCACAAGCGAGGACGTGCTCGCGATCGAGACGGATGATGACGCTCACCGTGGGGCTGCTTCCTGCTCGAGACGGAGCGGCATCGGCGCAAGGGCGCCGACGCGCACGCGCAGCACTACCGAGACGACCCGCTCGGCGTGCGCGTCTGGGTCGACGTCGACGCAAGGGCCGAGCGCGGAGCGGATGCGCTCGCGCGTCTGCAGGGCGGCGAGATCGGCGAGGGGGTGCTTCACGCCGCCGCCTCCAGATCCGCGAGCTTGGCGAGGGCGGCGCGGGCGATTTCAAAAGGTAATCGGAAATCCGGTAGCTTGCTGTTGTGCCGCGTCGTGTCCGAAATCTCCACCAGCGCCTCCCCCAGCTCAGCGCACAGCCGCGCGAGGTCGGGGGCGAGGGCGATGAGGCGGGCGTCGGTTGGTGCGCGCGCAACAGCAGCATCAAAAGCAGGCTTGTCCCTATGCCAGGGCCGATCATGAACTGTGAACCAGCGTCCAGCGGTGCCGACTTCCCACGGTCCCGGCGTAGCCTTGTCTGCGAGCGCGCGGAGTTCGTCGGGGGTCACGCTGCGCCCCTCGCAATCGCCGCCAACACTTCATCCGTCGCATTTTCGGCCTTAAAGACCGAGATCCGCCGCTTGCGTGCATTCGGCCAGCGTGCGGAAGCCGCGACCTGCTCCCAGAAAGAAATCGTATCTTCAGGAAGATCCCTGGTCACATTCAGCGTGACCCGCGTCCGCGCATACGGGAAGCGGCCCATGACGCGTCCGACAGCGGGCTTGTCCGGGTTGCGCGGCCACAGAACGCGGTCGTCCACCGTCCAGCCCCACTCGCGCGGCAGAACGCCAAAGAGCGAATCCTCGGCACCCGGACGGAGGTAGGAGTCGAACACGGCAAGCTCCTCCTGCTCAATCCTGGAGACACGCCCGTAGCCGTACTTGTCCCCGACTCTGTGTCGGTACTCCCAATCCGGCAGAACGAAGGAGGACTGATACAGCTCGGCGACGGCGACAGCGGGTGTCGGGCCTTCGGGGTTCCCGTCCGAGCCCGTGCTGTTGAAGTACGCCTGCCAGTCGATCTGAAACCCCTGGCGCTCGAGCTCGCGGTAGTCGTACTCGACGTGCGAGGCGGAAGCGCCGGCGAGCGATGCGCGACACGGCTTGCCCGTCTTGGCCGCCGCCTCGAGGACGGTCTTGAGCTTCGCGCCCTTCGTCCACTCGCCTTCGATGTCGAGCAGCCAGCCGTCTGGCTTGAGCGTGTTATCCCATGTCTGAATCCAGCCAGCGTCCGCAAGTTGATTCTCTTGGCAGTTGATCCACGCCCACAGCGGCACACCCGCTTCGGTGCGCCAAGCCTGAAACTCGTTCCGGTTCCTGCCAGGGTGATTCTGGATCGGCTCTAGGTAGTCCGGCCAGACGAGCGCGTACACGGCCTCGATGCCGATGCTCTCATTGAGAGAGCGGGCGCGGGAGGCGGGGAAGTTGGCGAGGATCTCGCAGAAGAGGGCGAGGCTCACGAGCGCACGTCCTCGCGCGACTTGAACGCTTGGAGGGCTTCGATCAGCACGTCCACGAGGTCCTCCTCACGCGTCTTCCGGAAAGGGGCTCGGTTCAAGATCCGGGTCCAGGAACCACTCGACCTGGCGTCCGGTCGCCTCCGCTATCCGACTGAGCATGTCCAGGCGCGGCCGATGCCGCGCCTTCTCAAGACCGATTAGGTGCTGCCGCGACGTGCCAACCAGCGTGGCCAGACGGTCGAGGGAAAGGTCGCCCTCGCGACGGGCTCTGCGGATTCGCCCTGCGATCAGGCGAAGCGGGGCCTCTCTCAGCTTGTCCTGCTGCTCCACGACTGTCATGCGTGCTGTTTCTATCACACGTCAAGTTGATGTGTCAAGTCTGCCGCACTAGTCAGATACCACGTCGCGCAGTCACGCTACGTAAACGTGACGTTGGATGAATTCCTTACGTTGCCCCTCTCTGAGCGCGTAAAAGCGCTACACGACCAGCGGGGTCCCGAAGGCAAGATGTCTCACGACAAGCTCGCCGCGCGGCTTGGAACCACCAGGCAGACCGTTATCAGTTGGGAGAACGGCGTCGAGCCGAAGCGGTACGCCGATGCCTTAGCGAAGTTCAGCGGCTTTCCCCGCGAGGCGTTCCTGCGACGGGAGGGGGAAGCGCTTGCGGTGGAGACATCTCTCGGCCTCCTACGAGGACTCGGAGAGAAGGTCGACCAGATCGCAGGCGACTTGGATGAGCTCGTCGGGCTCGTGAAAGAGCAGTCTGCTGGTGAAGCCAGTTAAGAGCGGGGGAACGGAGGATGAGTTTCCCGGCTGAGTCGCGTTCCCAGCGGAGCCCCTTGCGGGCGTCGAGCATCTCCATATGCGGCTCGGACGGCGAGCCTGCCACAGCGACGCCTTCTCCTTCCTCCCTCTGCTCCCTGACCTGCGGCCCGATCCTAACCCGACAGCGCATCTCGTGTCTACTGTCGCGAGCGGCCCTGGCGTGATTCGCGCGATCGGCTTCGCCCTCATCTTCCCGCTCCTGCTCGTCATCATGTGGCGCGACGCCCCGCCTTGGGCTGTCATCGGAGCCTGGATCGTGGGTTTCAGCCTCCTCGGATACGGCTGGTATCACGGACGGCTCGTGCTGCATTGCCCCTACTGCGGAAAAGGCGTGAGAATCGGCGCGACACATTGCCATCACTGCGGCCGCCAGGTGGTCGAGTCCTAAGTCAGGATCCTGAGCGCCTCGCCCACGCCCGCCCCGCGCTCGAGCATCTCGCACGCCCGATGCAGATCTACGTCGGAGCGTTCGGCGAGTGAGATCGCGACGTCGACGGGGTAGCCAGCCTCCGTCAGCTGATCGAAACGCCAGCTGACGACGTCGAGGTCGAGCACGGCCGCAGTGGCCTCGTCGCCGGGGTCACAGTCGATGTGGATGCGCGGGGGGACGAGGGGCATCACGATTGTTGTAGCTGCTCGACGGCGGGACAATCGCGCGGCGTCAAGAGATCCCGCTTCGCCTGCTCGAAGAGCCGAGCGCGAAGCGCTGCATCGGGCGCTCCGCCTTCGCGGGCCGCACGTACACTCGCGTCCATCAAGTAGGCGAGCGTCGCCCGCAGGCACAGGATCTCATTCGAGCGCTGCGCGGAGAGATACCAAAGCGACGTGCCCGCCAGGAAGACGGCGACGAGGCAGATCAGACTCGTCAGAGCTAGCAGGCGGGTCACGTCTTCCCCCGCACGGAGAGCACGGTGATTGCGAAGACGACCGCCGAACCCGCGATCGAAAGGGTGAGCGTCACGAGCGCCCACACGAGGCGGTCCACCTTCTTCGCGAGCAGAATCACGTCCTTCTCGACCTCGCCCAGACGGTAGGCGAGCGTGCCGTTGCGGTCGCGGTCTCGTATCTCGTTCATCGGTCCCGCTCGCCCTCGATCTCGGCGAGGTACTCCGTCACCCACTGCAGGAAGACGTCCTTCGGAAACCCCGGGCCTGGATCCCAGTGGGAGGATCTCTTGAACACCTTCGACACCTGAACGTGCGTCACGAGCCCGCGCGCCGTTCCGTTCGCGAGCTGCGTGTCGGTCAGCCAGCGTGCCGGAATGTCGTACAGCCAGCACCACTTGGCGACCTTGAAGGCGGAGCGCCTGAGCATCGGCTCGTGCCCTCGCCACTGAGCCCGATCCCACTTGGCGAATCCGCATATCTCGATGTGCAGACCGTCCGAGTTGGCACCCGGAGCACCCCAGGGAATGACGAGATCGGGCAGCATCCGCCAGCACTCCTTGTCGTCGACGGCGAGCTGCGTAGATGCCTGCGCGGAGCCGGCGAAGAAGCTCGCCACGCCCGCCGCGCTCGAGCCCTCAGCCGAGTGGATGACGACGAGCCGGATTGACGACGCCTTGCGCGGTCCCGAGTCGTGGGCCGCACGCTTCAGCTTGCAGGATGCCCGGTAGTCGGGCACCGCTTAGCCCCAGCCGTCGAATTTCGCCCAGAGCAGGACGACGAGAATCCCGGCGAGCAGGATGTCGGTGAGGCCGATGCTCATGGCTTGCCCGGGGTCTGGTAGACCGCGCCGAGCGCGACGAGGGCGGCGAGTGCTGCGGAGATGTAGTTCTGCGCCGAGAGGGACGTGCTCTCTGCCAGCGACGCCGAGAGAACGCTGAGACCTGCGACGCGAGCGGCCACGACTGCCTTCAGGTAGTTCTTCACGCCCCGCCTATCGGAAAGCTCAGCGGGCGATCACGAAGCCGTCGGGCTGCGAGATGACGATGTTGGCGCCGCTCGGGACGACCGCTGCACCCGAGATCAGGAGATCGTGCGCGGTGACCGGGATGATGTTCGCGTCCGTGCCCGCGGCCGTGTCCGAGTCGTAGCAGACGAGGAGCTTCCGCCAGGAGTCGCCGGCCGAGATCGAGGTGAAGGTCTGGGTGGCGAACGAGAGCTTGATCCAGTCGTTCGTGTCATCGACCGTGTACGCGGAGAGATCGGCGTCGGTGAGCGTCTTCCGCGCGTAGCCGGTGTTCGTGACCTCGTTCGTCGTCCCCGAGACGACGGCTGCGAGATCGTCCTTGTCCTGAAGGACGGCGTCGGCCTCGAGGCCCGCCGCTGCGAGCACGACCAGAATGAGTGCGCTGTTCGCGGGATCGTTCGAGTCCACGCGACTATAGAGCTCGACCTCGCGGCCCTTGGCGATGTTGAAGGTGAAGTTCGCCATGCCGCTAGTCCGCCGACGGGGCGATCGTCACGGTGACGTTGCCCGGAGCGGTCGGCGTCGTCGTCTGCGCCACCGAGTACGTCGTGGCTGGGGCGATGTCGGCGGCGAGCGGTTGGCCTGAGTTCGTCACGACGAGCGTCTGCGCTTGCGCGGTCACGCTGCGCCTATCGGTTAGGGCATGTCGAAGCGATACACCTGCGGCACGAATCCAGGCTGGGGTCCGAGCGCGATGTGGAATGCCGCCCAGCCGGGATTCACCGTGCTGTTCGTCACCGTCGTCGCCCCGAACGCGCCCGCTGTCGCCTTCTCGCCTGTTGCGATCCCGATGCCGCCGCCGTTTCCCACGATCGTCCCATCGTCGAAGCGCTCGGTCACATTCGCCAGGTCGGCGTTCGTCCAGCCAGAGAAGGTCGCTCCCGCCGTGTCATTGCTGTGAGAGCTGGCCGCGACCACTAAACAGTCATCCATGGTTGTCGGACCTGACGATGGCGCACCGTTTGTCCCTGAGATGGTGATCGAAGTACCGGTACCACTAGAGTCAGGGGTAATGACATTCCAGGGCTCTCCAACCACTGGACAGCCGCGGAAGGCGAGCACGACTGCGGAGATGTGGTTGAGCACGGTCGTGATCCCGCTCGACACGTTCGAGAGCACGTTCCAGGGCACCCCGGTTGCTATCACTCCTCGGAAGCCGCACACGACCGCGTACTTGTGGTTGGTTCCCGCGCCGACGACGGTAGGTCCGCTTTCGCTCGCAGTCGCGCGGCGCCAGTAGCGCCGATAGCGCAAGCTCCCACGGTCGAAGGGGGAGCCCGGCAGCTCCGTATACCCGGAGACGGTGACCGTAGCGTTGGCCTCCACGTCGAGCAGGAAGATGTCGTTTTCCTGCCAGCCCGCCGGCAGGCCGGGAGTTGCATCCACGCCCCCCAACGCCTCAGAGGGCGTGCCTGCGGCGACGAAGGTTGGAAGTGAGCCGCCCGAGGGAGCGAGCGCGATTTGCAGCCCTATCCAGTCCTCGTTCGCCACGCTCGACGTGAGGGTCGTCTCCAGGAACTCCCCGGCGCTTGCCTTCTCGCCCGTGACCACGCCGAGCCCGCCCCCGTCGCCGAGCGCCGTCCCGTCGTCGAAGCGCTCCGTCACGTTCGCGAGGGCGGTGTTGGCCCAACCCGAGAGGGTCGGCCCGGCAACGTCGCGACCGACCGCGATCCCGCCCACGACGAGGCAGTTCGCGACTGTCGTCACGGCCCCGTTCAGGAAGATGCCGTTGCCGACCGCGTGCGTAACCTCGCTCGCCCCCGCCCGCCGCCAGAAGGTCGATAGCCTCGTGGAGACTGCGGCCTCCGCGTCCGCCGCGAACGCGTAGCCTCCTGCCCCTACTCCCGACCCGGCATCCGTCTCCGTATAAAGCAGGAAGATGTCGTTTTCCTGCCAGCCCGCCGGCAGGCCGGGAGTCGTGCTGCTCACCCCATCTGTGTACGTGCCCGCGGCGACGAGGATCGGAAGCGCCATCTACGGGCGCGCAAACTCGAGGAAAATGCCGAGTCCCTTAGTCCCTGTGCCCGCTACGTCCACGTCGATCGCGATCCGGTCACCCATCACGAGGTCATCATTTGCGAGGTCGATGACCGGTGGAGCGGCGGCGGTATAGGAGGTGAACTCGCTGACGTCAATCGTGATCCGGGTCGAGAGCATGTCGGCCGCCTGCGTGATGTTGCGAAGCTGGATCGTCGGCAGCCCCGAGCTCGAGACGGTCGAGACGTAGGCGTCCGCGTCCACGAGGTTCATTCCGTCCATGTCGTCCGAGGCCGCGAAGATGAACTGCCCGTCCCCCGTCGCTAGGATCGCCAGATCCGAGATGACCTTGATGTGCATGTGCCCTGGGATCACCGGCGGCGGCCGCTGCGAGAGGCTCACGATGCCCTTTCGCTGTGCCACGAGCCTCTTATGGACCGAGGTTTCTCCAGATGGGCGCGTCATAGCGGCGCATCCGCGCTCGTGACGAGGGGCGGGCGACCGGCGAGCGCTTGCCCGATCGGTTCACCCAGCGCGATCACACCGTCGACGTCCCAGCGATAGCTGTATTCCATGACGCGTTGCGTGCCCGAGAAGCCGCCTCCGAAGCTCGCTCCGGCCTCGACATGAATCAGGTCGCCGACGCCGAAGGCGGGTGCGATCCCGCGCTCGGGCGCCAGGTGCACGAGCGTCTTCGGGTTCGCGCGTAGCCACGACTCCATCTGCCACCAGCGACGATGGCCCTCGCGTGCGTCGATTTCGTTGTCGAAGATCCTGACCAGCATCCGTGTGAAGTAGGCCGCGCGCGAGGCGGAGATCGCCGATTCGATCTGCGACTGCGAGAGCCGCGGCATGTCCGTGAGTCCTGGATCGTCGGCCGTGATGTTGTACGGCCAGTGCTGTCCGTCCTGCGGAACGTCCTTGTTGCCCTCGCGCGGACCCCCGTAGATCCAGAGCTTGTTAATGATCTCCGAGTAGTCGCGCGTTCGCCGGCAGCCGCGGCAGTTCGAAGCCGTGCTCATCGCAAACTTGAACGAGACTTCGCCGGACCGATCGGTGCCGTAGTCGCCGTTGTGGGCGGAGATCGATCCCATGTTGCCACCCGAGTCGATGGGGGTGTTCACGACGTCGAGCTCGCCCGTCTCGACGAGGAACGCGATCACGTCGGCGATCGACAGGGGGACGTCCGTCGGGTTAAAGGAGAGGTTGACGCCGCCGGTCGCGAACGAGCCGAGCGCAATCCCCATCGGACCTTCGCCATCGGCGGGCGGCGTATCGTCGAGCGATTGGATGAGGATCTCCTGGATCATCTGCGGGGCAGTCGTGTTGCGTGTCGAGAACGTCGGCTTCGTGAAGTCACCCGGATCTCCGGAGGCCACCCCGTCCCTGGCCGGGCGCATCTCGAAAATGACCGTCGGATCGGCGAACGTCGCTACCCGCGACATCGTGTTCTCGTCTCCCTGGTCGTCGATGTGCGAGACCATGCCGTGGAAATCGAGACTGCCGTTGACGACGACTTTCAGCCGCGCAGCGTCCCATGACGTCGACACCTGGTCGAGCGGAACACGGACGGTCGCGAACGCCGGCTGGTTGAGCTGGTGAGTGACCGAGCCTTCCTGCACGATGCTCGTGATCTCTAGGCCGTCGATGTATGACTGGACGGCCATCGGCTAGAGCGCCGTCGCGGAGACGAGGCCGAAGACGAAGCCCTTCACGTTCGCGCTCCAGACGGGGAAGTCGGCGCCGATGTCGCACTGCACGGCGAGCGAGCCGCCCGCGCCGAAGTTGAGCGTCCCGGTCGTCGTCAGTATCGAGCGGAGAGCCGCCTTCAGGTTGTCCATCTGCGTGTTTCGGTTGGCCGTCGTGTCCACGACCAGTACGCCCGCGATGAGCATGTGCGTGCCCTCCTCGAAGAAGTCGTGCAGGAGGTAGCCCGAGGTCTGGCCCTTGTCGTCGATCGGCGCGCGCACGCGACCCATGCCGAGCCCGGAGCAACGACTCGGGTCGATCAGGTACGTGTTCCCGCTCGCCGCATTGAAGGTGATCGTCCCACCCGAAGTGACGAGCGTCGTGATGTCGGAGAAGGAGGCCACCTAGAATCCGACGCCGAGACCAGCAGCCGACAGCTCTGCGCTGGCATAGCGTGCTCCTACGTGCCACATGCCGCCGGCCATCCGAGCGAGCGTGCGGTTCTGCTCCCGCAGGAGCTCTGTCTGCACGTACGCATGCGTGGCGACTTGGCCCATGCTGCCGCTCTCGTCGATGTTGGAGCCAAACCCGGAGACGACACCATGTAAGCCGGCGAGGAGCTCATGGATTTCGCGCCGAACGTCGGCCTGAGTTAGTCCCTTCTCGCCCGCCGCCGCACGATCACGCGCTGCTCGGGCCCGCTGCGCCGCAGTACGCTCCGCCTCCGGTCGCATCCGAGCTTGCCCCGGCGGAAGGCGTCCTCTGAATGCACGCTCGTCCTTGCGTCTGAAGTCCTCCTCCGCTTTCTCGCGTAGTTGTCTGTCGCGTTCCTGCCGTCGTCTGCGTTTCTCTTCTGCCTTTCTGCGCTGCTCCTCGAGCTTGCGCTCGCCCTCTTCAGCGATCGCGTCCAGCTGCGACTGCACGTTCGCGATCTCGCCGTACAGTCCGCGCAGCTTCTCCTTCTGGGCTGCGGTGAGATTCTTCCGCGCCTCGAGTGCGCGGATCTGGCGGGCGTAGAAGGCGCGGAGCGCGCGCAGCTCGTCGCGTACGTCCCCGCCGCGGGCCTCCTCGCGCGCCAGGGCGAGTTGTAGATCACTCAGGCGAGCTCCCCCGCCTCCTCCGCCTCCGACACCATCACCGGCTCCACCACCATCCGCACCCGTATCAGCCGCAGCGCGATCACTGGCGTCACGTCCGCGAAGTGAGGACTTCTTGACGAGAATCCCCCACTTGATTAGCAGCCGTGTGGGCACTACCTCGTCTGTAAGCCCGTATGTGAACTGCTGCGTGTCGGGCCGGAAAAAGATCGTCATCCCCGCGTGACGTTCCCCCGCCGGAACGTAGCCAGCACGTTTCGGCGACCCACTCGTATCCCGCGTGAGAATTACGAACGCAGCGACGTAAGCGGCTTGCGGGCCAAAGCTCAGGATCCCCGTCGCGATAGCTCCACGCACTCTTCCCAATCCCCTAGTTGTCCCAGGAGTTCCCGGAACAGGCGAGGTTGTGACGACAAGAGCGCGCGGGCGGGTAGCGATATCCCACGCAGCCCCGACAGCCGCTGCATCAGCAAGCATCTTCGTGCGCGTCGCCGCACTCGCCACAGCCGTCGCGACCAACCCCGCAACTGCCTTGACTTTGAAGGCCACCCAGCCAAGGGTGGCGAGCCGGATTGCGTTCTCCAGACCACCGAGCAGATCGACGACCGGCTCACCGAATTTGCGAACAAGCTGAAGCGCCCCGGCAAACCCACGCACGACCTTCTCACCCGTCTCGACAGCCTCGTTGACACGGCGCTGAACCTCGCGCACGTTGTCGGCATCCGAGAAGTAGTCGGCCAGCTTGTCCGAGAGCTGCGTAACAGCAGGTAGGAGTCCTCGACCAGCGACTTCCTTCAGGTTCTCCCACTCGACGGCCAGGCGATCGGAAGCCGCGGCCGCCGTGTCCTGAGCAGCGACAGCAGCTTTACCGTATTGGCTTGTGAGCGCGGCCAGAGCCTCAGTCGCTGTCGCATTCTTGTCGATGTCGATGCCGAGACGCCGAATCGTTCCGATCATCCCGAGTTGCGCCTTGTTGACGACCTGCGTCCCGAATTCCAAGTCCCTGTAACGTCCGCGAGCTACGGCAGCGGCAAGCCCCACCCGCTCGAGCGCGACGTCGACATTCCGCGAGCCACGGACGAGCAGCTGGAACGACTTGAGCAGCTCCTCGTCATCGAAGCCGAGCTGCGAGGTTGCCCGGATGACGCGCTCGATCTTCGCCCTGTGCGCGTCGTAGGAGATCCCCAGCGCATCGAGCGCGACCTTCGTCTGGCCGTGGACGAGCTCCTCCTCCTTGGCCGCGCTGATGAGGGAGCGAACGCCGGCGACGAGTCCATAGACCCCGACGTAGCCGGCGGCCAGGCCGACCACGCTCCGGGTCAGCCTCCTCTGCGTTGCGTGCTGCCGCGACTGTGCTCGGTCGAGCTGCTGCGTCTCGCGGGTTTGCTTGTCCGCCGCGCGGGCAGCGGCTTCTTCGGCGTCCTTGAGCGCGATCGTCGCCCGCTTCGCCTGCACCGACTCGGCGCCGTAATTCGCGAGGGACTTCCGAAGTCTGTCCTGCGCTAAGTCGAGCTTGAGCGCCTCGCGCGACATCTGACCGACGGACTCCCGCCACTGCCGCTCGGCCGCTTCGATCTTCGCGTTAAATTGGCCAGTGTCGGCGTTGAGGCGAACGGTCGCGCCGTCGCCTCCCCGGACCGCATCGCCGAAGGCCATCAGCGCCCGCTCCGAATGCTCTCGGCCTTGGCCGTTAGCTCGGCATGACGTGACATCAGTCGCTTGGTCTCAGCCCTTTCAGCCAGAACCCCGGAGGCAGCGAGTGCGTCGTACTCGTCAAGAGCTGCGAAGGCCGCTTCCTCGATCAGCCACTGCGTCACCTCGTCCTCGCCTTCCCAGCCACAGCCGCACTCACACCGCGCCCACGTCAACCGAGGAAAGGGCTGCGACGAGCTTCTGACAGCCCTCGCAACTCGCATCGCCCGGCTCTCCGCAACCATGAGCCTCACGAAAGGTGGCCCAGCGATCGAGAGGCTCGACGCCGATCCTCACCCCCTTCGCGTCGTGTCCGCGCAGCCGCTGCACGATCTCCGCGACCAGGGCCAGATCGTCCTCAGGAAGGGCACCTGAGGCGACGTCGTCGGCAGAGAGGCTCACCTCCTGCCACTCACCCGCGGAGGTCTCGACCGCCGTCACAGCGGCTCTCACGAGCTCGCGCTGGAACGTCCCGTAGCGGCGGATGCGCTCGAGTACCTGACCGCGGTTGTCCCCGTTCGCCCTGGCGAGCTCGGCGGCCAGCTCGCCGGTCGCGCCATTCTCAGCCGAGAGCTCGAGCAACGCGATCTCGATTAGGTCTTCCGGCAGGTCGCCGTGCTCGAGCAACGTCCCGATACCGGGGATGCGGATCTTTAGCCGCTGCCCCGAGGGACAGGTGATCGTGTGAACTGCGCGGGCCTGCCAGGCGCTAAGAGACGAGGTCGAACTCGCCTCGTGCGTAACGCCAGAGGGTGTTTCGCTCTTCGTCTTCGTGCCCATGCTGTGCCTCCTGTGGCTGTGCGTCTTGGGCATGGTGTTCGATGAACGCTTCCGGGTAACGAGCCTCACGCTCGATCTCCTCTTCAGCTCGAGCGCAGGCGATGGAGAGTTCTCGGAGCAATGGTCGCGCTGCTTTCAGCATCTGCCGAAGCCGCTGGATCTCGACCGACTCGGCCATTAGGTCGTGTAGGACGCCGTCAGGTTCTTGGCGATGATCTCAAAGGTGTTGGCGATCGTCGCATCGGGTTTTGCCGACCACTCGATGTCGTAGAAGAGCGGCGTGCCGGCCGGGTCCGGGACGAGAACACAGTTTCGGATCTCCGCGTTGTTCGTATCGAAGGAGACCTCATCGGCGGTCGCCGAACGCGAGGCCAGGATGTTCAGCGGCACGGTGTTGATCGTCTGAGAATGGGTTGTTCCCGACGTCGAGTCGGTCAGGTAGTCGCGCCAGATCGCGTCCGTCTCGAAGAGGACGCGCAGTGTCCCGGTCACACCCCAGCGCCCGGTGACCGAGTCCGAGGCCGTCATACCCGTATCGCCCTGGATCACCGAGGCTGCACGTTCCGAGTTGATCGTGAATGACTCCACGATGTCGGTCGTGGCTGAGTTGTAGGAGACGGTCACGTTCGGGTAGACGAGCGGCTCGAACGTCGAGACCGCGAGAACGGGATCCGTCTCACCTTCGAGACCAACGAGGCCCATGACTCCCGCGCTATAGGAAAGCGCCTGTCCAGCACCTCCCGAGCAAGTGAGCACAGGGATACGGCAATCGGCCATCCGCGACACGAGCGCGGTGGAGTCGAAGGCGTTGTGGATCGTCGCGTACGGGAGCTGTGTCGCGGCGGTGATCGTGTGCGTGAAAGGACTGGCGCCCGTCGTCACGACTGCGCCCATGTGCAGGTAGGCGAGGAAACCGAACTCGTCGGCTCGGACAAAACCGGAGATGCTTCCTTCGATGAGCTCGCCGACCTTGATCGCTCTCGAGCGCTGGATCGAGGAGTCGGTCTCAGGAAGGTCGAGGATCTGAACTGTCGGGTCGACGATGTCGCCCGTGACGCGCAGCTTGAACTTCGGGGTCGTCTGCGGCGTGCCCTTCGCACTCTGGCGCCCGATCGCCGCAGTGAAGAAGTTACCGGCGTGGCCCGCCACGTCAGTCCTCTGCCTTCGGGCTCTTCACACGCCTGACGGCGTGCGGTGCTGCATCGAGCTCACGCATGACCTGCGGATCCCCGGTCGTCAGGTTCTTCCCGGCCTCCACACGGATCTCGGAGCCGTCGCCCATGTGACAGACGAAGTGGCCGTCCGGCGAGATCAACTCGTACGTCACCTCCACGCCCGCGCCTATCGGCGAGGGTGCGGGTCTCAGAGGCGATTCAGACGCTCGATCAGGCTCTTACGCGCGGCCGTGCCGCCTTTCTCGAGGAAGCCGGACCCTTTGATTCCTCGAGAGCTTCCCACGCGAGCGAGACGCGCCTGGCCCGATGCTGACTGGCGACGGCGCAACGTCGCGGCCTTCACCTTGCGGGATCGGCTCCCGAGTGTGCCGGTGGACTGCCATCCGGCATAGAACGCGCGAGAGAAGAAACCACCGCTCCATCCCGTCGGTGTTGGTTTCACTGGCAGCGTTTCCATCGTCGCCATTCGCCCAGTGCGCCTAGGCGCAGCTGCGCCCGCCACTCGTGCTCCATCTTCCGATGCCTGCTCGACCGCTATTCGTACCTGGCGGTTCACACGCCGCGCGAAGTCCTGCCCCCAGCCGCCGACGACATTCACATTGGCCGAGATCATGCGAGCACCGCCACGTTTCTCGCGAAGCCGAGGAGCCGCGCCTCGACGCCCCACTCGTCGGGATCCTCGTCGATCACGACCGACTCGACGCGAAAGTACCAGAGGTCGTCCACGGACAGCTCGATCTCCTTCTGCCGCGCCTGTAGAAGCATCATCAGGTCGACCGACGCCTGCTCGAGCTCCGTCGGATCGGCGGGACTGTCCGCGGCCGGGAGATCGCCCCGCGCCGGCCAGAAACGGATGACCATAACCGGCCGAGCGACGACGACTCTGTCCGGCTGCTCTCGATAGCCGTCGAAGAAGACGGTGATGCGCTGCTCTCGGCTCACGCCCGAGCGGCGGCCACTCGTCAGGAGCGCGTCCGGGTATGCCGTCTGTAGCTCGGAGCGCAGCGCACGCCGCCAGTCGGAGATGAGATTCGCGGCGAGGAGCGGCATCAGGCGACGAGCGGAAGCGCGTAGCTCTGCACGACCCGCCGCCCACCCGCGAAGAGCGCGCCGATGTTGACCTCGCCGAGCGCTTCTGCAAAGGCCGTGCCCGCGAGCGCCGGATTGGAGACGTACTCCACGACGACGAGACCGGCGCACGCCTCGCGCAGATCGTCCGGCACCGACGGGAAGCCCCACGTTCCGGCTACCTCAACCAGATCCCCCACAGTAAGGGAAGCTGCAGCAGCCGAAGAAGGCGGGAAGAAGAGCCCGGTGATCGGTTCCCACGCCTGCCTAGTGCGGGGAAGCAGAACGTAGTTCGCCGAGCTCACGGTCTCGACCTCGGTCGTCTGGTCGGAGTCGATGACCTTGACGACCAGCCCCACGCTCGTGGAGAGATCCCCGATTCGCACCTTGCGCTCGCGGACGTTCCAGAGCGCGAGATCGAAGCGGCGGGTTCCTACCACTGGACTGATCGCCCGAAACTCGCGGCCCGTCTCCCGCTGGATCAAGCGCGACTTGGCGAGCACGTTACGTAACAGGAGCGCGTCCGTCTCCTCATCCGAGCGGTAGCCGCGGGCATAGGCGAGCACGTCTGAGAGCTCGCACAGACCCTGCGAGACGAGAGTTGGATCCTCGACGAAGATCTGGAACGTCGGGGTCTCTTGGACGAGAGTGCTGGGAAAGACGACTCTGTGCCAGGCGATGAACTCGGCAACCTCGTCTACGTCCGCTGCGGCCCAGTCGTAGCGGACCCCGCCCCGCTGGGAGACGGCGGCAGAAGCTGCGATCGTTCCCTCACCACCTCGACAGCCCAAAAAGGTGTTGCCCGAGATTTCGTCGTACTCGACGATCTGAGATCCGACGTTGAGCGCACCATGAGGTATGAACCCCGTTGTCGCAGCGACGGTAATCGCGGGCTCGGGAAGAACGGTCTGCGCCGAGAGAGTCGTGGAAGCGGTGATGATCGTCTCGGCGGTGTCGATGACGAGCGTCGCCACTGCCTCTGTTCGCGCCTGAAGCTTGACAGTTGCCCCGGTCAGATCGGTAGCGACTCCGAGCTGGCGGATCGTGTCGTAAAGAGAAGGACTGCGGTTGTTCTTACGCAGCGTGACAGCCATGATGGCTCTCCTATCGTCCGCTACAGGTCTGGGTCAGGCCGATCGAAGGTAGCTGCATCTGCATCTGTAGAAGACTCGGAAGTGGGATCGGGACGATCGAAGGAGCTGAAGATACGCACCGTGACCGCAGCGACGAAATCGGCAACAAGCGTTGCCAGCGTTCCCACCGTGGCACTCAGCGTCTTGGTGATCTGCTTGGTGATCGTGGCGCTCGTACCCACCACGTTCGCCGTCAGCGTCTTCCCGACTTGCCGGGTTATCGTCGCACTTGTGCCTACGCTGGCCGTGAGCGCTCTGACCGCAGTCTTGGCCCTGGTCATCGTCGCGCTCGTGGCGATGCTCGCAGTCAGCGTCTTCGTCACCTGCCGGATCAAGCTCGCGCTCGTGATGACGGCAGCGCTGAGCGTCTTTCCGACCTGACGACTCATCGTCGCGGTGGTTCCCACGGTAGCGCTCATCGTGACGAGGAAGACCCTGATCGCAGTCAGAGTCGCCACAGTCGCGACCGTGGCCGTCAGCGTCTTTCCTACTTGCTTCACGAGGGTAGCGCTGGTCGCGACGCTGGCAGAGAGCACCTTTCCTACCTGCCGCGTCATCGTGGCCGTGGTACCTACAGTCGCAGTGAGCGTCCGGTTGATGATCTTGCTCGCCGTGAGTGAAGCCACCGTCGCGACGGCCGAGGCCGTGAGCGTCTTCCCGACCGACTTGACGAGTGTCGCCGTCGTTACAACACTGGCGCTCAGCATCTTGGGGACCTGCCTGACCATCGTGGCGGTCGTCCCTATAGTCGCGGACAGGATCTTGCCCGTGGAGCGCACCATCGTCGCGCTCGTCCCCACCGTCGCGGTGAGTACCTGCGGAGTGTCGACAGCGGCAGGTGCGGGTTTGAGTCCCTGGATAACGCGCGAGACACGTACCCGCCCACCCCAGCCTCGAGTCGGCGGTGCCCAGCGACTCATTCAGCCCACCCCGGAGGAAGGTAGGACATGAGGATCTGCGGGATGACTATGAGCGGAACGCTGGGGCGGATCTCGAAACCGATGACGCCGACAGGATCGTTGGCGGTCGCGGAGGAGCCTCCGGACACCGTGCCGGGATCACCCGTGGGAGTAGTCGTCTGAAGCTGAAGCGCCAAGCCCGGTGTAAGAGCGGCCAAGAAATCGGCTACCGCTTCCACCCAGTCCCCACCCGTCTCACCCGTAGCCGAAACCTGCGCGTTGTTGTCGTTCTGTCCGACGAGGGCAACCGCCAACGCACCCGCGATGGTGGTGGTCACAGTCGGCATCTGCGGATCGGTGGCGTGGGATATGTGCGAGAAGCTGACCGCTGGACAGACATCCGTGATCGTCCCCGAGACCCAGCCCGTAAAGCGGTAGATGCGAGCCGCTCGCATCGTTGTAACAGCCTGGCTACCGAAGACAATGGGCGTGTTGTCCTCTGTGCCGTCAGCGATCTTGCCATATACCCAGTGGCGGGCGATCGTGGTCTCGATCACGCGCGGCCCGTCAAGCAAGGTGAAGCCTGAGGGAGTAGTAGGAGCCGTGGTCGTGCCCTCGAAGTAGGCGTGACCTATGAGGATGTCGTTAGCGTTTACTGCCGCGGGGGTATTGGGAGAAAGCTCAGCGCCGCTCGTCTCAGTTGCTTCCCCGGCCCCCGCGTCCGCGAATGCAATAGCCATTCAGATCACCGCCCGCACGGCGGGTCCGGTTACTCGTCCCAGACGAACGTGAAGTCGAGGTGCTGCCCTGTGCCTGTCGGTAGGTAGATCCCGACACCGTTTGCCGTGCCCTCGGGAATGACGATGCCCGACTCCCCGAAGGTCCAGATCACGGCCGACCCGATCGCCGCGCCCAAGACGCTTCGCCGAAGTATGGCCCCCGCGGTGGCGTCAACCGTGTGCGTATTGAATCCTGTGCAGTCGGGATCGGCGAAGTTCGTATCCCAGGGTGCCTCGACAAGCGCCGTACCCTGAGTGCCCGTGGCTGTCCAGCGGATGAGACCGATGACGACCGCCGTCGACGTCGTAGTCGCAACCTCGACTTCCCGGACTCGAGCCCCGGCAGCGGCGGCGGCGTAGAGCGAAGGGCCGCGCAGCGCAGTCGGTAGCGCGTCGGTGCGACCGGTTACCGAGTGGCGGGGCACGCCCCGCCTATCGGCCTACCAGCGAAGCCCCGAGGTTACGGTCCGGAGGATCGGTTGCGGGTTGCAGGCGCTCGGCGAGTTGAGCGGGTGGGCAACCGTGGTCGTTCCGGTCACGGTGCCGTCGTTGGTTCCCCAGTCGTCGATCTCTGGAGAGTCAGTACCACAGAGACGAAGCAGCGCTATCTGGTTGGCCCCCCGGATCGTCGAGGGCTCGGCACCGTTGCCGAGCATGTGCGCCTCTGTCGCATTGAGTTCCACATTCCAGAACGCGCCATCAGCCAAACTCGCAGCATGGAAAAAACCTGGGGCACCTGATCCCCCACGACAGCCGAACTGACAAGCAACATTGTTCAAGATCGAGGCAGAGAGCGAATCCGCCGTCCCCGCCTGGTAAGCCGCCTCCGCGCCGTTGAGGTAAATCTTCGTACCTGCAAGCGTCGAGGAACCGCTGTAGGTACAAAGAACGTGAATCCATGTCGCGGTCGCATGGGCGACATCGATCTCGCGCAGGATCTGATTTCCGGCGGAGTTACGCAGCTCGAATACGATCCGCGGCCCCTCGAAGGTCTCGTTGGAGATGCTCCAGCCCTCAAAGTTGCCGGAGTTCACCTGCTTGGCGACGTACGCCCCAGACGTATTCGCAGGCAGGTAGAACGGAAAGGCGATTGAGAACGGATCGGTGCGCTCGCGGTCGAAGTTCGCCTCGTTTGCAAGATCAATGCGGTCGTCGATGCCGTCGAAGGAGCGAGCCACTTACTTCGCCGTCACGGAGCAAGCTCCCTGTCCCTCATCGTGGCGGCACAGGTGATAAAGCACCTTGTCAGTCGGGCTGTTCAGATCCCGCGTCAGTGCGAGAGTGTCCGCGAAAGTAACGATGGCAACATCCGTACCTCGGATCATTTTTCCCGTTCCACCGTAGAGCGCCTGTTTACTCACGAGCTCGGTCTGCAGGACAGTCCCCACTTCACCTTTGCCCGATCCAGTCTGTATCTGAATAACGTGCTCCATCAGCTACGGGTAACTGTCCCCCTCGAGCACGCCCAGCGCCTCGACCCTGTATGGCTCCTGCCCCTTGGCGAAGACGACGGTCGTCCGAGCAGGATCGAAGGTGTGAGACCACTTCGGCGCGCTGCCGGAAGACTGGAAGCGGTATCCGATTGCGTTCGGCACAGCGTCCCAGCCGAGCGTGATCTTCGCTTCCGTCTCCGAGACCTTGCGCAGTGTGAGCCCGGCAGGAGGCGGCGGCGGTGGCGGCGGCGGTGGAGGAGGCGGGGGAGTGCCAGCGTTCGTGTCGGTGCCCTTCGCACCGGACTTCCAGACGTTGCGGTCGTACTGAACGCCTGGGACGTACAAGGCGGGTGAGTCGAACGTGTTCTCGACCGCCCGCACGTTCGTGAGCTGCGCGTTGTTCTCGTCGATGAGGTACTGACCGGCGACGAAGGAGTTGCGCTGGGCGAGGATGTTCGCGATGCGGTTTGAGCCGAGGGTGAGCGCTGTGTTGCGCTTCCCGCCGCGTCCATCGGTGACGTTCCCGAAGGCGCAGTCCTCCACCGTCAGCGAGAACTGCGGGTACTGCCCCGAATCCCACTGGCAGAAGATGTGGTACGTCCAGTTGTCGTCGAAGCGCGAGTTGCGGACGACGACGTCCTTCCCGCCGAAGACGATGAGCCCTTCGCCGTGGCAGTCGTAGGAGCCGCCGTAGCCGATGCACGTCGGGCCGAACGTGTAGCCGCGGATCGTCACGCCGTCGATCAGGATGTTGTCGTTCAGCGGCGGACTGCCTCGATCGATCTTGCAGTTGGGCGTCCCCGGAGCCGAGTCCGGACGCGGGTCGAAAACACCACCGCGGATCGTGAGGTTCTGGGCGCCGTTGACGTAGAACGATTTAGCCGAGAAGCCCTCGATCAGGATGTCCCCGGCGTTGCCTCCTGCCACGAACAATTCCGTCCCCGGCAGTCCGGTCATTCCTCGGAAGGTCAGATGCGAGGGGGCGCGCATGTCATCGACACCCGCCCCGAGCCGAAGGCCGACGCGCACCTGGGCGGCGCCGTCGAAGACGACGTGCGGCGCCAGACCGGGCGTATTCTTGGCCGTCTTCGTCGTGATGACCTGTGTCCCGTGGTCACCCGGCTCGACACTGAGCAGCTGCCCGAGCGACGCTGCGGCATAGGCCGCGTCCCAAGAGGAACCAAGCTGCACGTCGTAGCTCACGGTCAGCCTATCGGCCGGGCGGGTGCTTAGTTCGTCAGCTGAACGTTGAACGTGAAGGCGATCGAGTCGCCCAAAGCGAGCCCGATCCCCGTGAAGTCACCCTTCATGAACAGCAAGCCCCCAGAAGCCGCATCGAAGAGGCCAGCGTTCGTAACCGTCCCCACACCGGGCGAGGTTGTGGTGCGAGTGCCCGTGACCCTGTACGTGTCGTCGGTAGTCGTCGTCGTCTGTTGCGAGGACGTGCCCAACGTGTGATCCGTCGTCCCGGCCGCTAGGGTCGTAAGCGCCTCGGTAAAGAGGGAGGTATCGGTGGCGGCGGCCGTGCCGGCCCCAGTGCCCCAGGCGATGTGCAGCGGCTCCGTTCCCACGCCGCGCAGACGAGCGGTGAGGATGTCCAAGCCCTGGTCGACGCAGAAGGTCGCCACTTAGCCCCTACCGACCATGTAACGCGGAAAGTCTCGCAGGTTCATTGCGAGTGCCCGCAAGTGTCCATGATCCAGATTCCAGCAAAAGACCCGGAACCAATAGCGGCGCGTGTGGACAAGCCCAAAGTCGCACCACTCTCCATCTGGCCCTTGGACTGACGCACTGACCTCGCGCACGAGTTTTGCCTTGGCTCCGAGCTCCATCGGCTGCGCCTATCGGCTCAGGCGGGCTTGGGCTCTATCTCGGACGGGTCATAGCGCCAGAGCGGCGTGATCTGCCCGCCGCCGACGTCGAGAGCAGTCCCGAACCATTCCCCCTGCCACATGGGATAGACACCGAAGATCCCAATGTGACCGAGACGCGCGTCAACGTCGCAGTGAAGCGTAAAGCCCGCCTCGCGGATCTTCCGGCAGAGCACGAGATCCTCGTCCTGCTGAACACCCGAGGTCTCGAAGACCGGCCGCTCGAGAGCATCTAGAACATGGCGGCGGATGAGCATCCCCGCGCTTCCGGCTGCATGGATCTCGACCAGTCCCCTCTGCGGCAGATCGGCCCCGAAGTAGCGCGTAAGACCATCCTCACCGACCGCTTGCGAGCCATAGACGACGGGCTCGAAGGGAGCCTGCTTCTTCAAGCAGAGCGGAACCACGACGTCGAGTTCGTGAGAAAGGAGCTGAACGAGAATCGTGGGATCGAAGACGTGATCGTCCCCCATGATCCACAGCCAATCGCCCTCCATCGCCTCCACGATCTTGTTGAAGCTCGCGGTCACGTCCATGCCCTTGATCCAAATCACCCGTGTATTGGGCGGACGCACGAGACGCAGCATGGAGGTCGCAAACTCCACATGAACGTACTCGCGTGAGGGAATGCCGATCGTGCCAGGATCTACAGCGGGCCGTACTCCTTGATCCGCTTCGCGTCCGCCAAAAACTGTCGGTTCGATACTTGTACCGCATAAGCGCCTAGCCAACCCGCCGCGTCCTGCATCATCTTCGGTAGAGACTTCTCCTGCAACATTGTTGAAGAGCGGCGGTACTCGTGGACGATGAGATCGCCGAGATAGAACGTGATCTCGATGCGCGCTGGCCCTTCCACTACGTGCCACGCTTCTCACCGGGTCCGGCGGTCATCTGCTCGACGTCGTAGTGAACGCTGATCGGCTCGAAGTACTGCGGGAGAGCCCTCGCGAGCTTGTGGCCTACTCTGACTCGCGTCACCCCTTTGTGAAAGATGAACTCCTCACCGTCGAGGGTAGTCGTCCCGGAGTCTGTCGCGATCAGGATCTCGCCTTCGGCGGGCTTCTTACGTGGTCGTCCCATTACTGCCTCCTCAGGGTTTAGGGGCGGCCACCCTGAGAGGGACCGCCCCCGTCTTTGGGCTGGTGTCCTACCCCCAGCGCGCCTTTTTCTTCGCCTCGGCGTACTTGGCAGCTCGCTCGTTGAGCTCCTCGTCGGACTCGCCCTCTTCGGCAGCGCCAACCGCAGCGAGCGCCAAGGCCGAGGGAGTCGGTGGCACTTCGACCGTGCTCTCCGGCTTGTCCTTGCTCTCGGCCATCAGCTGTCCAGCACCTTGAAGGCCGTAGTCGAGAGGACGCCCGCGCCGTTGCGCCAGTAGGCGTAGAGGCCGCGCTGTCCACTCGGCCGGTTGTTGGCCGTCGCGAACATGTGTGGAATCAGCTCCACCGAGAGTCCCACCCGATCGGCGATCAGGTAGTAGGAGAAGTCCCCGAAAACGATGATCTTCGCTCCGGTCGTAACCGTCGCTGCCATTGCCGAGGACTCGTACGCTCCGTAACCGAGCACCCGTGCCCCGTCGCCGTAACTGCCCGGCGTTGGAACCTGATTCGGGAGCCCGACTCGCAGGTTGTCCAGCCACACACCCGAGCCGCCAGCCGTATCGAATTGGCGGATCTTCTGCGCGATTGCCCGGTTCATCACCATGACCGCACGCGGCCTGAAGCGCGGTCCGAGTGCATTCTCGAGCGCGTACAGATCCGCGATGACGAAGGCGTTCGCCGTCGCCGTATCCGTCGTCGAGGTCGCCCCGGTGATGACACCCGAGGGCTCATTGGTACCCGAGCCAACGGCGAATTTCGATGCCTCCAGCTCGTCCTTCGCGTCCTGAAGCAGCCGAGCCATCTCCGTCTGAAGCCCCGCCCAGTCCATGCCGATCTCGATCGAGAAGGGCACGAAAGCCTGCGCCTTCTCCGTGGAGACGGTCGGCTGCACGAGCGTGGGTGCGTTGTCGGAAGCCTCGGTGACTTCCGCCGCGTAAGCCGCGGTGATGCCCGCCGAGGAGACTCCTCGCCACTCATCGACCAGGATCTGCTCCACCCGCGAGATCGCCCGAAACGGGTTGACCGCCAGGTTGGAGGTCGGGATGATCGTCGGATCGAGCACGAACGGCACCGCGAACCCGCCCGCCGAGGTCGTCAGCGAGAGGGCGCGCTGCTCGTCCTGGTTCAGCATCTGCCCGCTGATGTACTTCCCGAAAGCCCGCTTGTACGCCGGGCTTCCGGTGACGAGCATGTGCCTCGCGAGCGTCCCCTGCCTGTCGTCGATCGAATCGAGCATCCGCGCCAGGTGTCCCTGCACGCTCTCACGATCCGCCCGCTCGTGCGGAAACGTCGCAGCCTCGACCGCACGCATGGCGCGGTCACGGAGCTCCGTCTTCGCCTCTTCGGGGCTCGAGACCGATGCTCGCACCGTCGAAAGGTCGTAGATGTCCTCTCCGCGCACGACGCCCGGGCGCGGAGTGTGGAATCCCGCTCCAGTCTCCTGTGAGCCGGGGACTTGGCTCAGCTCGTCGACACGAGCCTTGCGAGCGCGAAGCTCGCCTATGAGGCTCGTGTTCGCCTCCTGCTCGTCGTTCAGCCGGTTCCACTCTTCCCGGCTGTCGTCGGGGAGAGCTTGGCCGGCGAACTCCGCGTCGATCTCCTGGAGGCGGCCTTTGATCTCGGTCTGACGTGCCTCCAGCTCTTCGATGGTCACAGTCGCCACGCTGGTTCCTCCTTCTGATCTCGTAGGTGGTCACGCCCTTGCTCGCGGCGCGCCTGCCCCGAGGTGGAAGACCCGGCGTCGGGTGTGGCGGGTGCGTCGTCCCCAGCAGGGACGAGTGCTGCAAGTCGAATCAGCTCGCGAGCCCGGTCCGGGTTACTCGCGATCTGCTCGAACAGAAAGTGGTCGGTGAGTGAGCGGACGCCGGCCGTCGCCTCCGCATAGGCGGGGAACGTGACCGGTCCGAACTCGAAGAGGCGGACCTCTTTCAGCGTGCGCTCGGGAAGCGCATTTGGATTGTCGTCTGAGGCTTCCGGCTTCTCGACGCGCTCCTCGCGCATTACCTCGAACCGGAAGGAAGCCCCGTAAAGGCCCGCCTCGAGTCCTGGAACGAGCTCCCGGTTGTAGGACGTGTCGAGAAGCGGGACCTCGTAATACGGCCCCTCATCCTCCTCGCGCAGCTCCGTGATGGGGCCGAGCGGCTTGTCACCGGCCTGCGGGTCGCGTCCGTGCTGGAAGAGCGCCCGGATCTTGTCCCGGTTCTCGCGAAACGTCTTCTTGAAGGCTCCCGGAGCGATCCGCTCGAGGAAGTGATCCTCGAACCAGGAATCGATCTCCGCCCAGCGGTTGAAGACGGCGAAGTGGCCGAAGAGCGTCGGCATCCCACCATCGCCATCGGCCCGCAGCTCGGGTCCCGGCTGGAGTGCGCGGATGAGCTGCTCACGCGGCTTATCACTCACGCCCGCGCCTATCGGCGAGGATGAAGACTCCTGAGCGTACAGAGCCGCCATCTGCTTCTCGGCTCCCGGTAGTGGGTCAGTTTGGCTAGTCACTCAGTAACGTTATGGCTCCGCCCGCCTTGAGAGCCGATACGTCTGCGTGAAAAGGTTGTTACGCTCTGGGGCTTGTGACATGCGAAACAAGTCGGCGCTGGCATCATCGATTGTGCTGTCCTCGTTGGAACGAACCAACATGTGCACATTTGGTGCTGCCTCAATAGACTCTCGCCACCGTGCCTGGCTCAGGCGCTCAGGAGCAGCAGCAGCATGAATTGGCGCTCTTTCGTGCCCGGCGGCGCTACGACCTCCTCATGCGGATTTTCTCGGCGGGCTCGCCGCTCGGAATTGCTGCGCTCTACTTCCCTTTCCGAGGCGCGGTTCCCATTGTGGAGGCACTATCCGGCGAAAGCACGAGCATCAGCGTCAAGGCGTCCATTGGCGTCACGATCACGTACGCGCTGGCCATCACGATCGGAGCCATTGTGCTGGTAGTCAGGAATCAAGCTCGATCCAGTGAGATTCAGAGGCTACGGGAACGCCTTGGCGAGGAAGTTCCATGACCGCTCTAGCGGTAGTGGCGGTTTGCGTCATGGCGCTAGCCGCTTGGGTTTCGATCTTTGTCGTGATCCCGTCATGCGCCCGAAGCTTCTTTCGGTACAGGCTTTGGAGGCTGCGGGACCTCGTGACAGATGAGATCCGAGAGGGGGCCTATTTAGACAAGCACCAGCCTCGTCTCTTGGTCAAAGAAATCGACGCGGGGATTTTTCTTGGTTCGCAGCTAAGTCTGTTCAGGCTCACGCTGGCCGCCTTGAACTGGCGGAACCTCGAGCCGCACGATGAGGAGGAATGGTTCGATCTCAGCGCCGCAAATGCAGCGGACAGTGACCGCTTGCGTGAGCGGTCTAACGAACTTCACTATGCGTTCGCGAAGTTCATGGTTCTTGGTTCCCCGAGCGGATGGCTATTCGGTGCTGTCATGTTCCCTCTGGCACTCACAGTCACGCTTTGGACGACTTTTTCTGACAGCAGCAGCGTCCCCGCTCGTGATGTTCAAGTGCGACGAGGTGAGCTCCGTCGCCGGCTCGCCGTCATTCGGCTCGCGGTGTCGGATGTGTTCCTTCAGGCTAGGTCGCGGGTGCGAGACGAAGTACCTTTCGAGCCGGAGACAGCACTTGCGCGGCTCCTGGGCCAGCAAATCGATCGGCCCTCGCACGCGGGCTACGCCTAACAAGTAGGGCATACGCCGCGCGGGCTGCTACGCTCGTGGCGATGCCTGACCGCTCACGCAAGCGTCCACGCGACCCAAACGAACTCGCCCGCCAGATCGTGGACGAGGCTACCGGCGAAGCGCCGCCGTTCGACCCCGACGAGGGGAAGAATCCTGCCGCCGTCGCGCTCGGGCGAAAGGGCGGGCTCAAAGGTGGGAAGGCGCGCGCGGCGAAGATGTCGCCTGAGCAACGATCGGAAGCAGCACGGAAAGCAGCGCAGGCTCGGTGGCGTAAGCCCTAGCCGGCTGTTCCGTCCACGAGCCTAAGCTCGCCGAGCGGGGACATAGGTTTACCACCCTCACCGCTGCCTTCTAGCGGCGTCATGACGAGGCCGAACATGAGCGCCCGAAGTTCGCTCATCGGCAGATCGAGTGCTTCGGCGATATGCGACTTGCGCACACCCTCTTTGCGAAGTTGCGCCAGGACTTTGGCCAACACCTGTGAGCTTTCTCGTTTGATGGGCTCGGGCTCGTTCTTCCTATACCCGCGTCGGGAAATGTCCATGTAGAGAGAGCGATACTGCCAGTCTGAAAGCAATCCGAGATCATGCATGCGGTATGTCAGTGCAGCTACGGCGACCTTCCATCTTTTCTTTGCGACGATGAGTTGATCCAATGACGGGAACCGTGGCGCATGGGCTTTCACATCGCCCTTTGGCATCAGGAACGCGGAAGCGAAGTCTCTCGCTTCCTTTTCGATCTCGCGCCCACGCGTAATCTGCGCTCGCGCGTGGAGCACGAGATGACCGAGTTCATGTGCGGCATCCATACGGCTACGCTCGCCCGACTTCTTCGTATTGAGAAACACGAACGGCAAGCCGTGGCGCCATGTCGAGAAGGCGTCGAGCTCGGCGTAGTCCTCAGCAAGCGAGAAGACGCGCACCCCGTGTGCTTCCAGTAGGTGGATCATGTTGGGGATCGGCTTTTCGCCAAGTCCCCATTCCATGCGCACTACTTCAGCTGCACGCTCGGGGTCCTCGCCGTCGAGATGCTGCGGAAGATCTGGAGTAGGCAACCGGAACCGCTCAGCGAGCCAGTCATGGACGGCACAGGCGAGCGTTCCTCCAGCGACAGCGCGCCCAACCTGCTTCGCCGTGAGCTTGCTTAGGGCACGAAAGCTTGCCGTATCGGGCGTGAGTTCCTCGAGATCAGGACCTTCGAAGAAGCCAACCGGGAAGTCGAGCACGCGAGCAAGTTCGTCGACAGTCTCGGGAAGCGGCTCGTGTTGGTCGCTTTCCCAACCTGTGATGCTGCGCACCGAGACGCCGGCGAGCTTTGCGAGCTCAGTCTTCGTAAGTCCCCTGCGCTTTCGCGCAAGAGAAAGACGAGACGAATGAAACATCAGATGCGTTCAACGGCGATATCGAGGTCGCCCTCATTCTCGTCGTCATCCTGTTCTCGATCGCGTCTACCAACCGGCTCGTTGGTGTCGATCATCGGCAGGATGATCCGCTCACCTTCGAAGGCGACTCGGCCGTTGACCTCGCGCGTGGGTTCGGAGAGCTCGGAGTAGATGATGCCGTTTTTCCGAGCGATCAACAAAGTCCAGATCTCGTCAGGGAGTTTGGGTGCCGCAAGTGCATCATCCTCGGGCAAGAAAGACAGCTGGTCCCGAATCCGCAAGAGCTCGAAGAAGACCTCGCCCTTCTTGTGGCGAGTGTGCGGGGAGGCACCGTCCCGTCCGGCGCGGTCATCGCCAGTGGCGACCATGAGTGCGACACCACGATCGGGCCGGACCGTCAGCGAGAACATGTGCAGCTCCTCGGCCGTCCAACTACTCGGTACAAGCTCCTCGCGCAACCCTCTGACAGTTCGCCCCCAGCCGAGAATTCCTCCCAGGATTCGCGGGTCGAGGCGCGTGCAGCTTCGGCGCTCCGACTCACCGAACAGCACCGCCGCTCGCAGGGTTTCCAGCGTGACCCCGATAAGTCGGAGCCGCGCTTTCACGAGGTCTTCTCGGACGTAGATCTTGCGGACGGGCTCGTTCATGGCCGACCTCCCTTCATCGTTTCCTGTTACGCTACCTCATCTGAGGCGAAGAAACAAGCAACGATTGCCTGGAAACTGCTTGACATGCAAGACCGCTCACGTATAATGGTCAATATGAATCGGCTTTCGGCGGAGAGGCGTATTGCGGTTGTAGCAGCGCTGTCGGAGGGCAACAGCATCCGCTCCACGTGCCGAATGACCGGCGTGGCGAAGAACACCGTCACCAAGCTGCTCATCGATCTCGGGACAGCCTGCTCGGTCTTCCAAGACCGCGTGATGCGCGACCTGACGTGCGAGCGCATCCAGGTCGATGAGATTTGGGCGTTCGTCTACAGCAAGCAGAAGAACGTTCCTAAGCACAAGCGCGGCGAGGCTGGCGACGTGTGGACGTGGGTTGCGATCGACTCGGATACAAAGCTCGTCCCGACCTATCGGATCGGAGCCCGCGACATGGTCGATGCTCGCGCGTTCATCGAAGACCTCGCCAGTCGGCTGAGCAATCGCATCCAGCTGACAACGGACGGCCATGTTCCGTACCTCACGGCTGTCAAGCATGCCTTCAGGGGCGAGATCGATTACGCGCAGCTGGTGAAGATTTACGGCCGAGACACAAGCGGACGGCCAGAACGCCGCTACTCGCCAGCCGTCTGTCTCGGCGCAGACTCGCGCACGGTCAGCGGCGATCCCGACCCCGACTACATCAGCACAAGCCACGTCGAGCGGCTGAACCTGAGTATGCGAATGGGCATGCGGCGTTACACGCGTCTGACCAATGCCTTCTCCAAGAAGGTCGAGAACCTGGCCGCAGCCGTGAGCCTTCACTTCATGCACTACAACTTCTGTCGCGTCCACAAGACACTCGGTACGACCCCGGCTGTGGCGGCAGGTGTGGCCGATCACGTCTGGACATTGGCTGAGTTGATCGGTCTGCTTGAGGCAGCCGAGGCCACGACGATCAAGCGCGGCCGATACGCCAAGACCCGCGACCGCCGCCACCGGGGTCAGGTTTCAGACTGACCCACTACCCGGCTCCCGCTTTGGAGATATGGCAGGCGACGATAGAGCCATCCGAGTCCTTGATGAGCGCCCACGGCTTGGTGGACGGGCAGCGGGAGGACTTCGCGACATGCCAGGGCACTGCCGCGCCTATCGGCCTACTCCACGACTACGGGCTCCTCGACCTTGCCATTCGAGTTCGTAGGCTCGCCGCCGGGATAAAGCTGCACGCTCGTCTTGCCCGAGTGCTTCAAGCGCTTGAGATCGCCGGAAGTGACCGCATCGACGACCGAGGAGGGTTCGTATCCGCCATCGGTGCCCTCCCGAATCGCGGACATCTGAATCTTAATGACCTCAGCGGCGTCCTTGACGTCTTCCTGCAAAAACGGGATGTCGCGGTCGTCGTACCAGAGCTCAGCGGCCGGCGGAATATCAATGATCGACGAGAGCGAGCCAGCGATATTCCGCCAGAGCGGCCGCATCGTTCCGTCCGCGAAGCGTCGGCGCGCCTGCCCGTAGTTCGAATACGTCGCTGCCTGAAGCCCCTCGGAGAGACCCACGATGACGGGAGGAACGCCAGCGGCGGCCGCGATGCGCGTCTCGCCTGCGCCCTGGGTGGCCTTGAATTCGACTTGCTTGAGATCCGAGCCGACGATCTTCGCGTCCGCACCGCCGGCCAGGAACATCGTCTGGTAGGCGTCGATTGTCGAGCGGTGGTGGTCTTTGAAGATGCTCACCCATTCGGCGAACTTCTTGGGATCGGTCTCCTGCGAGATGACAGCGAGGTTCGGGGTCGCCCCATTCTCGAAGTAGTTGAGCTTGTGCTCGGTCGCGGCCTTGTCGCCCATGATGTCCCGCAGCACTGGTGTCAACCAGGACATCCCCCGGAAGCGCGCCACCGGATCCGGGATGGGCGCGAAGTGGCAGACCTGCTCGGGTAGAAGCGGGACTGGCTTGCGAGTCCCGCGCGGGCCTCCCGGCTTGTACATGTAGCCGATGACCTCGGCGTCGGACGCAAAACCTGCCTCGTTCGGCTCGAGTTCGGAGCCGAGCACGATCGTCACCCAGTCCGGGCGAAGCCGTTTGAGCGTGTTAGCCTGGCGCACCGCGTAGAAGTTCCCGGCGAGATCGGCGTCCTGGATCGCTCGGGCCAGAAGATCGCCGGTCGTGCCATTCGGCCAGGGTCGCTCGAGGATTGCGAGTGCCTCCGTTCCGAAGAGATCGCCCGGACGTCCCGAGCGCAGCTGACGAAACTGGAAGCGGGCCTCCGAGAAGAGCAGGAAGCGGACGAGCATGCAGGCGAAGACGACGCCGTTCGTCTTGTACGCGCCCTGGACGTAGCCCTCGAAGGTCGGCTCGGGCTCCTCCTGCGGCTTGCCGCCCTGCGAGAGCGCCGGCATAAACGGATAGTTCTTCCCCTGGAAGCTGAACCAGGACATCCACTCGTCGAAGGAGAGCGGCTGAATCCCGGTAGAGCGCTCGAGATCCTGCCGCTTCTTCGCCTGCCTTATGTCGCGTCGCGTGGTGATGCGGAGCTGGCCGCTGCCAGGGATTTCTAGGTACCGACTCTCACCCATGTCAGCGGCCGAGCGTTGAGCGGAGGCCCATGTCGGGCCTATCGGACTCAGGCCCAGGCGACGAGGGGTTCGGCCGTGAAGAACTCCTCCAGGTGCTCCGCGGCGTACGCTCCCATCACCGCCGCCGCGAGCCCGTCGATCGGCCCATCACCGAGCTTCTCGACGTGCCAGTTGCGGGCGCGGTTTCCAGTGCGCCGGCCCAGCGCGTTTCGGACGTGTGCGGCGAAGACGGGATCTCCGTCGTGGACGATGCGCGGGCTCTCGCCGACGTGGACGAGGTCGTAGTAGAGATCCCAGGCGGCATTCATCTCGGCCTTCCCCTGGTGCATCTCGACGCAGGTCATGCCGAGTTCCGAGAGATCGTTGGCCTGAGTGTCGAAAAAGCGCTCATCGTAGAAGAGCACACGCGCCTGATAGCGCTCCATCAGCTCCTCGGTGATGAAGTCCCGGACCTCGTCGTTATTGATCCGCCCACCCGGCGCGAAGACATGATGTGGGTTCTTCTCACGCGCCGACCAGACGCGGATCCGCTGGACGATCTTGCCGGTCTCGGGATCCATCCAAGACCAGTTGCAGGCCGTGCAGTCGCGCGTCTTGGCCGCGTCGACGCCGACCACGATCTCGGCGCCCTCGGGAATCTCAACTGGAGCCTGGCATTCGCGCCAACGCTCGTCGGTGATCCACTTGCCGGCCGTGCGCTCGGTCGGCTGGTTCAGGAAGTAGCGGCGAAAGTCGGATGCGTCGGTGTCGGGGTCGCGGGCCTCGGCGACCAGACGCTCGAAGTCGATCCACGCGGCCGCCTGACCGTACGACTCGACGAGGGCTGCACGAAGCGCGTCGTCGTCGCCCCACTCGAACTCACGCGGCCCTTGCCGGTGATCGAAGAAGAAGCCCGAGTCGCTGATGGCTCCGCTCGCAATCGCCTCCGCGTAGCGGTGCGAGCTCTCTGCGACGGAGTTCTCGCCCGGCGCGTACATGGTCGACGTCTCGAGCGACCACGGCTGGGCGGCTTTGCGCTTCGCGAGGTTGCGGCGGATGGTCGCGTGCAGGCGGCGGAGCTCGTCGGTGACGTACAGGTGCGTCTCGTCGAAGACGGAGAACGTCTCCTTGCCGCCCTCCTTTGAGGAGGCCTTGGCCGTGAGCGCGACGATCTTCCCGCCGCCGGGGACGAATGTCCTGGTCATGCCAACATCGAGGCCTTCGAGCGACAACCGCGAGATGGGGCCGTAGCGGAGCATGTATTCGACCGCGGCGTAGGTGTTGCCCGCCTGCCCCTCCTCGGTCGCGACGAGCGGGATGTACGGTGCGCGTTGTTGACGGCCAAGGGGTCGGCCGTCATGATCCCAGCCGGCGAAGCGAACCGGGCCAAGGGCTTCGGCGGCAGCGATCATCGCCGCGAACTCGGACTTTGCCCACCCCTTCGAGCGGAAAAGCGCTGCGCGACGCACGAGCCGGCGCCCGTTGGCGTCGATCGCGTACGCGTTGAGAAGGAAGCGCACGCGCTCGTCGTCGAGCTCGACCCGCTGGCCTTCGACATCGCCCGGACCATGGACGAGCTCGCGCTCGATCCAGTTGACGACGAGGGGGCCGAGCGTCCGTTTGAGGTTAATCGTGCCCGGTTTGCGGGCTACTTGACGGCGCGGAGCCATCGACCGTCGCCCTCGTCCTTCTCGCCCTTGTGACTCTCCTCCGCGAGGGCCGCGTCTCGCCCTTGCTCGAGCTCCCATTCGAGTCGGCGACGGGCGAGCGGCGAGAGGCCGAAGCGATCCTCGAGCTGGCGGATCTCGGAGAGGATCATCGCGCTCACCTGGCCGCGTCCCACAAGCTCGACGAGCACCGCCAGCCGCTTAAGCGTCGGGACGTCCGCCTCGATCCAGGTAACCGACATCGGCGATTGCCAGATCGTCGTCCACCATGCTCGGGTTGTCTTGAGCCAG
>Ga0184639_10000037_pt1 | contig 44008 bp, 93 predicted proteins | sample PLM31_170_b2_FD_133155 | JGI IMG/M metagenome (GOLD analysis project Ga0184639, IMG submission 133155) | Groundwater sediment microbial communities from an aquifer in East River, Colorado, USA - PLM3-1_170_b2 | ecosystem: Environmental > Terrestrial > Soil > Riparian zone | place: USA: East...
AACTTAGCGATGGCCTCCGTCGAAAAGATCGGAACGTCCTGGTACGTCCCGTCCTCGTTCTTGATCATCTCGGGAGTTCGCGCCCATCCCACGAGCGGGCCCACCGCGGTGGAAATTTTCAGCAAGTTGGCCTTGCCGTCCGGTGTGACCGGCATGGCCGGATTCGGTAGGGCCCACGTGAGGACCTCCCTCGGAGTGTACCCAGGCTGTCCCTCTTTCGTCAGGAAGCCCGTGACCAGTCCGGCCTCGATCACACGAAACTTGGTGCTGACGAGTTGCTGCGACTGTGTGAGCAGTAGTTGCGAGAGGTGGAATTTGCGGGTCATCGCGCTCATACCGATGGCGGCCTGCACGAATGGGTCGAGAACGGTTTTACCCGCGCGGATCAACGAGAGCGTCACCTCGTCCAAGATGAAGATCATGTGCTGTGGCTTACTTGGGTCCCTGCGTTCGCGCAAGAACCGGAGGAGTTCCCACACGAAGGCCTCGAAGTCATCAACGTAGGCGTAACTCGCCGTGCGGTCAACCTCCTCGAAGTCGTTGGTCTTCTTGCTCCACCGCTGAAGCCGGATGTTCGAGACGACGAGGCAGCCGTGGCGCTTCGCGTCCCACGCGAGGATCAGCGAGGCCGTCGTTTTACCGTCCCCTTTTGCAGCATAGAACAGGTAGCAATCGCCGTCCCTCATCATGGAGAGGAAGTCGCAGTTCTCGTGACCGTATGCACAGGCGGTCATCAGTCACCTGGCCCTCAAATTCATCGTGTGTCCCGTCCGAACAACTCTGCAAGCGAGCGCAGCGCCTGGAACTTGCGGCGGTCTGCGTCGTCTGGCACGCCGACCAACCACGCCAACGTTGTGACGATTTCATTCGCTTCATGGAAACGTTCCGCAAAGTCGTCTGAAAGTTCCTTGATGTAGAGTCGCCTGAATGCCCTGGAGGTGCGCACGTCCACGTTGAGCGAAACGATCTTGTCGCGGTCGATCTTGTAGGGGTAGCCGTCCTTGTACTGCTCGGACCTGTTGATCAAGTTAAGGAAGATTTGGCGGCGCATGTTGTTGATGAACCAGCGCTCCGTCGCTCTGCGCAGTTCGCGCAACTCGGGCTTGTCGTCGGCGCTCTCCATTCGGTCGAACATTTTCTCGACCTGCCCACGGAGTTCTGAGGCGAGCAGCCGCTTCATGTAGTTCACGTTCGCGCCGTCTTCACTCGATCCAGTCGGTAACGCCATCCTCATCACCCTCCTCGGCATCGTCGCCGTCATCCTCGTTGTCGTCCGCTAAATCCTCAAGCCCCTGGTCGAAGTCCTCGGTATCCTTTCTCTCCACGGGATGCTCGTGGTGGTAGTTCTGGACCGCCTCACGGATCATCTGCTCCCAGGCCTCCTCGGTCAAGTCGCGGTCTGGGTCCGTGATGTTGATCAGCAGCCGGTTCTCCTCAAGCCACCGCTCAAGTTCGGATGTGGTCTCCGTGATCCAGAAGTCGCGCGCGGCGACGGGCCGCCCGGACTTGCGGATCAGCACGGCGCGGCGCTTGATCTTGTCCATGGTCTCGATCAGGGGAAACTCATTGCCACGGTTGCGGGCGAAGCCGCGGCACTGAGCGATCAGCCAGCGGATGCTCGTGCGAATCGCGGCGAGACGCTCGTTCTTCTCGCGTGGCGTCATGTAGTTGCCGCCCTCCATCTTCTTGAAGGACTCGTGCTCCGTCTTCACCTTCTCGATGCGTCGGGCGAGGTTGACCATCGTCTCCAGCGCTTTCTCGTATGCTTCGCCGACAAGGGGGTCTGTAGGCACGGGTCTCGGGAACCTACGAAGTGGGCTCGACATTATCTCATCTCCGCAAACAAGTTCCACTGCAAGGCTTCAACCTCGCTCACTGCGCGATTGAACACAGATCGAACGACGTAGCCTGCACGACTCAGACGATCCCGTTGCCGACGATCCTGCGTCTGCTGTTTCTCTGAGCCGTGCCACCGTGGCCCATCGTAGAACACGATGACCTTCCCACGGATAGCGTCAACCTCTATCGGGGAGCCCTCATCATTGGGATCGACGTGAGTGTTATACCGCCAGCCCGTAAGACACTTGTGGAGACGCTCAATCTCTTCCTTGGAAGGATTTGCTTGCATCATGCGAACACGAGCGAGATGCCCAGACTCAACGTTCTTTCGTCCTTGTAAGCGACCGTTGTTTCTTTGCGCTGTCTTGGTCTGAGGAAGTTCTTGCAGACGCACGAGATGCCCGGACTCAACGGCCTTACGGCCTGCAATGCGGCCTCCCGCTGAACAGATTCGTGCGAGTTGCCCAGACTCGACATTCTTTCGACCCTGAATGCGTCCAAGCGATTGAATTTGTCCGGATGCTGTGTTCGTTTTTGCCACCTTAGGCCCTGCGATCCGGCCACCCATCGGGGCTACACGAGCAAGATGCCCGGACTCAACGTTCTTTCGTCCCTGGATTTGACCAGCAAGGACTCTACCTGGCGATTTAGCCATCACTCATCACCCTCGTAGTCGGCCTCCACAGCCATCTCCTCCATCTCGTAATGGAACAGTTCGTGCTCCTCAAGGATCATGGCGACCTCCGAGACCAAGCGAAGCATCTTGGTCAGCACCTCGGCGTAGTCGCGCTGGAGCATTCGGTCCATCAGACCTGGCGCGAGGTTTTCCTGCGGCACGTCAACGGATGTGTCAGGCCTGGGGCTCTTGATCTCAAGCACCCGTATCCCCTGACTGATGCTCGCGCCGTATGTTGGGTGCGGCGGGAGAATCGCGTCGTTCTCCTCGCGTATCTCGCTGATGTCCGCCTGCAACTCCTTGTCGTCGCGGAACATGCGGTGCAACTTCTGGAGCCCGAGTTCTACGAAAGCCTTGGCCGACCAGAACCGCTGCTCGTTGGAGAGGTGCATGCCGTTCGTGGCCTTCTGGAACGCACTCTCCATTGAGGATTTGAGGTCCGAGTAGGGTTCTGATGACCCGATGCGCGAGACCCGCTCATCGTCGTACTCAGGTGGCGGAGCAGCCTGTTGCCTCGGATCGCCGGGCGGAGGAACGTTTGGCATCATGCGTTGATCACCTGCTTGAGATACCCGATCACCGTGATCTCGCGCTCAAAGGTCTGACCCTCGAACACGAACGATCCTCCTCTGCGGCAGCCGTGGACCTTGGCGCTCTCGCCCATGAGGCAGCCCTCGTCGCCGTGCTCCGGACACTTGTGGATGAACGCCATCAGAAGTCCTCGATCTCGTTGATGATGTCGGGCACCTTCTGCCGACGGTAGAGCATCCGGTCGTATAGCACTGCGAGCGTCCAGACCATATCCTTGAGCCGTAGCGCGTAGTGCACCATGCGCCAGCCAATGAAGAGCAGCGTGGCTATTGTGGACAGCACGATGGCGATGTGCGTGTAGAACCCGAGCCCCTCGTGCGAGGTGAAAGCCCAGGCGATCCACGGGAGGAGTTCGCTGGCGCGCCAGTTGCTCAGGCCGTCAATCGCGTGGAAGAAATCGTGTAGCGCAGTGGGCGTCACAAGGATGGCCGTTATGATCAGGTCTCGTCGCAGGGGCACACCGAGCATTCAGAAGTCCTCCATCTCTCGCAGAACATCGTGCTCGTCCTCGATGTGGATCATAGACGGTTCGTCATCCGCGCGAACGCGGTTCGCAAGTCGGCAGCGCACGTAGCCCGCGAGCAGCGCGACCGTGCCGACCAGCGGCCCGATAGTGAAATAAATCGAATCCATCCACGGTTGCCACAACGGCGCGATCAAGTCGTAGATCGGTTGCACGTAGATGCCCTGGTAGGCCAGCACGCCGAGTGCACCCATGATCGTCAAAGGCGTTGCGATAGGGATCACCACAGCGAGGAGGAAGCGCTTGCAGGTCATGTGGGGTTTTGAAACTTGCTTGGCAAGTGACAACTCTTCTGTCACTTTCTCAGCAGGTTTTATACGTGGTCCCAGGAATCTTTTCTCGATCATCGCCCCCGTGAAGTCCTCCAGCGTGCGGACGACGCTCTCCGGAATCCAGCCGCCCGCCACGAACTCGAACTTGGTCACGGTCTTGCAGATACGACACTGTTTCTGAAGTTCTGGCGTGCCATTACCGACCATCTGGAGGGACTTCACTCTCCAGGCTCGGCACTTCGCGCAGTACATGGAGTGACCCGCGAAGTTCTGTGACGGTTCGACCCGTTCCTTGTTGCGCTGGTTCATTCTCATTGCTGCTTCGGCTCCTCCTCGTGACGCACCACGGCTCTTGTTGTCTCCGATCCTTGGATGCGCTGCCATAACTCAAGTTGCCTGTTCAACTGGTTGGCGAGATCGACTGATCCCTGCGAATACAGCCGCTCGTCGGTGGCAAGGCTGCGGGCGTAGGCCGCCATGTCCGAGGGCGAGCGGACGTGCGTCGCGTCGGGGTGAAGCGTGCCACTCTGAAACCCGAGGTAGACCTCCATCTTTCTGGCGGGAGAGTAACCCAGTTCAGTGAGCAGACGGTTGAAGGACTTCTTGCGCATCAGCACCTCCACGGCCCGGCTCGTGAGGTGGTAGAAGTTGCAGCGCGCGATTGTGTAGTACTCGGACTCCTGCTCCAGCATCTCGGCGGGGCAGATCGCAATCGCTGGGTTCTTACCGGAGTTCACGAAGGTGCGCAGGAAGTTCCACCCCTTGATCGGCACGGCGGCCCACGTAATGAGCCCGTCGGAGACGAAGCGGATCGGCTCCTTGTAGCGTGAGAATCGGTGGTTTTCCGCGGCCAGTGTTAGGCTGGAGTATTTTGCCGCTCCTGTGAATGCGTAGAATGAACTGCACAGCGCGCCCGTGATGATTAACAAGAAAATCGTCCAGGGAGCGGGTACACGCATTTCAGGAAACATATAGTTTGCACCAACCCCGAGCGCGACAATGCACGACATCACACAGATATGGTACTTTGAAAGAATGGTTACACCTCCAGTTCGTGCTCCCTGATCGTGCTGTCTGAGAAGGGCTCGGTCATCCTTGTGGCTCCCTTTGCGTCGGTCTATCCGACTCACTATCCGTTTTCCGCGAACCGAACAGGATCGACTTCGCCCGGTCCATCGGTGACTGTTTCTTCACTGTGCGGATCATGCGCTGGAGTTCCTCGCGGTTGCTGTCCTCGCCGCCCTCGGATCGCTCAAGCATATCGACAATCCCACCCTTCGAGTTGATCATCCGCTCTTGGTCCATCAAGTTCTCCGTGGTGATCGGCGTGACCAATCCGTTGAACAGGCCGAAGCGGACTTCGGAGCGCGACTTGCGGTCCGTGGAGAACGAGAGGAATCCGTGCACATCCGCGGACTTTGCGAAGAATGTCATAATACTCTTCAGTTCCCGCGCGTTCTTCAGTGGCGAAGTGGGACAGTAGACGAGGGTCGTGCTGGGGGAGAGCACCTCAATGGAGGAGGCCGGAACCACCGCCAGGTTCTTGTCTGCCACGTTGACCGCGGTGGCAATGAAACCTCCATATGGCAAAGCGATCAGGCCGGGCAGCCGCCCGGTGCTAGTCTCGCCCGACTCGGAGATTGTCCCCGTGGCCCGGCTCTTCCGCACGGAATCCTTCATGAAGATCACGGTGTCGCCACGGTCACGCAGTGCCGCGACGATCCATACGCCGGATGCGTAGGAGGCCGAGGCGATCAGCGAGATCGTGAACAGGACGTTTACTTGATACACTCGGGAGAAGGGGGTGATCAGGAGAAGAAGGGCAATGAACCCGATCAGACCGTAGACAGGATTGATAACGCGCACACCAGATCACCGCTTATACGTCTCAGCGAATTGCTCAACCTTGTCCGTTCCGCTCGGCTTCTTGCGACGCTTGAGCCCGGCGAAGAGGCCGGTGGGTTGAGTCTGGACTTGCCGGGTGGACGGGCTCACGCGGACCGTCTTCTCCGACTGGATCGCGTCCTCACCAGCCTTGGGGTCATACACACCGTAGGTCTTTGTCTTGGTCGTGCTGACCGATGTCACAAACTTTTTACGCACCATCCGCCTTCACCTCTCCCTTCTGGTCGCCCGACTGGTAGCGCTCCAAGATGAACGCCTCCAAGAAGTTCTCGAACTCATTCACGCTCTTGGCCTCCTCGTCCTTGCGCTTCCTGCTCAGCCAGCGGTCCCGCGTCACGTAGGCGATCACGAAGCCGATCACGATGCCCAGCATCATGAGGTAGTTGTTCATGGTCCTGACGGCCTCCCCAAGTTGCCACTCAAGGTACTCGATGTCGCGTTGCTGTTGGCCCCACAGTCCGAGGAACAACTGTCGCTGCTCCTCCAGCAGCGCCTCGATGTCCTCGCCTACGGATATACCCGTGGTGAACTCAACCTGGTCGCTCGGATTGCGGACCTGTATCAGCAGAGTGTCACCGTGGATCAAATCAGGGAACACGCCCAAGTTCACGCTGACGTTTTTCGCGGTCCCGGCCTGATTACCGCTGGAGTAGTAGCCGAGGGAGTAGCGCGCAATCTCGTCCCCCTTGCTCTGCGAGTGGATGATCAAGGAGCGCACGCCGCCAGCAACGAGGCTGCTCGGCGGGTAGACCGTGATGTTCATGATGCTCTTGGCCTCGAACTCCGAGGTAGTTTCGTTCTGAGAGTTCCGAGCCTCGATCTGCCAGGACGAAGTGAGCGTCACCGCGCTCGCGGACGGGAGCAACAGGAGCGGAGCCATCATCATAGCCAGAATTATCCAAACGGCTGCGGCCTTCATTCGTTGTCCTCCGGCTCGTCGTCCTCGTCCGCCATGATGATGTCCGTCAGGCCCTTCTTCACGCGGCGGATCAGTGCCTTGCGCGACTCCTCAAGTTCCTTGAGTTGCGGACCGAAGATCGGGCCCAGCCGCTTGCCGATGGCTTCCGGGCTCACGAGTTCGACTAGCGATGGGACACGACCTTTATCGGGCAGGTTCTGCCCGACCGCGGCCTGGAGTTGAGGGTTCTGCTTCAGCATCTCGCGCAATTTCTCCTTGAACAGCACTTCCATCTCGCCCGCCGGAACAATGAAGGTCGTCCAGGGACGCGCGAGGATGGTCCGGTAGAAGATGCTAATTATTGAATGATGAGGGACACCGTAGTAATTCGCCCAGAAGCGGACGACATCCTCAACGTCGTCGGCGATGCCGGAAACATACAAAGTGCCGATGCTCCTCTCCTCCTCGGGAAGTAGAGAAGCGCACTCCCTACTTAAAGGCTTCCCACCGGGTTCGAGCATCCTTGCAGTGCTCGCTATCCCCTCACGTCCCTTTTTATACTCCACCGGCATATGAACCTCCGCAATAAAGTCCCTCCCCTGCGCTTCGTGGAGGAGGGGGTGTGATGAAAAATGAAGAAATCAAGCAAGTACGCAATCGTTGTGATCGCAGTCGTGGTCATCCTTTGGCTCTCGGGGGTCCTTGGCGCATTCGCCGGGGTTCTCGCTTCCGTGGGTCAGCCTGCCCCAGAGGGGGCGCAGGGCGTCTTCAGCGCGATAATCACCGCGGGCACGGTCGCAGTCGCAGCGGAAACGGCGGTCATCAACGTTGACGGCAACCGCGTTGACCTGTACTCCGGTCTCGCAGACTGGCAGACGGTCGCGGACGCTGGCAACATCGTTCTGACCTTCGATCTCTCGAACGAGAACGCGGGTGAGACCACAGCGCAGTACCAAGCCGAAGGGTCAATCGTGTCTGTGCCGCAGCCTGCTGGTGGAACCGGAACTTCGTACATCGTTGCAAGGGACGGAAACGGCCTTTGGGACGTTGACTACGGTGGCTTCGCCTCCGGGACTGAGCCACAGGACGACCTTTTGGTCACGGTGGCCGCGCTGGCAACTGATGCAGACATCACCGTAACGTTGGAAGCCTCAGCGGCTGGATTCGACAACTTCCAGTTGGCGGGGAACTACGACCTCTCCTTCGTGATCGGCGGTGTTACCCTGACGATGGGATTCCACGTCACGGGCGCGTAAGCCTGCCTCAGTGCTCAGTGCACGATCCGAACCGAGAGCGGTCCCGGTAAACGGGAACTGCTCTCACCTTCTCCTTTTCGTTTTCAATGTGTGGCGGAAGCGCCGCACGTCACGATCCGCAGTCCGAACCTTCATCGCAGATTGAAGTGACCGCGCAAACCTTCAAGTAGGCAATCCGCCTTTGTATCTTCATGCCCTACAAGATCGTTAACGTCCAAGAGTACTACCGATCTCGCCCGCGTCGTCGCCTCAAGTCGGAGACGATGAAGCGCCGCAAAAAGCGCCGCCGAAAAATGGGATCGTTCGGAAGTGGCTGAGCAAGGGACACGACAGGCTTTAAGTACTCTTTCAGCGTAAAAAGGTCGATGGATCATAAGGTCAAGTTCAGTCTTCTGGCCATAGCGTTACTTCTCGGCTCAGTGTTGGGCATGTACGTCATCGCCCAGGCCGCGCCGCTCGACCCGCTCGCGGAGTTCCGCATCGAGGACGGTAGGCTGTCGATCCCCGGCGGAAAGTTCACGCCGGAATTGCAGGCACTGCTCTTCCCCGTGAAGTCGCCGGACACGTACTGGACCTATGCCCCGGTGCGTTCTGCATACGCGACCTTGGCGATCCAAGGGACGGAGCGCGACATCCCGCGCGCGGAGCGATCTGATCCACAGCCGCTCAAGCCCATCGGGACCGACTCGTTCAAGGTCTTCTTCGACGCGCTGCTCAAGTTGCCCCGTGACATCGTGAGCTTCTTCCAGTCGATTAGCCCCGTCGGCACCGCCGCTGCGGTGAACCGATTCGCGGTCTTTGACGACGCGCAGTGCACGACTACCACGGTTGTCGCGGATGCGGATTGCTGGTCCACGACGACGAACGGCGACGGGAACGGCGCTCCGGCGGCGGGCGACGACCTCGTGTTCGATAACGGCTCGGGCGCGGTGAGCGGCACGATGGAGGGCAACTTGAACGTCACTACCGGCACCATCGTCTTCTGTAGCGCCGCAGCCTCTCCGGACGCCGATTGCGGGGGCGTTTGGGCCAACACGCTGAGCATTGTCACCTTCACCCTGACGAACACAGGCACATGGCAACACGCTGCTGGAACGATTTCAATTTCCACTGGAGCCATAGATGGAGGGGCCGCAACATGGTCCGGCGGAACGATGTCGATTTCCGGGGCCGGTGCTCTTACGTGGGACGGACTGACAATCAGCGCGGGTACGTTAGCCAAAGCGGGAGCCACGTTGACAGTTCAAGGAGGGCTTACGATGAGCGGCGGCGACCTGACATCCACGTCAGGGGTCAGTTCCGTGACCGGGAACGTCAATATTTCTTCGGTGGCTTCAGCAATCGACTTCGGTAGCGAAGCATGGACAGTGAGTGGAACATGGACGAACGCGAGTACGGACGCATCGTGGGACGCGGGGACGGGCTCTATGGCCTTCACGTCCGCGACCGGTGGAACGATGACCTTCGCGGGTGCGAACCTGTCTGAATCGGAGTTCAATTCGCCCAACTTCAATTCGTCGGGTGGAGCATCGCAGACCTTCACCATGGCAACGCGCGGCCTTCAATATGGGACTTCGCCGGGGGCAAGTGTTTTGACCGTGCAAAGTGCTACGGTCTTGGACAAAGCAACCTTTACCTTGGACGGCGGTGTCAATGGCGACATCGAGATTGTTGATACGTCATCAATCACGTCTACGTCGGGAGCCGTCACTGTCAGAAATGTAACTATCGGAGCAGCAGGTGCGTTCATTGATTTGGGTAGCGAAGCTTGGACGGTTAGTGGGTCATGGGATAACTCCACTACAACCGCATCATGGGACGCCGGAACCGGCACCGTGACATTCAACTCTGCGACCGGCGGGACGATGACTTTCGCGGGGGCGAACCTCGCGGAAGACGAGTTCAGCAATGTGACCTTCAGTAGCACCGCAGGAGCCCCGCAGACGTTCACGCTAGATTTACGTGGGCTGCGGCTCGGTGGGACATTGACAGTGAGCGACGGGTCTTCGACCACGACACTTGATACATCCGGCTCGAACCTCGCAATCACAGCGAGCGCGGTCACCATCGGCACAGGCGGAATCCTGACGGCGAATGCCAGCACAATCACCGTCAGCGGAAACTGGACGCTGACCGGGACGTTCACGGCAGGGACCAGCACTATTGTGTTCAGCGGAAACGGTGACATCATATCGGCTACCGCCTTCTACAACATGACGGTCAATATCTCAACATCGAGAACGACCGGAACCGGTAACATCGCGCACGCGGTAGATAGCGTTCTGACAGTCAATGGCACCCTCGACCTCACCGGGAACGACGCATTCCGTGTATTTGACCTCCGCAACCCGGTGAGCACCAGCAATCCCCTCGTGATGGGCGCGAGCGGCGTCATCACGTCGAGTGAGGCCGAGGGCGGCGGGCCGAACGACAGCATAATCTCCTTTGCCAATCTATCTGCCGGGGCCAATAACCCGGCCACGGTGAACATCCCTGCCGGAATCTACTACAACATCGCATTAGAGTTGCTCGCCCGCCCAGCCGGAACGACCTTCGTCGCAACCGGGAATTGGGCCACGAACGTCAACCCGGAGACGGGAACCTCGAACCTCGGCGTCTACATCTGGGTTCAGGGGACTAACTCGCCGATTCTCAACCTGAACTCCCGGACGGTGGCCGTCTCGGGTATCCAAGAGACTGTCGCGGGAACGTTTGGCATAACGGCTACCACGGCGACTGTCAACCTCATCGCGGCGAACGGCGGTTACCTGAATCAAGCGCTCGGGGGCGGCGGTGTTGGATTCGGAATCTGCGACTGTCCTATGACCGCGGGCTTCTATATCAGCTTCGGCTCATCCACGTGGAACGTGGAGGGCGACTGGTCGAGCGAATCGACATCGGCATCTTGGAGCGCGGGGACCGGCACCGTCAACTTCGTCGGGACTGGCGACGGCACCGTACAGGACATCGGGGACTCGGGCGGGAACAAGAATCTCTTCGGCACCATTACCATGTCGGGGGAGAACAAGCTGATTTGGGTCACCGACTTCTCCTTCACGTCATGGTCTCTTGTCGGAGCAACCACGATGACCATGGACGGCATCGCGGTAAGCGGAATGCAGATGAGTGCAGATGCTGGAACGATTGCGCTCACTGACTGGACGGCGTTCAGTACGGCGGGCGCAGGCACGAGCGTCACCTGGACCTTCAACCCCTCTGCGGCTGGAGCGACTGTGACCATCACTCTGGGCGGCTTGGTGAGCGGTTCACGCTACGATCTCAACAGGGACGGCAACCTCGTTGACTTCGAGGAAGCGAGCGGCGATAGTGTCACCTTCGCGGTCACCGCCGGATGGTCGTCGCACGTTATGCAGATCACCAGGCCTTCTGTTGGCGGTGGAACACCTCCGCCTGAAACACCAACAACGCCACCGCCGGTAGAAGTTCCGTTGAGCGCCCACATTCCCACTGCATCGCTGGCCGCGATTCTGTTGGGAGCGCTGCTACTCATGATCGGAAATGGTGTGAAGGCGCGTCGCCTGGAACTCATTGGACTGATCCTGATGGCCCTCGGAATACTTGGCCTGGCCTATATCTATGGCTACTTGTTCTGAGAGGCTTGCCTTGTCGCAGGCTTTAAGTATCCCAAGATCGTGTAGGTGACGATATGGTGTACAAACTGAAGGTCAACGCTTACCGTCGTCGGCGTCCGATGTCCCCGCGAATGCAGGAACTCCTCAGCAAGATGGGAGTTGAGACGCAAGTCACTGTCGAGTCCCACGAGCGCGCTTTCACCCCACGGCGGCGTCCTGTCAAGAAACCTGAGGAGAAGAAATCCGATCCGGAGGATGAGTAGTGTGGCGCGATACATGATGGCGTCAAATACCTTCCACGCATTCATTGCCCTGATCCTCGGGGTCCTGGTTACGCTTGCGACAGGCGACCCAACATCCGGGATGGTGGGGCTCATCCTTGTCCTGATCTCGTTCATCCTTCTCCAGATGAGACGGTTCCGGTGGGCACTCCTCCCCCTCTCCATGGCACTCGGAGTCTACACCGGAATGCTCGCGGGGCTGTGATCATGGCGGGACGACTAATTCTTCTCTGGGCCACCTTGCTTGGGATCGCATTTGGAATCCTGCGACTGCTCTCCACCAGTGGCTACCAGTGGATCAGGGATGGTGTCGCGCCTTACGCGCCGCTTGAGTATCCATTCCTCTTCGGGGCGATTTTCCTGGGTATCTACGGGTGGACGGACATGCCGCGGCTCGCGCTATTCTTCGGGATCATCTTTACTCTCGGGTTCTGGGCCGTGGCGGCGGGGGCAGGATTCTGATGGGAATCCTCGGGACGATAGGGGAGGGGCTTCTCCCCAAAGTAGTGAGGCAGATCGCAGCGCCGATCCTCCTGCTGATCCTGCTGTTCTTCTACGCCGTAAACGGGCCGCTGATCTTCGGAGACCTGTGGAACCAGCCCGGCTTCTCGAATGCCATCACGATCTACATCTTCTTCGTCTTCGGGGCTTTCATGTTCGCCGCGGTCCCGCCGAAGGCCCCTATCGCGCCGGACCTGTTCAGGCCGGTCTCGGCTTCGCTACTCCTGCAACTCGTGGCCTTCATCGCAGTGTCGGTCATCGTCAATACGCTGGTCGCGCTGAGCGGGCTGCGGACGATCATGGACGTGGTGATCGTGAACGTGATTCAGGTCGCGCTGTTCCAACTGGCGGTAGCGGGATCGGAGGAGTTGTTCTTCCGTGGCGGGATGTTCAAGTTCGGGCCGCTGATCTCCAGCGGCGCGTTTGCGGGTTTCCACGCATACGTCTACTCCAGTTCCCCGGCCTTCATCTTCGCGGTGCTGTTCGCCGCCATTGCGGGAGCGGCCTTCTACTTCATCTATGCCGCCACGAAAGAGCGCTACGGCCTCGCCATCAACACCGCGGCGCACTGGGCCTATAATTGTGCGCTGCTCGGCGTGATCTTCATCGGGCCGCTATTCGTGGCGTTCTTCGGGGCGTGATCCATGTCGATCTTCAACATCAGGGTCAGGAAACACAAGCAACGTCGCAAGACGAAGGAACGGTACGGCCTGCACGCTTCCTACAAAGGCTACGACCACAAGTTCGAGAGGAAACTTGAGAGAGCGGCGGGACGCCCCAACGACAGCGCCGGGTATTCGCTCCCAGAGAATGAGCGCGATCTCCAGTGGGACTACGAATCGAAGCCCGTCGCAGTCAACGCGCAGACTCGTGTGAAGAGTGCCGGGAAAAGCCGCGTCAGGACTGAGGTTCGCACGGAGAGCACCGAAGACTGGGCGTGATCGCCGCGGGAAGCCTTCAAATAGGCGTTCAACTTAGAGGTGTGCGATGAGACAAGCCCCCGCGATCCTGATGCTGATTCTGATCATGGTCAGCCTCCTTATGGTCCTACCGCCGACAGTTTCGGCGGACGCCACTGACACGCACTTCCTGGTGATGGACGACGCGGGGTGCGCTCCGGCCATAACGATCATCGATGCCGACTGCTGGTCGCACACATCCGGGGGCGCAGGCGGCGCGGGAGTGCCAGTCGATGGAAACCGTGCGGTGCTGGACTCCGCGTCCGGCGCGGGGACCGGGGAACTGGACAGTAGCATCACCGTAGACGAGTGGTCGATGGTCGGCTTTACCGGGACGATTAACCTGTCGTGCTGCCCGACCCTCACGGTCAATGGTCCATCCGGGCCTGGATTCGTCCTGGGCGGCACATTCATTCTCGCGGGACAGATAACGGCCATCGGCGTCAACGTCAATATGGGCACGGGCACGTTCTCTGCCCCGACGGGAGACGGCAGCCAGAGCATGGTCCGGATGGAACGCTCCACGGCGGGAGTCTCCACGCTGACCACAAGTGCCACAACGGTCTTCGAGGAGATGCAGTTCGTGGGCAACTTTGCGATCACGACGGATTCTTTCTTGGTGGCCGGGAGCGATCTACGCCTAAGTGACGTTGATGTCTTCGTCACAACTCTGGAAATCGCCGCGCCGAACAACCTGGTCCTTCGGGCCACGACCTTCGCCGCGAGCGCGCGGTTCGAGTTCCCAGGCGAGGACGGTCTGATCATGGACGGCCAGCCGCTTATCCGCGGGAACATGAGAATCGACTACACGCCCACCTCCACGCCGTCCGACCTGACCATCACGGAGTGGCTCCGTACCGAGTACACTCCCGTGGCGCTGGAGTTCCTGATGACTTCTGCCGATCCAGCCGCGACGATTGGTCTGGAATTTAATGCGGGGGGGATGTATGAATTTTTCAGGCTTCTCCGTGACAGCGCACTAATCGCCACGGACAATACCGGCAGTGACGGCATTGCCACATTTTCGGTTGCAGGAGGATGGGGAACGAACCAGCGGATTTCTATACTGGGTCCCGGAGCCGCTGTCGGCGGCGGTCTTCCGCCTCCTACTCTGCCACCGACACCGTTCCTGAGCACGCTCCCCGGTGCGCCAACTTGTAGCGGCACCACGTTGGTCGTGACCGACACGCGAGGCGAGGCGGCCAACGCGGTGCTGTGGGTCTGGTCCTGGGGCGATGGAACCAGCACGACCACATCGGAGAGCACGGTGACGCACACATACGCTACGACGGGCACCTACCAAATCGCAGTCCGAGTGCAGGACACGTCGGGTCGCATCGACACCTATAGAGGATTCGTGACCGTTACGCCGCAGGGGTGCGCGATCCTAGCCACCGCGCAGTTGATCGGGCCCTATATCGTCGCGCTGCTCATCCTGATTCTCGTTGCGATAATCGTCCAGATCATCTTCGACCGGACTAGGTACACACGGCTTCTCGGGGCGATTACCGTGGGCCTAGCGATCCTGATCCTGGTGTTCATCATCTTCGGCTGGCCTGTCGAACTCCCCGGCCACATCAAATTCTCGTGATGATTGACCCATAGAAGTCTTTAAGTACGCTCGGCGCTCTGTTCTTTCATGCTCATGGAGAGATGTCCGAACTGCGGAGGACACCATACGATCCGTCGCAACGTCCAGGAGTTCGGGACGCGCCAGGAGTGGAGTTTCGTCTACTGCATTAAGCCGGGGTGTTACTACAGTGTCGAAAAGCCTTAAGTTGCGTGCCGCAGAGTTCCTCTTCCGGTGGAACCTCTCCGCCAGCATCATCTCGATCATGTTCAGCGCTCTGGCCTTCATCGGCATCTTCGCGCTGGTGTTCGCTGCGCCCTGGTACGTGCTGCTGCTGACCGTCGTGGCCATTGTGTTCGGCACCGGCTTCGTGCTCGACCGCGGCGTCCGCATCTGGGAGGCCCAGGCTCTGGTCGGCACGATCCGCAACCCGTGGCTCGTGGACCGCCTGTATTCCAAGGAACTCCTGATGCTGAAGACGAGCACCCTTCCGCAACTTGAGGCGCTGAGGTTCCTGCTGACGCTCATGCCGTTCTCGCTGGAGCCGAAACACGCGAACACGCGAAATGGGCTGGTGTTGAGAATCGACCAGAACATATCGCGGATCAAGCAGTCGATCTCCGACAAGAAGTGGACCATCGAGCCTGGGGAGGATGTCTATGCCGAAGAGGCTTGACGCCAAGATTAAGGAAGGCGAGGACACCTCGGGCCCGTGGCAGCCGCCACTCAAGATCAAGCGTCGCTCCCTCGACGCAACAGGCCAGCGCGTCCGGCTGTGGCTCTTCTCCACGTTCGTGATCGCCGCGGGCGCGATCCTCGTGACGCTATGGACGCCGGTCGGCGCGGGCGTACTCGCCGTCGGGATCGCCGGATTCGTCGCATACCTTCTGGAGTGAGCCAGTGAATCTCGAACAGCAACTCCGATCATTGGAGCAACTCGTCACGGCCAGCGAAGCCAAGTTGCTGGAACTACAGAGACGACTTGACGCGCAGGGAACGCTTGTCGTCAACCTGAGCGAACTTGTTGTCGATCTGAGCAACGCAGTGATCCGCCAGGACGACACGATCAAGAACATGCTGAAGAGCATCGGGATTCTTCTGGACCTGGAGAAAGCCCGGCGGGACGTGGCCAGTGGCCCGGTCCCGCCGCCGAGTAAGACGGGCGTCAGCGAAGTGGCGTGACGAACATTCAAATACTCCCGAGGCGTTGATAGAATCGATGGCAGAGAAAGGGAAAGTCGAAAAGGTCTACAGCTTGACCCCGTTCGGTGAGGAGATGTCCAAGATCGTCAGGGGCTTCGAGCAGCGGATCAGGATCGACGCGCTGGAGGAGTTGCGCGTGATGGTGATCTCGAAGCGCGAACAGACCACGGACGACTTCGGGAACATCGATCAGCAGATCGGCGCGGAGACCGCTCTCGATGAGGTCATAGACCTGATCGCAGAAGCCAAGAAGCGGGCGGTGTAGTAGATGGTCGTCAAGGATACTGTGAAGGTCACCGTCGAGAAGCGCGGCTTCAACGTGGTGGTCACGATCACGACGCTGAAGGGCGATCAGGCTGTGGCGACCAACCTCCAGGTGGAGGCCAAGCGTGTTCTGATCGATGACATGTACAGCGAGCCGCGCGAACAGACCGTGTTTGACAGCCGCAAGGGCATCTGGCCCCCGGATCAAGCTGACAAGGAGTTTCCAGTCTCTAAGCTTGAGAAGATGCTCCACGAGGAACGCAAGCAATGAAACTCGACAAGTCGCTGATCGTGGTTGACGTGGAAACGACCGGCCTCCACCCCGAACGCAACTCGGTCTTGAGCATCGGGGTCGTGGTCGTGAACCGCTACCTGTTGAAGACCGTCAAGCGTGAGTGGCAGGTGCGCCTTGCGAATCCTTTCGAGATATTCCGTGGGGAGTACAGGCGAGCCAAGAAGGTCCACGGCATACCAACGCTGCGCGCGCTGTTCGGCGGGCAGTCCGTCGATGCCGTGACCAGTGAATTGTATGACCTGCTCGCGTACCCAGGCTCTCTGATCGCGGGCAACAACGTGGGCTTCGATTACGCCTTCATCAAGCGTATGTTCGAGCAGGCCGAGCGCAAGAACCCGTTCGACTACCACCTGGTGGACCTGACCGGGCTGGCCGCCGTGCACCTGGGCGTGGTCAGTCTCTCCGGTATCGCTCAGGCGCTGGGGCTTGACGAGAAGCGCTACACGAAGCACAGCGCCATTGGCGATGCGGAGTTGACTGCGGACTGCTTCATAGCCCTGCTCAAGATGATCCAGCAGAAAGATCGTTTCTCCGACGAGCGGGTCGAGGAGATCGGCAAAAGCGCCGCGAGGATCGCGGTATCCCGACTCATTGAGAAGCAGGAGAAAGCCGCGGCCATCGAGTACATGAACGAACACTCGGACAAACACGGGCTCTGACATGAAGCGATCCACGTGGCACGTGCTGCAATTTGCGTTGGCTTTCGGGACCGCCGCGCTCGTCAACACCGCGGCGTCAATCTCAGGCTTCAGCGAGGGCGCGAGTTTCGTCATCACGTTGATCGTTATCTTCGCGGTTTCGTTTGGCATGCGGTCGATTTTCCCGAAGCCGCCCAAGCCCCCGGCCCCGCCGCCGAAGCCTTGGTGACGCGATGGACAGCAGCCAGTTTCTTGAGATCAAGGCCGCAATAGAGAAGAAGTTGATCTTCGAGATTGCCGAGGAGGCTGAGAAGATCGACGTGGGTAAGCACCCTCAGATTCGCTTCACCCTTGAGTTCTCCTTTGATGAAAAGGGCCTGCTCGCGGATGCGGGCGTTGAGACCCGGTACAGGCGGGCGCTGAAGTAGGTGAGAAGACCATGGCAATCCTCGTAATCAGCAAGGAGATGTGGGACACCCTTGAGCACACCAAGGCTCAACTGGAGGGCCGGTACGAGATCAAGTTCGTCCCGGAGAAGGAGTACACCGCGATTCTCGCGGACATGTTCAAGACCGTCGGAACCGCCCCCAAGAAGGAGGGCGGCAAGAAGCAGAAGGGCGAGGAGGCCGAGGAATGATCAAGAATCCCAAGCGCCTCGAACATGTGTTGCTCGCCTACATGGGGCGAAAGGTCTCCGTCGAGATCATCCCGCAGATGTCTGGCGACTGGGCGGTATTCGTGGACGTTCCGACCGCGGATAGCGAGAAGCAGATGTCCTTCATCGAGCCAGTGCTTGAAGACGCGCTAGAGAAGGCTCTGGACGAGATCGACCGGCGGCGTGTGGCGCGCGAGGTGCTGGATTGAGCGAGTGGACGCTTGAGGACGCGATCACTGCTCTCCGCGCGTCAGTGGACGGAGAGCTTGCCGACTTCATCATCGGGTACGTGAGCGATCTCAAGGAGAAAGAGCGAGCCCGGTCCCAGATCATCGATACCCAGCAGCAAAAGACCGTCGAACTGGATAGAATGCTCGACATCTCGAACATGATTCTCAACGACTACAAGGACAAGTGGCAGCGTGCGCTTCAGAAGATCACCGTGCTCGAAGAGGACTTGAAGAACAGCCGGGATTTCAACCCGAAGGACGACACGATCCGCCGCCAAAAGATCGAGATCGACCGGCTCCGGGCCGACATCGACGGCCTAAAGGCCCTCCAGGAGATCAGCCGTCTCAAGGCCGAGATCGTCGGGCTGCGCATGGACGCGATCCTCGGACGGTAGGCACCACATGGAGAAGATTATCCGTCGCACCCTTGAGGATGTGCTCACGATGATGGACGGCCTGGATAAACTCGCCTCCGGCACGCGGCTGAAGGCACACGCCGAGAACGACAGGCCGACCGTGGAGTGGACCAGGGGCTACATGAAGGCGCTGGAGTCGCTGCGCACGCTGATCAATGAAGAGTTGAAGGTGCTGTGATGGAATCCTTGGGAAACTCGCCGCGCGACATTGCACACAACCGAGAGTACGGGCTGTTTGAGATTTTACGAATCAACGTCGCCTCGACCATCCTCGGAAAGAAGTTGTGGCGCAGCCTCGTGTCACAACTGGAGTGGAAACGGTGACTGAACTTTGGGGTTACTTTGATGGCGAATGCTCCGGGAACGAGCAACTTGACCCCTCGAAGCGCCGAATGCGCATCTGCTACGTAATCGGTGACAAACGATACGTTGCCGAACTCAATCACCCGATCCCATCGAACAACGTGGCTGAGTACGGAGCGTTAATCCAACTCCTCGACCACATCTACTACCAGCGCCCGACCTTCCAGGGGCTGAAGGTCACCAAGTACATCATCGCCGGGGATTCTCAGTTAGTGATCAACCAGATGATCGGCGCGTTCAAGACGAAGAACCCCGCGCTGATCCCGCTGCGCGACGGCGCGCGCGTCTTTGTGGCCAACCTGGTGCACGTGCAGAAACTGGACATCGAGTTCAGATGGGTTCCGCGCGATGGTAATCTCGCGGGCAAGGTCCTGGATGCGACGAAATGAGCCTGCGCGGTCCGTGGAAGTTCGATGTATTCGGGACCGAGATCAGGTATGGGTGGGGGGACATCTTGTGGCTGATCATGATCGCGGTCCTGATCGGGATCGCGTCCCTGGCGAGCGTGATCCGTTGATACTCGCAATCGTCGGCTCCACGGCCAGGCACTTCGATGCACGCGATAAGGACGCTGCGCTGTATCTGATCCAGGAGATCATCCTGAAGCACAAACCCGACATGGTGATCAGCGGCGGCGCGACGGGCATCGACTCCTGGGCAGTCGAGATCGCCAAGGCACTGGACATCGCAACGCAGGAGTTCCTACCGAAGAACCAGCAGTGGGAGCCGGACGGGTTCAAGGATCGCAACGAGAAGATCGCCCAGGCCTGCGACAAGCTGGCCCGCGTTCGACACATCACGAGTTCCACCTACGGTTCGGGTTGGACCTACGAGCGTGCCGAGGCCCTGGGTAAGACCGTGGAGTTCTACCAGATCGGCGGGCTCTACACCGATCTCCTGGAGGAGAACAAATGAGGAGCGGCAAGGGTCGCAGCGACGACGACTGGCCGGAGTGCATCTGCGAGCCGCTGGCCTGCAAGAAGGAGTGCGAGTTCTGCGCAGAAATGGGATCGTGCGTGCCCACATTCTTGAAGCGGGACGGCCCCACCGAAAAGGACCGGCGGCGCGACGAGTACGGGCGTCGTCGCAACATCACGTAACCTTCAAATACCGCTGAGGTCTTGAGGTAAGCATGCAAGACGCGAGGAAGTTCAAGGCGGCTCGAAACGGATTCATGCGCGGCTACGATCTCGGCACGATGCGTGGCGGGGTCGCAATGATCGCGGTGGTTGTGCTGTTCGCGCTGCTGATGGTGGCGAACCCCCTCAAGTTGACCTACGTGGACATCGACGTGTACCACTACACGGACGCCTATCTTGAGTGCGATTTTTACGGCTATGACGGGAGGGCATATGATTGCAAGATGGTGGAGTACGAGAAGTACGTTGAGACGCGGGTCTACTGGCACTGGTTCATACTCGCGGTCCTGGTTTACGGAATTAGTTCGCTCCTCTTGATCCTGGTGGTCTTCTGGATGCTCTTCAGCACCAAGCGCACCATCAATTTGATGGACCAGCGTCTCGCGGCGCGGGAGACGCTCGGACTGCTCGACAAGGACGAGGAGAAAGCATGAAACTCGTGGACGGGACCCTGCTCGGCGCTCGCATCTTCCAGGGGGAGGACGACGGCAAGGAGATCGCCGTGAAGATTCTCCGGACCGACCGCGATGAGGTCGGCATCATGTGGGACGACGTTGCCCTGTACATGGAACTTGATGAATTTACAAAAGCCGTCAGGCGGGCCAAGGAGGTTAGATCGTGAGTGGCGGGATCATCAGTGACGAGTTCATTGCCAAGGTCGTAAAGGACGATCTTGTCGTCAAGGTCATGAAGGGCACCGTCACAACGGTACTGGTCATGGCGCTGTTGGCGGCGATCTTCCTCCCGATCCTGTTCATCGAGAGCGCGACCGTCAGAGAGCCGCGGATTCCTGGCCCGAACGATCCGGAGATGCCCGACGTTCCACCGCCGCCCACGTGCGAGGATGACGACAATGACGAGGACGACAGGGATGACAAGAGCAACCGGAGCGATCTCGCTGCCCTGATACTCGCCTTTCTGTTCGGCCCGAGTGACCGGGACAACGATGATGACGACTGCGACGACGACTGATTGCATCCCACGAGTCTTGAAATACTCGATGGGCGTGTTATACGCCGTAGGTAAGCCATGACGGGTTGCTCTAAGTACGGACTTGAGTGCCGGTTCGACGTGCATCTCTCCATTGATCAAATGCGCACGGTGATCCGGCGTGCCGAGACCTATGCCGCGTACAAGGGCAAGGACATGTACGGGGTCGTATCCTACCCCTATGTGTGGACCTACGAGGAGGCGTTCCAGCGGATCAGGATGGAGATGGGACGCAATGAGCAGGGCAAAGAAGTCATCGCCATCTTCAAGTTCGACCACGAGCCACTGACGCCCGGTGTTGGCGTGCACGTCATGGTCTACATTATGCAGGACCCGGAGAACCCCCGGTGGTCGGCCCTCCCGACGACCATACAGACCTACCACCTGGTCGCCGTGAATCACTTCCGCGGTTGCCTGCTCGGGATACCGATTACCTCCTGGATTGCGCCATTAGCCCCTCCGCCCCCCGTTGCGGAGGAACTCCCGCCGCCGCGAGATTTTGAGGAGATGCTGTAAGCCATGGCGCTGTTGCGCCGTCTGCGCTTCTGGCATCTGCTCGTGATCGTCGTCGTCGTGATCGTCGTCTTCGGGTCCTATGCGGTGGACAACGCGCGCAATAGCACCGGCCCGCTCGGCGAACGCGGGCGCGCAATGCTCAACGGCCCGTATTGGGGCATTCAGTTCGAGATAGACTATATGCCCGGTGTCGCCCCCGACCCTGAGTCCCTGAACCGCCTACGCGGCTTCGTGTTCGATCACACCGACAAGATTCCGCTGTTCGTTCAGACCGAAATACGGAGTTACGCGGGGCCCGAGCCCATGGACCCAACGTTCCCCTGCTTGCTCGATCCTTGCCCGACGGGTGGCTACACCCTCGAACAGATCGTGCAGGTGCATCAACTTGAGCGCAACGCCTACGCCGCGCCCGGCGTGATCTCGGTGCACATCTTGTATGCTGATCGCCCCAGTAGTGAAGGCCAGCAGGTCGGGGCCTCGGCCTACTGCGCGACTTGCATCGTGATGTTCGAGCCCGGCGCGAAGGCCGATTACGTTGTTGAGGCGATCATCCTGGCACACGAGTTCGCGCACCTCCTCGGGCTGTGCGCTGTCTCCTACGAGGACGTGCGGGCCCACTGCGATGACCAGGGGCACTCACGGGACTCCGGCAGCCTGATGTACTACGCCCCCAACTTCTCCGATCCCGACGTGCAGGCCCTCCGGTTAAATGCCGACGAACTGGCGGACCTTAAAGACCTGCGTACTGGGGCCCTTTGAGGCCCATCTATTTGATTTGGCGTCCTGCGTGCGTCCTGTGAGGTTCTATGCGAGGGCTGATAACCTGGTTATCAGCCAGAGACCCTGTTATCACGGCGCGAAACAAACCTCCTATAGATAGGAGGATACAGAATGGGTCTCCTGGAAACCCTCGACATGATCGCCGTAGAGGCAGCGTCCCTGGCCGACCGGGCCGTGGACTACGCCGTCGCGGTGATCTACGCCGATGAGGAAGATGAAGCAGAGGACTGAAATCAACCTTTTTCCTCCTTTATGATCCACGAGGTTACACCATGCCCCGCCGAGCCATCCCGAAGCCCGACTTCATCGCCGCCCGGCCCGCGACCCTACCCAAGTTGGTCGAGGGCTCGAAGCGTGTCCTCTGCATGAGGTGCAGGAAGACCCATGTATGGGCGACGCCCTACATGCTCGCTAACGAGATGGACACTAAACTCGTCTGCCCGAAGTGCGCGCCAAGTCCCAGGAAGGTGGCCTGATGCTGGGGTGCGCGGTGACCGGGGAGACCGTCACGGAGGCCTGGGAGGCCGTCCAGCCGAGGCCGGAGGTCACGATCCTGGTGCGCCGCTACCTGCATGCCAGCGACCGCTCGATCTGCCTGCACGAAGTGGTATCACGGCCCGAAATGGCAGAAGGGAGAACTGACGATGAGCGATGACAACGAGTATTCAGTAAATGGAGTTAGGATTCTTCGGGAAGAGTTCCTCAGATTTCTGAAACAAGAGCTTTCCGGCCCGATAAAAACGAAAGTGCCTTCAATGAGCCATTCCAAGTACAGCCAAAGGCTAAAGATGGAGGCATACGCAGCATATGGAGGGGCCATTTGTTCATGCTGCGGGGAAAAGGAGATCAGCTTCCTATCTCTTGAGCATTCACGCCAGGATGGAGCCTCGTGGCGTAAGGTTCACGGCTCCGGTGTTCCCTTCTATGAATGGTTAAAACGTCGTAACTACCCCAAAAATGTCGCACTTGAGGTTCTTTGTATGAACTGCCAGTTTGGTCGTCGTTTTAACGGCGGGCTCTGCCCTCATTCTCACGGCGCGAAACAGACATCGTTAGTATAGGAGCAACACAACATGGCGACGAAAGCCTTCATGATCCAGGGCGTCTGCAAGGACTGCGGGAACGGCACCCTCAACAACGACCTGGTGCCTGCCTTCGAGTTGGGCGAGGACTTCGATTACTTCCCGATCATCGTCTGCAAGCGGTGCGGTTCCCAGCACGTTGACGTGGTGGTGCTGTAGATGGCCAGCGAACTGACTGAGTTGGCGGCCCTCGCGGCGGAAAACGTCCAGCGCGAGCGCGGCAACGAGTCGATCCAGACGTTCCTTGACGACTGGGCTGACCGACTTGAGGTGGAGGCCCGGCTGGCCCAGGGGATTGCGGAGATCGACTTCGCCGGAGAGCCCCGCAGGTGGAAGGATGTTGTGTCCTACGGCAAGCACGCCGTGATCGGCTTCCTGGTCAAGAAGAGCGAGAGTTCGACCGACGAGCGAACGATCTTCTCATAGGTGTTATCACGGCGCGAAACCTATACTGTACTATAGGAGCATACACAACATGCACGCAACCCGAGACCTGGCTACCCTGTACCACAGGCCAGGCAAGATCGCCCCATACCCGGCGGAGGCCCAACTGATCCGATGGCACGGCAAGACCTTCTGGGTCTGTGAGGCGAACGAGGAATCCGTGGAGGGATGGCTCGATGGGGACGCGAAGGCCGACTACGTGATCGCCCTGGCGGTCGTCCGGAGGGAGTGAAATGCCAATCCAGTTCAAGGTCGGCCAGAAGTTCGAGGGCCAGTACACGGGCGCGATCCGCGAGATCATCGAGATCACGTCCTACGAACTGTTCTACGAGGTGCGCTACCGGGACGGTCGTGTTACGCGCTTCTCCGGCAGCAAGCGCAGCCTGCGCGAGCAGATCGAAGACGGCGAACTCAAGGAGGTGCAGTAGTTGCCCCTCAAAGTCTACGTCGATACAGGCGAGCACGTCGTGTGGAGCACTAACGGTCTGGAATTCGACTCCTACGAGAAGGCCAAGGCATACGGCAACGATCTGATGTGGCGCTGGACCGCCGTGCGCAAGTTCGCTGTGATCCCGGTCGCGCCGGGCTTCCACGGCTACCTGACAACCGAGGCCATCCGAGCCATCGAGGTGAAGGAATGAACATCACCTCGGAGCAGGCGGGCCGAAGAGCCCGTCAAAAGTACAAAAAGACGGAAAAAGGAAAAGCCACTGAACTTCGATATTGGCGATCAGAAGCGGGTCGCATAACGAGGTCCGGAATAAATCGACGCTGGAGAACTAAGACCCGTAAGCAAGCCATGCTTGTTATTGCTCTTCGATGGGGAGATCAAGTCCCGAGATGTCGAGCAGACACGCTTCCAATAGAGCATGCTCTTCGAGCACTTCCATGTTACGGGAGACTTGAAATCGATCACATCAATGGCGGCGGGAATCGAGAATGGAAGAAGTACAAAGGCGATCCGTTCTACCGCGCAATCGTAAACGGAGAGCGCAAGCCGGACGATCTACGCATTCTGTGTATACTACATCAACTATGGAATAGACCGGAGGCCTGAAATGTCAATCACACAAACAGATGCCGCAAGACTTTTTCCGGTATGGACCTGGCTCAAGATCAGCGAGGAGGAGTTCAACGCCAAAAGAGCGGAGATGATCGGAGTCCTCCGCTGTCTGAAGTGCAAACGTCAGGGAATGTGTGTCGGAAACAGCATGCTTTGCATGTATTGCCACGGTGCTTACCGGCGGAAGCGGGCGCAGGTCATCAGGAGCATGAGCGCATGAAGTCCGAACGAAAGGTCGATCAACTTTACGAAGTGAAGGGCATGCTGCGAGTAGCCGCGCGACCGTTCGTGTGGACCGCGAAGACCTACGCGCAGGGCCTGCGGTCGTTCGTCCCGCTCACCAAGCGCGCGGTCCTCGCGCTGCGCGGCGAGAGGGTCGTGAAGGTGAAGGTCCGACCGACGCGAAACTACGAGGAGGCTAAACTCATGGCGGGCGTGGCGCTATACCGCAGCGTGCACCACTACGTCGAAACGATCAAGCAGATCGGGCTTGGGACCAGCGATGAAATCATCCTCGGACACCTCCGCGCCATATCGATAGCGCTGGTGTCCCAGGACTTCCCGACGATCTACGACCAGGCGGTCGGCGACGCGCGGCTCACCGAGAGCGAGCGTGACCTGATTGCGTCCGCAACTCTTGACATGCAGGTCGAGGAGTCGAGGTTGCTATGAAAGAACGTTCAAATACTCGCGTGGTGATCAAGAAGGAAGCGATGAGCAATACGAACGACAAGCGTGCAAAGGCGCTTGCGGACAAGAAGGCTCGGGTCATGGCGACCATCAGGCATGGATACGCGCGCGAGGGCACCGTGATCGGATACTGCAACAGCGTGCCAGGGGTGACCGTTGGAGGGCAATACTTCAAGGCGGTCCCTCCGCTGGTGACGGTTCAGTTTGCCTCTGGCAAGATGGCCATGTTCTACCTTGAAGACGTTGAGGTGATCGAGTAATGTTCGGGGAGAATTTCGCAATGCTCGCTTACGGCATGCACTACCGAGAGAAGATCGGGCCTGCGCTCAGCGCCGAGCAGAAACTTAACATCGCCAAGCGCATCTCGGACATCACGCTCTACGAGCCACTGACGGGCAAGGACTACACGGGGCGCTTCCCGGAACTCGCGCCGCTCGTGAACGTCCCGATCAGCGGACTCTACCTGGTTGCGATCTTCCAAGGTCTCGTGAAAGACCTCCAAGGTCTCGTGAAAGACCTGACCGGAAAGGAGATGGACCAATGAGCAACACCATGAAAGACCTGTATGATGGCGGTGCGAAAGCGCTGGCGACGAAAACGTTTGAACGCAAGACTACGATGGGCATCCCGGTGCGAATCGTGATCGAGACAAACACGATCCGTGCGTATCGCGTGGAGCCCGCGCAGGTGCTGACGCACGAGTTTAAGGACGGCGAGATGAAGACCAGCGTGGAGCCCGAACTCAGTCGCTACTTCACCGAGGAGCCGGTCATGGAGATCAGGAAGCACGGCTGCGACGACTACACCGTGGACTTCGACGCGGGTTTCCAGCGCGGGCGGATCACCGTCGGGCAGAAGGAACTCACGACGCGCTGCTCGTGGCCGCAGTCCGGTCCGGGGTACTTAAAATGGATTGGCCTATCCTACGCGGACCCCGAGGTCCGGGCATGGCTCAAGGACGGTGAGGCCTGATGGGACACTTCCGAGGAGTGATCGAAGGGGCACGGGGCGCGGCCTCGCGCCTCGGCACCAAGAAGAGCGGGATCGACGCGAATATCGCGTCCTGGTCCGGCGCTGTCAACGTGCGCCTCTGGTACGACGAGCGAACGGACACGGACATGGCGATGGTATCGCTGGTGCCGCACTACGGCAACGGCACGGAGCGCATGCTGTACCGCGGGCCGGTGTCTGGTGCGCCGATCATCGAGGACGGTGATACCTGATGAGAATCACGGAGGACCTGATGGTGCGGCTGCGCGAAATGCTGATGGTGCGGCTGCGCGAAATGCCGACCCAGACTCTGGTCGAAATCTCCCGCCAACCCAGGGCCAGAAGGAACCCCGAACTGCTTCTTGCGCTCAAGATTGTCGCATTCGAGCGGTCCTTGGAGGTGTTCTGATGGCGAGCGCGATCAGCAGGTCGGCGAAGCAGCAAACGTGGAGCCGCGACGAGCGCGAGCGGCAGGTATCGTTCGTGCGCGGGGCGTTGCAGATGCTCAACGGCGCGCGGGACGTGTTCGACCAAAACGGAAAGCTCCTGAAGGTCGGCACGCCGACCGAAGTGAGGCAACCACGAACAGCATTGCGATGGCTCCATGACAATGGCGTGACGATGACCTTCCCGCGCGAGAGGCCGCCCGAGCCCGAGGGGCTGACTATCTTGCGACGACTGAACGCGGAGGCCCAGAAATGATGACCAAGACCGAGTTGTCGCTGTCGGCCATCGACGCGGCGGCCATCGATCTCCAAAAGAAGCTCAAGTCCGCGTACCTCGCGCATATCGTGCGAGGCAACAACGACGAGTCGCGCGACGACGTTCGCTACGTCATGTCCGTGGTGCAGGATCGCCTGGACACGCTCGCGGCAAAGCGGCGCATCCTCATGGGGGTGCAGTGATGAAGGTCTACATCCTCGCCGACTTGGAATACAACGGCGAAGACTTCAACGAGTCCCCGCGGATCGTGATCGAGGGTGTCTTCCAGACCAAGATCGAAGAGGTCGATTCCACTTTCGCCGCCATCGAGGCCGAGCACTCGCGGATCACAGAACAGGTCCGCAAGACCACGGGGCGATGGCACTGGCCGGAACTTCTTGGACCGTTTGAAGTCAAGGAGGCAGAGCAATGAGCGAAGCGAACCCACTGAAAGTGACCTACAACATGAATAAGTACAGGAAAATGCTGAAACTCGCGTGGAAGGCCATGCAGTACCAGTACGCCGATGGCGTGCCGAAGCCGTACCTGCTGCCCGCGATGGCGTGGGCCCCCAAGGCCCCCGAGCGAACATGGCCGAGCATCGAAGACTTCGAGATCAAGGCCTCGCGCCCACGGGGGGAGTCGTTGTGACGATGACTTCTGACAACGCGGAGCGCGCAGCCGAGGCCACCCGCAGGGTGATCGCCAGGATCACAAAGCCGAAGCGCCGCAGGCGGGGCGAGCCATTTCGGGTTCTCGGCGAGGCCGGTCCACGCCACTCGATGTGGTTTGACGATGAGTTTGCCAATACGAATCCGGTCGTCTTCGACAAGCAGAGCGGCGAGTGGCGCAAAGGAAAATGGGTGGAGGGGGTGAAGTAGAATGTCGAACAAATCACGCGGAAAGCGCTTGAAGATGGAGCGCGAGTGGACCAGGCAGCAGAAGGTGAAGGACGCTGAGCGCGAGGTCATACGACAGCAGAAATTGAAGGCGCTAAAGGCCGCGGTCTCGAAAGCGCCTGAAGAACTCTAAGGTCCAGCATCTAGTTGATCGGGATCGACGCGCGGCGGCTCAAACTTCAATTTGCTGTGGCCGCCCAACTTATCGTGCCAGTCCCGTAGTGAAATCTCGGAGAGATTTACCTTCTCGCAAAAGTCTTTCTGACTTATCTCCAGCCTAAAATCCTCCGTGGCCGCGATGTAAAGGGCCGCCGCCGCCACGCAGTGGCTCGCGTCCTGCGATTGTGTTACATCGCTGCTGATCTTCGCCTTCTGGGCATGGGCATACATGAATGCCCTGGAGATAACCTGGGGTTTCCAATCGTAACCATCTTCGTCGGTAAACCCGAGTTTCGCCGCGTAATAGACAATGTACTGTTCCACGGACATCTCGTCAAGCCTGTGGGACTGGCTGCCTGGATCGGCGAGGCCCAGTACGCGGATTATGGCGTAGTGATAATGTTTCACTTTGTTGATCGAGGACCCACTACCGTTGGTAAGGTCCTTCAAGGTCATCATGTATTTTCTCTCACGGCAGGCGGACAGTAGCAGAGCAAGCGCAAGTTCCTGAAGATTGGGTTTGTTGAATATCGGTCCGCCAATCTCATCGGTCTTCTTCATCATGTTCATCGAGACGAGAATCTTTTTCGATTCCTCGGTGACTCGCATCTCTTTCATGCGGTGGTATAGGTCGGTCGCCCGCTCCACGATTGAGTCCGGGATGTTGCGCTGCTGCGCGAGGTGGCGCAATCGTGCCTCGAAGTTCAGGATCGCGCGCTCGGAGGACTTGAGATTCTGGTACTTCGCCGTGTTCCGCAGTCTCCACACGGTATCGCTCGCAACGAGCCGTCCCTCGGAGTCACGACCCGAATAGAACAACTGCGGAAGTAAACGATTATCGGAGCCCGCTTGATGATCGGATGGAGGCGTTCGGCCCTCCTCGATCAACCGCTCCGCTACGACAGCGCCGCAATTAGCGCAAACAATCTCAGCCCGATTGTGGTCAACGTACAGCCGCGTTCCGTTGCACTCCGGGCACCGTACTTCCTCCTCCACGTGGTGCCTCTCCTCTTTCCCTCTTCGGAATCCCCTTGAACGTGTGAGGCGGCGCTCCGTGTCCGCCCAACTTCTCACGGTGCGTCTTGCAGTATCGGAGTTCGTCGCAGCGGGCCACCGCTGGCTCGTGGCAGTGGACGAGAACGCCACCGGGCCCCATCGTGTAGACCTGACAACTCGGCATCATCTGTACCCCGTGGCAGCATCATCGGTGTTCGCGGTCTTTTTGATGGGCACCCCGAACGTCGATTCGCCACGCAGCCCCTTCCCGGCCCTCACGACACGAATGATGATCTCCCTGTTGACCAAGTACGCGGGGTTACCCACGCTATCACGCTCTCCCTCCAGTCGGGACACGCCCGTGACCACGAGTTTCATCTTGAGAAGCGTACCATCTTCGAGTTCAACGCTTACCCAAGGTTCGCCCTTCTGCTCGAAGTCCGTAGGCACGAGATCGACAAGCCTACCTGAAGGTCCAACCATCTTAGACGTTCCACTCACCGTGGCTTACAAGACCACGAGAGTACTTAAAGGTTTGTCGTCCGGGTTCGCCGCCAGTGCCGCGAGTTCGTAGGTCATCATGCTGTGGCCGCCGAGGCAACGCAGGGACCGCTTGTACAGGATGTCCAGTTCCAGCGCTGTGGCCGATCCGAAGTACCGCCGCAGCACGAGGTGAAGCGACTCATGCGACAGCACGAACAGTTGCCTCACCGCATCCTCCTCTCCAAAGGCTCTCGTCACGTAGATCAGGCTCTTAGCCGGATGCAGCGCGCCGGAGAGCGTCGGCACGTCGGTCCGCAGCACCGCAAGATCATGGGCCGTCGGATCGCTACTTCGCCACCGTCGCGTCATGAAGTCGTAGAGGTGGAAATGCCATTTACAGACCGCGTAGAACTGGCTGTGTCCCAATTCTCCCGTGAGTAGCCAGCGCTGCGCCCGGCGGGGGCAAGGAATCGGCCCGCCGTGTTGGCACCATCGAGGCATCGGAGGAATCACTCTCGCGGCTCCTCGTCCTCAACGGTCTCCTCGGCCTCGGCGTCGATCTCCTTGCGGTTGACGAAGTTCACGAAGTCCTCGAACCTCGCGCCGAAACTCGGAAGTGGCACGAAGTCGCTGGCGAGGTGAATATCGTAACTGAACGTGTTATACGTCCACAATACTGCGCGTCGAAAACTTATGGTCTCTCCCTTCATGCGCAGCCTCGCGCGCTCAGCCCTGATCCGTGCGCGCAGCGCGGCGAGTTGCGAGCGGGTCAACGTGGTGAAACTGTAGATGTTCTGAGGCGGCGACGGATCGTTGTGATCCACGATCATAGCCACGCCTGTGTGCGGCATCGCGGGCTTCTCATCTTCGGCCATCACGTGACAATAAGCCGCACGCAGACTTAAACGTTTGCCGCGAACTTGCGATTTAAGGGCACGGCCTGTAGTACGTCGGCACGCACCCGTCGGTCGGTGGCGGCTGGAGGAAGACGTAGTAGATGATCACGTATGCTACGACCGCGATGATTGCGTAGAGTAAGATCGCCGTCCAAAGCCGCATGGTCACATCCCGAAGTACTGTCGCAATGCTGGCAAACCTGGGATCAGACCAAAGAACAATAGGACGCCAAAGATAATGAATCCCGAGAGCGCCACGCCCTTCCAGCCCGCCTTGGGCAGCACGAAGATGGCGAACAGCAGGAGGACGATCACAAAGATGAACGGGATGATCCACGTCTGGATGAACTCGGCGATGTAGCAGTTGTAGTCACCGGGGAAGCAGACCATCAGACCACCAGGTACGTGAGGACCACTCCGAAGCCTATGATCGCCAGGCCCACGATGATCAACAGAAGTTTCCGTCGGAACAATCCGATCCCCGCGATGACCAGGCCGACCACGACCAGCGCGATCTGGGCGATCTGGATCACATCGAGGCCAACAGTCCCCTCGCCGCAGTTCGCCGTGCACTCTCCGTCTTGGAAGGTCAAGGTCTTGCTGGCCGGTTCGCTGCTCACTTCGTTGGAGTCCGTGACCACCATGGTGATCGTGTAGGTCCCGTCTATGGCGTAGGCGTGACTCTCGGAGCCATCCGTGTCAGTTGTGTTTGTTCCGTCGTCCCACTCCCACTCGAACGTGTACGGGGGAGCGCCACCAGACGCACCACCATCAACGCTCACGGTGTATCCAGATGTAGTGTAGACGAATGAGGCCGTGATCACATAGGACGTAGATACATCGGGAGCATTGCCGATCACCACTCCAGGTTCACCGGGAAGCACGATCCTTCTTACCTCGCTGTATGGACAGTTGTCGCCGCATGGCAGATTCGTGTCCAGATTCATCGTGCTATCGAATACGGAGAATCCTACATTGAGATTCATGCCCACAGCCGGGAACCTATGATCAACCTCGGGGCTCATGGTCTGCACGCTATTCGGGTCTGACGGGGGAAAATCGAAGTGGTCGAAGTTCCATCGGTAGGTATACGGCCCCACGCCGAACTTCTCCACGCATGCCGGGTCATGTAGGCTTACCGTGAAGGTCGCGTTGTACTTGTCGGTGAACTCATAGGAATAGCACTGTGGGACTTCAAACGCGCCGGTCTGAAATAGAAATCCGCCGAGGGCCAAGCCTACCACCGTGGCGATAGCGACAAGCAACATCGTGCTGCGTTTAACCATGTGGTCACCCGTAGAAGAGTGCGGCCAACAGGAAAAACATCCCCGCCACCAGAACGATGATGATGCGGATCAGCGGCCCGACCAGGCCCCGCGGGATGAAGATCGCCACCATCAGGGCCGCGATCCCGGCGAAGACGAACCAGAGCCATAGCGGGATGCCCAGCGGCGTGGGAGTGTAGGGGTTGCAGAACGCCTCGGACCCATAGCAGGTGTTGATCGGCTGGTAGTCCACCGAAATCTTATAGTTCTGCGTCCCGGACATGATGCCGCTAACCGTGATCGCCCGCAGCGCGAAATTCACGATCCCGGACTGCGTGACGGAGAACGAGTACATGGTGCTACCTGCGGGGAGGATCACCTCGTGATCGAAGGTGCCGTAGCCCCACCTGACCTCGATCTCCTTTATCGCATCCTGCGGATCACTCGTCGCAGGATCGCAGCGGAACTTCAGCGTGATCGTTTCCCCCTGCTTGGGCGACTGCGGCGACCAGGACTCGGCGGTGCACGACGGGATACGCCCCTCCGCGCCAACAGGGTTCACGGAAGTCATGTAGACATCGTGAGCGTTCACCTCGTTGTAGAGGAAGAGATCGATCCCATTCTGGTTGATGGTCCCGTTAGGGATGAAGTCAGCACTCGCAATGGTGTATGGCACGCAGCCGTCGAGTTGCGTGATCGCCGTGTTCGGGATCACGACCTTGTTCTGGGCACGGGAGAAGGCGTGGATGTACCATCCGATGCCCTCCACCTGGTCCGTAACGTACCCGACGTTCCAGCAGGCGCGGATCGTATCCCCGACAGTCGCGTAGATGCCACCCGCTGCGTCGCCTTTGACGCCTTCCCACCGGACCGACCCGATACCTGTGAGAATTTTCACGCGGTCGATGACGAGCAGAGCACCACCCTTGTCGTTGGAGTTGAGGCCGTCATACCAATAGATGTGTGGTGTGGTCGCTTGCACAGTCACGATAGTCCCGTCGGCTATGACTGTCTTCCCGTCGGGCGAGCGAAGGTCCGCGATACCGGCTTGGACATTCCAGGTTTCGGGACAGGCGGGCACGCCGAACGCGCCGGGGAATTGAGTCGTGCATTCCCACTGATCAGACGATGGACGCTGCACTCTTGTGGTTGGGGCAAGAAGCTGGAAAGGTATGCCCGGCCCCTCGATGATAACGTTCACATCCACCTCATCTATGTAGATTCGGTTGCATCCGCTCACTCCGAGGGTATTTCCGCAGTTGCCTGGATCGGCAATCGAAACTTTTACCGACCAGGGGACTTCCTGCCCCTTACCGTCTGCCAGCCACGACGCGATCAACTTGTCCCACGGAACAACCTCATGCCGGTCGCCAACGTCATAGCCGCCTAAACCGCTCACCCCAGCGAAAGAGAGGGACTCCGCGTTCGTGTTGACCTCAAACGCTCCGGTCTCGAACAGGAAGCCGCCGAGGGCTAAACTGACAACCAGGAGGACGAGCACACCGATGATTAGGAGCCTATTCAGTCTTCGTGCCATCGCTTTAGTTCACGCTCCTGAGGTACTTAAGGCCGTGCACGGTCATTTACTCCCTCTCGTTCACCTGAACGATCTCATGGTCGGGGTATAGGCCCCTGAACTCACTCCGCGCATCCTCTTTGTCGTGTGCATACAGTGTCCCGGAGGCCACGTTCCCTTTGCCGTCAACGCCCTTCAAGTAGAACGTTTTGCCTTCGCCCTCGTCGCTCAGGCCGCGGAATCGAGTGACTTGCTGTCGTCGGCGCATGGTGGTCCGTCTGTGGGGGTGGACGCGGACCTGCGGCTGCATCACACACCTCTCTCGCGCAGACGCCGCTCGTGCTTGCGAACCCGCTGGTCCTTGGAGCGCGGGCTGGCCGCGAGTTTAGCCTTGTAGATGTCCCGGCGATAGTTAGTGCGCGGATACTTTGCGATGAATCTGGATTGCTTTCGAGTGGGCCCAAGTTCATCGAAGTTCATGGCCGCCTTCTTGCCGGGATCACGCGAGCCTGTCTGCTCAAGAATCCAGACGTGCTCCTCAAGGCTAATCTGTCCCCAAACGTATCGCGCCTTTCGGTACTTCTCGTAGTCGCTAAGCGCGTGACGGTAGGAAGCCTCATTGCGGTAGTCGTCCCGCCGCGGTTCCGTTGCGTATGACTGTTTTGGTTTCTTCACCATTAGAACAGCCACCCGATCAGTGCGAACACCAGCAAGATTGCCCCTACGATCAGGAAGGCGAACTTCCATTTCGCGCTCATCCTGAGCACAAGTGCCAGGCCGACGAACATGAGTCCGAGACCGAGCAGCGCGCCGAGGACATAGAGTGCGATCAGCCCGACGATCACCACGAAGAAGATAGGGGTCAATCGCTGGTTACTAATTGACGCCATGTTTTGCTTCACCCCTCAAACGGTTCAGGCCCGCCTGTCGCCTCCTTCTCCTTTTTTCGCTTTGTACTGGGACGAGTCCATGTCGAGTTCAATGTCCTGCGCTGGCTGCGGAGCGAAGACCTTTCCGGCCTCAAACTTCTCCTTAGGCTCGGTCTTCTTCTTGCGCTTGCGTTCGAGTTCCATCTGTTGCTGTGCCATTCAGGCCACCAGCGGAACTTGAAAGAGATTGGCGATCATGAAAAACAACGCCAGGCCAATCATGCCCAGGCCGAGGCCTTTCGCGCCCTGGAACTTCATGGGGCTGAGGCCCAGCGCAAGGATCGAGCCCGTCAGGCCGGTGATGAACGCCAGGATAAAGCCGATGTCGTTGGGACCGTAGAAGGAGAACATAGAGTAGAGTGCGGAGACGAGCGCGAAGAACCCAGCCAGGATCAGAACGACAAGCCTCAATAACTCCACCTCTTCTTGCGCCGCCGACCGAACAGACTTCCGCCGGACTTGCGACGTTTCTTGCGCTCAGCACGGCGCTTCTCCTTCAAGCGGATTCGCTGTTGGCGTAAGTTCTCCTTGGCCTCGCGCTCCTCCAGCTTGCCCTTTAGTTCCGTATTCCGCGTAGCGACCTTCTCGCGCTTCAGTTGCTCGTTGAGTAGACCGGCCTGCTTCTCGGACTGCTCAGCCTGCGCGCTCGCCGCCCTGGCCTGCTCCTTCTGGGTCTTCTGTTGCTGCCTTGCGTTCTTCAAGTTCTGCTTAGCCTGACGTTCATCAGTCTCAAGGCGTTTGACCTGCGCACGGGTCTGTCGCTCCTCAACGGAGCCACCAGGAAACACGCGAAGTTTTCGCTTCTTCGCGGCAAGGTCTTCCTGCTTCTGATTCAGATCGGCCTCGGCGCGCTGCTTCTCTACATCGGCCCTCTCTGACTCTCGTTGCTCGCGTCCCTCGTAAGACTTGGCGGTCGCCTTGGCCTGCCGGACCTGGGCCTGCTGCTGCTGAATCTGGAGGCGCTGTTTCTGGGCCTCTTCCTTGAGCCTCTTGGCGTCCGCGGCCTTCTGCACCTCGGTCTCCGCTCGGGCCTCCTTCTCGACATCTTCGAGATACGGGGAGAGTCTCTGCTCGCGTGAGTCATGTGCGCTCTGAATGTCCCTGGTGAGCCTATCGAGATCGTGGTCAGAATCACGCCTGCGGAGTAGACGAGAGTGCTTCCGCACTCTTACATCGAGTGGCATCGCACACCAGACGCGGACTCGGTACTTAAAGCCTTCTCGGGTCCTTGGTGCGACCCTGGTGCGAGCCAATCGAACCCAAAGGCCTTAAGTACCGCACTCGCATCATGTTCCCGCGTAGAGGCGCTTCCAGTGACCACTAACGAAGTTCTCGTCAGACCGCACCCGCGACGGGTCCGCTGCCTTCCGACCACTCAACCCCAGATCGATGTACCTACGGTCACGGAGACCGAGGAGGCGAAAGATGCGAGACGTATTCGTGAGACGCCACCCGCGGAAGATTCAGACGCCTGAGCAGCGTGTTCACGCGGCGGAGAGAACGCTGCGGCGCATTGGCGGGACGCACGACGATCTCGATGCGATCTGTTACGTTGTTGCCTCGCCCGACGACTCTCAGGTGCTTCCGCCCGACGAGGACGGGTTTCGCGCGGGCCACTGCTCCGTTGTGAACATCGAACCAGCGGATTTGAACGATACCGTCCAGGCCGCAACAACGCTTCAGCACGAGGCGGCACATACCCGACAAATCCGAGACAGCGGCCAAGCGGGCATAAGCACGAAAGCCGAGATCGCCGCGCACCGCGACACGATCCGGTTCCTGCGGGACTGGAGGGTCATGGAGAAGGGCGACAGGTTAGTATGGTGTACAGAGCATAAACAGCACGAAGCCATACGCTCCAGGATCGATGAGGTGATCGCGGAGGAAGAGGAGTCGGTCCGCGTTCTGAGGAGGGAGGGCTGATGGCCGATCTTCCGACCCACTTCGAGAAGTTAGCGGTCCCTCCGGGGCGGTACTCGGGAGTTTACCTCGGCGACATGATCGACACGAGCCTCCTGGTGAACCGCCACGTTCTGCGCCAGCGCGGCGTCGATCCCGATGCGGTCCGCGTGGAGTATGACCCGACATATCCGAGCGCGGGCGCATTTCCAGGCGGAATCATCATCGGCCCGAGGGCCCTTGCCTTTCTTGAACGCAAGCCCGAGCACGCATACGTTCTGATGGCACACGAGTTGACGCACCTGACCCAGCCGGAGGCCAGAAGCGTTATGTACGAGACAGTAGCGGGCGGTGAGACTGAGTACCACTCCAGGAGTATCCGCGAACAAGAGGCGATGTTCTGGGAGGCGCAGCAGGCGGCCCGCTTTGGTTGGGGCCGTGAAGAGTACCAGGTGTTCGTGGAAGAACTCCACACAATACTCGACGTTCCGCCAAAATTCCAGAAACATTTTGACATCGAGAAACGCGAGCGGGCTTACGCAGCGCTCCCCGTTCTATCTCGTCGCCCGGAGGGGAGCGCCTCTACGCACTCTCCGGCGTTTTCCCCTGATGTCCGCGTGCGCAGTCACCGGAGGCGAGCTTGATGGACACGCCGTACATTGTGTATAACGGCCACGTACATGAAGGGAAACCTGGCTGGGATCATCACGATCTAAACCAGTCAGGACGCCTCCACAGCCCAGATGAGTTCTCTGATGGACTTCGAGTCTTCTATGATCCAGGGAGCAAGGAACTCAGCGTCTCCTCACACTCGCTCGAAGACATGAAAGGTAATGAGGGAATGAGGCAAGAGTTCGAGGCTCTCCAATCACATCTTGAGAAGAAGTACAAGACGTTCGGTCTTGATACTCCGGTCTACGTGTTCAGCGAGACACAGGCGGACTGGCACCAGGAAACCTGGAAACTCGGCGAGTTGTACCACCACATGAGCGAGCCTAAGTCTACGGAACGAGTTCGCCCCGAGTTCTCCCGTCCAGAGTCATCCATTGAAGGTTACTATCCCTCTGGCACGCCGATCCGCTTCGGCGACCGACGCCCCGTGAAAGTGCGCGGTCACCTGCGCCGCCGCATCGTCCACCACCTGGAGAACCCGTCTGCCGCGTGCTTCTGTCACCGCTCGAAGTCCGTTGACCGCGTTCGACGGTCTATGATCCGGAGGATGCGCTGATGTCAGAAGAACTCGCGTACCTCGCTGGGTTCCTTGATGGTGAGGGAAGCATCGGGATGTATAAGGCCACGCGAGCCAACATGAAGGAAGGGTTCACATATGTTCCTCATGTAGTCGTCTACAATACCAACAGAGAGTCGATTGAACGGTTCCAACGAGTTTTTGGGATTGGAAGCGTTAACAGTCGAAGCCGCCCTGGCGAAAAAACGTGTTACCAATGGGACGTTAGCAACCGTTCAGTTATACCAGTATTGAAGGCGTTGCGTCCGTATCTCACTGTGAAGTCAAGGCAAGCAGACTTGGTGATAGAAGCCGCGGAGATTTCAGGAACTCGTCGTGGTCATGGCATGGAAACACGATACAGAGAAGCCGGAGGATACTTCGCTCCAGAACGTCTCAATAAAATCTATGCGGAGCTTAAAGAACTCAACCGAAGGGGAATGCCAATCTGTTCAATCGAACAGTCGAGCGCCGTTCATCGTCGCCCAGTAGTCCGCGTGCGGGCTCATCGGAGGCGAACCTAATGGTGCGCGTTGCTTTAGGAGGAAAAGGTAGCGCAGTTCGTGCGATGGGCGTGCGCATCCACACGGAAATGGGAAAAGCAGGCGAAGCCGTGATGACCGAACTCATCGGACCTGGAGGCGAATGGATAGGCGCACGTCGGTACGCATCGTGGAAGGGTTCGCCGCCAGTTGACGTGGTAGACCACCGCACGGGCATCGCGTTCCAGGTGAAGACCGTAAGCGAACCGAAACTCGGAGACATTGCTTTTTCGGGTGCCCACCGTGAGGTAGTAGAACACAAAATCGGAGGTGGTAATGTTTACTTCGGCGAGCCTTCCGATAAACTGAACCGGATCGAGGAGTGGCTCGACGCCAAGGGCTGGGAGGGCTGGAAGATCGTGATGCTAGTTGACGAGGACACGGGGCGCGTCACCGTCTACAGCAAGCGCGGTGTGAGCAACGCCGGGATACGCGAGATGAATCCCATCGCCGGATATGACTCGAACACGGGAGAATGGCGACGCATCCCCGGCACCCCCGATGAGGAGTATCCACCCGGAATCCCGGACCAAGCCTTTCTCATGTCGCGGTTCCCGGACGTTCCAGAGTACCTGCGGTCGAGCCACAGCGAGGCCGAGGTGCACCGAGAGATCGCGCAAATGGGGATGTTCAGGCGCTCGAAGGACGTGCGGGTGCACGCGCACCGGAGGCGAGCCTGATGGTAAAGCGCAGCGAACGGGTTCTCACCGTTGACGAATACCTCTCGCAACTTCCCCGTCCGGCTGAGGTGCCCAAGGTCGAGCAGCGGGAACTGTTCCACCTCTTCCGCAAGTTCACGAGAGACGGCGTAATCGACGAGGAGTTGCTCGCGGAGGTGGAATCCCGCATCTACGCGCGCGCCGAACTTGTGATCGACGAGACAGACCTATTCTACAAGGGCCTGTTCGCGGCAGATGTTGACCCGGCTGATGTTATCAGCAAGGATGAGAAGGGCGAGCCGACCGCGATTCGGCTGAGGGGTTCCGGAAAGATCGTCGAGCCCCTGAAGGGATCACCCGACGACGACTTGTCCCACGAGGACGTGAAGGTGATAAAGGCCTTCGAGCGCTACGACATCGTGTACACCGACTACGGTGGCAGGGCACTCAAGGAGGCCCTGGAGGAGATGAAAAGGTCAAGGATCGGCGGCGATCCGCGCAGGCGGCTTCTGGCGGTGGACAAGATGATCCACGTGGTGCACGGCGCGGGGCCGATGGCGGACACGTTCATACGCGGGGAGAAGGAGGGCGAGCCGTATGACCCGGCGGACTTCCTGGACGTTCTCGCGGGGAACGCGCCGTTCTACACTACCCCGATTCCGAGGGAGTGGTATACGCATGCGGGGTATCGCCGCCCCGTGCGCGTTCGTGCACACCGGAGGCGGGCCTGATGTCCAACATGTGGATCGAGCCGCGCGGGACCGCACACGAGGTGGGCGACCACTACGATTTCGTGGCGGAGTGGTCCGGTCTTCCAAGGTATGACGAGGGCGGCGACACAAGCCAACTGGCGGAAGAGAGCGACAACATGCTGAACCGGGGCTGGATTCGCGTTGTCGATGCAGGCGGCGGGATGATGACTGGCAACGACATCGGCTTCCAGGGGAGACTGGACGCGATGATCAAGAACAAATGGGTCATCGACAGCATCATCCTCCAAAACCGTAGGGATACCGTGATCGTCGAGATCATACGGCCCACGAAGGACGACATGATCGAACGCGGATCAAAGTCGTTCTACATCCCCTACGAGGAGGCCGCGCACCACGGGTTCATGAAGTCGCTCATGAGGCAGCGGATCGCGGATGGCGTCAGTCTTACCGAACTTCGACGCCGCCCGCCGGAGACGCGGATCAGGATGAGATACACTTACTCCGGCCCGCTCGCCCTCCACAACCGAGAATATGGCAGAATCGTGGCCTACACCGGGGAGGTCGCCGGGGAGGAAACCTACATCGTGCAACTTGACAGCGGGGAAGAAGTTCGCGTCGGCGAGAGCCGGTTCGATGTTGAGCAGGAGTCGCGCGCCGTGCGGATCAGGCGACGCGATGTCAGAGTCCGCGCGCACCGGAGGCAAGCGTGATGCGGCTTTATCATGGAACGGCTGACGTGCTTGTGCCGTCGATACTTGAGAGTGGACTTGTCCCGATAAGCGGAATCCGCAGGAAGGAGCCGGTCCTAACTAATGTTCTCGAAACCGCGACTGATTTTGCGTCCTATCGGCATGGCGAACTTCAGGCTATCGACGTTGACAGCGAGCCCGTAGTGCTGGAGTACGAAGTGCCCGAGTCGTTTGTCAAGCAGGTTCGGTTTCACGACGCGATGATGGGCCTCCCCCACGACTATTGGTATGCGGTCAGGCGGCCAATCACGCGCGAGTATTTGGTCCGCATACTTCACGTTCCGCACGTACCAATCCGTCCGTATGTGGAGCACTATTACGGGAGAGCAGTTTTGGCGAGGCGGCCCAACGTTCACGTGCGACCCCACCGGAGGCGAGCCTGATGGCGATTCTCGTTCGACGGCAGAACGGCAGACGATCCTATAAGGGCCTTACGTACTTGCACCGGCCCACCCACGGTCGTAAGGAACTCAACTACCAGGGGCGAGAATTCAACAAGGTTTACGAGTCGCTCGACACCGAGAAGGCCTACCAGCGCGGGCTTGAGGAAAAGGGGGAGCCGGACCAGAGTGTGGTGTGGACCGGCGAACCGAAGTTCGAGGACCGCAAGGTCGTTGGCAGATACTACGGTGTTTTCGTCCGGAAGCACAAGCGGAGGGTGCGCTGATGCCTATCAGGATTCTCGAACGGGGAGAGATGATACGGCTCCCGCGCGCCCGCTTGATCACTCCCGCAAGGATTCATAATGCACACGAATTTGGCGATTTGGTTTTCGTGTACGAGAGCCCGGACGGGGAGCCGCTCGGAGTTTTGATTGCGTCTAACACCGGGCATCTCTGGTATATAGAGTCCTTTTACAAGGGTGTCGGGGTGGGCTCCGAACTCATCGCGGAATACGAGAGGTGGGCACAGGCGCACGGCATCAGAGAGATTTCCGGCGAAGACGTGATGGTTCCAGCGTTCTACTGGAGGCTCGGTTACGAGACGGACCCGGAGAACTCGAACCGAGTCGTCAAGCAACTTTATCGCCGCGCGCCCGAGGTCCGCGTGCGCGGTCACCGGAGGCGAGCCTGATGCCGCCAAAGTTCATCGTAGCACCCGCACGAGAGTTGACGGGCTACCACCCTGAGGCCCAGGTGCACACGGAGATGTCGCCAGAACACTTTCTCTGGAAACTGGGAACAGTTGGCGACGAAGAGTTCTACGTGAGCCGAGGATCAGTGGCCGCCTTAAAGCAGCGCATGATGACAGGCCAAGAGATTGATCCGTTGTTTCTCGACTACAATCCGTTCCAGAAGAAAATCGTGGGCCATGAGGGGCGGCACCGTGCACTGACCGCCGTAGAACTCGGGATCGAGAAGGTCCCGGTGATCGTCTACTTCTACGACGAGCACGGCTACCACGATGTGAAGAACAAGGAGGGAATCGTCTACGACCAGTCGCACTACATTCCGCTGGAGGAACTCGGCGAGGATCGGGTCAACCGCGAACTCGCACACCTCGGCGCGGAGCGCACCAGCGCTTACCGCAGGCCTGCATCTCAACCGGCGGGGAAGCGCCTCTACGCTCCCCGCGATCTTTCTGTCCACGTCCGCCGGCACCGGAGGCAAGTGTGATGGTAGATCATCCTCCTGAAGTAATCGTAGTTTACAGCGACCTGGAAATCATCTCCGCCTTTGGCGGTGAACATCAGGAACTGATGGACGAGCGTTCGCGGGAAGACCCTGGATCAAACCGAATGCTCGTCCGCTACTGGCCGGATCAGGACTGGCTCGTGTTCACCTGGCCGAACCGACCCATGGATGTGCGCGAGGGTGGAGTCATGGAGGACCAGTTCAACGCGCTCTACGGATACCTAAGCGCAAAGTACCGCAAGTTCGGGAAGAACACCAAGGTGGACTGGATGATGGGAGTGGACGAGCCCAAGACCGTCGAGGAGGAAATCTTCGAGGGTCGCCCAAGATCGCCGCGTCTTCCAGCGCAAGAGAGCATCCAGGGCTACATGCCCTCGGGCCGACCGATCCGGTTTGGGGATCGTAGGCCGTTCCATGTTCGCGGGCACCGGAGGCGAGCATGACGCGCTACGCGGTCGATCTCGACGGAACCTTGGCCGACACCGTTGGCGCGACGCTGGAGATATTCAACGAGCGCTACGGCACGCGCTACACCAAGGCCGACGTGACCGACTGGCACTTCTGGAACACCTTTCCCGAGTTGCAGATGCTCCCGGAAAGTAAGCGCAAGGACATCATCTTGCGCATGATGGACGAGGCCTGGATAAGCGGGCGCGTGCGGCCCGAGCCCGGAGCAGCGGAGTTCATGCGCGAGTTGACCGAGCGCGAGCCGCAGGTTGACATCGTGACGGGGCGGAGCATGGGCACGCCGACCGAGGTCATCGAGCGCTGGCTTGGGAAGAACGGGATACCGTACCGCAACCTCGTGCGGGTGCGCGGCAGCCAGGAAAAAGTGTACCACGGTTACGATGTTTATTGGGATGATGATCCCAACCTCGCGGTGGACATCTGGAGGCGGTGGCCGGAGAAGCGCATGTTCCTGGTTTCACAGCCTTGGAACCGCGAGGGCGAGGTCATCGTCGCGCTCGACTCTCCGCGGATCAGGCGCGTGCACGATCTGCGCAAAGGCTTGACTGGGCGCGGTCGGCAGATGAGGCTGCTCAGGCATCCTGAAGTTCATGTAAGAGCACACCGGAGGCGAGCCTGATGGTAAGATCACACGAGTACAGTACGTTCCAACAGGCGTCATCGAGCGGCAACCTGCTGGGCGGGTTCACCGTCGGGGAGGTCGAGGAGGACCAGTATCCGGAGCACTTCATCATCACCACACACCGCCTCCCGTGGGCCGGGATCAACCGGCAGCACTACCGCCTTTACGTGGTCCGCTCGGAAGAGGACGGGAAGTTGCGCCCCAGTGACCGGATCGAGTGGATCGGCGTTATTACGTGGGCACTCTATGGTCGCCCGAGGCAGGCGCAGATCGCCAACGCCGAGATATTCTCCGACGTGTACCGGGGTCGGGGTCTGGGACGTAGGCTCTACGTCGAGTCGATCAACGACCTGATCGACAAGCAGCGCGTACCTATCTCCGATGTCTACCGCAGCGAGTACGCCGAGCGGGTGTGGTCCTCGCTGATCGAGGCGAACCCTGGCGCGATCCAGGTGCAGCCGAGGGTTGTGCCCGAGTACGAGTACATGGAATTACAATCATTTCGGGATGAGGCAGGCACAATCATGTCCCGCAAGCAGTACTACGAAGTACTGGAGCACGTCCAGCGGCGGCCAGACGTGCGCGTGCGCGAACACCGGAGGCGAGCATGATGCCCGTTCGCGTTCGCCGACATGCGCGGCGAGCGCCTGCGCGATCTGAACTTCGCTTTGAGCCCGGCGTGTCGGGACGGATGGGCGCTGTCGAAGGCACTCGGGATGTGTACCTCGGTAAGATTCCCGTGGCCCAGTACCGTTATCAGTTCATAACTCCGACCTCCGCTGAAATTAACTGGGTCGGCGTCCGAGGCGACTACCAAGGCCAAGGGGTCGGAAGACTCGTCGTGGAGAAAATTTTAGATGATCTGCGCCAGCAAGGCGTGCAACTGGTCTACTTGGATTCGACGCCCTACGCTTACTCGTTCTGGAAGCACATGGGCTTCCGTCTAGTGGATCGTGAACAAGAAGAGACTGGAGAAGTCTACAGTACAAACCGGATGATGATGTTCCTGTGACGATGCTACTCAAGC
>Ga0184639_10000039_pt1 | contig 42358 bp, 35 predicted proteins | sample PLM31_170_b2_FD_133155 | JGI IMG/M metagenome (GOLD analysis project Ga0184639, IMG submission 133155) | Groundwater sediment microbial communities from an aquifer in East River, Colorado, USA - PLM3-1_170_b2 | ecosystem: Environmental > Terrestrial > Soil > Riparian zone | place: USA: East...
ATGAACGCGATCATCGGCATGAGCGGGCTGCTGCTCGACACGCCGCTCTCCGACGAGCAGCGCGAGTTCGCCGACATCATCCGCAACAGCGGCGACGCGCTGCTGACGATCATCAACGATATCCTCGACTTCTCTAAGATCGAGGCCGGGCGGATGGAGCTGGAGCAGACGCCGTTCGACCTGCGCGAGTGCGTCGAGGCGACACTCGACCTGGTGGCGGCTCAGGCCGCCAAGAAGGGCATCGACCTGGCCTACGAGATCGAAGACGAAACCCCCCAGGCCGTCGTCGGCGACCTGCCGCGGACGCGCCAGGTGCTGCTGAACCTGTTGAACAACGGGGTGAAATTCACGGAGCAGGGCGAGGTCGTGCTCACCGCATCGGCCCGCCGCTTGCTGCGCGGGCAGCACGAGTTCCACATCGTCGTGCGCGACACCGGCATCGGCATCCCGCCCGAAGGTGTTGGGCGACTCTTCCAATCGTTCAGCCAGGCGGACGCCTCGACGACTCGCAAGTATGGCGGCACCGGCCTGGGTTTGGCGATCAGCAAGCGTCTGGCCGAACTGATGGGCGGGACGATGTGGGTGGAAAGCACGGGTGTGCCGGGCGAAGGCAGCTCGTTCCATTTCACCTTCGTGGGGAAAGAGGCCTCGGCGCTGGTCATCCGACCCGAGCGCCTCGGGCAACAACCCAGCCTGCGAGGCCGGCGAGTGCTGATCGTCGATGACCACCAGACCAACCGCACGATCCTGCTCCATCAAACCCAGGCCTGGGGGATGCTGACACGGGATACCGGATCCCCGGCGGAAGCATTGGGGTGGATCCGTGCGGGCGAATCCTTCGACCTGGCCATCCTCGATCACATGATGCCCGAGATGGATGGACTCACCTTGGCTGGGGAGATTCACCGCCTGCGCGAGGGCGCGCCGCTTCCCATCGTCATCCTGTCTTCCTTGGGCAAGAGGGACGTCGCCAAGGACGTTCCGGGGATCGCCGGGCACGTCACCAAACCGGTCAAGCCGTCACAGCTCTTCGATGCTTTGGTGACGGTCTTTGCCCACGCCGAGGCTCCGCTGGCGCGTGAATCGGCTCCGTCTCGCCCTCTGGCGGATCCGGCGATGGCCAGCCGGCAGCCGCTGCGGATCCTGGTGGCCGAAGACAACGCCGTCAATCAGAAACTGGCGCTGCGCTTGCTGGCCCAGTTGGGATATCGGGCCGACGTCGCCGCCGACGGGGTCGAGGCGATCGAGGCCCTGGAACGGCAGAGATACGATGTCATCCTGATGGACGTCCAGATGCCTGAGCTCGACGGCCTGGAGGCCACGCGCCGGATCGTCGTCCGCTGGCCGGCTTCGGCCCGGCCGCGCATCATCGCCATGACGGCCAACGCCATGCAGGGCGACCGCGAGCTGTGCCTACAGGCGGGCATGGACGACTACATCAGCAAACCGATCCATGTGGAGGAACTCGTGGCCGCCCTCAGCCGGACTCCGGCGCGGGGTTAAGGTGAATGACCCTTTGGCCGAGCTGCCGAGGTTAGATCGCGCCGCATGGGAAGACCTGGCGCGGACCACCGGCGGGGACAGAGATTTCCTGTCCGACCTCCTGCAAACCTTCTTCGACGATACGCCGAAGGAGTTGGCGGTCATGCATCAATCGATCCTGCACAACAGGGTGGAGGAGTTCCGCCGGGCCGCCCACAGCCTGAAGTCGAACAGCGCCACGTTCGGCGCCGCCAGGCTCTCCGGGATGTTCCGCGAGATGGAGGAGATGGGCAAGAGCGGCCAACTGGATGGCGCCGAGGAACGGTTGGCACGGGCCGAAGCGGAGTACGGGCGGGTTCGTCCGCTGCTCGAAGCGGAACGGGCTCGGATGTGAGGATCGAGAGCCGGCCCTCGGTGGTTGTCCGCTTGAAGCGTACGCGGTACCCTCCCCCTATCAGGGCAAGAGTAGGTGGGGGGCGGATCCTGGACGGGCCCGCGCTTGCAGGTGGTGTCAGGGGATAATTGCAGAGGACTCGACAGCGACGTTGCAGGACGTCCGAGCCAAAGGAGGGCCGAAATGGAGATCACGACAACGCAAGAGCAAGGTCGAGTGCCGGTGACGGTCTTTCACCTGAAGGGCGAACTCGACGCGGTCTTGGCACAACAGCTTCGGCAGCAGGGCCGCGACGCCATCACAGCCGGCGCGCAGTATCTCCTGCTCGATCTGGCTGAAGTGCCCTATGTTGCCAGCGCCGGTCTTCGAGCCTTCCAGGAGCTCTTCACCGTGCTCCGAGGGGACTCGGGCGAGCAAGGTGATAAGGTGGTGTATGAAGGTCTGCGCGACGGGACCTACAAGTCACCCAATCTGAAGTTGCTCAGCCCAACTCGTCACGCCCTCGAGGCGTTGTCGACGGCCGGATTCGACATGTTCCTGGAGATCCACCGCGATCTTCGGGACGCCGTCGCTTCCTTCTAAGGTCTTGCCCCACCGCGAGCCTGGCGCCGCAAACCACCGGGCCGGTCGGGCGTGAGTTATGTCGGCGGAAGCCTTTCTCCGTATTTCGGCTGACGTGGGAGACCTGGACGCCGTTCGGCGATTTATCCGCGAGAAAGCGGGTCTTCCAGTGGACCAGGACGCTCTTCACGCGATGGTTCGGGCTGTCGACGAATGCGTGTGCAACATTATCGTCCACGGCTACCGCGGTCAGCCCGGATCGATCCAGATTGCATTGCGCCAATCGCAGGGGTCCTTGGTGGTCCGCCTGCGCGACCAGGCGCCGCCCTTCGACCCCACTGCCGTGCCCTCGCCCGATGTCACGTCCCCTTTGGAGCAGAGGCCGCTGGGAGGGTTGGGAATCCACTTGGCGCGACACCTAGTGGACGAGATGACCTATCGCCAGGCGCCTGAAGGTGGTAACGAGCTGACGTTGGTGAAGAGAATCTCCCGGCCGCCGGACGGAGAGGAATGACGTCCGCCGCCGAGCAGACCGCGGCGAAGCCCCGCGCCTTCCCCAAAGGGTGAAGTATGACAACCGATGAGGGCCGCATCCTCGTCGTGGATGACAATCCGGTGAACCGCCGGCTGCTGGTCGGCGCGCTCCAGGCGCAGGGTTACGACGTGCGATCGGCCGAGGATGGGAGCCAGGCTCTGGCGTTGTTGCGTTCGGCTCCGTCGGACTTCGACATCGTCCTGCTCGACGTTCTGATGCCGGTGATGGACGGTTATCAAACCCTGGCCGAGATCAAGCGCGACGTCGAGCTGACGCACCTGCCGGTGATCATGATCTCGGCGCTCGACGAGATCGAAAGCGTGATCCGCTGCGTCGAGATGGGCGCCACCGACTATCTGCCCAAGCCGTATAACCCGGCGCTGCTGCGGGCGCGCCTCGGCACCAGCCTGGAGCGGAAGCGTCTGCGCGACAAAGAGAAGCTCTACTTGAAAGGGCTCGAACGCGAGCTGGAAATCGGGCGGGAGATCCAATCGAGTTTCCTGCCCCCGGCTCTTCCCCAGCCGCCCGGCTGGGAAATCGCCGTGCATTTCAAAGCCGCCCGGCAAGTGGCCGGCGACTTCTACGATGCCTTCCCTCTGGATGACGAGGGCGGGATCGGCCTGGTGGTGGCCGACGTGTGCGACAAGGGGGTCGGCGCGGCGCTGTTCATGGCACTGATGCGGACTCTCCTGCGGGCCCTTGCCATGGGGGGCGTTCCGCTGGGAAGCCATCCCCCGCTGCCGATTACCGTTGGAGGTCTCTCGGCGGAAGGGAACGCGGGTGTCGACCGCGCCACCGTGGTAAAGAATGCCGTCTTGCGAACGAACCACTACATTACTCAGACCCATGCGGCTGCGAACATGTTTGCCACCCTGCTGCTGGCCGCCCTCGATCCATCTAACGGCATGCTGACCTATATCAACGCCGGGCAGGAGCCCCCGCTCGTGATCGGTCCGGCAGGAGTCAAAGCGCGCCTGGCCGCCACGGGCATGGCCGTCGGAATCCTGCCGGAAGCCGACTTCCGCGTGGAGAGCCTGGTGCTCGAGCCGGGGGACGTACTGCTTGGGCTCACCGACGGCGTGCCCGACGCCTTGAGTCCGAAAGGCGAACGTTTTGGCCGGGAGCAGATTCTCTCCCTGCTCGCGCCTCCGCCGATCTCGGCCCGCGAGCTGCTCGACCGCATTCAATCCGCCCTGCTGGCCCACATGGGAGACGCTGCCCCATTCGATGATGTGACGATGTTGGCGGTGCGCCGCAATGACGAACGAGATTTGGACCACGACCTCCGCCGGCCTTCACGTCCATGAGTCCGGCCGCCGGCGGCCAGACGGTTCTGCCCGTTTGAGACCTCCCGCCGGCGGACCGATTGACGATCGTCGTCCGGGCGTGACAACTCGACGCTCCGTTGGCCGGCCCACTTGTGCCCTCTGCCTGAGGCCCCATAGGGTCCGACGTCCGTGACCGTCGCCCCGTAGGCCGACTTCTGATACCCTCCGGTTCACTGGAATGACATCCGCATGAACGACCCGCTGGTCGTGAGCCTGCTGGCCCTCGCCGTTGCCGCAGTCGGCGCATGGCTTTGGGTTCGACGACGGCGAGTCCGCGAGGTGGGCGCGACGCTTTTTCGTCCGCGCGCCGCTCCTCTGTTGGCGCGGCCAGACGATGCCCCAACCTGGTCGACGATCGACAAGCGGTTCTTCTTTCTGTCCCTGGCCGTCTTCGCTGCTACACGCCTGGTCGCCATCGACGACTTCCCGATCTACTTCTTCACCGACGAAGCCGCCAATACCGTTCTGGCGGCGGACTTCGTTCACAACGGGTTGCGGGGCGCGTCGGGGCAGCTGTTTCCCGTCTATTTCGCCAACACCGAGAAGCTCAGCCTGGGCGTCAGCGTATACGCGCAAGTGATTCCGTACTTGCTGTTCGGAGCATCGATCGCTGCGACGCGAGCCGCGTCGGCCCTGATCGCCCTGTCGGGCGCGGCGGCGGTTGGGCTGATTCTGAAGGACGTATTTAGGGCGCGCCTGGCTTGGGTAGGCATTCTTCTTTTGGCGATCACGCCGGCGTGGTTTCTGCATTCGCGCACGGCGTTCGAGACGACCCTGTACGCGTCGATGTTCGCCTGGTTCCTGTACTTCTACCTGCGCTACCGGGCAGGCCATCTGCGGGCGGTCTTCCCGGCGGTCGCGTTCGCTGCACTGGCGTTCTATTCCTACAACACCGGGCAGGCGGGGATCGTCCTGTGTGCCTTGCTCATGGTCCTGGTCGACGCGCGCTTTCACTGGCAAAACCGGCGCACAGCTCTGCTGGGCGCGGTGTTGGCCTTCGCCTTGGCGCTGCCCTATGTTCGCTTCCAGGTGGGCCATCCAGGCGAGGTGGTTCGGCGTCTTCAGCAGCTAGATTCGTATCTGGTGAGGCCGGACCTGGACCCGGCGGACAAGGCGGTCCGCCTCGGGGAGGAATACCTCGCCGGACTCAGCCCGGCGTACTGGTACGCGCCGGAGAACACACGCGATCTGATTCGGCATCGGATGAAGGGCTACGGGAACATCCTATGGCCGACGCTGCCTTTCGCCGCAATTGGCGTCGTGGTCTGTTTGCGGCGCTGGCGCGAACCGGCTTATCGCGCTGTCCTCATCGCGGCGCTCACCGCGCCGCTGGGTGCCGCCCTGGCGGGGATGCACGTCACGCGCACGCTGGTCTTCGTCGTGCCGGCGGCGCTCATTACCTTCCTCGGCGGCGCGGCCGCGCTGCGGTGGATCCCCTCCGGGATCCCCGCCGGGATGCTAAGCGCGATGCCCTCTCCAGGGTGCGAAGCGCGACGCAGCGCGATCGGCGATCGGGTGGGCTACGCCCGGATGGCCACCGCGCTGTTCGTGCTGCTCTCCCTGATCAGTGGGGGGATGCTGGGGGATGCGTTGGCGAACGGGCCAACCTGGTATTCGGATTACGGCCTGACCGGGATGCAATACGGGGCGCGCCAGGTTTTCTCGCACGTCTCGGCCTACCTGGCGGACCACCCGCAGTCGCAGGCCTGGATCTTTCCCACTGCGTGGAACGGGAGCGACATGTTGCGCCGTTTCTTCATGCCCGATGATCCGCGGGTGCTGATGCTTGATCTTGACAGCTTTCTCGGCGAACGATTCGACGCCATCGAGGGCGGGGTCGTCATGCTGGCGCGAGAGGATTACTCGCGCGTGATCGAAAGCGGGAAATTCGCCGAGGCGCAAATCGAGAGCACGGTGCCCCTGCCGGACGGGACGGTGGGCTTCTACCTGGTGACCCTGGCGTACTCGCCGCAGGCCGACGCCATCTTCGCAGCCGAGGAGGAAGCACGGCGCCAGATGGTGGAGGAGGAAGTCGCCGTCGCCGGCCGGACGGTGACCGCGCGACATACGCCGTTCGAAGCCGGGTCGATCCATGATCTGTTCGACGGGGACCCGGCGACTCTCGCGCGCACCGCCGGAATCAACCCGGCGGTCATCGAGCTGGACTTCACCGAACCTGTGCGGCTGACCGGCCTGACCTTGACAACGGGCAGCATGGACCTGGGCCTGGAGATTCGCACGTTCGCACGCGAGGGTACGGTGCCAGGAAGATACGAAGCCGTCTTTACCGGTCTCCCTCCCGACCCGACCATCGATGTTGTCTTCGAGCCATCGCCGGGGCCAGTCAGCCGGCTGAGGATCGAAATCCGAGACCTGCATGCGCCGGCCACAGCACCCGTCCACCTGCGTGAGATCGCGCTGAGGGAAGACTGACCGCGCTTCATCAGAAGGAGTATTCCCGCGTATAGTCCCGGGCTTCAGCCCGGGTCTTATTTGCCCGGCCTAAAGGCCGGGACTACATCTTGGATGAGGTCTTGAGAGGGATGTAGTCCCGGGCTACGACCCGGGTCCGGCTCGGACCGCGCCTCACAAGAAGGATGTAGTCCCGCCCGGGTCCGGCTCGGACCGCGCTTCACAAGAAGGATGTAGTCCCGGGCTTCAGCCCGGATCCTGTTCGCCCGGCCTAAAGGCCGGAACTACATGGAGAGGCTTTCGGGAGAGGGGATCCCGTTGACACCACCAGCAGAGGGTGCTATCCTACCCGAAACTTGGTGTATACCAATTGGCCATAGCAGTCGCCAAACCCATTGGAAGACGGCCGGCACCTTCCGGCGTCGTAATCAAGCCTCTCTCCCGACCACCGGTTGCGGGGCTGCCGCTCCATGTCCAGATCGCCGAGGCGCTGACCGCCCGGATTGAATCCGGCGAACTCGTCGCGGGTGACCGGCTGCCGCCGGAAAGGGACCTGAGCCAGGCCCTGGGCGTCAACCGCCTTACCCTACGGCGAGCCCTACGGTCCCTGGAATATCAGGGGATGATCACCCGTCGGCAGGGCCGTGGCACACATGTCGCGGCGCCCAAGATCGAGCGGCCGGCGGCCCGTTTGGTTTCATTCACACGAGGCATGCAGCGCCATGGATATCAACCGGGCACGCGCCTGTTATCGGTCGAGGTCCAACCGGCGCACGCCGCGCTGGCGGCCGTCTTGCTCATCCCCACCTACGCGCCCATCTTCTTGGTCCACCGCCTTCGGACCCTCGATGCGGAACCCGTCCTTCTCGAGCAATATGCCCTTCCCCAAGCCCGTTTCCCCGGCTTGGACCACCACGATCTGGAGCGCCGCTCCGTCTACGACGTCTTGCGCGAGGAATATGGCGTCGAGGTTCGTCGGGCGCGGCAGAGCCTGGAGCCGTTGGTTGCCGGCGAGTACGAGGCCGAGGTGTTGGGCGTGCCTCCCGGCGCGCCGCTGATGCTGGAGCGACGCCTGTCGTTCGACGCCGGCGAGCGCCCGGTGGAGCACGGCCGCGACGTTTATCGCGGCGACCGATTCCGATTTGTCACTGAGACCGCGCCCTGGGAGGGCTGAGCGAACTCGAAGCCCGGGAGGCGACCCCGATGATCGACGATACGATCAACCTTCTCACAACGGACCAGGTGAAGCGCGTGCACGAAGCCTCCCTGGAGATCCTGCAGGACGTCGGCCTGCTCGTGCGCAACGAGAAGGCCCGCGCCCTCTTCGGCCGGCACGGCTGCCGCGTCGATTCGGAGACCTCCGTCGTTCGCTTCCCGCCGGCCGTGATCGAGCAGCAGCGCGCCTCGATCCCGCCGACCTTCATCTTCGCCGCGCGCGAGCCGGCCTTCGACCGCACCCTGCCCGACGACGCGCCGGTCATCGTCACCGGCTCCTCGGCGCCCAATATCATCGACCCCGACAGCGGATCGGAACGAAGAGCGCGGGCGGACGACGTCGCCCGCATCGCCCACCTGGTAAATGAATTGCCGGGGATCGACGTGTTTTCGATTTCGACGTTGGCCGACGATGCCACGCCGGGCAACTTCACCCTGACGCGCCTGTATCCGGCGCTCAAATACGGCCGCAAGCCGGTGCGCGCCAGCGGTCCTCCGGAGGACGCCGCCAAAATCCTGGAATTCGCCTACCTGGTCGCCGGCGGTGAGGCCGCTTACCGGGCGCACCCGTTTGTCACGCACCACTACTGCCCGGTCGTTTCGCCGTTGACAATGGACTTCGACTCGACCGAGATGTTGATGTTCTTCACCGGGCAGGGCCTGCCGTGCTATCCGACGATCGTTCCTAATGCCGGGCTGACGTCGCCGTTGACTCTGTTGGGGACCCTGGCGCAGGGCAACGCCGAGTTCCTGGCGGCGGCCTGTCTCGAGCAGATGGTCCGCCCAGGTAAGCCGACGATCTACGCCAGCCTCCCGACGGTCGCCGACATGCGCACCGGGGCTTATGTACCGGGCGCCATCGAGACCGGGATCCTCTTCATCGGTACGGCGCAGATGGCTCGTTTCTACAATGTCCCGTGCGGCGGATACATCGGGTTGACCAATGCCAAGGTCAATGACGCCCAGTCCGGATACGAGACGGGGATGTCGGCCATCGCCGGCCTGCTGGGCGGGGTTCACATGTTCAACATGGCCGGCCTGCTGGACGCCTTGATGTCGTTCGACTTCGCCAAAGCGGTCATCGACGACGAGATTGCCATGATGCTCAAGAAGACCGCCCGCGGTCTCGAGTTCAGTGAGGCGAATCTGGCCTTGGACGTCATTGCCGAGGTCGGGCCGGCCGGCATGTTTGCCGACAACCTGCACTCGGTTCAGCGCATGAAGGCTACCGGTTTCCTGCCGGACGTCGCCGATCGCGACCCGCGGGGGTTGTGGCTGGAGAGGGGAGGCCTCGATTCGCAGGCGCGAGCCATGCGGCGCGTGCACGATATCCTGACCCGGCCGAATCAGGCCGGCTTCACGCCCGAGCTCGACGCCCGTATCCGGGAGACGTTTGCCGGATTGGTGATGGCCGAGCTCAGGCCGCCCGCCGGCTGGACCCGTCCGGAGGAGACTGCCGGCCGGGATCGCGGCGAAAGGCGCCGGAGACGGAGTGCGTAATCAGTGGTCAGTGGTCAGTGGCCAGTGGCCAGTTACGCATTGCTCCTCTGAGCACTAATCACTATCTGGATGCTCGACATGAGAAACGTGAGTCATGACTCCCTTCACCACCCTGCTCATCCTCATTTCGGCCGGGCTCCACGTCGTAACCCACATCGCGCTCAAGCAGAGCCGCGATCGATCGGCCTTCGTCTGGTGGATGTTGCTCTGGGCCGGCTTCCTATTCCTCCCGATTCCGCTCCTGGGCTGGACCTCCATCCCACCCATCGGCTGGCGCCTGATGGCGTTCAGCGCGGTGTTCGAGGCCGGCTACTTCGCCGCCATCGCCCTGGCCTACCGCGGCGCCGACCTCTCGGTGGTCTATCCGCTGGCGCGCGGCACAGCCCCGGTTCTGCTGCTGTTGTGGTCGCTCGTCTTCTTGAACGAAACGCTGACGGCGGGCGGGATGCTGGGGATTCTGTTGATCACGGCCGGGCTGTATACGGTGAATCTGCCCCGCCTCGGTGCGTGGCGCGAACCGCTGCGCGCCCTGCGCCAGGTGGGGCCCCGATGGGCGTTGGCCGCCGGCGCGTGCATCTCGGTTTACACCGCCGTCGACAAAGTCGGCATCAGCCATGTACCCCCGTTGCTCTACACCTATCTGGCGTTGTGGATGAGCCTGGTCCTGCTGACCCCATGGACCATCTGGCTCGTCGGCCGCAAAGGCCTGCGGGAGGAGCTGAGATCGTCACGCGCAGGGACGGTGCTAGCGGGCTTCACCACCCTCGCCGCCTACGGGCTGGTGTTGCTCGCCATGAGTCGGGGCGTACCGGCCGCCTATGCCGGCGCGCTTCGCGAGATCAGCGTCGTCTTCGGCGCGGCCTACGGGGTGTTCGTGCTCAAGGAACAGGGTGGGCCGATGCGGATTCTCGGCGCCAGCTTCGTCGCCCTGGGCGCCGTGATGATCGGGGTGCTGGGCTAGTCCAGGTTTCTTGGATGATCTCTGCCGTGAATTCCTCCTTCACCCCTCTTGCCCCCCCTCCCTCGCAACACCTGGACCTGCGGCGCACCGCAGGTGCGGTGCAAGTGAGCTGCCGTTGGTGGCGTCTCCAGCAAGAGGCATCGATCGGCCGCCCCACACTGATACGTCTCGACCCGCAAGTCGAGGAACGCGGCGGTTCGGGTCATCATGAAGGTGGGCGTTCAATCGCCGCTTTCGTGGGTGGTGGGTTGCGGGTTCCAGGGGGAGAGGGGGGCGAGCGTGTAATGGCCCGCCCCCTTGCCCCCTGGCAGAAACCAGGCGGCGCTCCGCGCCCGCTAATGCTGGACGATTCTCCCAAAGGGCTTGCCACTGGAGGTCGAGGGAACCCCTCTTGCCGCTCGAGGTACCCTCGAGGGCCAAGGTGTGGTGGTCAACATACCGCTCTGCGGCCGTGGAGTTGGTGAGGAAAGATGAGCGAGCCGCAGGCGACCCACAAGCTCATCCTGATGCCCTCCGGCCGGCAGGGAACGGTGCCGGCCGGCATGGACTTGCTCGCCGCGGCACGGTCGCTGGGCGTGGAGCTCGAGTCGGTCTGCGGCGGCAGGCAAACCTGCGGCAAGTGCCAGGTGATCCTCGAAGAGGGGACCTTCGCCAAGCACGGCATCACCTCCGCCGCCGATCATCTCTCGCCGGTAGGACCGGTCGAGGCCGACTACTGTCAGGTGAATGGAATCGCCGGCCGGCGGCTGGCCTGCGCCGCGCAAGTGGTTGGCGACGTCCTGATCCTCGTTCCCGAGGAGAGCCAGGCCCGCAAGCAATTCATCGCCAAGGCCGCCGGAGAACGAGCGATCGATGTGCGGCCCGCCGTCCGGCCCTATTACGTTGAAATGTCGCCGGCGACTCTCGAATCGCCCGGCGGTGACTGGGAGAGGCTGGAGCAGGCGCTGTCCGAACAGTGGAAACTCTCGCCGGAGCAGATGGATCCGACTCTGCTCTCCGTCCTGCCGGGGGTCGTGCGTCAGGGAGGAGGCAGGCTGACGGCGCACCTATGGCAGGACCGCCATGTGCTGCGCGTCGAGCCCGGCTATCGCGAGCAAGCCTACGGATTGGCCGTCGACATCGGTTCGACCACGGTCGCCGCCCATTTGTGCGACCTGCGCACGGGCGCGCTGCTGGCCACGGAGGCGGCGATGAATCCGCAGGTGCGCTACGGCGAGGACCTGATGAGCCGGGTCAGCTATGCCATGCGTGAGCCGCAGGGAACGGAGCGGATGCACCGCGCGATCCTGCGCACCCTGAACGAGCTGGCCGAGCAGGCCTGCGCCGCAGCCGAGGTCGCTCTCGACGACGTTTTGGACGCGGTCATCGTCGGGAATCCGATCATGATCCATTTGGCGCTGGGGATCGACCCGACCGGCCTGGGCGCGGCGCCCTTCACGCCGGCGATAAGCGGCCCCCTCGATCGCCGCGCCGCCGATGTCGGCCTACGGCTGCATCCGGCGGGCCGAGTCCACATCCTCCCGTGTATCGCCGGGCACGTCGGCGCCGATCATGTGGCGGTGTTGCTGGCCGAGGCACCGCACGAGTCCGAGGAGATCAGCTTGGTCGTCGACGTGGGCACCAACGCCGAAATCTCGGTCGGGAACCGGCAGCGCCTCGTTTGCGCTTCGAGCCCAACCGGCCCGGCCTTCGAGGGGGCGCAGATCACGCATGGCCAGCGGGCGGCGCCCGGGGCGATCGAGCGGGTACGGATCGACCATGAGACTTCCGAGTCGCGGTGGAAAGTGATCGGGCATGAGGCCTGGATTGAGCCGCGGCAGATCCTTCCAGCCTCCGCCCGCGCCACCGGCATCTGCGGAAGCGGTATCATCGAGGGCGTCGCCGAATTGCGCATGGCGGGGTTGCTGCGGCCGGACGGGTTGTTTGACGAGTCCCGGGCCTCCTCCCGCCTGCGGCGGCGTGGCCGCACCTTCGAGTACGTGCTGGTGGAGGCGGCCGACAGCGCCAGCGGCGGCGATATCGTTATCACCCAGAACGACGTGCGCGCCATTCAGCTGGCCAAGGCGGCGCTGTATGCCGGCGCCAGCCTGCTGATGCGCCGCCTGGGCCTGACGAACGTCGACCGGGTTCTCTTGGCTGGCGCCTTTGGTTCCTTCATCAGCCCCCTGCACGCCATGGTTCTGGGACTGATCCCCGACTGCGACTTGAGTCGGGTGACGGCCGTCGGCAACGCCGCCGGCGACGGGGCGCGCATCGCCCTGCTCAACCGTGATGCCCGGCGCGAGGCAGAGCGGTTGTCCGGGTGGGTGGAGCACATCCAGATCGCCACCGACCCGGCGTTTCAAGATACGTTCGTGGCGGCGATGTCCTTGCCCCATGCACGTGATCCTTTTCCGCATCTCGAGGGCGTCCTGCCGATAGCCTTGCCGGCCGAGAGGCCGGGACGCCGCCGGCGAAGCGCCTGAGCGACCGAGGAGACGATGACCGAACCGTTGGACTTGACCAAGCTGGAAACGCCGGAGCTGATCCAGCAAATGCAGGACGACCTGTACGACGGTCTGGCCGACGAGGTCGTCACCGGCGTGAACATTCTGCTCGAACGCGGTCTGATGCCGTACGAGGTCCTGACCCAGGCGCTGGTGGGCGGTATGGACGTCGTCGGCGCCGACTTCCGCGACGGGATCCTGTTCGTCCCGGAGGTCTTGATGGCGGCCAAGGCGATGAAGGCCGGGATGGTGATCCTGCGGCCGCTCCTGGCCGAGACCGGAGCGCCGCAGGTCGGGACGATGGTCATCGGCACGGTCAAGGGCGACATTCACGACATCGGCAAGAACCTGGTGGCGATGATGATGGAAGGCGCCGGGTTCAAAGTCGTCAACCTGGGCATCAACACCGACGCCGAGAAGTTCATGGCGGCGGTGCGCGAACACAATCCCGACATCCTGGGCATGAGTGCCCTGCTCACCACCACCATGCCCTACATGGACGTCGTCATTAAGACGCTGAAGGAACAGGGCGTCCGGGAGAAGCTGATTGTGCTCGTTGGCGGGGCGCCGCTCAACGCCGCCTTTGCCGAGGAGATCGAGGCCGACGCTTACTGCCGCGACGCGGCGGTGGCGGTCGAAACGGCCAAGCAACTGGTGTCGATCCGTCGACGGCAGGAGGCTCAGCCATGAACCGTTGGGAGGCACTCGTCGAGAAAGGCGGCCTGGCGCTGGCCGATGGAGCGATGGGGACGATGCTCTTCGACCAGGGCTTGGAGAGCGGAGGCTCGCCCGAACTGTGGAACATCGAACACCCGGATCGCGTCGGCGCGATCCACCGGGGCTACCTCGATGCCGGGGCGGACCTGATTCTCACCAACACCTTCGGGGGAAACCGCTTCCGGCTGGCGCTCCACGGGCTGGAAGGGCGGGTGGAGGAGCTCAACCGTGCCGGATCTCGGATTGCCCGCGAGGCGGCCGTCGCTTCCGGAAGAGAGACACTTGTCGCCGGCGACATCGGACCGAGCGGCGGCATCCTCGAGCCGCTGGGCGACCTGGCCTTCGAGGCCGCCGTCACTGGTTTCGCCGAGCAGGCACGGGCCCTGATCGAAGACGGCGTGGATGTGATGTGGATTGAAACCATGTCGGACCTGGAGGAGATACGAGCGGCGATCGAGGGGGTCCGCCGGATCTCCCACACCATCCCGCTGATCGCCAGTATGACCTTCGACACGCGCGGGTACACGATGATGGGAGTCAGCCCCGAGCAGGCGGTGGACGCCCTGCTAGGCTGGGGCGCGGCTGCCGTGGGGGGCAACTGCGGCAACGGGCCGCAAGAGATCCTCGACGTGATCGAAAAGATGCGCCGGAGGGCGCCGCAGGCGCGGCTGGTCGCCAAGGCCAATGCCGGTGTGCCGGCCTGGAAGAACGGGCGGGCGGCTTACGGTGCGGGTCCGGAAGAGATGGCAGCCTATGCCAGCGCCGTCGGCGAACGAGGAGCCTGGTTGATCGGCGCTTGCTGCGGCTCGACACCGACCCACCTTCGGGCGATGGCTGACGCCCTCGGGGAGCGCCTGACCGTGCCCGCCGGCAACACGCCGGCCCAATCCCAAACCCTGGGGACGAATCGATGACCGTCGGCCTGGATCAAGGGCGGCGGAGCTAGGGAAGCGAGATTGGAGAGGCCGCTGCGTGCCGACCACAAGGAGGTTCCGACCGCCATCATCGCCTGCGGAGCGCTGGCGCGTGAGGTGCTGCAGCTGCGGGAGAAATATGGCTGGCCGGCGGAAGTCGTCGGCGTCCCGGTGCTTCTGCACAACACGCCGAATCGGATCCCGCCGGCGGTGCAACGGCGCATCCGGGAGATGAAGGCCCGCTTCGAGCGGGTGGTCGTGGTCTACGGCGATTGCGGCACGGCCGGCGGCCTCGACGAGATGCTGGCGGCGGAGGGCGTCGAGCGGGTCGCCGGTCCGCACTGCTATGAGATCTACGCCGCCGACGCCTTCGAGCCGATCATGACCGAGGCGCCCGGCACCTTCTTCCTCACCGACTACCTGGTGGGGTCGTTCGATCACCTGGTGCTGGAGAATCTCGGCCTCGACCGCTTTCCGGAGCTGCGTCAGGATTACTTCGGCAACTACACGCGTGTCGTCTACCTGGTTCAGCGCGACGATCCGGCACTCCTGGCGCGGGCGGCTTGGGCGGCCGACCAACTCGGACTGCCGCTGGAAGTGCGAAGAGTCGGCCTCGGCGCGCTGGAGACGCGGCTGGTGGAGTTGATGAGCCGTGAGTGAAGTGCAGGTCGTCTTCTGGCGCGATATCCCTGCGCAGGTGAAAGCCCGACAAAGTGGAGAACGGGCCGCCCGCGCCCTCACCCCGCGCTTCCAGGAGGCCATCGACGCCGCCGCCATGCGCGCCGGCCTGACGGAATCGGATGACTACCTGGGCGAGTGGCGTTCTTCTGCGTGGCAGGAGCACGCCGGGCTGCCGGAGGAGGCCGCCGAGCGACGCGCCGCCGAGATCGAGGCGGAGTACTCCGATGAGCGCCTGCGCCAGCTGGCGGAAAACGGGGGACGCACGACGTGACAGGCGCGCACCGCCCTCACCCCGTAGCCGCAGGCTTTAGCCTGCGCCTCCTTGGGCAGAAGGTCGCGCGGCACCGCTCGGGGCCCGTACCTGCCGGAAGAAATGCCGGTCGGTTCCTCCGTCACTCCTGTGCTACGGCAAGGATCGCTTGCCGACAACGGCAGCGGAACCGGGTGGCCCGACGGAGCTACGGTTGACCTTCCTCCAGGATCACCCTCGTTGGCTCGAACTCGCCTACGCCGCAACTCTGGTCGGCCTGCGGCCCTTCCGCCGCTGGCTCCGTCGAGGGGGCGCGGTCGAAAGAATCTTCGTCGAAGGCGAACGAGTCTCCAAAGGTCTGCTCTTCGACTGCCGCATGTGCGGCCAGTGCGTCCTGCATCAGACGGGGATGACATGCCCGATGACGTGCCCGAAGGAGCTGCGCAACGGTCCTTGTGGAGGAGTCCGCCTGGATGGAACCTGTGAAGTGATTCCTGGGATGCCCTGCCCCTGGGTGCTGGCGTGGCAACGGAGCGGGCGCATGCCGACGCATGGCTCCGAGATCGAGCGTATCTTGCCACCAGTCGATCGGCGGCTGATCGGGACCTCGGCCTGGATCAACGACCTGACCGAGGTCGAGGTCGGCGACAACCCTGGCTGGCCTCGAAGCCTTCCGTGATGAGTCCCAACGAGGTCCGAGGAAACACGCGCGGTAGCGGCCGTTCGCGGCTCGAACGCGTCCTGCGTTCGGGGCGTTTCGCCGTCACGGCCGAGCTCAACCCGCCCGACAGCGCCGATCCGCAGGCGGTGTATGACCGGGCGCTCGTCCTGGCCTCGGTCTGCGACGCCATCAATGCCACCGACGCCTCCGGCGCCAATGTCCACATGTCGAGCGTCGGTGTCTGCGCGCTGCTGACGCGCGCCGGCTATGAGCCGGTCATGCAGGTCTCCTGCCGAGACCGCAACCGGATCGCCATCCAGGGTGACCTGCTGGGCGCAGCGGCGATGGGCGTGCGCAACGTGCTGTGCCTGACGGGCGACGGGGTGCAGGCCGGCGACCAGCCGGAGGCCAAACCGGTCTTCGACATGGATTCGATCACCCTGCTGCAAACGGCGCGCTTGCTGCGCGACGACGCCCGCTTTCTCAGCGGGCGCCCGCTGGAGGTGGCGCCGGAGTTCTTCCTGGGCGCCGCCGAAAATCCGTTTGCCCCGCCGTTCGAGGAACGGGCGCGGCGCTTGGCCAAGAAGATCGAAGTCGGTGCCGAGTTCTTTCAAACCCAGTTCTGCTTCGACTTGCCCCGGATGGAGGCCTTCATGCGCCGCGTCCGGGACCTGGGCCTGCACCAGAGAGCGGCGATCCTGGTGGGCGTCGGGCCGCTGCGTTCGGCCCACGCCGCCGAATGGATGCGATCCCATATCCCGGGTGTGGCGATTCCGGACGCGGTCATCGACCGATTGCGGCGGGCCGGCGCCGAGGGAGAACGGGAAGAGGGGAAACGCATCTGCATCGAGGTCATCCAGCAGGTGCGCCAAATCGAAGGGGTGCGCGGGGTGCATGTGATGGCCTACCGGCAGGAGGAGTTGGTAGCGGAAATCATCGAAGCCGCCGGGCTGCTGCCGCGCCGAGTCGCGAACGGCGTCGGAATTCCGTCGGGGGTGGAGGCTTGAGTCGAATGGAGACCATCGTTCGTTCTCCGACGCGGGAGGTTCGCATCGGCCCGGAGCACCCGTTCGTCATCATTGGTGAGCGCATCAATCCCACGGGCCGGTCGCGGCTAGCGGCGGAAATGGCGGCCGGGAAATTTGACCGGGTGCGGGCGGACGCCAAGGCGCAGGTCGAAGCTGGAGCGCGCATGATCGATGTCAACGCCGGGATCCCGCTGGCGGACGAGCCGTCGATCCTGGCCGAGGCGATCCGGGCTGTCCAGTCGGTGGTGGACGTGCCGCTGAGCATCGACTCGTCGATCGTCAAAGCCTTGGAGGCCGGGCTGAGCGCGTACCAGGGCAAGGCCCTGGTCAATTCGGTCACCGGGGAAGACGAACGGCTGGACGTCGTTCTGCCGCTGGTCCAGCAGCACGGCGCGGCGGTCATTGGAATCGCCAACGACGAGACGGGCATTTCCGAAGATCCGGCGGTGCGTCTGGCCGTTGCCAAGAAAATCGTCGAGCGGGCCGAATCTTTTGGGATTCCGCGCCAAGACGTACTCATCGACCCACTGGCGATGCCGGTGGGGGCGGTCCGCACTGCCGGGGCGACTCTGTTCGAAATCGTTCGGCGGGTGCGCGGCGAGCTGGGGGTGAACACGATCTGCGGCGCTTCCAACATCTCGTTCGGCCTGCCGGACCGGGCCGGGCTGAACGCCGGCTTCCTGGCGATGGCCATCGCCAGCGGTCTTACGTGCGCCATCACCAACGCTCTCGAAGAATCGATCCGCAAATCGATTCTGGCGGCGGACGTCATGATGGGCCACGACGAGAACTGCGCCGTCTGGCTGGCGGCGCATCGGGAAGCGGCCGGCGAGGGAGAGGGACGGGCGCGAAGGCGTGAGCGACGACGTGAGGGTGGCGCCGCCGGCGCGGCCTGAGTCGGGCCAAACAGCCGCCGACCCCCCGGTGGTACTGTACGACGGATGGTGCAACTTGTGCGACTCGTCCGTCGCCTTCATCCTTCGTCGCGACCGGCAAGGGGTGTTCCGCTTTGCCGCGTTGCAGTCGGCCGCCGCCGCTGAGAGGCTCGCACGATGCGGGGCGGCAGATCTCACCGGCGAGACGCTGGTCCTTTTTCATCGGGGTCGCTGTCAAACGCGGTCGGATGCTCTCTTGACGATTGTCGGGAACCTCCCGGCGCCGTGGCCGTGGCTCAAGGCTTTGCGCGTCCTTCCACGGGGAGTGCGAGATCGCGGTTATGATTTCGTCGCCCGCAACCGGGCGAAATGGTTTGGTCGGCCGAAGGTCTGCATGACCTCGCTCGCCGGGTATCGCGAACGGTTCCTGGAATAGGGTGAGGCCCGTGCGGTTGCGCCTGACGACGATTGCGCTTGCGATACTCGTCGGTGTCGGGTGTGGTCGCCTTCCGGCGTCGGCCACGGCCTCCGGGACGCCGTCCACATTGCCCACACCGACCTCACTCCCGCGGATCCCCTCCGCCACGGCGCGGGGTACTTCGGCCGCAGTAGGGACTCCGATCACCGCCCAAGCGTGGCTGGCGGAGAACATCGATGAGGTCTCGCAGGAGCGGCTGTTGGCCGACGTGGAGGCTCTTGCCGCCATCTCCACCCGCCACGTCAACAGCCCCGGGCATCACCGTCGCCGCGGGCTACATCGCCGCCGGCTTCGCCGACAGCGGGGCTCGGGTGACAGGGGACGTCTTCCCCCTCGAGTTCCGCGACCTCGCCACTCAACAGAGGAATGTGGTAGCGGTGTTCCCCGGCAGCGATCCTACGGCCGGGGCCATCGTGCTCGGCGCGCACTATGACTCGCGGACGGCGGATATCGCTGACTGGGTGAGTCCGGCGCCTGGAGCCAATGACAACGCGACAGGGGTTGCCGTGCTGCTGGAGGTGGCTCGCCAACTTGCCGCGTACGAACCGAAGGCGACGATCTTCCTGGTGGCGTTCGCCGCCGAGGAGACCGGCCTGCAAGGAAGCCGCCATTTTGTCGAGAGCAGCCGGGCCTCCGACGTACGAGCTATGGTTGCTTTTGACATCGTGGGCAACAGCAGCGGGCCGTCCGGGTCTAACGCGTTGCGAGTCTTCTCCGCCGGACCCGACGACACATCTTCCCGCTCCCTGGCACGCTGGCTCGCCCGCCTCGGGGGCGGGTGGACCCCGGACATGCCCGTCTTGGTCCAAGATGCCCTCGACCGGCCTGGCCGCTACTCGGATCACGTCCCGTTCTCCGATGCCGGCATCACGGCGGTCCGGCTGATTGAGGACGGAGAACACACCGAGCTCCAGCACAACGCGCTCGACACGGCGGATCGAATCGACCCGGCCTACCTGCGGCGCGTAGCGCAACTGGCGCTGGGGCTCACCGTCGAGCTGGCGGCGAACCCGGGAGCCTTCCTAGGAGAGTGATCGATAAGCTTCCCGCGAGCCCCAAGCTCGCGGGAAGCTTCTGACCACTGACCACCGACCACTGACCACTGCTACGGGCCCGGGGTCGGAGGCGGAGTCGGTGAGCGAGTGCCCGTCGGAGTAAAGAAGGGCGTGGGGGTGGGGGCGGGTGTGCGAGTAAAGAATGGCGTGGGCGTCTCAATATAGAAATAGAAGGTGCGCGTTCCGCCCCGAATGGAACCGGTCGGACAGATGACGTCGATGTACCAGGCCCACCTTCCGACCGCGTCGGCCGGGAGGTCCTCCGGCGTGTCGTAGACGTAGCGGTAGTCGATCGTGGTCGACTCCACGTGGTCGTCCCCCAGTCGCCGGCCTCCCGGGCCGTCGATGGTTATGGACGTGTAGCATGGGGCGGGGTCTGCCCACCAGATAAAGAGCCACGAGCCCGACGGATCCAGCCAGGCGCCTTCGTCGGGCACTCTGAGATAGGGTGGGTTCGGTCGAACGGTCGGGGACACAGCCGGTGCGGGCGTCGGCGTGCGAGTGCCGGTTGGTGAAAAGAATAGCGTGGGTGTCGGCGTGCGAGTACCGGTTGCCGTAGAGAATCGTGTGGGCGTGGGCGTGCGAGATTCAATGAGTGAGGCAGTTTCCGAAGACGAGGCCGTGGGAGTAGGCGGCGTGAGCGTTGCCGGGCTGTTCGGGGAGGGCGTCGTGGTCTCAGTCACTGGCTGAGCAGAGGATGTCTCGCCGATCCGTGTCGCATCAGGAGACTCGATTGGGGTCCAGGCTGTGCTCGTCAAGGTTGATATGGAGGGGGCCTTGGGGATTGTGGCGAAGGAAGTCCTCGATTCCAGCGCGTCACATGCTGCAGATGACAGGACGACCGACAGAGCCAATACCCAACGGTGATGCATCCGGCCGCCCCCGCGCACAAACACTCTATTGGTCATTATACTTGCCGGTCTTTGGCCAGGAGACGGTGCAATGGCGATCCTGATAAGAGGCAGGATGAGCGTGCGTGACGCCGCAGCGCGGTCACAATTTCGCTTGATCTCCGGTTCGGGCGAGCTGTGCGATCGACCCGGCCTACCTGTGGCGCGTGGCGCAACTGGCGCTGGCGCTCACCGTCGAGCTGGCGGCGGACTCGGGCAGTTTCCTTGCCGAGTGAACAGTCAGCTTCCCGAGAGCTTCAAGCTCACGGGAAGCTTCTGACCAATGACGACTGGATGATTTGCAGAGTGACCCACCCTCAAAAGCCTACCGCCAGCTCGATCCTCGCGCAGTTGAGGCGCCTCGCCCGCCCCGATCAGCTCGCGGGCATGGCGCGCTACGGCATGAGCCCGGAAGGTCGGCTGGGGATCTCGATCCCGCCTCTGCGGCGGATCGCCAAACAGGCCGGGAAGGACCATCGCCTGGCGCTCGAACTGTGGAAAAGCGGGATCGCCGAGGCCCGGATCATTGCTTCGATGGTCGATGAACCAGAGCGGGTGACGGCGGCCCAGATGGACCGCTGGGTGCGGGATTTCAACTCGTGGGATGTCTGTGACCAGGTGTGCGGAAACCTGTTCGACAAAACCCCGCAAGCCTGGACGAAGGCCAGGCAGTGGGCGAAGCGCGAGGAGGAATACGTCAAGCGGGCCGGGTTCGCGCTGATGGCCTATCTGGCCTGGCACGACAAAGCCGCATCCGATGCAGCCTTTCTACGTTTCTTCCCGTCGATTCGCCGCGGCGCGAAGGACGAGCGCAACTTCGTCAAGAAGGCCGTCTCCTGGGCGCTGCGGAACATCGGCAAGCGCAGCCCTCGCCTGCGGACGGCCGCCTTGCGCGAAGCGCGCGCCTTGCGGTCGCTCGACTCCAAGGCGGCGCGCTGGGTGGGCGCCGACGCGGAACGGGAACTCGGGAAAAGGGAGTGACACAAGCCGCCGGCGCGGTTTGATTCGGCGGCGTCTCCCCGCCGAATGTCAGTTGAACGGGGATACCCCGTGACATAGAGTGGTCTCGAAGCGCATCGCACGCCTGCCCCTCGAGGGGCAGGTCTGCTTAAGGCGAGAGCGGACCGAATCGGCCCATCAAGGATAGTTGCCCGCGCTACCGCGTCCTGTCGATGTGTCGGCTCAGATGACGGTGGTCGATCAACAGGCCGAAGCCGCGGCACTCGGCGACGTCGCGGTGATCAACGATCTCCAGGTCGAGGCGAGCACTCTGGCGTCGGCAGCGGTCAGCCGAGTTTGCGCTGGCTGGCGGTCAAGCTACATGAGGTTGCGTTAAGCTCCCCGCGAGCTTCAAGCTCGCGGGGAGCTCGTTCGTCAGACGATCCCGTAGGCCAGCATCGCGTTGGCGACCTTGACGAAGCCGGCGATGTTGGCGCCCATCAGGTAATCTCCCGGCCGGCCGTAGGTATTGGCCGCCTCGAGGCAAGCCTGGTGGATGTTCTTCATGATCTCGTGCAACCGCCCGTCAACCTCCTGGCTCGACCAGGTCAGGCGCATGCTGTTTTGCGACATCTCCAACCCGGAAGTGGCGACGCCCCCAGCGTTGGCCGCCTTGGCCGGTCCGTAGAGGACGCCGTCGCCCTGATAGATGTTGACGGCGTCGAGGGTCGACGGCATGTTGGCGCCCTCGGAGACGACCTTGCAGCCGTTCTTGATCAATGCCTGGGCCGCCTGAGCGTCGATCTCATTCTCGGTGGCGGAGGGGAAGGCCAAGTCGATGTGCAGGCCCTTTTCCCGCACGACGTCCCAGACGCTCTTGCCCTCCAGGTACGTGGCGCCCTTGTGGGCCTCGGCGTACTCCTTCATCCGGCCGCGGCGGACGTTCTTCAAATCCATGGCGAAGGCCAGCTTCTTGGCATCGATGCCGGCCTCATCGATCACCGTGCCGTCGGAATCGGACAAGGTGATGGCCTTGCCGCCTAGCTGGTTGATCTTCTCGACGGTGTACTGGGCAACATTGCCCGAGCCGCTGACGGCGGCGACCTTGCCCTTGATCTCCTGGCCGCGGGTGGCGAGCATCTCGGCAGCAAAGTAGACCGCGCCGTAACCGGTGGCCTCGGGGCGGATCAGGCTGCCGCCGTATTCGAGGCCTTTGCCGGTCAGGACGGAAGTATGCTCGTTGACGATCTTCTTGTAGTAGCCGTACAGGTAACCGATCTCGCGCCCGCCGACCCCGATGTCGCCGGCCGGCACGTCGGTGTCGGGGCCGATGTGCCGATAGAGCTCGCGCATGAAGGCCTGGCAGAAGCGCATGACCTCGGCGTCCGACTTGCCCTTGGGGTTGAAGTCGGAACCGCCCTTGCCTCCGCCCATCGGCAGCGTGGTCAGCGAGTTCTTGAAAATCTGCTCAAAGCCGAGGAACTTGATGATCCCCAGGTTGACCGAGGGATGGAACCGCAAACCGCCTTTGTAGGGACCGATGGCGTTGTTGAACTGGACGCGGAAGCCGCGGTTGACTTGCACCTCACCGCGGTCGTCGACCCACGGGACGCGGAACAGGATGACCCGGTCGGGGATGACGATTCGCTCGTAGATCTTGGCTTTGACGAACTCCGGGTGCTTGGCCACGGTCGGTTCGAGAGTCGTCATGACTTCTTTGACGGCCTGATGGAACTCCGGTTGCCCTGCGTCCTTCTCCTGAACCATGGCGATGACATCTTGAATCACGGACATGTTGCCCTCTCCTTGGGTGGGAATCGGCCGCCAGTCGGTCAGTGTCGACTTGTGAACGCCGTCACATAGAGTCCAGCAAGGAGACATCTATGCGGCGTTGAAACCTGACGGTAGCCATGAAAATGGCGTGAAAAACAGAATTCTATCTCATGCCCGTCGGCCTGTAAGAGCCTCGTTCCTGGGCTAGCAACTCTTGGGCGCCCTCGCCGGGGACACACTCTCTTACCCGCCCCTCCCCCGGCAAGGGACCTTTACTCGATTTTCTATTCAAGCCGGGTGAGGAGAAGGGGAGGGATAGAGGCTCATAGCCGCCCGGCCGGCTCGGTCAGGAAGGCGAATCACCTCTTCGCTTAGCCATTCATCCGCACCTGCACAAACTCGCCGCGGCGGGCGCCGGCAGGTCGATCACGCGCAACAGCGGGATATGGCGAACGGCCGCCCCTGAAAAGAGGTCATTGGCGAAGCGATGGCTCCGAGAGAGGACTTTCCCATTGCGGCCAACCTCGATCTGAATGAGGATACCGCCCCGGCCCCACAGCGACCCGGCCCCGTCAGTACTGCAGCGGGGCAAGGCAGAGGGCGCCGAAGCGCTCTCCGCCGAGCCGGCAGGGAGGGCGGCTTTGATACGAAACCGCTGCGATCCCGAGGCCGTAGCGCGACTCGTGATTTGCTAGGATGGTTAAGGGCCGAGCCCTCGACCGCGTTGGCGATCAACACGGGTTTGGACGGCCTCGTGAACGAGGGGACCTCAACCAGCATGAGTGCGAAGTCGACCCTTGAGGCCGGGGCCACTTGCGCAGTCGGGAGTAGTCCACCGTGCCGAGTTCAGTTACGGGTTCACCTGCCGCCCGCCGGACCTCTTAGCCGAAGTACGGAGGCGCGTTCGGGCGTTTCCTCCGGCGGGAATGCCTCCGTTGGAAGAAGGCTATTCTGTCATGGAAAGGAGGTTAATAGCATGCTGTACCCTCCGAAGCAGCAAGGTCAGGGATTAGTCGAATATGCGTTGATCCTCGTCTTGGTCGCTGTTGTTGTCATTGTGATTCTGGCCCTGCTCGGCCCTGCCATCGGCAACGTGTTTAGCAACATCATCGCCGCCATCTAGTCGATGAGCGGCCGCCGAACGCGGTCGCCGAAGCCGAACTGGAGCCCTATCCCCGATAGGGCTCCGTTCATGTTAAGGCGACCATCGCGGCCTCGCCCTCGGGACCGTCGAGCAACGCTTTGACCAGGGCCTGCCCGCAGCGTTGGGCGGCAGAGGTGACCCACCTCGCGGCTTCGATGGACGTTCGGTATCCGGCCAACCGGAGGAAAGGGAGGGGAGCGCTCGGAATTGCGGCGACGAAAGTCGGGTCGTCAGGCTGAGGTCGATCGCGCGATCCCGTGGGGACTCACAGTGGGCAAGAACAAGCTTCCCGGGAACCTAGCCTTCCGGGAAGCCGGTGATAGCCGGGACGACCTCGCGACCGGTCGTTTCCAGGAGACTCAGGTCCGGCTCCATCAGGGAGACGATGCAGGGCTGGATGCCAGCCTGGGAGAGGTTGCGGCACGTGGCGATCAGTTCCTGCGCCGGCTGCCGACCGCTGCGCAATTGACCGAGGACGGTACGCTCGATGGCGTTGTAGTCCCGCCCGAGGTTGTCGCAATGGCTTCGCAGGACATCGAGCTTGTGCCGGATCACCTGCATCCCCGATCCGGCGAAGAGGTTGCAGGCGTCGCCGTATTGCGCCACCAGGCGCAGGGTCTTCTTCTCCCCTCCACCGCCGATCAGGATCGAAGGGTGCGGCTTCCCCAGCGGAGCCGGCCGCACCACCGGTTCCGCCAGGTGGAGATGCGATCCATCATAGGCGGCGGTCCCGACGGACCACATTCGTCGAAGGACTTGAAGAGTCTCCTCCAACTGTTCGAACCGCACGCGCAGGGGCGGGAACGGGACTCCCAGGCCGCGCGCCTCGCGCTCGAACCAGGCCGCTCCGATTCCGAAATACGATCGCCCGCCGGATAGGACATCGAGTGTGGTGGCTGTCTTGATCAGAATCCCGGGGTGGCGGTAGACGATGCCGGCCACCAACACGCCCAGGCGGATCCGTTGCGTCAGCGCCGCTAGGAAACCGAGAGTGGTGTAGGCCTCCAGCATGGGCTCATCAATGTGACCGAGCCACGGGATCTGGAAGAAATGGTCCATGACCCACAGGCTGGAGAAGCCGGCCTCCTCGGCCGTCCCGGCGACGTCGGCCAGGCGGGCGCGGACAGACGCCGGGCCGCCAGGCCAGTCAAAGCGGACAATCTGCAGGCCGAGTTTCATAGGTCAGTGGCCAGTGGCCAGTGGCCGGTGGTCAGTGGTCAGTGGTCAGTCGTTAGCGCATTGGGGCGCTGGTCTTCGAAGATGGCATAAGGATTGCCGGACGGATCATCGAACCGATAGCACGGGCCATTGGGGATCTCGAAACGTCGCCCCTGGGCTTTCCAGCCTCGAGATTTGAGCGCCCGGGCGGCTGCCGCCAGATTTTCCACCTGGAACACCGGCATGCAACTAGGGGCCGTCCGGTGGTCGGCGATGAGAAGCAGAGGGCCTTCGCCCAGCGAAAAGGCCGCTACGCGTGCCCCGAAGTGCTCGAAGTGCCACACAAGGCGGGCGGCCAGGATGTCTCGGTAATACGCGAGATCACGGTCGAAGTCGGCTGTGCCGATATAGAGAAACCGCAGGGTCCAGGTCGGTGGGCTCATTCGCCAGAGGGATCTCGTCGCGCGAGGACCGGGCTCTTCTGGAGAGGGAGAGCCTTTTGGCCGCTCAGTTCACGCCTCGCGAATCCAACGTTCGAGGTCCGGTCCGTTGAGGAGTCCCAGGGCCCGCTTCCAGCGCCGTCCGCCGTAGGCGCGGAAGTCGACATCCAGCTCGGAGATGTGCTGTTGAAGCACGCTCCACAGGCTCCACGTGACGTCCGACATGATGGCGTAGAGCTGCATGCGAGCCACCAGGCGAGGTTCTGCGGCGCCGAAGTAGGCGGCGCACAGCTTTTCGGCTTCGGCGGAATCGTAGTCGGCTTCGCAGCAGGCGTTGCCCAGCTCCGAGCACGGGTCGTTGTTGCCGCTGTAGCCGAAATCGACGATCCACAGGCGCTCTCCGTCGTCGATCAGGTTCTCCGGAACGAGGTCGTTGCTGCACGGGCGAGCCGGCTGCGGGTGGGCGCGGATCGCAGCCTCCATCTCCCTCAGGCGCCGGCGGTGCCCGTCGAATCCGTCGGGAGGTGCGAGCCCGCGTGACGCGATCAGTTCGTAGTAGGAGTCGGTGAGGCGGAACAGGTCGAAGTCGTTGGCGAAGGGGCGCGCAGAATGGAGCACCCGCACCGCCGCCGCCAACCGTTCCGGCATACCCGGCGCGTGCATGGCGTCGATAGCCAGGGAGCGGCCGTGGAGGAACTCGCCGACCAGGACACCGGTTTCCAACAGGTAATGGGACACGCCAGGTGAGATCCCCGTATCGGCCGCGGACCGGGCGTTGGCGATTTCCTTTTCCCGGGGAATGGCCAAGAGCTCACTGCGGGCGCCCGGGATCGATACGAAATAGTCGCGGTCATCCACTCGGACGCAGTAGGCACGGTTCGTCAGCCCCCCGGTCATCGGCTGGACCTCGACGGCCTGGCCGCGCCATTCGGGGATGGCAGCGACGACGTCTTCAATGGTGGTCGGTTTCATGAGCGCAAGCGGTCAGTGGTGAGTGACGTAGCCACAGGCTTCAGCCTGCGTCCTCGCCGGCTAAAGCCGGCGGCTACGGCGTTGACTCAGGCATCCCACAACCAACTTTCCAGGTGCGGCCCATTCAAAATCCCCAGGGCCCGGTTCCAGCGGATCATGGCGTAGGCCCCGAAGTCGTAATCGAGTGTCGAAATTCTCGCCTGGATCGCGCCCCACAGCGTCCAGCCGACGTCCGACATCAGGGCGAAGAGGCGCATGCGCGCCAGTCGGGAGGGCGTCGCCTCGCCGAAGTAAGCGGCGCACAACTCCCGGTACTGGTCATCATTGTATTGGAGTTCCTGGCAGGTGTTGCCCAGCTCGAAGCACGGATCGTTGTTGCCGCTGTACTCGAAGTCGATCAACCACAACTGCCGCCCGTCATCGATGTAGTTCTCGGCCAGCAGGTCGTTGTGGCAAGGAACCGTCGGCAGGGCGCGCCGAAGCAGAGCCTGTTCGATCTCCGCAACCCGGGGCAAGGTATCCCGGTAGGCGGCGGGTATGGTGACGCCGTGATCGGCGGCGGTCTTCAGGTACACCTCGACCAGGCGGAACATGTCGAAGTCCTGGAGGAAACGCGGCCCGGCATGAAGGCGCTGGATCGACTGCGCCAGACGGGCCGGCATCCCCGCCGCCTGCAGGCGCTCCGCCGACATCGTCTGGCCGTTGATGAATTCGAAGATCATCACGTCGTCGTCGGGCAAGACGTGCAACAACGGCGGGGCGACGCCGGTTTCGGCGGCGGCGCGGGCGTTGTAGATCTCGTTGCGCCGATCCACCGCCAGCAGCTCCGTGCTGGCGCCGGGGATGCGCACGAAATGCGGACGGCCGTCGACCTCCACGCGGTAGTTGGTGTTGGTCAGCCCGCCTGCCACGGGCGCGATCTCGACGCGGCGGCCGGTCCAGGAAGGGATGAGCTCGACGACTTGCTGGATGGTGATGGTCATGGGCAAGGGTCCGTAGGGGCACGGCGTGCCGTGCCCCTACCATATCAGGCTACCAGCTTCTTTCCCTCGGGATCCACCAGCACGTCGGGCGCCACCTGGCCGGCAACGCGTTCGCCGAAGACTTCCACTTCGACCGGTACACCCGGTTTCGCCTGGTCGATCGGTAAGTAAGTGTAGGCGATGTTGCGCTCGACGGTGAAGCCGTACCCGGCGCTGCGAAGGCGGCCGACGACGCGGCCGTTCGTCGAGACCGCCTCGCCGCCATAGAGCGGCAGAAAGTCTTTGCCACCGATGGTGACGGTGCACAGCCGCTTGCTCAGGCCGCTGGCCTTGGCCTCCACCAGAGCTTGGCGGCCGATGAAGTCGCCCTTGTTGAGCTTCACGCAGAACCCGAGGACGCCTTCGTAGGGATTCTCCAGCACGGTCACGTCCATGCCGTAGTAGCGATAACCCTTCTCCAGGCGCAGGCAGTCGAGCACCTTGTAACCGCCCACCTCCATGCCGAATTCACGCCCGGCGGCGAAGACGGCGTCCCAGACGGGCACGGCCCGCTCGCGCGGCACGTACAACTCCCAACCGAGCTCGCCGACATACGTGACACGCTGGGCAACGACATCGAATCCCGCCAGTCGGATCGGGAGCGCCGACATGTAGGGGTTGGCTGCGTTGGAGACGTCCGAGTCCGAGACGGAAGCCAGGACGTCGCGGGCTCGCGGCCCCCAGATCCCGAGGCAGGCGAAGTCCTCGGTGACCTCGCGCACCTCGACGGGGCCGTCCGCCGGATCGAGGTGCATCTGGATCCAACCCAGATCGTGCCCGATGAAGGCCGATCCGGTGATCACGCGGAAGGACTCCGGGCCGAGGCGGGTGATCGTCAGGTCGGAAATCACCCCGCCGCGCGTGTTGAGAAACTGTGTGTAGACGACCTTGCCGACGGCCACGTCGAGATTGTTGTCGGCCAGCCGTTGCAACAGGGGTAAGGCGCCGCGTCCTGTGACGTCGACTTTGCCGAAGGACGACATATCGAACAGGCCGACCCGCTGGCGAACGGCGGCGTGCTCCTGGCTTAGGCGCTCGAAGTAGGGAGGACGTCCCCACTGCCAATCGGGCTGACGCTGGTCGGCGCCGGCGCGGCGCCAGGCGCGGCCAGGGTGGACAACGTTGACCCGCTCCCAGCCGTTCTTCTCGCCGAAGACCGCGCCCAATTCTTGTAGGCGGTAATGAACCGGGCTGACGCGCCGCGGGCGGGCCCATTCGTTTTCGTCGTTGGGAAAGCGCAGGTAGTAGTAGTACTTGACGCCTTCGCGGGTGCGTTCGGCGGCGTAGTAAGGATCAGCATAGCTGCGGCCGAAGCGCCAGCTGTGGAACGAGAACAGGTCGAGTGACGGCTCGCCTTCGATGATCCACTCGGCCATCACTTTGCCCATCCCGCCGGCGCCGCCGAACCCGTTGAGCGAAAGGCCGGCCGCCATCCACAGACCGTGTGCGCCGGGCACCGGGCCGAGGATCGGACGCGAGTCGGGGGTGTAAGCGCCGGGGTGGCAGACGAGCGAAACGACCTCGGCTTTCTCGAGGAAGGGGATGCGCCGCACGGCACCTTCCAGAATGGGGTCGAAGCGTTCGAAGTCCGGCGCCAGCGACTGGCCGCCGTGCTCCCACGGGACCCCGTCGATCCAGCGCGAGTTAGGGTTGAGCTCATAGCCGCCGATCAAAAGCCCGCCGCTCTCCTCGCGCAGGTAGATCAGGTTGTCGGGATCGCGCACGCAGGGAGTCTCATGCGGCAGCTCATGGCCAGGGACGGCCTTGAGAGCGATGTGCTGGTGGTCGATGGGGGTGGTGGGGATATGGACGCCGGCCAAGGCCGCCACCTGCGGGCCCCACAGCCCGGCGGCGTTGATGATGACTTCCGTGCGGATGGGTCCCTGATCGGTCAGCGCGTGTGTGACCTCGCCGCGCGGCGAAAGGCGGATGCCGGTCAGGCGAGTGCCGGTGTGGATCGCCACGCCGAACTGGCGGGCATGCTGGGCCAGGCCGGTGGTGGTGCCGTACGGATCGAGATGTCCGTCGCGCGGCAGGTAGACGGCGCCGTACAGCTCCTTATCGCTCATGGCCGGGAAGAGCCGTACCGCCTCGGCCGCCGAGATCATCTCGACCTCCAGCCCGATGGCCCTGGCCTGGCTGATGTTGCGCTGAAGCTCCTTGAACTGCGCCGGGCTGGAGGCCAGCCGCAGGCTGCCGACGTGGTTGAACAGTTTGAGCTCGCTGAACAGCTCGATGCTGTACTTGCGGATCTGCATCGATGTCGGAGAAGTGTGGAACTGTGTGACCAGGCCGGCGGCGAAGGCCGACTCGCCGGTGGCCAGCTCGAGCTTCTCGATGAGGACCACGTCGTTCCAGCCCATCTTGGCCAGATGGTAGGCGACGCTGACCCCCATGATGCCGCCGCCGACGACGACGGCGCGGGCTTGATCTTTCACGGGATTCTCCTGGGAACGATGTTAGGAGATGTGGTGAGGTCCGTTTTCGAAGCACCATAAGCCACGTGCTTACCGGTCATGTTGTCATCCTGAGCCGTCGCGCAGCGGCGGCGAAGGATCTGTTTCTCGCTCCGATCGACAAGCAGATGCTTCGCCCCTGCGGGGCTCAGCATGACAGAGGTGGAGAGACGGCGACGAGACATGGACCAAGAATGCGCCCGCGGGAGGGTTCCCCGTGCAGGCGTGCCCGCCCTTGGCGCCCTGCAGAGGGCGAGGCGTTAGCCGAAGGCTCGGCCTCTACAGGCCGCCAAGGGCGCCGGAGCGGGGCCAAAGCAGGAATTAACGGGAGGGGCACGGGCCCCTCCCGTCATGATGGTTCGGTGGGCATTACTCCGGCGGGATCTCCTTGAAGGCGAAGTCGACGTTGAAGCCACGTCGCTTCTGCGCCGCCTTGGCCCAATAGAACAGGACCACGGAGAACAGGATCACCCCGAAGGCGATGATCTGGGCGCGCAGTTCATACAGCCCTGCACGGATATCCCCCGCCAGCAGCGTGTCGAGCCCGGACCAGATGCCGAGGACGTAGTAGTCCGGCTTCAACAAGAACAACATGACCATCGACGACGCGAAGCCGGCGCCCATGACGCCCAGGGCGGTGACCCATGGCATCGGCCCGCCGCGGACCCAGCTTCCCAGTTTGCCGCGCAACTGGTAGATCACCCACGCCACTCCGCCGATGGACGCCAGCCGAACGAGCCAAACCAGCGCCTGCTGGTTGACGAAGACCGCCGCCAGATTCCAGGAGGCGATCAGGAACGTGACCAGGCCGACGAGCATGATCAAGATTCCCAGCAGCCCGTTGACGTGGAAGCCGGACCCGGGAGAGGCGTCGTACAGGCTCTTGGCGCGCGTCGGAATCAACGCGCCCGACAGAGCCGTGGCGGCGAAGACATAGCCGCAGCCGAACGTCACCCCCAGCGTGAACAGGATGAAGTCACCGTAGTAGAAACTGTACAGGTAAAAGATAGGAATGCTCAGCAGGAAGTAGATCAAGTGGGCGTTGAAGGGGGTGTGGAATCGATCGTGGACCTTGCTGACCGCCGCCGGCAGCAGCCGGTCGAGGCTCATGGCGACCATGATGCGCGTCACCCCGATGTAGCAGTTGCACACGATCTGGAAGGCGTTCAGGGTGAAGCCGAGCCCGATCAGGAGAATCAACAAGGGGTTGCTGGTAATCGCGACCGCCAGCATGCTCGGCGCCAAGATGATGGTATTGGCGATCTTGGCCGTCGGGTCGACGTACCAGTATCCGTAGGAGGCGACTACCTGGCCCTCGGTGCCGGCGGCTCTCTGCAGCGCCACTCCCAATAACGCCAGCAGAATGCCTACTACGATCAGGGAACCGACCATGATGAAGCTCTGGTTGCGGAACGAGCGGGCCTCCTTGATTTCGCCGTTCTGCTCGGCGGAGTAGGTGGACCACTGCAGGCTCTGCCATGCCACCGGGGCGACCAGCAGCGTGGCCAACCAGAACAAGTTGGGCGACAGCGCGGGCGCGGTGTCGACGCCAGCGGCCTGAGCCGCGGCCAGGGAGTCCTGGTAGAACGTCGGCGATCCACCGACCGCCGCCGAGAACGAGTTCAGGCTTGTGGCGAACGCACTCGCTGTGCTGGTGAACAAGACGAGCAAGACGGAGACGAAGCCGGCTATCGTCGCCCACCAGATGACGTGCTGAAAGCGGACGTAGTTCTTGAAGCCCGTCACCAGCAGCAATGCGGCGAGGAAGCCGTTGAGCAGGCTGACGACGAACAACCCGGTCGGGGTGGTGACCCACAGGCCGGCCTGGATCATCGCCGCGCTTCCGGTGACTGCGCCGAAACCGAGCAGCAGGGGCGCCAGGCCGAGAACGGCGACGAGCCAGCCTGAAAGGGCCGTCCAGACGAGGATCCAGATCACAAATCCACTCATGACGAGGACATAGCCCCAGCTGCCGCCGAGCACACGGCTCTGGAAGACGTAGTCGCCGCCGGAGCGGGGCAGGGCCGTCGACAGCCAGACCGCCGAGTAGGCGATCGGAATCTGGATCAAGGTGCAGATCAAGATCCCCAGCGGGACGTTGCCCCCGGGGAAAGCCGTCGGCGACACCAGAAACACCCAAGGGAAGATGATCCCCATCGTCAGGATGTTGTAGACGAAGGCCGAGTAGGGAGACATCACTCGGACCAGACCGGAGGCTTTGCGGGTGAAGACTTCCGGCGTGCTTGCGATCGCGCTCATGACAATTCCTCCTCAACGATTAGAAGATCGGTCGAAAAGGGCCGTGGAGATTTCGTCAGGCTCCCGTCAATGGACCTCCTTTCCGGTCGCCGCGCTGGCGATCAGCCGGCGGTCAGCTGATGGCCGCCGACGGCGCCGTCCTCCAGGTTAAGCAAACAGCCGCGCAGGATGCCTTCGGCGTATTCGCTGCCGGGATTGACGCACAGGGTGCGCCCGATCCGGGTCACTCCGCGCGACTCGTGAATATGGCCGTGCAGGGCGGCCATCGGCTGATGGGTTTCGATGGCGTGCCGCACCGACCGGCTGCCGGCGCCGTGCAGGACGATCGAGCCGCCACGGGTGATCTGCGACGGCGGATCGGTCGTCCAGTCGAGCATCGGGCAGGTGTCGAGCGTCGAATCGTTGGGCGGGTCGTGAAAGTTGAAGATACAGTGCGACGGGTCGGGCACACGCGACACCAGCTCCTCGATGAGGGTGCCCAGCTCGTCTTCGGTCACCTCGCGCGGCGTGTGCCAGGGGGTGGGGGTACTGATCCCCAGGCTGGCCATCGTATGCCGGTCGTCGATGGGAAACACTTCGCCTTCGCAGGCGCGCAAGGCGCCGTCGCCGTCGGAGGGCAGGACGGCCAGCACATCGCTAAAGTCGTCGTTGCCGCCGGTGATGTAGCAGCGGATCCCGCTGCCGTGCAGGCGTTCCTCCGCCAGCGCCACCCACGACTCGAGGCGCTGGCGCGCCAGGTCGTGAAACAGCCCGTCGATGGCCTGCGGATCGGCCTGCAAAGCGCGAAACTCTTCCTCGTCCATCATCTTGCTGTAGAAACCCAGGATTCCGATCCGCTCGAGCAGTCCTTTGAGCTCGTCCTGGTTGGCGAAGCGCTCGACGCGCCCCTGCAAGGTGGCGCGGTAGCTTCCGTCCTTCTCACGGATGATGGGGATGGCCAGCTTGCCGATGATGTCGCCGCCCATCACCAGGATGTCGGCGTCGTAGAACTTGCCGGCGTTGATGAACTTGCGCCAGGTGGGCTCGGAGCCGTGGACATCGGTGGCGAAGAACAGGGTCGTTTTGGGCTTGGCGGACTTACCGAAGAGGGGCATGGACCGCTCCGGGGCGCGGATGGGGTGGTGGGTTCCCTATGACTCCAGCATTGCCCCCACGCCTTGGCACGGTCGTGGGGTGTGGGAGGTAATTATGGCTTCGACCCCTCTGGTAGAACCCTCCTGCCCCTTCGCGGGGTGCGAATCTCGAAGGGATTTGCTCGATTTTGGGGGAATCTCGTCTCGGGCGTCGGGAGGGACAGGAGGTGGGGCGGAGGCCGGAGCAGGCATCAGACGTGGGCTCAATGGTGGCCGTCTGGATCGGGATGGGCGCGGATGACCTTGACCCCGCGGCCCGAGAGGCCGGATTCGGCCTCGGCCGGGAGGGCCTGATCGGAAACCAGGATGTCGGCGTGGTCGATCGGGGCGATCTCGTAGTTCGAAACGACTCCCCATTTGCTGGCATCCGCCACGATGACAACCGGGCCGCGGGTACGTTCGAGCATCAGCCGGGCGATTTCGGCTTCGGCCGCCACCGGCGTCGTCAGGCCGCATTTCAGGCTGAAGCCGTCGACCCCCAGAAAGCACTTGTCGGCATAAACCTGCTGCAGAACGCGCCGGGCCGTGTCGCCGACGACGGCATTCGATTCGGGCCGGAAGGTTCCGCCGAGCAGGATCACTTCCATTCCGGCATGGCGCATCTCGAGGGTGGCGCTGACGTTCGTGGTAATCACCGTCGCCCGCGGCATGTGGTGACGCGCGCCGAGGCGGCGCATCACCTCGGCGGTGGTCGTGCCGCTGTTGATGAACAGGGTGTCGCCTTCGACGACGAGCTGAGCCGCAGCGGCGCCGATCTCGCGTTTCTCATCCGGGTGCATAGTAGCGCTGAGACTGTACACCGGTTCGGTCGGCAGACGCCGGGTGAGGATGGCTCCGCCATGGGTCCGCTCAAGGGCGCCCTTCTCCTCCAACGCCTCCAGATCGCGCCGGATGGTCGCCTCGGAAACCTGGAGCAGGTCGCTCAACTCGGCGATGCTGGCGACTCGCTGCAGTTCGAGCAGGGCTTGGATGCGATCATGCCGCTGGGCCGGGATCAGGCTCTTGACCATCGGGCGCCTGGACAGAGTTCCAGACAAGGCTAGAGGAGGTTCGACATATTATGGAGGATTTCGAATGGTTTTGCAATAACCTGTTGCCTCATGTAGAATGATTGCGCAAGTCCCCACCCAGCTACGAGATGCCAGATATAGCTATCGGCATGGGTCCGCAGGATGCGGCCGAGCGCCAGCGGTTCGAGCAGGAGGTCCACCGCATCGTCGGCGCCGCCCATCAGGCCGGCGTCGTTCTCCGCCTGCTCGGCTCGCTCGCTTTCCAACTTCATTGCCCGCAATTCGGAGGCCTTCAGGCCAAGATGGGCCGGGCCTACACCGACATCGACTTCGCCAGTTACAACCGCCAGGCGAAGCGGGTGAGCGAGTTGCTGACGCAACTGGGCTATCTCGAGAACAAAGAGATCTTTGTGGTCAGCGAGGGGACGCGGGCGATTTTCGAGAATGGGTCCAGCCGGTTTCACTTGGACGTCTTCTATGAGAGGCTCGACTTCTGCCACGTCATCCCCTGGAACGGCCGGCTCGAGGCGGACGAACCGACGATCCCGCTGGCGGAGATGCTGCTGGAGAAGATGCAGATCGTCCAGATCAACGAGAAGGACGTCATCGATACGATCATGCTGCTTCTCGAACATCCGCTCGGCAGCGAAGACCGCGAGACGATCAATATCGACCGGGTGGCTTCGTTATGCGGCTCGGACTGGGGCCTGTGGCGAACGGTGACGATGAACTTGGACAAGGTGCTTCAGCTGGCGCAAGGCTATCCGCAGCTCGAGCCGGAGAACAAGTCTCGGGTGGCCGAGCAGGTGCAGCTGGCCCAGGCGCGGCTGGAGGCCGAATCGAAGTCGATGGCCTGGCGGCTGCGGGCGCGTGTCGGGGACCGGGTCAAGTGGTACAAGGACGTCGACGAGGTGCACTGAGGCGAAACCCGTTTTGCACGACAAGGCGGGTTTCTCAGGAGGTCCACCTGTGACAACGTTGGTGCGCGACCTGATGCGACGCGGTCTGGTCACCTGCGCCAAGGAGACGCGCCTGGGGGAGGCAGCGGCGCTGTTGACCCAGCATCGGGTGCACGCCTTGGTGGTTGTGGACGAGGCCGGGGCGCCGGCGGGGCTGCTGTCGGATTTCGATCTTCTGGCCGGCGAATGGCTCTCGGCCGATGCCGAGAGCTTGGCGGCGATGCGCCGGATGACCGCCGGTGAGCTGATGTCGTCCCCGCTGAATACGGTCGACGGTTCGCAGCCCATCCGCGCCGCGGCGGAACACATGCGGTCGCAAGGTTTCCACCGCCTGATCGTCTCCGAGGCCGGCGCGCTGGTCGGGGTCATCTCGATCTCGGATTTCGTCGCCCACTTGGCGACGCAGGAGCCCCTCGAGCGGGCGACCGTCGGCGACGTGATGTCATACATGGTCTTGGTCTGCCGCGAGCAAACACCGGCGCTGGAAGTGGCACGCGGCCTGACCGATTCCCGTTTCCGCTCGGTGGTCGTGCTGGATTTCGCCGGTCGGCTGCAAGGAGTCATCAGCGGCTGGGACTTGCTGGCGTGCGTGAACGGTCAGGACTGCGCCGCCATGACGGCCGGCCAGATCCTGCATCCGGCTTCGACCATCCAGCGCACGGCGACCCTGCGGCAGGCGGCCCAGCAGATGATCGAACACCATCTGCACCGGCTGGTGGTGGTGGATGCGGATCTGTCGCACGGCCTGCCGCTGGGAATCATTTCGAGCTACGACATCGTCAACGAAATGGCGCGCCCGGGATCGGTGTGGCGCTCGTAAGGGCTTGTAGCCGCAGCCTTTAGGCTGCGGGCATGCGCAGGCTGAAGCCTGCGGCTACGCCACTGACCACTCACTAGGATCGCACGTGCCCCTGACGCTCGAGCAGGCCATTGCCCGGATCCCCGGTTGGGACGACCCCGGGCTGAAGGTCACCCCGTTGGGCGGCGGTATCACCAACCACAACTTCCGTGTCGATGTCGGCGGCGAGTCGTTCGTGCTGAGGCTGGTGGGCGAGAACACCGACCTGCTCGGCATCGACCGCGAAGCAGAGTACGCCGCCAACCGGGCGGCGGCCGCCGCCGGGGTCGCACCGGAAGTCGTTCACTTCCTCAGGCCGGAAGGGTGCCTGGTGACGCGCTTCATCGACGGCCGGGCCATCGAGCCTCAAGAGATCGGCCGGCCGGAGATGATCGCCCGAGTGGCGCAAGCCTTGCGCGTCGTGCATGGGTTGCCTCCGATCCTCGGCACTTTCTCCGCCTTCGCCGTCGTGGGGAACTATTCCCGTCTCGCGCGAAAGCACGGGGCGCGCTTTCCGAAGTACTTCGACCGGTTGCGCCGGGAGCTGGAGTCGATCTGGTCGCATTTGCCCGAGTCGACGCCGCGCCCGTGCCACAACGACCTGCTCAACGCCAACTTCCTCGACGATGGGACGTTGCGCATCCTCGACTGGGAATACGCCGGGATGGGAGACATCTTCTTCGACCTGGCGAATTTCTCACGCAATCATGACTTCGACCCGTCTCAAGACCGCCTTCTGCTCCAGGCCTACTTCGGTGATGCCACGGCCGGGCGCCTGGCCCGGCTGAGGTTGATGCGCGTCGCCTCCGACGTGCGTGAGGCGATGTGGGGCCTGCTGCAGAGCGGCATCTCACGGCTGGATTTCGATTTCGTCGGCTATGCCGAGAAGCACTTCCGCAGGGCGGCTGAGGGGATCGGCGACCCGCAATGGAGCCAGTGGCTCAAGGAGGCCGCTCATGACGTCTGACTTCCCGACCCAGGCCCGCGTCGTCATCATCGGCGGTGGCGTCGGCGGCTGCAGCATCGCCTACCACCTGGCCAAGATGGGGTGGACCGACGTGGTTCTGCTCGAACGCGGCGAACTGACCTGCGGCTCGACCTGGCACTCGGCCGGGCTCGTCGGCCAGTTGCGCTCGGATTTCAACCTGACGCGTATGATGAAGTACAGCACCGACCTGTACCGGCCCCTCCAAGACGAGACGGGGCTCGACCCGGGCTGGCGCGAGGTCGGCGGGCTGCGCCTGGCATCGTCGCCCGAGAGGATGGTCGAGCTCAAGCGCCAGGTGGGTTTCGCCCGCTCCTTTGGGATGCCGCTCGAGTTGATCAGCACCGAGCAGGCGCAGCGGATGTGGCCGTTGATGAACCCGGACGGCGTGTTGGGAGCGGTCTTCACCCCGACCGACGGCAGCATCGACCCGACCGGGTTGACGAATGCGCTGGCCGCCGGAGCGAAGAAGCACGGGGCGCGCCTCTTCACCGAGACGACTGTCAGCGGGATCGTGACGAAAAAGGGCGGGGTCGATCGCGTCGTCACCGACCGCGGTCCGATCCGGACCGAGGTCGTCGTCAACGCGGCCGGCCTGTGGAGCAACCTGATCGCCCGCATGGTCGGGATCAAGTTGCCGATGATCCCCTTCGCCCACCTGTACCTGATCACCAAGCCGATCGAGGGATTGCATCACGAAGTTCCCACGATGCGCGACCCGGATCATCTGGTCTACTGGCGGGAAGAAGTCGGCGGACTGGTCACCGGCGGCTACGAACGCAACCCACAGCCGTTCGGCCTGGACGGGATCCCCGATGACTTTCGCTACAAGCTGCTGCCGCCGGACTGGGAACGATTCACCCCACTGATGGAAAACTCGATTCATCGGGTGCCGGCGGTGGAGAAGGCGGAGATCATCCAGTTGCTCAACGGCCCGGAGGGCTTCACGCCCGACGGAGAGTTCTTGCTCGGGCCGACGGACGTGCGCGGCTTCTGGGTGGCATGTGCCTTCTGCGCCCATGGGCTGGCGGGTGCGGGAGGCATCGGCAAGGCGATGGCCGAGTGGATCATCGAAGGGACCCCGGAGTGGAATTGCTGGCGCCTCGACGTGCGCCGCTTCGGCCCGCACTACGTCAGTCAGGACTTCACCTTGAACCGGACGATCGAGAGCAACTCGCGCTACTACGATATCCACCTCCCAGGCGAGGAGCGACAGACGGAGCGCGGCTTTCGTCTCAGTCCGGCCTACGGCCGGGAGCACGATCTGGGGGCGGTCTTCGGCGAGAAGTTCGGGTGGGAACGTCCCAACTGGTACGCTCCTCACGAGGCTCGAGCCGATCACGGCTACGTGCCGCGGGGCTGGGCTGGGGTGCACTGGTCTCCGGCGGTCGGCTATGAACATCTTCAGACGCGGGCGGCCGCCGGTTTGTTCGACGAAACCTCCTTCAGCAAGATCGAAGTTCGCGGGGCCGGGGCGGCTAAGTTCCTCCAGTACATGTGCGCCAACGACATCGACCGGCCGGTGGGCAGCGTCGTTTACACCTCGATGCTCAACGAGCGCGGTGGAATCGAGTGCGACTTCACCGTCACCCGTCTGGCCGAAGACCGTTTCCTGATCGTGACCGGGACGGCGTTCGGCGTGCATGATCTGAACTGGATCCGGGTCCACGCGCCGAGTGATGCCTCTGTCGCGGTGGACGATGTCACCGGCTCGTATCTCTGTTTTGGCCTGTGGGGGCCGAAGGCGCGCTCCATTCTCCAATCGACGACGCGCGAGGATGTCTCCCATGAAGGTTTCCCGTACATGAGTGCGCGTCATATCACGGTCGGGGACGTTGCCGCGCTGGCGATGAGGGTCACCTATGTCGGCGAGCTCGGCTGGGAGTTCTATTGCGGCATGGAGTACGGCCAGTCGCTGTGGGACACCCTGTGGGCAGCCGGGCAGCCCCATGGGTTGGTGCCGGCGGGGTACAAAGCCATCGACACGCTTCGGTTGGAGAAGGGCTATCGCTATTGGAGTGCCGATATCACCCCGGATTACACCCCGTACGAGACCGGGATGGGTTTCTTTGTCCGATTGGAAAAAGAGGATTTCCGCGGAAAGAAGGCGCTCGAGAAGCAGAAGAAGCAAGGCGTACGGCAGAAGCTGTGCTGCATGACCCTCGACGAGCCGACGGCGACCGGGCTAGGCAACGAGCCGATCTTCCTGGACGGCAAGGTCGTCGGTTGGATCACTTCGGGAGGTTACGGCTACACGGTGCGCAAGAGTATCGCCTACGGCTACCTGCCGCTGGCGCTCGCCAAGCCGGGGACCCGGCTCGAGGTCGAGCTATTCGGTGAACGCATCGGCCTAACTGTGGAGAAAGAGCCCCTGTACGATCCGAAGGGGGAGAAGATCAAGGCGTAGTGCCGAGGGGCGGGGGGGAGGGGCAATGCGCCTGCCCCTCCCCCCGGCCCCTGAACCCCGCCCCCCTCCCTAGCAAAGCGGCCGTTGATGGCGTCTCCAACAAGGAGCACCGATCGGCCGCCTCTAATTGCGGCGAGTCTGCAACCGTCCTGGAGGGGAGCTCGTCTCGGCAATTGGCGGCGGGTGCTTCGCCCCTACGCCCGCCGCACGGCTCCCGCGCTATTCGTCGCCCTCGGTCCCGCTCAACGCGTAGCTAACGGCTTCTTGGATGGTCATTCTTTGGCCGGCTTCCCAGGCCGACTGGAATTCCTCCTCACTCAGCGCCCGGCGAACCGCTTCTAGGAAGAGCCGGATCTCCGGCTGATCGGCGGGCTGCTGTTCGACGCCGATCGACTCCAAGTAGGTCGCGCTGGCGCCCATCAGCTGGGCGGCCCGCCGGGCTCTGCCCAGCGCGGCCATCGGCCCGGCCAGGCTGCCTAGGGCCGTCGCCACGCCGTAGGGCGTCCCCAACTCCCGAAAGAGAATTAAGCTCTGCTTGATAAGGTTCGCCGCGACCTCGGGTTCGTGCTGGTGGTAGGCGACCACTCCCAAGTTCTCGTATGTAAGGGCTTCCCGCACACGTTCCCCGGTCTCCTTTACGGTTTCGAGGCATTCCTCGTAGTATCGTTTGGCCGTCTCGATATCGCCGTCTACACGGGCCAGTTCACCAAGCATATTCAACGCCCAGGCCTCCCCCGGCCTGTCTCCGAGCTCGCGGAACTTGTCTAGTGCCTCCTGGGCCAACGCTAAACCTTGACGGATCTCGTCCGGGGTCTGGATATAGTTGGTGCTTATCGAGGCCTTGCACCAGGCCACCTGGCGTTCATCACCCGCTTCATGGTAGAGGGCCAGTGCCTGCTCGTGTAGGTTCCTTGACCGCTCGAGGTCATTGTGCACATAGGAGAGATCGCCTGCCGTTGCCAGCGCACCGGCGCGCACGGTGGGCGCAATATCCACCGAGCGCTCAAGCGCCAACTCGGCCCAGCGGAGACCTTCGGCGGCAAGACCGTTGTAGTGCCAATGATCCCTCAGGGCAGCCGCCATCCGCATGGCTAAGCCGGCCTCGCCGCCCTTCAGAGACCACCCCAGTGCGGCCCGAAGATTGTCGTTCTCGGCCCGAAGGCGACCCATCCAGTAGCGATTGCGAGATGTACGGAATTCCCGGCAGGCCTGCTCGGCGAGTTCGGTGAAATGGGAGGCATGCACGTTTTGCATCCGCGCGGCTTCCCCTCGCAACTCCAGTCGCTCGGCGGCGTATTCTCGGATCGTCTCGAGCATGGCGAACCGCAAGTCGCTATCTCGTGGTTCCCGAGGCAGGACGAGATTCTTTTCGACCAGCGAGGCCAGCGCCTCGGCCGCAGGTCCAGCCAGGCCGTGGCCGCAAACCCGCTCGATGCTTTCCAGCGTACCGCCACCCCGAAAGACGGACAGCCGGGCGAAGAGGGTCTGTTCGTCCTCGCGGAGCAGCTGGTGACTCCACTCGAGTGTGGCGCGTAGGGTGCGCTGCCGCGCCGGCGCATCGCGTGGGCCGCTGGGTAGCGTCTTCAGGCTGCCCTCGAGGCGTTCCGCCAGCACGGATGGCGGGTAGATCCTGGCCTGGGATGCGGCGAGCTCGATCGCCAGAGGTAGCCCGTCCAGGCGAACACAAATCCGTGCCGACGCGGACAGCTCGCCGTCATCCAGCGTGAGCAGCGGTTGGGCGGCCCGGGCACGTTGTATGAACAGATCGACGGCCTCGTTGTCGAGCAGGCTTTCGCCAGAGCTTGCCTGTCCTAGGTCGGGGAGCTGGAGCGGTTGCACCGAGTACTCCTGCTCGCCGTACACGTGCAGCCGTTCCCGGCTAGTCGCCAGGACCGTTAGCTGCGATGCCGCGGCCAACAGCTCTCCGACAAGCGGCGCGGCGCTCAGCAGGTGTTCGAAATTGTCGAGGAGCAGCAACACATGCTTGGGGGCAAGAAATCGCTTAAGGCCGTCTACCAGAGAGGCATCGCCTGGAATGTCGAGGTCGAATACACGGCTGATCGCGCCCGCCACAAGGTCGGGCTGGCTGATGTTGGCCAGTTCCGCCAGCCAAATGCCTTCCCGGTAGTGTCCCTGAAGCTCGCCGGCCACCTGCAAGGCCAGCCGGGTCTTGCCCGTTCCACCGGCGCCGGTCAGAACGACGAGCCGGGAGGATTTCAGCAGCTGCTTGACCTCGGCGATTTCTCTCGTTCGACCGACATACGAGGTCACTTGAGCCGGCAGGTTACTTCTGCGGACGGCTCCCTGATCAGCGGCTGAGGCGTGCGGTGCCTTCAGGAGCCCGTATTCGGCCGCGGAGGCCACCGCGCGGGTACGGCTGGTAACCCCCAGTTTGGAGAAGAGCTGCTTGTTGTACCACTTGACAGTCTCGGGGGAGAGC